>Ga0306926_10000963_pt1 | contig 27998 bp, 22 predicted proteins | sample flu12Cox44000178_FD_203759 | JGI IMG/M metagenome (GOLD analysis project Ga0306926, IMG submission 203759) | Lab enrichment of tropical soil microbial communities from Luquillo Experimental Forest, Puerto Rico - flux8day.12C.oxic.44.000.178 (v2)... | ecosystem: Environmental > Terrestrial >...
TTGGTTGCCGACAGGATCGGCCCGGTCTCTGACGCTCCCGTGACCGTTTTCTCTGTCGGCCCTGCAACTTTTAACTCATCCACATTCTCGAAATCAAAACTTGAAATCTGTTGTTTCTGGCCGTCTTCCGAGAGGGTGAAGTCTTCTTTCTTCAAGTCGCGGACGAGATTTCCTTTTTTGTCTCGCACAATCACATTCACAAGCACAATCTCGGTCGTGATGCGCACTCGGTAATCTGGCTGCGGGGGTGTTTTTGGTTCCTGAGCAGCTAGATTTACAACGACGAGCCAGGTCAGCAAGGCGGATCCCGCTGTCCTCAACGCTCTTCGGTGTGCGTTTCGTCCGAAGTCCATTAGAACCGGAACCTCGCCACCATTGTCATCCGTCGCATGTTTCCTACGCCCGTGACTTGCCCAAAAGTCAGGGAATTCACCACCGTGTTAATGTTCGAGAAATACGGTGTGTTGAAAATATTGTTGGCTTGCAGCCGCAATTCCAGCGCCCGCGATTCCTTAATCGTGATGGTCTTGCCGATCGTCATATTAAATGTAAATTGGGCCGGCCCCAGAATGATGTTGCGCCCCGCATCTCCATAACTCGAATCAGCCGCGTTCACGCAATCGGGCCCTGGCGCGCAAAATGCAGCCGTGTTAAACCATTGTGCGGTCGTAGGATTGCTTATCGTGATGACCGAGCTGGGCAGGATATTTGCGCGCTGCGATCCGCTTACGCCGCGATTGATGTCCACCGATGCCCCTAGGACGCGCGGCGTAAAGTAAAATCCGGATCCAATCGTGAAGCTCCCGCTCCACTGCCATCCACCGAGCACGTGCGACAGTGTTCCGGTCGTCAGGAACCGTCTTCCATCGCCAAACGGCAGGTCACAAATCCAGTTGCCTGTAAACTTTTGAGCCTGATCAAAGCTGGAGAGTCCGCGGTCCGCCGAAATATCGTAGGGGTCTTGAGCGACCACCACTCCTCCGCCTCCAATTGAAGAAGCATCATCGATCGACTTGGAGAACACGTAACTGGCGCTGAGCCCGAGCCCCCTCGCCATCCGCTTGCGAATCCGGATTGTCCCCGCGTGCAAAATGGAATTCCCCTCGGACGATTCGTAGATGAAGGGCTGCCCGCCCGCGACCAGCGCACGCTGCGTATCCAGCCACGTTCCCTTCGCGCCGTTGTACCCAATATTGAGTTGAATCCCCGCCGTCAGTTGGCGCCAGATGTCGAGGTTCCAGATTTGCACATACGGCAAATCGTAGTTTGCATTGACCGCGAAGTTGTTTGTCACGGTTCCCGGCGGCGTCTCTGGAAATCCGGCCTCGAGGGTCAGAGGATTTGCCATAGAACTGATATTCGTCGAGGTGTTTGCAAACGGGGGTTGATAGGAAAAATTCCGCACAAAAGCTCCGTATTGCGCCAGATTGTAGTTAATCCCATAGCCCGCCAGCACGACCGTAAGCTTGTTCGCTCTCCACGCGATGCCAACCCGGGGGCCGAAATCGTTTCGGTCGGCTCGCACCAACGAAATGGGAAACACTCCGGAATAAGGACCCGTCCCACCTGGAAAAACAGGGACGGCGTTTGTGTATCCTGGCGCCACGTCCAGGTTTACGATGTGATTCTGCGTTTCCGTATAAGGCCCGTTGTATTCGTAGCGCAACCCTGCGTTTATGGAAAAATTCGCCAACAGTCGCCAATCGTCCTGGACGAAAAAATCAAAAGCGTTCCCTCGAAACGCATACGATCTCGTGCCCGATTGCAGGCTCGTCTGCTGCGGGTACCCAAGGAGAAAATCGGCAAAGTCATTGCCGGTGTCTGGAAGCGGCTGGGTACTCCCCGGCGCATAACCCGAAGTGGCAAATCCCGTGAATACAAAGCTTCCTTCAGCGTTCCTTGCGGACCGAAAATCTTGCAGGATCCTGCGGTAATCGCCGCCAAACCTTACATTGTGTTTTCCGCGGTTCCAGGAAGCAGTGTCGGAAAGGGCGTAAGTCTGATCAAGCTCCTGTGCCGCAATCGGCCCACTCAGGCCCGCGTAGGAATTGAAGTTGATTCCCGGCAATCCCCAATTGAACGGGTCACTCGATATACCGGTGATGCCAGCTTCCCCTGCGACGTCTAATGCATTGGTATAAAGGTTTGTCGTTGAGAGGCTGTTGCGGTTGTAGGTAAATCCAACGCTGTTGGTAATGTGGCCTTTCCCGTAGGTCCATCGCACATTCGCATTCAAGCCTTGCCCTGAGTTGCGCCCGGCAAGGGAAGGAAAAGAGTTTGCAATCTCGTTGGACGATCGCGAAAGGTTCATCCCAAAACTGAGGTTGCTTCGCGGACCGCGGGCGCCTCGGCCTCCACCGCCGGCACCTCCTCCCGAGAGGGGTCCAAATCCCGCTCCCCCGGTCCCGGCGAAATTATGGATCAATCGCAAGCTCACAGAATCCGTACTGCTATCCGTGGAGGTGATGTAGTGAAAGTTCTGCGTCGACGCCGTTAGATTTGTGGCTCGGGAATGTAAGCCAGCAGCGCTTTGGAGGCGGAACTGAAGCGGCTGGGATCAATAGAATTGTTCGCGAATGGCTGGCCCGTTTGAGGATCGTAGATTACGACCGGGTTGCCATTCCGTTCTGTCAAGCCCGTGAAAATTCCTTTCCTTTCATCCCCCGTCGGAACCGTACTGAACATATCGAAGGGAGTCGTTCCCCGTGCGCCGTTCCAGCCAGCCGTGAAGAAGGTCGTTTTGCTCCAGTCGAAGAGATGAGGAATCTTTACCGGGCCTCCGACAAAGGCGCCGAAACGCACCTGCTTGTAACTCGCCTTCTCGGATTGCAAGCCCGTCAAGGAGTAGGACCTGGCATCCAGTCCCGCATCGTCATCCTGAAAATAGAGGAAACCATGCGGTTGATTGAGGTTGAAGCCGCGTCCGCCCATTCGTCCGATCACGCCGCCTCCTCCTTGCGGACCGCCGCCTATGAACCCGCCAAATCCCCCGCCCCCTTGTTGTGCGCGATCGCGAAATTCCTGAATCCGCTGCTGCAGCTCCTCTTCGTTCCCGTTTCCAAAATCCTTTGTCCGGCCCCGCGCTCCGGTGACACTCACCGATTCGGTCGCGCCTTCAGCCCCCGCGCCGCTCATGGGCAGACTGGAGAGATCGCTCGCGTTGAAGTTGCCATTGCCGGACCCGTTTCCCAAAGCTCCGGTGGAAAGCGTCGAGAACGTGCCCTCTGCCTCCAGGCTTTGAAATCCGCGGGCCGCCGCCGCAGTGTTGTTCACGCGATTCACTTCTTCCTGCTGACGGGATGCCAGGATTAATTCTGTCTCTACCTTTCCCACTGGGTTCTCCCGGTTGAGCACCACTTCCTGCGTCTGTGTCGCGAATCCCATGAATTCGACTTTGACGACGTATCTTCCCCTGGACAGCCCTTTAAACAAGAACGAGCCATCCAAGGCGCTCGCCACACTTATCTTTTTTCCGGTAAGGGTATTCAAAGCCGTCACGGTCACACCCGGCAGGGGTGTTTTTCCGCTTCTCACTGTCCCGCTAATCTGAAAAGTAACCGGCGGCGCGACCGGGGGCTCCTGCCCAACGGCGAGACACACAAATAAGACGATACAAATAAGCGCCAGGCACACCACTACCAGAATGGCGCGCAACACCCCTTTCAACGCGGCCGCTCCTGAGGATTTGCCGGTGGCTGTTTCTCCGATTTAGGTGCTGCCGTTGTTGATCCAGCGGGGCGCGGGCCGCCAAATTGCGCGTTCATTTCCTGCATCTGTTTCCACAGTTCGGGATTCATCACCATCACGCCTTTGGGGACGAATACATTATTCTGCGTCGCGCCCCGCGCCAGAACATGGTCGCCCACCTGGATGTCCGCCATGGTGATACTTTCCCGGCCCTTGCGAAGAGAGGTCTCCTCATTGAGTTCCAAAATCTGCGTCACATGATCCGGCCTAAAAACCGTCAACTTTGGCGCATCAATCGCCTTCACCTCGCCGACAACATAGTTTTTTCCCAGCGTACCCATTTGCATTCCGCCCGGACCGCCTCCGGGCCCGCCGGAGTGTGTTCCAATTATTTTGGCCGTTACACTGTGATCGGCAATCGTCGCCGCGTACCATTACCATATCCCCCACTTTGAAATCCGCCGCCTTTGCTTTTTCGCGGTCCTTCCGGAATTCCGTCTGATCCGTGAACTTGACGGCAATCACCTGGCCGTCTTGCCGCGTAATCTCCAGGGCCCCGTTCTTCAGGGCCGTAATTTTTCCGAAAAGCGGCCGCTGCCCGCCTTCCTGATCTCCCCAGTTTTGTCCCTGACGCTGCTGCGGAGCCGTTGTACCCGAAGGGGAAGATTCCTGCGCGGCGACGGCGCTCCCACACAACAGAGCCAGAACACCTGCGAAAACTAAAATGTTATTCTTGCGATTCACTGGTGGCCCCCCTCTTGTAGGTTCTCTATGGTCTCAACGTAGACTTGAGTCGGCGCGTATCGTTTTTGTTTGCGAAATGCCGACACCAAACCCATCTCGTTCGTTGGTTTGAGTCGTCTGGAAGAATGCCAAGACCGATTGGAGTTCGGCCTCAGGAATTTTCTGAGTTTTCGCCTACGCTGAAATAGGTGCAATCGGGATGGTGAAAGACAAGCGCGCTCACACTGGCTTCCGGATCCATCATGAAGCCTTCAGTAAGCTGCACGCCAATCTCCTCCGGCCGGAGCAGTTTCCAGATGCTGGCCTGATCTTCCAATTCCGGGCAGGCGGGATAGCCGAAACTGTAACGCTTTCCGCGATAGCGCGAAGTAAATCGCTGCGCCATGGTCATTTCCGCTGGATCGGGAAAGCCCCAGTCCTCGCGTATGCGGCGGTGGAGCCACTCCGCGCACGCTTCCGCCGTTTCAATGGCCAGGGCTTGGAGTCCGTGCGATTTGAAATAGTAGCCGTCCTGCTTGGCTTTCTCACCTCGCTCCCGTATGCCTTCACCGGCTGCCACCACAAATACTGCGAGGTGATCCCTTTTGCCATTTGTGGGGGCCAGAACGTAGTCGCTCAGGCACAATTGGTCGCCCGCTTTCTGGCGCTTGAACCGCCAGGTATGCAGCGGCTCTTTTGCTCCGGTGGCAAACAGGTGCAGAGCATCGCCCTCCGCTTCCGCTTCAAAAAATTGCCACACCGCGCGCACCTTCATAAAGGTCGTGGCCTCATTCTTCACTTCTTCCATCTCGTTGAAAAGTTCGACGGCCTTGGCCTCTCGCGTCGCCAGATGTTTCTCAAAATCGCCGCGATAACCCATGTGCCGCCCATAAAGCATGAACGGGTTGATGTAGCTCCACAGGTCGCGCAAATCCGGCACCAGTCGCACCTTGCGATCCAGATACCCCACTGGCGGAATCGACAAATCCGTCCGGATTTTCGGCGACCTCAAGACGGCCGGCTTTTCGAGGACTTTGACCGTCGATTTCACGCTCGCGCCGTTTCCGGAGATCGTGTGCTCGCTCAGAACTTTTGCACGCGTCGCCGGATCCATCAGTTCATTCATCAACCGCAGCCCGGTCATCGCGTCCTTCGCATAACAGACGACGCCGTCATAGCTCGGGGCAATTTTCTGTTGCGTGAATTTCGCGCTCAAGGCCGCCCCGCCCACAAGCAGGGGTATACCGACGCCCGCGTCCTTCAAATCGCTAGCAGTGATCACCATCTGCTGTGCGCTTTTCACCAGCAACCCGGAAAGCCCGATGGCATCGGGGTTGTGCGCTTGGAATGCCTTGATCAACTCTTCCGGCGGGACTTTGATACCCAGGTTCACCACGTCAAATCCATTGTTTTTCAAAATAATCTCAACCAGATTTTTGCCGATGTCGTGCACGTCGCCCTTGACGGTCGCCAGCACCACTTTTCCGCGCTTCCCCGTGTCGGCTTTCTCCATGAACTGCTCGAGGTGGCCGACCGCCGCCTTCATCGCTTCCGCGGATTGCAGCACTTCCGCAACAATGAGCTCGTTGGCGTTAAACAGTCGTCCGACTTCGGACATGCCACCCATCAGCGGCCCGTTGATGATGTCCAACGGCGCCGCGCCTTCTCCGCGTTTTCGCTCGAGATCGGCGACCAGTCCATCCCGCGTGCCTTGAATAATATAGTTCGCCAGGCGTTCGTCGAGGGGCAGGTCTTCGGCTTTTACCTTTTCTTTTTTCGTTGCCGTGCGGAAGTGTTCGGCGATAGAGACGATGTGATACTGGTTGATAGCGGCTTTCTGAGCCTTGCTCTGCTTCCACCAGTCCGCCGGCACATTCTGAAACAGTTCAGCTTGTGAATGGTCCGCCGGAATACCCTTGGGCGGGTGTTGGAAAAGCAAATTTTCTGCTAGGCGCCGCTCGTGCTCTGGGATCGAAGCGAAGCGCTCCAGCTTTTCCGTATTCACAATAGCCAGGTCCAGCCCGGCCTTCGTGCAGTAGTACAGAAAAACCGAGTTCACCACCTCGCGCGCCCCTGCGGGAAGCCCAAACGATACATTGGAAATCCCCAGGATCGTCCGTGTATCCGGCAGCGCTTCTTTGATCAGCCGGATGCCCTCCATGGTTTCCACCGCGCCGCCGATGTAGTTTTCGTCGCCCGTCGCGCAGGGAAATACCAGGGGATCGAAGACGATATCCTCCGGCGCCATCCCGTATTTTTTCGTGAGCAATTCGTAGGAGCGCCTGGCGATGGCCAGCTTCCGTTCGCGCGTAAACGCCTGCGCCTGCAGCGGGTCTTCATCAATGCAGCCCACCACGATAGCCGCGCCGAAATCGTGCGCAAGCGGCACGACCTTCTCGAATTTTTCTTCGCCATCTTCCAGGTTGATGGAATTGATGATGGCTTTGCCCTGGCAATAGGTCAGCGCCTGCCGAACCGCAGTGGGGTCAGTCGTATCCACCATGACGGGGGCCTTGATCTTGCGGATCAGCTTCTCGTAGAAAACCGGGATGTCTTTTTTCTCATCGCGCTCGGTGCTTTGCAAGCATACGTCCACGATGTGTGCACCGCCTTTCACTTGCCGCCGTGCGATTTCCGTCGCCTCTTCCCACTTTTCCTCGGCAACGAGATTTTTGAAGAGCCGCGAGCCAATCACGTTGGTCCGTTCGCCGACGAGTAGCGGCCGCGTGGCGTCGTCCGCCTCAATCGTCTCGATCCCGGAATACACGGCGCGGTGCGCCTCGGCTGGACGCACGCGCGGCTTCTTGCCTTCCACCATCTGCGAAATGGCGCGAATATGCTTTTCCGTTGTGCCGCAGCATCCGCCGACGATATTGAGCCATCCGTGGTTTACGAATTTTTCGAGCTGTGCCGCGAGAGTTGTCGGCGTTTCCAGATACTTGCCTTCTTCATCCGGCAATCCCGCATTCGGGTAACAGGAGACGAACTCACCCGTCAGCGTGCTCAAAGTACGGACGTGGTCGGTCATGAACTCCGGGCCCGTTGCACAGTTCATTCCAAAGGCCAGCGGATGCGCATGCCGCAGCGAAGCCCACATCGCTTCCACCGTTTGCCCCGCGAGCATTGTGCCCATCGGCTCGATGGTCACCGAAACGAGGAAAGGGACCAGCATGCCAATTTCTTTAGACAATTTTTGTATCGCGAGGATTGCTGCCTTGATGTTGCGTGTGTCCTGGCAGGTCTCCACCAGAAGCAAGTCGGACCCGCCGTCAATCAGTCCTTTGGCTTGCACGTAATACGAATCCAGAAGTCCTTCGAAGGTCACGCCACCCGTAACGGTAATGGCCTTCGTTGTCGGCCCCATCGAACCGGCGACAAACCGTGGCTTGCCCGGTGTAGAGAATTCCTCGGCCGCCTGGCGGGCAAGGACCGCCGCGCGCTTGCTCAATTCATGCGCATTGGCCTGCAAGCCATATTCGGCCAGCACCAGTGGGGTAGAACCGAAGGTATTGGTCTCGACGATGTCCGACCCGGCTTCGAAATACTTGCGATGAATATCCAGCACCACGTCCGGGCGCGTCCGTACCAGATTTTCGTTGCACCCCTCTAGGGCCGCGCCGCCGAAGTCCGCTGAGATCAAATCGCGTTGCTGCAGCATGGTACCCATCGCGCCATCCAGTACCAGGATGCGCTCCGCTAGCAGTTCGCGAAGGGCCTTCTCGGATTGTTTCAGATCTCTCATTCGGTCCTAAGGGCAGCGGTCCTTTAGAGCCTCTACTTCTGGGAGCGTTTGCCCCCCTACCTATCCCCTTATTTTACTGTGCTTACGCCCAATCGAACACCCCAACCTTATTCCTCTCCTTTTCCCATCCCTCTGAAAACACGCCCTATCCGTCAGTAACAACTCGTGAACATCTGTTCCCATTGTACTTGCCCCTTCGTGTTGCATTCTCTACCCTGAGGGACAGTGGCTACTAAACGTATGTCCTCGAAACTAACTGTCTGCTTGCTCTCGCCGCACCCGCTGGTGCTAAGCGAATTTGAACGGCTACTCGGCAAGGCCTCGCAGTTCAAGGTTATCGCCAAGCAGCTCGAATCCACTTTGGCACCCGACCTGCGCAACCTTGAGCCTCCCAAGGCCCAGGTCTATGTTATTGATGCGCATGCGGCCCGCCAGGCTACCGGCGCCCTGCTCACCAATATCCTGGAGCGCTTCACGGATGCTCGCCTGATCGTCGTCGGCGATTCGCTGAACGAAGCTAACAGCTTTTCGCTCCTGCGGCAGGGTGTGAAGGGCATCCTTACCTATGCCGAAGCGCGCGACCAGCTCTCCCGCGCGCTGCCGCTCGTTTCCAACGGCGGCTTCTGGGTGCCGCGCTCGGTGCTTTCCGGCTTTGTGGATTCCATCCTGACCAGCCAGGGGCGTAGGCTCAAGACGGATACGGTCACCAATCTCAGCCGGCGCGAACAGGAAGTTCTCGATTCACTGCTCGAGAATCTTTCCAACAAGGAAATTGCTAGCAAATTGAACATTGCCGAGCGGACCGTGAAATTTCACGTCTCGAACCTGCTGACAAAATTCGGGGTGCGCCGCCGCGCGGACCTCATCTTGCTCACTTTTCAGCGCCGCATGGCCCAGGCCTAGGCGGTCCGGGTCAATCGATGCCCAGGATTTATAGCTAACTGGTGGACCTATTGAACGTTTCGACGCGGGAGTCGCTCGGTGAGATCAACCGCGACGAATCGACCCGGTTATTATGAAGCGCCAGCCGCGCCTGGCGCTGATCCGGCTTCGCGGCCTGTTCCCAGGAGAAAATAAGTCGAGGGTCTCGCCTGGCAACGAGGAATTGAAAGGGGTCCGCTCCTCCCTCCTGGACAGGATTTATCGCCACGTGAAAAGGAGTAACAAAAAGTGCGCTTGACGGTCATCGGGTGTGGCTACGTGGGATTGGTCACCGGCGCATGTTTGGCAGCCGCGGGCCACGAAGTCTTTTGCACGGACATTGACGAGAAACGCATCGCGCAGTTAAGAGCTGGCAAGGTACCTATCTATGAGGAGCACCTCGAGGAAGTCCTGCAGCGCGCGGCGGCGGAAAAGAAAATTTCCTACACGGCGGATGCGGGCGAAGCCATCCGCGCCGGAGAAGTGATTTTCATCTGCGTGGGTACCCCACCCAAGGAAACGGGCGAAGCCGACCTTTCGGCGATTGATCACGTGGCTCGCCAGATCGCCGTCGAAGCGCAAACAGCCAAGCTCGTGGTGGAAAAAAGCACAGTGCCAGCGCTGACCGGCGTGCAGCTCCAGAAAGCTCTTGCGGCTTATTCACGCGGCGGCGCGCAAAAGTTTCAGGTCGCGTCGAATCCGGAATTCCTCCGCGAGGGAACGGCGGTTGACGATTTTTTTCATCCTGACCGCATTGTCGTGGGCGTCGAGGACGAGAAAAGCGCGACGAAACTGCGGGAAGTCTACGCTCCGATCCTGGAACGGAAGTTTCATTGCCCCGTGCATGCGGGCAAATGCCTCAGCGGTACAACGGGAGAACTGCTGGTAACGACGATCAACAGCGCGGAGTTGATCAAGCATGCCTCGAACTCGTTTCTTGCTCTGAAAATCAGTTATGCCAACGTGATTGCCGACTTGTGCGAGCGGATTGGCGCCGACGTCGAGGAAGTAACCCACGCGATGGGACTCGACCCGCGCATCGGAACACAATTCCTGAAGGCCGGACTCGGATTCGGCGGATTCTGTTTTCCGAAGGACATTCAGGCGTTCATTCATTTGTCCGCGTCCGTGGGTGTGGACTTTCAAATGTTGAAGGCGGCGGAAAAGGTAAATAAGCAGCGACTCGACCGCTTTTTTGAGAAGATTCACAAAGCGCTCTGGGTCGTCAAAGGAAAGCGCGTGGCCGTGCTCGGTCTGGCCTTCAAAGCGAATACCGACGACATTCGCTTCGCGCCTGCACTCGAAGTTATTCGGCGCTTGCTGGAAGAAGGAGCCGAGGTCCACGCGAGCGACCCGGAAGCGATCTCACGAACAAAAGCGAGCTATCCGCAAGTGGCCTATCATGAGGATCCCTACGAAGCCGTGAAGGGCGCCGACGCCGCCCTGGTCTGCACGGAATGGCAGGCGTTCCGCAAGCTGGATTGGGAGCGCGCCGGGCAATTGATGACGCGACGCCTGGTGATTGACGGAAGGAATCTCTACAATCCAAAGAAAATGCAACAACTGGGCTTTGACTATTACTGCTTTGGGCGCTCCTAGACGCGCGAAAACGTTCAAAGACTTGCGGCAAGTTTGGCGTATTGCCCCTTGAAGAATTCCAACGTTAGAGCGAGCCCTTCTTCCAAGCTCACCTTCGGTTCCCAGCCCAGCAACTTCTTCGCTTTGGAAATGTCGGGGCAGCGCTGCTTCGGATCATCTTCAGGTAACGGTTCGTGAATAATCGCCGGCGCGTTGGGAAAATGGGACCGGATGCGCTCGGCGAACTCGTGGATCGTCAGTTCGGTGGGATTTCCGATATTGGTCGGAAAGTGCTCGTCGGACTGGCTGAGCCGGTAAATTCCCTCAATCAAATCCGATACGTAGCAAAAGCTGCGCGTCTGCTTGCCGTCGCCATAAACAGTGATGGGCGCGCCGCTGAGCGCTTGAAACACAAAATTGGGCAGAGCCCGGCCATCGTTGAGGCGCATGCGTGGGCCGTAGGTATTAAAGATGCGCACGATGTGCGTATCCGCGCCGTGGTGGCGGTAGTAAGCCATGGTTGTGGCTTCGGCGAAACGCTTCGCTTCGTCGTACACACTGCGCGGCCCCACCGGATTCACATGGCCCCAGTAGGTTTCCGGTTGCGGCGATATGGAGGGATCGCCGTAGCATTCACTGGTAGAAGCGAGAAAATACTTGGCCTTTTTTTCAAGCGCCAGATCGAGCGTGCGCATGGTAGCAATCGAGCCGACCTTAAGCGTCTCGATGGGAAACTTCAGATAGTCCGGAGGGCTCGCCGGCGAAGCAAAGTGGAAGACGTAGGCGACATCCCCGTTAACGCGGCAGGATTCATTCACGTCCTGACGCTCAAAGCGAAACCGGCGATTCCCTTTCAGGTGCGCAAGATTCGTCTCATCGCCCGTGATCAGATTGTCGAGCGCGAGAACCTCCCAACCCTCCGCGAGCAACCGGTCGCACAGATGCGACCCCAGAAACCCCGCACCCCCTGTCACCACCGCTCTCATGCGTCCTCCGTCCTCGACAAACAAGCCATAGTTTATCCCGTTAGTGCACGCTTAAGCCAATGGAACCATGTGGTTGTAATGAAGCGAGTTGCTTTAATCCTGGCCGAAGCGGCTGATGTCTTCGCTCTCAAGCACACTTTTCGCAGCGCCTTGCTTCGCAACTCGAATCATCGCCCGGCCTACCTGCTCGGTGGTCGTGACGTACTTGGGGAAGAGTGCCTTCCACAGCGGGTAAAGAGGCGCCATCATCGCGTAAAGCAGGCCGTACCATTTCGTCTTCGTGCGAATTCCGTCGAGTGGCTGGATATAGCCTGGTCGAAACATGTAGGCAGCCTTGAACGGCAACTTCAGCAGGTCGTTTTCCGTTTTTCCTTTCACCCTGGCCCACATCATGCGTCCGCGCTCGGTGCTGTCTGTGCCCATGCCCGACACATAGATAAACGTCATGCGTGGATTCTGTCGAAGTAGAATCCTGGCGGCCGACAGCGTCAGATCGTAAGTCACTCGGCGGTATTCCTCCTCGCTCTTTCCCGCCGCAGAGACGCCAAGGCAAAAGAAGCACGCGTCGAGGCCAGAGAGGTTTGCTTCGATCGGGGCCAAATCCCACAAATTGTCTGTTACGATTTCATTCAATTTCTCATGTTGCTGCCCGGTCTTGCCGCGGCCGACGGCAAGGACGCTCTCCACCTCGGGCTCAAGCAGGCATTCCCGCAAGACGCCCTGCCCGACCATGCCCGTCGCTCCCAATAAAATCACCTTCATATCCGCCTCTGTTCCGTTCTCACTTCATTTCTTTCAGCTTCTTGAGCATTTCCACCGCATTCTGGTTTTTCGGATCCAGTTGCAGGGACTTTTCATAATTCTGGATGGCCAGTTCCTTCTGCCCATCCTTCAGGCTTCGCCCAGGCTGTCATAGACATTCCCTGAAGCTGGGTACTCCTGCACGTTCTGAAATATCGCAATGGCATCTTTTGTCTGGCCGGAGGAAAGCAACATATAGCCAACGTTGTTGAGTGTGCCTTCGCTAATTTGTTTGTCTCCTTCGGCAGATTTCTTGATTTGCGCATAACGTTGCAGGGCGACTGGCGTGCCCTTAAGCTTGGCGATCAACACCAGCGTTGGAGTTGCATCCTGGTGCTGTGCCTTATAGTTCCAGCCATACTCTTTCGCTATGCTTTGGACCAAATAGTCGGCCATGTTGAGGAAGTTGTCCGAGTTCCCCATGATCGCGACACCTTTCCCCGACTCCCCATTCATGGTGAGAAACGCCTGGAATCCCTCATCAGCCCCTTTATGTCCGAATTGCCCCGGATTATCCTTATCGAGGAAAAAGCCAAGACCAGCCTCTTCCATCACCGGCGTCAGCATTTCGCGCGTGGTTTGCTGCGAAAGCACGCGGTTGGACTTTCCGTTCTTGGAGAGTGCAATTTCAATCGCAAAACGGCTCAGATCCGTCGGCGTGGTCCACAACCCCGCCGCAGCCATCTCCGGGTAGATATGCCATCTGCCGTGGACAGTCTTTCCGTCCATATACGTACCCGCGGCCGTCAGGGCTGCACGCGCTGGCGGCTGAGGCTGCTCGTAACTGCTGTCGGTCATGCCGATTTTTTCGAGTACGATCTCGTACATTAGTTCGGGAAATGCCTTTCCCGTCTTGTCCGTCATCAATAGTTGCTCGATGGTTACGCCCCCGCCCGAATACATTTCCTTTGTGCCCGGAACCATGTCCACGCGGACGGGCGGCGTGTTCGCCGGCTTCTCGCCGTTCAGCACCCGAACCGTAGTAAGCAGTGAAGCGTCAACGTCGTACCCGGGGAAGCCATGAACGGTCAGCCCCGCCGCGTGCGACAGAATGCGCCGGAGCGTCACTTTTTCCGTCTTTGTGAACTCGTTATCCGGCACCTTCCAGGATTTCAAGTTGTCATTCACATTTTCGTCGAGCGAAAGCTTCCCGTTTTGTACGAGGAAAAGCGCTCCGGTGGCCGCCACCGGCTTGCTGATCGAACCTGCCTGGAAGAGCGTTTTGGTCGTGACCGTCTTGTTCGATCCCATCTCTACCACTCCGTAACCTTTGGCCCACGCGATTTGGAAATTGTCGATCACCGCGATGCTTAACCCGGGAATCTTGTAGAGTTCCATCAACTGCTGCAGATTGAGCCTCAGCGGCGGCTCGTCCTTGCCCGTGGGAATCTCGACAACGCCAGTTTCGATGCGGTGGATGCGCGCCTCCTCCCCGGGACTCGCGGTTTTGCTTGCCGCGGGTTTCGTTCGACCAGCCAATCGAGGAATCCCCGAGAGCAAAAGAACAGTCAAAGTCAGGCGCATGACCATCTTGGTTGACCGCATAGGTAGAAGTCCTTTCGTCGGGGATGAGACTTCGACGAACATGACAAAGCTTTGGTCTCAACCTGGAAAGCTGATTCTACTCAGCCAGATCCGACATCAAGGATACAACTAATACCCAAGACAGGCGTTTGACCAGAACTTGGGCGCAAGATACGATGCGCGGCGATGCCGCCATTCGTGATCGGACCCATTTTGCCGACGGAACCGGAGCGGAAGCCACGTCTCGGCGGCTTGCTGCTCCCTTTCGTTTTGATTGCTCTGATTTTGGGCTTCCTCAATGTGGGTAAGTGGCTCGTGCGGGAAGATCCTCTGCAAAAAGCTTCCGCAATCGCTGTGGTTAGCGGAAGAATGCCGCAGCGGGCGCTGGAGGCGGCGCGGCTCTATAGGCAGGGTTACGCACCGGTAGTGTGGCTGACCCATTCCACGGAGCCGGGAGCGACGCTGGAAAAACTTTCTGTGCCCTATGCTGGAGAAGAGGTTTACGACAAGCTGCTGCTGATCCACGAAGGCGTACCGGAGAGCGCGATCCAGATTCTCGACCCGCCGATTCTGAATACTGCCAATGAAATGCACACGATCGGCCGGGCACTGGCCAAACAAAATGACCGCAAGGTAATCCTCGTGACCTCGAAGGTCCATACCCGGCGAACAAAGACTCTATGGGGTAAACTTTCCGCAAAAGATGGCGAGGCGATTGTTCGGGGCGATTCCGAAGACAACTTCGATGCCGCTCACTGGTGGAGAACGTCGAGCGACGCCCTCGATGTCGTTCGCGAAGTGCTCGGCCTCTTGAATGCGTGGGCTGGCTTGCCTCTGCGTCCCGCCGGGGCATGATGGGTGGCGGCGTCAGACAAGAATGCCGCAGGACTCGCGGACTCGTCTGCGCTTCAACGTCTCAGAAAAACAGGAACCGCTTGCGTTTACGCGCTTCGTACGCGGGCGCGACTTCGGGGATGTGAGGGAGAGGCCGCCCTTCGAAGGCCGCGAGCGGATTCTCCACCAGCAGCGCTTGCGCCTTCTTCCCTCCGAACTGCTTTTCAATCGCGTCGTAGGCGAAATGTAGCTTCAGTGGCCGCCGCGCCGTGTTATGCGCGTCGCTGGAAACGAAATGCACCAGCCCGCGGGCCAGCCATGACCACGCGACTTCCTTTGAGCCGGGCCCGAAGACACCGGTTAACGAACCAGCCGTGATTTGCGCGTAGCAGCCCAGCTGCACCCATTTCAAGAGCCGCTCCGGCTGCGCGCGCAAAATGCCGTTGCGCTCCGGGTGCGTAATCACCGGCCGTAGCCCCGCCAACTGCAATTCATGCAAAGTCTGGTCCATCGAGGGAGGAATCGAAAACTCGTTGAACTCCACAAGCAGATAGCCCTTCTGATTGATGCAGAAGGGCGCAGGCTCGCAGCGGATCGCCGCCAGATTCTCCGGATTCAGATGGAAATCGCAACCTGTGGCAAGCGTCAATCGTCCCGCCAGCCGCGCGGTAAGTTCCTTTCGCGCCGAAGAAACCTTGGCGAAATCGAAAGCATAGGCCGAACTGGCATGCGGCGTCGCCACCACGTGCGTGATGCCGTCCGCGATGGCATCTTCGGCCATGGCGAGCGCGTCTTCGATGCTTTTTGCCCCGTCGTCGAGGCCAGGCAGGATATGGCAATGAAGGTCAATCATCTAGGGGTAGTATGCGTTATCCACGCCACGACGAGAAGACCTGCCCGACGCCCAGGAGAAACATCAGCGCCGCGAACACTTGCCTCATGCGCGCAGGATTCAACCGCCGCGCCAGTTGGCCGCCGGCAATGCCGCCCAGAAAAACGCCGGGGATGAGCAGCAATCCCGTCTGCCACGAAACGTAGCCCGCTTTTGCGTACGCGAGAAAGGCAAGCAATCCCGTCGGCGGAATCAGCGCGACCAGGCTGGTGCCCTGCGCCCGATGCTGGCTGAATCCAAAAAGAAGTCCCAGCAGAGGCACCAGCAACACCCCGCCGCCAATTCCCACCATCCCCGCCGCCACTCCGCAGAACGCCGCCGCAAAAAATATCCCGACGTTGCGTAATAAATTGTCCGAAGAAGTGTTCGCCACCTGGCCCGCCGGCCTCGGCCCGCTTCGCGTCTTTCGCCACAGCAAGACCGCCGAAAGCATCAAAAAAAAACCGAAGATACCCTGCAGGTAGCGCGACGGCATAGGCACGGCGATGCGCCCGCCGCCGTACCCGCCGATCAAAAATCCCAGCGCGCAAACAATCCCCGCGCGCCAATCCACCTGCCCATTCTTCCAATACTCGCGCAGCGCACCCAATCCGATGGGTGGCAGCAAGATGAACAAGGAGGTGCCCTGGGCGAGGTGCTGGTCGTAGTGCAGCAAATAGACCATCGCGGGGACAAGAATCACGCCGCCGCCGATTCCCAGCAGCCCGACGAGCACTCCCACCGTTAGCCCCAGCGCCAGAACGATGAGAATCATCATGGTGTGACGGGGCAGACGTTAGAACAGAGCAAAGACCGGATTTGCATCGGGCTATCTTGCCGCCTGCCTCGGAGAATGGCAACGAGCTTCTGCGTGGAAACTCAAATTACGTCTGGTAAAATTCTGGAAACATACGCAGCCGCATGCCCAAGCCTCACGGGGAAGCTGATACAATCACTATGTCTTTTATCTGCTTGGCCTTAGGGCCTCCGTCTGACTAATAAAGAGGAGCACGATCGATTCTATGCCAACCGACCGAAAACCAGAATTCTTCAAGGGCGCCCAACTCAAAGTGGCTATCATTGGATGCGGCTATGTAGGGCTGCCCTTGGCCCTGCGTTTCGCGGAAGCCGGGCACAAAGTCACCGGCTTTGATACAGATCCTCACAAAGTTTCGCTCCTCAACGCCGGAAAATCCTACATCGACCACATCCCGCAGACGAAAATTCAACAATTCGTGAACAGCCGCCACTTTGGCGCCACGAATGACTTTGCAAAATTGAAAGAAGCCGACGCTATCCTCATCTGTGTGCCGACACCGCTGAACGAATACCGCGAACCCGATTTGAGCTACGTGGAAGAGACGGCAAAGTCGATCCAGCCGCACCTGCGGAAAGGACAATTGGTAGTTTTGGAATCCACCACCTATCCCGGCACGACGGAAGAGCTTGTGCTTCCGATCCTGGAGAAGAGCGGCCTGCGTTGCCCCATTGCCACTGGCCCCGAGGCAGAAAACATTGCCGGAGATTTCTTCGTGGCCTTTTCTCCCGAGCGCGAGGATCCGGGAAACAAACAGTTCGGTCTGGCGCAAATTCCGAAAGTCGTCGGTGGCGTAAATTCCCCCAGCGGGCGCGCGGCGCAGGCTTTGTACGCACAAGTCGTCGCTAGGGTCGTCCCCGTCAGCACCACGCGCGCGGCGGAAATGGCCAAGCTGCTCGAAAATATCTTCCGTTGCGTGAACATCGCGCTGGTCAACGAATTGAAAATGCTTTGCTTGCGTATGCGCGTGGACGTCTGGGAAGTCATTGACGCGGCTTCGTCAAAGCCCTTCGGCTTCATGCCGTTCTATCCCGGACCGGGGCTGGGCGGACACTGCATTCCTGTCGATCCTTTTTATCTTTCCTGGAAGGCGCGCGAGTATGACTTTGCCACCCGGTTCATCGAACTGGCCGGTGAAGTCAACGTAGCCATGCCCTATCATGTGGTCGATTCTGTCGCCGCCGCGCTCAATGAACACAAGAAGAGCCTGAAGGGTTCGAAAATCCTGGTGCTCGGCGTGGCTTACAAGAAGGACGTGGATGACCTGCGCGAATCCCCGACGTTGAAAATCATGGAAATCCTGCAGAAGCGCGGTGCAGAGTTTGACTACAACGATCCCTATTTCCCGCAGCTCCACAAGATGCGCCACTACGACTATTCACACATGAAATCCGTTCCGCTGACTCCCGAAGCGCTCGGAAAATATGATGCCGTGCTCATTGCCACGGATCATTCCAGCTACGACTACGGCGTTATCGTGGACGCCTCCAAACTGGTGGTGGACACACGGAACGCCACGCGGCGCGTCATCCGCAACCGCAACAAAATCGTGCTCTGCTAAGAGACCTCTTCTCCTTACTCGGAAGCAAAGCGGTCGTTATCCTGAAGGCCGCGTCGTTTGCGACCCGAAGGACCTCAGCTTTAGAATTTGGCACATCGTTTGGGTTTGAGATCCTTCGGTGATCCTTGACGGGTCCCCTCTGGGATGACCGTCACTCATTAGTCTCGAAAAAGTGGAATTTTGTAGTTCGTGAGAAACTGCGGTCGACGCGCTACTTCGACTTAGTCAACTCGACCCGCACCGTGGCCACGGGCAGGACCGCTTCCATCAGCACCGGAGTTCGTGTGACATCGTTGGCCAGATACAATAGGAAGTGCGCGTCTTTCATCTCCACGCCGTTTTCCAAAACGTGAATCTCGATTTTGGACGCCGTGTAACTACCGGCGGTCACCTTCACCGGTTCCTCTCGGCCAACGATTCCCGCGTGGACATCATAGAGTTTCCGCCCATCATAAACCGGGCTGCGAACTTCGCGCATTTTTGTCCAGTCAATTCCGCGCAGGTAGAACAACATGCCGAGAGGATCGCGCGTGCCGGGAACGACGCGCGCCGCAACTACGCCGGGAGGCGCGGACTCGTTTGGCGACAACAGTAAACGCAAAATCGCCTCGACCTTCTGCCCGCGCTCGCTCAAGTGCATTTCGTATTGCAAGCCGGTCAAATTGGCCACGTCGCTGCGGGAATCAAACTGATCATCCAGCTCGAAGACCATGCGGTAGGGATTGTTCGTATGCGCCATCGCCTGAAAGTGCCAGGCGCTTCTCCCGGCAAAAGTGCCCTGCCCCACAACCGCAATCTTCAGATCGGCAATGGTGCTGTTCAGTTGCGCCAGGTTGGCGGTGTATTCGAGCGATTCGCCCACTCGAGGAGCGAAACCGTGCTCAACCGGCGAAGTATTCTTCTTTTCCGCGGGTTCGCCCGGGGCCCGGGGGAGGGCCGATATCGGCGGCAGGGTGGTACCCGGCGCATTCGGTCCATGATTCTGACCCGGCGGATTCATCGCGACCGGAAAGCGGCGAAACGCCCGTCGCGCCATAATCCAATAAAAAACTCCTCCCGCGACGAACGCCAGCAAAGCGATCAACAAAACCAGTGCGAGTTTCTTGCCCATGCTTTTTATGTGACCCGGTCGGCAATCAACGCGCCCCGGTGCCATTGACCATCGTACAATAAGAGAGATTTCCAGGCTGGAGGCGGAGAATATGCGCTACCTAGTCACGGGGGGCGCCGGCTTTATCGGCTCGAATACGGTGGACGAATTGGTGCGGCGCGGCCACGGAGTCGTGGTCCTGGATGATTTGTCGTCCGGCAAGGAAGAAAATCTCGCCGAGATCCGCAACAAGATCACCTTCATCAAGGGCTCCATCACGGATATCGAGATTGTGCAGAAGGCCATGCAACAGGCCGAGTTTGTGATTCATCTCGCGGCGCGCACGTCGGTGCCGCGTTCCGTGAAAGATCCCGTGGATACCAACCGCATCAATGTGGATGGAACCGTGAATGTGCTGGTGGCCGCGCGCGACAATAAGGTCAAGCGCGTCGTGTATGCAGCTTCTTCTTCGGCCTACGGCGAAACGCCCACCCTCCCCAAGAAAGAAGACATGCAACCGGTTCCGATTTCTCCTTACGGCGTGTCGAAATATGTCGGCGAGCTGTACGCGCAGGCATTTCACCGGTGCTATGGACTGGAGTGCGTCTCGCTGCGCTATTTCAATATTTTCGGACTGCGGCAGGATCCTGATTCGCCTTATTCCGGCGTATTGTCTCGCTTCGCGAAAGCGTTCCTGGCGGGCGAACCGCCCACGATCTTCGGCGATGGCGAGCAAACCCGCGATTTCACGTACGTGGAAAATGCAGTGCAGGCGAACTTGCTCGCTTGCGAAGCGGCCGGTGCATCTGGAAAGGTTTTCAATGTCGGCACGGGATATCGCGTCTCTTTGAACCAGACCCTCGAAATACTACGGCGCATTTCCGGAAAGCATCTGGAAGCCAAGTACGAAGCGCCGCGCGAAGGCGACATCCGCGATTCGCTTGCGGAAATAGGCAGCGCGAAGGAGCAACTCGGCTACGAGCCGGCGGTCTTGTTCGAGGAAGGTTTGGAACGCACCTACGAGTGGTATCAAACGCACCATGCTCCTGCAGCGGAAGAAACTCCCGAGAAATAAAACAGGGCGCCAAGTGCCGGAATAAGGCTCATCTGGCGGACGTACGTCCCGATAGAAGATGTCGAGATTCTGGATGTCTTCTTGTCTAAGGCGCGCTGACCCGTCACTTACACCCAGCCTTTGTGGCTTTGTCCTTAACTCCGGCCAAGACTCTGCGGCTTTCATTCGTACCGAAGCGCCGCCATTGGGTTCACGCGCATCGCGCGGCGTGTGGGTATGAAGCAGGCGAACAGGGCTACAGCGCAGAGCAGGATCGCCACGCTTGAGAATGTTAGCGCGTCGGTGCTCGTCACCCCCAGCAGCAAGCTACTCAGATAGCGCGTCAGTGCGAACGACACTGCCAGGCCCAGACAGACGCCCGTAAGCGTCAACAGCAGTCCATGTCCGAGCACCAGCCGGAGAATGTCCTCTTTGCTCGCGCCAAGCGCCATGCGGATGCCGATTTCATGTGTGCGCTGCCGCGTAGTGTAGGCCGTGACGCCGTAAATTCCGACCGCGGCGAGAATCAAAGCGAGCACCCCGAATGCGCCCACAAACGTTCCGGCGATGCGCTGCGGGAAGCTAGCGATTTGCTCGCGCAATTCCAGCGCGGTCACATCAAACACCCCCAGGTCGCCATTCAGTTCATGGATGGATTTCTCGACCGCCTTGCTGAAAGCCAACGCATCTCCGGCCACCCGCACATTGACAATCATGTCGGGGCGGTAAACCTGGTACAACGGCAAATACAGGAATGGCATTGGTTTTTCATTCAGGCCGTTCACTTTGCTGTTTCGTGCCACGCCGATCACTGTGAACCATTCATGCGTCAAGTCGGAATTGAGTTGCTTACCGAGTCCTTCCTGGTGCGGCCAATAGCGCTCCACAAATGCTTCGCTCACAATCACCGCGCGCTGCGAACTCTTCGTGTCCTGCAATGTGAAGTCGCGCCCTTTTACAATCGGAATCTGCATGGTCTGGAAATAATTCGGCGTGATGATCGCCACTTGCGTCTCCATCGATTCATTCGCCTGCGAAACGTACCCTTCGGGCTTCACGCTGGTCGATCCTCCGCCGAATGCCAGCGGTACGCGGCTCGAGAGGGCCACCGACTGTATGCCCGGCAGCGCTTCCAGTTTCGCGATGACCTGGCGATCGAATTCTGCACCGCTTGCATCCGAATAACCCGCGGTGAACAGATCGAAGGAAGCGATCAGTACATTATGCGAATTGAATCCCGGATTGATTCGCTCAGCGCTTACAACGCTGCGAATGAACAATCCCGCACAGATCAGCAGCAGCAGTGACAGCGACATTTGCGCCACTACCAACCCGCTCGCTAGGCGCGCCTTCTTGAGTCCACCCGATGCGCTCCCCGTGTCCTCTTTCAACACCGCCACCGGCGCTAAGCCTGACGACCGCAGCGCAGGTAAAATTCCGAAGATCACGCCCGTGAGCACCGAAATCACCAGCGTGGCAAGCAGCACCGTGCGGTCTGCTCGCAGGTTGAGGGACAACGGAATATCCGGCGTTACCGGCAGGAAGTTCAGCAATGTTCCCGCAGTCCAGAACGTCATCAGCAGCGCCATCACACCTCCCGTCAGCGCCAGCAGGAGGCTTTCCACCAACAGTTGACGCACAAGCCGCCACCGACTTGCACCCAACGACATTCGAATGGCGATTTCGCGCCGCCGCCCCATCGACCGCACCAGCATCAGATTCGCCACGTTCGCGCATGCCAGCAGGAGCACCAGGCCCGCAATAATCATCAGTGCCGGCAGTAGCATCGACATAAACTGATTCAGGCCAAATGGGTTCCGCCACAGCGGGTACAGCGTCACACTGTCGTGCCCTTTGTGTTCCTCGGGATAATTTTTTGCCTCCCGCTTCAGTCGGAGCGTCATTTCCTCCTGCGCTTGCTCCGGCGCGACGCCCGTCTTCAACCTTCCAAACATCAATAACCAGAAATAGTGGTGGTCGTGAAGCAGGTCGCCCCCTGTCGTCACTTGTTCCTCCATCATGATCGGAACCCAAAGCTCCGTTCGCACCCCGGTCTGGCTTCCCTGAAACTCCGCCGGCGTTACGCCCACAATGGTGTACGGGTGTTGGTTGATTTGAATCACATGGCCCACTATGTCTGGATTCTCCCCGAAATGCGTTTGCCACAGCCGGTAGCTGATCACCGCCACGGGCGCGCCTCCCGGCTTCTCGTCCTCCACAGGCAGAAAGCCGCGCCCAAGGATCGGCCGCACGCCCAGTACATCGAAATAATTCGCAGACGCTACCATGCCCCACACGCGCTCCGGTTTACCTTTGCCCGTCAGGCTCATCTGAGCGAAGTTGCACGCGGCGATGCCCGTAAAACTCTGCTGCCCGTCGCGCAGGGCTTCAAGATCAGGGTATGTAAACGGGAAGGGGTTGTCCCCGGGCTTGCTCAGCGTTAGCGACACAACCTCGCTCGGGCTGGCAAGTCCGGGAACTGGATTCAGCAAAGTCGAATTGATCCAACTGAAAATCGTGGTGTTCGCGCCGATGCCCAGCGCAAGCGTCAGGATGGCAATCGCCGCATATCCCGGCGCCTTGGCGATCATTCGCAGGCTGTATCGCACGTCCTGCCAGAACGAGGTCATCCGCGCACCTCCAAATACATTCTAGGGCGATTGAGAGCATGTTTCTGCCCATCCTAGGTGCCCGCCAAGCGAGTACTCGCGCATTACTTAGCAGAATTGCGCTATTCCAATCGCGCGCCGCCGTCCGATTGTGGGACGTGCCATGAACGAAACCGAACACCCGATTGAATGTGGGTGGACGCAACGTTTCGAGCAAGCTGTGGGTGACGGATAGGTGTCGGTAAATCCAGCCATCACCAGCTAATTGCTAGCCTTGCCTTCGATGACTCCCGATCGGTCGGCTTACCGGACATGTTCGTACTAAAACCCAGGCCGGAGCAGTCACTTGCCGTTCCCTTTGATCACGAATTGCTTCTCGCTATACTCTCGCCATGCCGAAGCGCCCGAAAATCGAGCCCATCCGCAATCCAACGCTCTTCGAAATGGAAAAGCTTGAACAGGCGTCCGATCTCGTCGCCAAGCCGGAAGTCAATCGCCCTTACCCCAAGAGCCAGGACTCTTGCTCAGAACATCCGCATTCACCGCAAACGGCTGGCCCGTCAGTTTCTACGCAACGCAAGTTATTACCCACGAAGGTATAACGGACAGGGGCATAGCGTTCGTTCGTAACACACACCAACACACACCGCAACCTTGCAGTCAAATTCACGCCGGCGTACGATTCTCACATCTTTACTCCTCGCAGGACCTCCCCAGCCTATCCCGAGGTGTACCAGAAAGAGGTTTCCAACATGCCTATCATCAAGGAGTTCACCATCCGCTTAGAAGACCGGCCCGGAACGCTTGGCAAGCTCTGCCAATCTCTCGCCGAGCAAGACATCAACATTCTCGCGTATCAACAGTTTGCTCGAGAGAAGGGCCAGGGTTCCGTCCGTCTCGTAGTGGACAATCCGGACAAAACTAGGGCGGCTCTGGATCGCCAGCGCAACGATTACAGCGAAACCGAAGTTGCAAAGGTATTGCTCGCTAATCGCCCTGGAGAACTAGCTCGTGTCGCGTCGCGTCTCGGCGAAGCGAATATCAACGTCGACTATGGCTACTCCGGAGCTGAGCCGGGCGCCAACGCATCTTTCCTTATCCTCGGAGTCGCGGACGCTGCAAAAGCGCTAAAGCTCCTCGAACATGCGGCCGCTGCGGGCGCGAAGACCTAACTAAATTGACTCTCGTTGCGGTACAACCGTACCAACATTCTGACCGAAGCGCCGGCGATGAGCATCGGCCATCAGCCGATCGAGTTCCGGCCGTCGCTCCATCGTGCCGGAGATCCCGGTGTCCATGTATTCGCCTGCGCGCAGCAACGCTTCCTACGTGCATTTGAGGAGGCGAGTCGCTGGCCCCGGGAGGTCCGGCGCCGCCACACAGACCAGCTGCGCCCATCCGGCATGATCGGCCACGCTGATGGCACACGGCGTCCGCGTCATCGTTGTCTCACGCCTTTCCTGCGGCGCACCAGATATGGTCGAAGCGTGGCTTCAAGATCCTCGCGCAGCCAATCGGCGGCGGAGCCTTCCCGATACAGCGTCCAATTCAGGAACGACCCGCCAAGCGTGACCTCGATTGACCGAGCGAGCGCGTGCACGTTGGTATCGGCGCGGAGCTCGCCGGAGGCGACGGCGTCGACGACGAGCTTTTCGTAGTGCGCGCGTGCCGCTCGCGACATCCGCAACAGGTGGCGATGCAGGACCGGATCGGCCAGGTCGTTGTGAAGATAGGCAAGATTCCGAAGGGCGGCGCGCGGCGAGCTGGCCAGGTGGGTATGTATCGCCGTGACGGAACGCAGCGCCTCCAGCGGCGATTGGGTCAGCGGCTGGGGGTCGGCCACACCCAGATCGCCGGTGGCCGCGGCGTGGCGGGCATGCGCCAGCAACATCGCGCGCTTGGAGCCGAACCGCTGCACCAGCGCGCCTGCGGTGACGCCCGCCTCTGCGGCAATTTCCCGAAGCGTCAGCTCCGCCGGGCCGCGACGGTACATGACCCGCACCAACGCCGCGAACACATCTGCGTCCTCGGCCTTTCGTCGTCGCGGACTCATCGCACTTGACAATATCTAAACACACGTTTAGTTTGATCGCAACTACCATGGCTGTGCTCGGCGTCCAGGCAGCCGTGCCCTTTACAGTCAGCGTTGAGGCGTGACAATGAAAAACGGAAAGCCCCGGGTAACGATCCACATGGCCGCGAGTCTCGACGGCTTCATTGCGAGAAGAGATGGAAGCGTTGACTGGCTCGAGACGTCAGACAACTTCGAGGGCGGGAACACCATGACCCCGGAATCAGTCGCGGAGTTCCTCAAGACGATCGACTGCTACGTCATGGGTTCGCGAACCTATGAGACGGCGTTGGATTTCGAGGCGAAGGGGCTGGGTTGGTCCTACGGCGACAAGCCGACCTTCGTCCTCACCCGTCGCACGCTGCGCAAGACCAGGAGCGCCGTGGAGTTCTACTCGGGCGATCTCGGACACCTGGTCGGCGAGAGATTGAAGCCGACCTTCCACAGCATCTGGTTTGTCGGCGGTGGTGAATTATCCGCTGAATGCCTGCGCCTCCGACTGGCCGACGAAGTGCGCTATTCGATCGTGCCCATGCTGATTGGCGACGGAATCCCGTTTTTCCAGGGGCTCGACAAAGACGTCGCCTTGCACCTTTTGGAGGCGACCGCATACAAGAGCGGCATGGTGGCGCTTCGCTACGAGGTGCGGAAGTAGGCTCGACCGAAGCGTGAAAAGCTGAAGGCCGGGGGCGACGCCAACTGATCCCGTGGAAGTTCGATATGCGTTATTGGCCTCGTTGTAAGTCACTAGAAGCTATTGCACAACCCTCCGTAAGACGATCATGAAGCAGGCGATATGAAAAAAGGCACCATAGATCGTGAGCGAACGGTCGTAGCGTACAACCAAGCGTCGGAAGTTTCCCAGCCAGGCATGAGTGCGTTCCACGATCCATCGGTCAACCATAGTCATTTCAGAGGCCTGTCCTGAGTTTATGCAACAGTTTCTAAGGATCGATGCCTTTGTCCTTCCTGAGCGAGAGTTAACAGCGTATTCCGAGCGGATGGGTGACACTTTGCCCCACGCAAACGACAAAGGCACGCGAACAAAGATGTCACAGACCGTTATGCAGAGCAGTTGAAAGAAGACGTTGAGTGGAGAAGCAGAAAAGGCTGGATTGGGGTTCAAGTTGCCCTCCTCAGAAACCGTTTTGTGTGCCGAGACTCCATCCAGAGTTCTTCAGCTACCCGTGCCCGAACCGGACTGCTTCTGATCACAAAATATATCCTTGCTGGTTATTTGAATATCGTGCTACCTTGCGCTTTTATAGGAAGGTTCTCTCCTGCAAACGGGGACGGAAAATCACAAAACAGCCCTGACGACCGCGGCCGCGGGGTGAGGCAGAAGATGTCACAGTCGTTTTCGACGGATCTCGTTCCTGCTTCTGATCGCCTGGAAGCATGGTTATGGAACGCGAGGCAAATTTGTGGCGATTGCCAGTTCCGATTTCACAAGCACTTTCCGTTCCACGGGTCCATCGAGCGGCGCAAAATAGCAGGCCTGGAGCTCACTCTCTTTTCCTCCAGCGCCCTCTCGTTCAACAAGTTCCCGCCGGCGAAACTCTGGCCGGAAAATCGAGCTTGCATTGTCATTACACAGATTGCTGGCGTAAGGCAGTACAACCAAGCAGGCAAGGTAGTCGTTTTGAGCAAGGGCGATACTACCCTGATCGACTCCGGAATTCCTTGGTCGTCCGATTGCGCTGGTGATTGCGCGCGTCTCTACCTGCGTGTGCCTCAGTTCCTCATGGAGAGGAAGCTTCGGAATATCAAGATCCCTAGCGCCACGCGAATATCCGGCGCAAGTGGACTGGGGACGACTCTTTTCCATTTGGTGACCTCACTCTACCAGCAGGCGGAAGAACTGACTCCCGAAGAAGGTGCGGCGGCCATCGAAGCCTATCTGAGGATCTTGTCCGGGTGCATCGGCGCGCCGAGGCCGGCGCTTGGAAGTGCGCACCGCGGCACGGAGCCAATCCCTCGCATCCTTCAGTACATCAATCACCATTTAACGGAGGCCACGCTTTGTCCCGCGGACATTGCCTCCGCTGCCGGAATTTCGGTTCGCCACCTCCACCGGCTATTCTCGCGCCGCGGGTCCACAGTCACCGACTGGATTCGCCTGCGGCGGCTAAACCATTGTTGGGGAGATCTGTCCGATCCGCGCTCACGCCAGAAGAGCATTACGGAGATCGCCTTTTTCTGGGGGTTCAACGATTCGGCGCATTTCAGCCATGCGTTCAAGAAACAGTTTGGCGTTTCTCCGCGAAGTCTGCGCTCGCGCTATTGGCCTGAGCCAACGGAAACGAAAGATCGGAAACAGGAACACTTCTTTGTGGACTCAGACAACCTGCGGCAGGTGAAGCCAAGCTGAAGATCGGATTCCTTCGGGAGCCATCTGAGTGTCTGAGCAAATACTCGGTGATCCCAGTATTGTGGGGCAGAGGTCTCCTTGCTCGAGGTTCTCGTTGCGATGCGCCGAAGTACCTTTTGCAAAGGGGTTTCGCGCAGTACTTCCTGCAAGTGACACAGCTTAGATTTCCGCGATTCGAACGTTTCGTTCCGAGGGGTGGCTCGTTTGCCTCGCGGGGATGCGGATGAGAAACCCCAGCACGGCCCAAACCGCCAGCGCCACCCACTCATAGCGAGTAAAGTGTCCGGGAACAATGGGCAAGACTTTCATCAGGATCATCAGAAGAGTGACCAACATTCCAAACACAGCGGCGGCACGCCCGGCCAAGCTCGGCTTCATGCAGTAGTAGGACGCGCAGGCAGACATCCAGCCCACAGCGCAGGCCACTGCTCCCACCTCAAGAATGGGAACCAGTCCTGCCTCGCCGAAAAAAATCGCCAACGTTGTGGCCAAACCTACCGCCAAAATAGCCATTGTCGGCGTCTGATTCGAAGAATGAACAAGGCCCATTTTGGGGAGAAGCAGATTCCGGCGTCCCATGGCGAACAGCAAACGCGAGGACGCAACCATATTTGCGTTGAAGGCCTGAAGAAGCGCCACGAGCGCCGAGGCGAGAATCAGGCTCACAATCCAATGAGCTTGTAGCGCGCGCTCGAATGCCACGGCGATCGGGAATTGCTGGCTGGCGTTGAGGTCCTGCCAGGGAGCGACAAAGGAGA
>Ga0306926_10000965_pt1 | contig 27993 bp, 23 predicted proteins | sample flu12Cox44000178_FD_203759 | JGI IMG/M metagenome (GOLD analysis project Ga0306926, IMG submission 203759) | Lab enrichment of tropical soil microbial communities from Luquillo Experimental Forest, Puerto Rico - flux8day.12C.oxic.44.000.178 (v2)... | ecosystem: Environmental > Terrestrial >...
CGAACTCGACTTTGAGGACCTGAAGGCGATCGATCCGCCACGCGGCTACGGTCGCGACTGACACAGGAGGTTCACCCGGCGTCACCCAACACCACGATCAAATTGCTGAACTTGACGCACACAACTAGGCAACCCCGACTACGGACAAAGCAGGCCTAGTGTTACACCTGGAGATGGTCCTGATTTGTTCTGATCTTAGGGTTTCCCGCGGTTCGGGGTGATCCAGCCAAGTCGTAAAGGAGATCAAAGCAATGTCAAAGCATGAAACGGATGAAGACCGTAAGGTCTTGCCGCAGCCTGTCGCGATTACACTCAGCGAGGCGAAACTGGTAGCGGGCGGCAGCCCGACGCTGCCGCTCCCGCCGCCCGACGTTACTCGGCTTGCCCTGGTCGTCAGGTTCGAACCCGACCCTGTGCCTTGGTAACAATCACGCGCTTCTACTCACAGAGGAGTACAAAGCAAATGGAGCACAAAGCAATGTCAACGCATCAAACGGACGAAGACAGCAAGGCCCTGCCGAGGCCCGTAGTATTGACCCCGGAAGAGGTTCAGCAGGTCGCAGCCGCGGCCGCGGCGGCACTTCCCGCGGCGCTTCCAGGCCGCATAAGAGTGCTCGGAATACCACCAGCAGAGACTCAATAATCAAAATGCGCCGGCGGCCAAGCGCCAAGCGTTTGGCCGTCGGCCGACGTTTCACATACTAGCGGGCTAAGCAGGAGGAAATCATGACTCAACCATCCAAACCCGCGCCGACGATACTGTGTCCGAGTGCGACCGAGATTCGCCCGGGGGCACGGGTGTTCGGGGTATTGACAGGATCAGCCGCGGACGGGTTTCACGTCGGCTACTTGACTGAAGCATTGCCGGCCACACCCGAGCTTCTCGCCGCCGCGGCGCCGGCCAAGCCGACCGAGGTGTACCGCGCGGCAGTGCCCTGCGCCGAGGGGCGTTGCAGGCATTGGGATGGCGCGAATTGCAGCCTCGCCGCGCGGGTCGCGTCAATGCTCGATCCGGCGGTCAGCGCATTGCCGCGCTGCGCGATTCGCCCGGTTTGCCGCTGGTTCCGCCAGGAGGGACGGGAGGCTTGCTTGCGCTGCCCGCAGGTGGCGACTCAACTCCGCAATCCGAGCGAGCTGCAGATCGAAGTCGCCGGCTGAGGCGGGCGGCATTCGATGTCCATCAACCTGTTCCGCCAGGAGGCGATCGATCACCAGCGCTTCAGGATCTGGGGCGAGGTCGCGATCGCTTTGCCCAATTCCTATGCGCTGGTCACCGGCTTCATCGCGCTTTCAGTGTTGGCGATGGCCCTGTTCATTGCCACCCATGATTACGCCCGCAAGGAGCATGCGTCGGGGTTTTTGGTACCGACAGAAGGGATCGCCAGGATCAGCCCGCCGCGTGCCGGGACGATCACCGCGGTGCATGTCAGCGAAGGCCAGCACGTCGGGCGTGGTGGGCCGCTATTGACCGTGACCGATCCCGAGACCTCCGCTCGCGGCGAAAACATCGACGACGCCAAGGCCGCGCGGCTGCGCGAGCAGCATGCCCAGTTGCAGGATCAAATCCGGCTCGAACGACAGAAAGCCGAGGTCGAGGAGCAGCGCCTGCAGTCCCAGATCCGGGGCATCTCGGACGAGATCGCCGCGCTCGCGCGGCAGCAAGCGATCCAGACCGAGCGCGTCAAAATCGCCAATCGTCAGTTGGCGGGCGCTATCGAGCTTGCCGACAAGGGCTATCTGTCGAAGGTAGAGATGCGGCGGCGCCAGGACGCCTATCTTGCCGAGCAGCAGAGCGAGAGCGCGCTCGCCAAGGAGCGCGCGGACAAAGAAGCCGGGCTCTCGCAGCACCAGAACGCGCTGCAGCAATTGCCGATCGCCACGGCCCAGCGCATCTCGCAGCTCAAGGCCAATATCGCCGAGCTCGAGGTGCGGCTGAAGGAAATCGACGGGAAGCGCGGTTATCTGCTGTCGGCGCCGGTATCGGGGCGCGTCTCCGCCCTGCAGGCCTGGGTCGGCAAACTCGCCGACTCGAGAATGCCGGCTCTGGCGATCGTGCCCGACGGCGATGTTCTGGAGGCCGAGCTGCTCGTCCCGGCACGGGCGATCGGCTTCATTGCCCCCGGCCAGACCGTCCATATCAGCTACGACACCTTCCCGTTCCAGCAGTTCGGCTTTGCCCGCGGCTCGGTCCGAACAGTCTCCCACACCCTGCTCAAACCCGACGAGATAGTCGGCCCGATGATTTTGCGCGAGCCTTCCTACCGCGTCGGTGTCGCGCTGGAGCGCCAGACGATGCGGGCTTACGGCGCCGAATTGCCGCTCGAGCCGGACCTGCAGGTGCAGGCCGACATCCTGTTCGAGCGCAGGACGTTGCTGGCCTGGATCCTCGACCCGCTGCTCAGCGCTTGGAGTAGATCGTGATGTCGATCCCGGTGACTTTTTCGAGGTTTGGCCGTCTGCCGGAAATCCGCCAGGCGGCCGCGACCGAATGCGGGCTCGCCTGCTTGGCGATGATCGCCTCCTATTATGGCCAACAGAGCGACCTCAACGCATTGCGCCGAGAGTATCCGGTCTCACTGAAGGGCGCGACATTGGCGACAGTGATGGACATTGCCGCAAAGCTCGGTCTTGCGGGGCGGCCTCTGCGGCTGGAGATGGAGCAGCTGGCCGGCCTTCGAACCCCGGCAATCTTGCATTGGGATATGAACCATTTCGTGGTTTTGCGGCGTGTCGGCCGGTCGGGAGTGACCATTCACGACCCGGCATTCGGCATCCGCCGGTTCGGCTTTGCCGAGGCCTCGAAGCATTTTACCGGAGTTGCCCTGGAGCTGACCCCGGACGGGAGGTTCCGCGCCCAACGCGCCGCACCCAAGCTGTCGCTGTTCGATTTTCTGGGCCAGATCTCGGGCTTGGCGCCGGTCCTGATCCAGACCCTCGTCCTCTCCCTGGTGCTGCAGCTCTACGTGCTGGCGAGCCCGTTCTACATGCAGATCGTTGTCGACAACGCGATCGCCAAGGACGACCACGATCTGCTGCTCGTTCTGGCGCTCGGTTTTGCGTTGTTCCTGCTGATCAACACCGGCGCCACCTTGATCCGCGCCAAACTGTTGACATCTGCCCAGGCCACATTGGCGTTCCAGATGGGGACGGGTCTGTTCCGGCATCTGTTGCGCCTGCCGATGTCCTACTTCGAGAAGCGCCATGTCGGCGATCTCGTGTCCCGGTTCGCCTCGACCGAGCCGGTACGGACGTTGCTCGCAGAGGGGCTCGTCACGGCATTGATCGACGGTACGATGGCGGTGCTGACGGCGGCGATGATGTTTCTCTACCGGCCTTCGCTGGGCCTCGTGGTGCTGGCCGCTTTGGCACTCTATCTCGGGCTTCGCATCGTCTTTTATCACCTGATGCGCCGCCGTACGCTCGACCTGATCGAGGCCAAGAGCCGCGAGAGCACAACCTTCATCGAGACGATGCGCGCTGTGCAGAGCATCAAGATCTTCACTCGCGAGACCGAGCGCAGTGCGGTCTGGATGAACCGTTATGCGCAGGTCGTGTGGGCCGAAGCTTTGACCAGCCTTCTCAAGCAGATTTACCAAATCGCCAATTCGCTGATCTTCGGGCTCGAAAACGTCCTCGTCATCTATCTCGGGGCGCAGGCGGCACTCGGCGGCGAGATGACGGTCGGCATGCTGTTCGCCTTCGTCTCGTATAAGCAGCAGTTTGTCGACAAGGCGGCGCGCCTGGTCGAGCGCGCGATCGAATACCGCATGCTCGACCTCCATCTGGAGCGGCTCTCCGACATCGCCAGTGCCGAGCCCGAGCAGGGCCATTGCCGGCCGATCGCCTATCAGCAGCCGATCGAAGGCAATCTAGAGGTGCGCGATCTCAGCTTCCGCTATGCCGAGGGGGAGCGCTTCGTATTGCGCAATGTCAATTTGCGCATCCGCGCCGGCGAATATGTCGCGATCACCGGCCCGTCGGGCGGCGGCAAGACGACCCTGCTGAAAGTGATCCTGGGGCTGCTGGAGCCGACTTCGGGCGAGATCCTGGTCGATGGTGTTCCATTGCGCATCCTGGGTCACGAAGCCTTTCGCAAGAGCATCGGCGTGGTCATGCAGGACGACCAGCTGCTGTCCGGCTCAATCGCCGACAACATCTGCTTTTTCGACGAGAGTTTCGAGCTCGAACACATGATGCGCTGCGCCGAGCTCGCCGGCATCCACGACGAGATCTGTCATATGCCAATGGCCTACAACAGCCTGATCGGCGATATGGGAACGTCGCTATCCGGCGGCCAGAAGCAGCGCATCCTATTGGCCCGTGCTCTCTACCGGCGCCCCCGCCTGCTGTTCATGGATGAAGGCACCTCGCACCTCGACATCGCCACCGAGCACCAGGTCACGGCCGCGGTCAAGACGCTGGGGCTGACCCGCGTGATCATTGCGCATCGGCCGGAGACGATCGACTCGGCACGACGCCGGCTGGTGCTGCGCGACGGTGAGCTGCACGAATTGCACGAGACCCTCCTGGCGGCGTGAGCGCGCATTAGTCCGATATTGCAGCCAATGTGAGCTTCGTCACGGCGCGGCCCCAAATAGTTTTGATCCTCTGCCAAACTCTGTCCACGAGCCGTCTTTCGAGCTGCGCTTCCACTCGACCGGCGGGACGCGCGAGCGCCGAGCGCTGGCGTCGCGCCAATCGGCGTATCCAGACGCAGCAGAACACCGACCCCGCCGATCGGGCCGGAAGTTCTCGAAAATGATCGTGTCAGCCGAACCGAGACTGTCCGTGCGCTGGCGCGCCAGCCAAGAAATGGGTCTGGTCTTTGGAAATTTTTCGGAAAAATTTGGAAAATTTTGGATCGGTCTCATAGCGGCCGCGCTGCCGGAAGCAGAATATTTCAAGCGTGGTCCTGCCATTGGCAAAGATCCCGACGGGATCTCTCGAGGCCGGGCCTCGCCGCACCCTGTCGGGTTCGGCGTATTGCAACATCCAGCTCAAGGAGATCGATTATGGATGCATCTACAATGGATAAGGATACGGCAACCCACGGTAATGACTTCTCGCTGCCTCTGCCGGGGCTCGTCGTGCTCGGGCCGGCAGAAACGAAGCAGGTAGCAGGAGGCTTCCTCATCGGCGGCGGCCCCGGCGGACGCGGCGGCGGCTGTACGACGTGCGGACTAATGCAGCCGTATCCGCTGTCTTCTCGTCCCACCTGCGCCTGGCACGGCATTGCCGGAGCCCGCAGGGTATTCCCCTGTCCTCGGCGTTGGCTTTTCTTACATTCCAGTGCTGCCAGCGGACCTCTACCGGCCGGGGTTGCTCGACTTCGTAGAGATGACGCCGGAAAAGCTCTGTCGGGCGCGGTGGGACGGCGAGATGTTGTCGCTGGATCTCGTTCCCGAAAAGCTCGAGCAGGCACGAGCGGTTTGCGGCGAGGTTCCAATGGTTGTCCACGGCGTGGAGTTGTCGATTGGCTCCGCCCGCTATTGGAACGGCGGGTACCTCGATATGCTGGACCGGTTTCAAGAGCTGTGGCCCTTTCTCTGGCACAGCGAGCATCTCAGCTATCAAACCGTTCCCGGACGCGATGGCGGGTCAATCAGCATCGGCACGCCATTGCCCTTGCCTGGAACCGATGAAGTCGTGCGTTTGGTGGGCGGGCGTGCTGCCGCAGTCGGCCGCCGTTACGGGGTCCCTTTCCTGCTCGAAAACCCTGCGCATTACCTGACGGGGCTGCCCTACGAATCGGAGATCGGTGACGAGATCGGTTTGATGGCCGCGATCACCGAGAACGGCTGCTGCGGTCAGCTGCTCGATCTTCACAACATCTACTGCAACGCCGTAAATCACGGTTTCGATGCCCTCGCCGCTATCGACCGAATGAGACTCGATCGAGTGATCGAGATCCACGTGGCCGGGGGCCGGTGGGAAGACGGGTTTTGGGTGGACGCACATGACGGCCTCGTTCCGAGCCCGGTCTGGAAACTCCTGGAGTATACGCTGCCGCGCTGTCCGAACGTGGCGGGTGTCGTGTTCGAGCTTCTCGACTTTTACGCGTCGAAGGTGGGCGCCGATGCGATCGCGGAGGAACTAAGGCGCGCGCGTGACATTTGGGGGCAACATCGTCGCACGACCGCAGCAAAGAAGGAGTAAGCCGACAATGCCGCTGCTCGAGCAACAAATCGTACTCGGCCGGTGCCTGCAGGCGCCCGGCGCCGAGATATCGACGGCATTGACGGCCGATACGGCGCCGGGGCTCACCATCGGTCAGGAAGAGCTCGCGCAGCTGCACGATCTTGTGCACAGTTCCGGCTTTCGCTTTACCCGGCATGTGCAACATTCCTGGTGCATGGGACGCACTGCCGGGGCGGCGCAGCTGACCCTGTCGCTGTTGCCGGTCGAGCGCCGGCGGCAGCTCGTCGAAGACTGGGTCGAGGCGGGTGGCGGCAGAGCCCTCGACCTGGCGAGCGAGGCGGAAGAGTTCCTCGAGTTCGTGGCCGACGGTCTGACCGATCCATCGCACGCATTGTCGGTTTGTCGCATGGAGCAGGCCGCCTACCGCGCCAGCGAAGCGGCGTTGCGGTTCAGGCCACCAGAGCTTTCGCTCCTCGATCATCCCAAAGCCATGCTGCGCGCCGGCAAGGGCGCGGCCATGGTGAGGTTCTTTGCCGAACCGCGGCGGCTGTTTGACGCGATCGCCGCGAACGAACCGCTTCCGCCTCTGTCCGACCGGCCCTTTCCCGTGCTGTTCGCGCCCGGCCTGCCGAAACTGTACCGCGCGGCCGGTGAGGACGAGGACGCGATCTGGGAGAAGCTTGCCGGCCCGATCGCGGTGCGGGTGTTGTCCCGCGATGGTCATGCCCGACACGCAATCGCGGAACTGTTCAGTATCGGCGCCGCGGATCTCGCAGCAGAAATGACCACAAGCGCACACCGCTGCGCGGTGCGTCACGGCCGTGGTATTTGGGTCAGACACCTGCGCAAGTCTCCTCCCTGATCTCGGGAAACAACGCGCGCCTCGTGAGCCTCGAACCATACGTCGTGAACGGCGCGACGTATTTCTTCGCTTGGGCAGCGTTCTTCAATCCGCGCCGAAGCGATGTGAATGGCTTCGCGAGCGACCTTGACACCACTCTTTGGACGGCCTTCCACGGGACCTCGCGCTGGGGCAAAGCCGATCTGTTCGACCAGTACGGCCGCTACCCGAGCTGGATGAGCGGGTCGTCGTACCGGCCGCAATTCTCGGCCGCCTAGGCGGCGGCAAGTACCCCTCGCGCGTGGAAGGGTACAACTCGACCGGCACCGCGCTCTTCCGCGCCGTCTTCGCGCCATTTCACGGCACGTCGTGGAGGAGCTACCACGGCATCGACTGCTCGGGATACCAAAGCTACGCCTCATCGCTCGCTTCGCAAGGATATGAGACGGCGTCGCTTCAATCGTACATTTCGAACGACGGAACCCGCCGTTACCTAGCCACCTGGGTCAGGTGATGGCCGGCCTCGGTTTTGAGCGAGGATGTGGCGCAGCTTCGAAACCTGGACGTGGCGACCGGGCCGGAGCCGTGGCACATCCGCGTGACCCGCCGCAGCTTGCGTTCGCCGGAACTGGGGTTCACTCCTCGACTGCCGCCGCATCAGCTTCGGCATGCGCTACAGGGAACCGCCACCCCTGCCACCGCCTTATGGTCGGCGCCGCTGCGTCGTCGTGCTCGATCCTGCTCAGCCGCGTCGGGTATGCACAGCCCGCTCTCCTTGTTCTGGCGCGGGAACGAGAACCGCGTCAGCTCGCGCCCGCCGTCGGGGTCGTAGAGGATCACGTCATTGCCGTCGGCCGCGCAGGGCCAATAGCCGTAAGCCGGCTGCGGATCCTGCCCGCTCATCTCCTCGAGCGCCGACGATAAGAAAGGCTCAGCCCGAGAAGGCCGGTGGCGAGAAGCGCCAGGGAGCCGGGCTCGGGCACCGGATTGGCCAAGAACCCGATGGTAGCGCCTTCGCTGTTGACGTAAAAGCCGACTAGCTGGTCGAGATCGTTGATGCCGTTGATCGTCGTCGTGCCGATCCCAAAGGGATCATCGACATGATGAAACATGTCGTCGTTGAGGTCGAAGAGGAGACCGTGGGTGGCCTCGTCGGCGTCGACATAGCTGCCGACTGCCAGGCCGTTGTCGTTGACACCGAGCAGCTTTGTCGAAGTCGATTTGGGGTAATCGATGGTCGTAAACATGCCGCCAATATCGACAAAGCCGTGAGTGACCCCGGCCGCGTCGACATAGAACCCCGCGATCTGGTTCTTGTTGGTGATCGCCGTCGCTGTCGTCCCTACGCCGCCGGCATTCGGATCGTCGATGTTGGGGGAAAAGGTTCTAGACGCGATCGTGTAAGTGTACCCGTGGTTGACCCCTTCCGCATCGGTGTAAAAGCCGACGGCGATGTTACTGTTGTTGACCCCCAAGAGCTGGTTGAACGACGGAGCGCCCTCCGCCGTGAACGGGTTGTTCACATTGGTGAAGGTGCCGCCGACATCGGTGAACCCGAAATTGCTGTCCGTCCCGACGCCCAAATTGGTATTGGACCAGAAGCCGACCGTGGTGCCAATGTTGTTGATGGCGGTGACCTGCGTCTGCGCCGAGCCGGGGAAGTTTTCGGGCGTGAAGGTGGTATAGGGCGGCCCGACAGTATAACCGTTGTTCGGGTGTCCCGCTGCCCCGCTGCCAGAATAGCCCGCGATGACGCCGAGGCTGTTTATCCCCAATGCTGCATTGAATGTCTGATCGCCTATGGTCGGGCGGATGTCGCGAAAGGCATACGCTGCACTATCCCCCTGCGCCAACGCCGGCATCGCCGGCGGGAGGGCAAGCATCAACAGCAACAAAAAGCGCATGTATTTAGTCATCCGGATTTGGCCTCTGTGCATAGCGTTCCTCCTTTCTACGCCTGCGGGGGCGAATCGCGGGATCCTCGACCCGCCTGGTGATTTCAGCTCGCACCCCCTTCGGACCCTGTAAAAAGCCCCAAGTCACGTTACCGCATCAATATTGAAAAGGTGACGATAATTGGTGAAGACTCACCAACAAACCGCAATGCGACGTTGGTGACGTCGAAGCACTCCAGCTACTTAACGCCATTTGCCTCGCCAGGTGTCGTAAACCGCTGGGGTCATTCCTCCGGCAGCCCGGCCATGCGCAAACCCGCGAAATAAGTGGTCTCAAACAGTGCACGAACCTTTGGCACGCCAAAGTTCCCAGTCTTCAAACGCTCTATGCTCAAATAGCGATCATTACGGCTCAGCCGTCGTGCCTCCGCCAGTTCATCGGCGGCTCGCCCGATTTCACCTTTCAGAGCGTAAGCCGCGGCGAGATTAGCTCGAGTGTATGCGCGGTTGGGTACAGCGCTCCGCGCTTTTTCGAACCAAATGATCGCGTCATCGATCCGCGATTGCAGCAGATGGACGATCCCAATCCGCGCGTACCAAAGGCCCATATAGGGATCGCGCGGACTGAGGCGCATCACCTTCTCCAATGCCGGGAGCATCTCGTCAATAAATCCAATGTGGAACCTGCACCAGCCGATCGCGAATATCGCCCCCACCCAGTTGCGATTAAGCGCAAGTACTTTCTCGTACTCTGCAATGGCCTCTTCGCATCGGAACTGGACCCGCAATGCCTGGCCCTCAGCAAAATGAGGAAGCGGCCTGCGGGGCGAGGCGGCAACAGCTTTTGCAGCTAACTCCTCTGATCGCGCTATGTCGGCCCGGGACATATCGCTCGGAAAATCCAGCGCACGGTTAGCTAGCACACTCGCCAACCAGCCCTGCGCCTCGACGGAATGCGGATCGAGCGCCAGAGCGCGCTCGAATAGAGCTATTGCTTCCGAGTAGGTCTCATCCGACGGCAATTTTCCATACGCTGCAGCGCGTCCGCGAAAGATATAGTCCAGCGCCTCGATACCGTTGGTCGGCTGGGTGGCCTCGACGATGACAAGTTCTAGATTAAGCGCGACCGCAATCCGGCTAGTGATCTCGTTCTGGAGACTGAATAAATCAGCTGTTTCGCAATCGAAACGATCGGCCCACAGATGCGCGTCGGCATCGGCATCGACTAGCTGAACGTTGACTCGGACTTGGTTCCCGGACCGGCGCACGCTTCCTTCAAGCAGATAGCGCACCCCTAGCTCGCGGCCGATCTGCCTTGTGTCGACGGGCTTGTTTTGATAGGTGAATGCGGTATTGCGCGAGATCACAAACATGCCGTCGATCCGCGACAAATCGGTGGTCACATCATCGGTGATCCCGTCGGCAAAATATTGCTGACCCCGGTCCTCGCTGAGATTGGCAAAGGGCAACACGACGATCGACAGGCGCGGGCGCAAAGGGGCACTGCTGGGAACTGCGGGAACGTCATCGCCGGGCCGGGCGGCAGGTTGCACGACCTCCGGACCCTCGGCTGGGGTGACCGTTGCCAACAGCTTCCACCCCTCACGGGACACTGTCTGAATGCAGCTGGGCTGCATCTTCTTTCTGCCGGGCTCTAGCCGCTGCTGTCCGAGCGCCCTGCGCACGCTGGTGACCTGGACGTGAATAGCGCCGTCCTCGACGATCTTTCCGCCCCAAAGCTCCCTAGCGATCCTTTCCTTTGTGACTGTCTCTCCGACGTGTCTGACCAGCAAGTCGAGCACGCCGAGCGCCTTCGGGTCGAGCTCGATCTCCTTGCCGCCCCGGGGATCCAGTCGAAACAGCCGGTACGGAGCGCGATTAAGGCGGAATACCTGAGTGTCCCCATTCACGCCCGATTGCGCACCGGTCGGCGCCGCGATCTTGATCAAGACCGGCGAAGTGTGAGATAAGCGGGCCCCGTCCATGCGCCCGTTCCCCGCCGTGAGCGGCGTCAAGTTCCCCCCGATCCGATAGTGTAGCACACGCGTCATAGGCGAGCGAGGCGATTCGTTAGCCGACTTTAACTTTCTTAAACTTCAATAAAGCTAAATTTGTCGCCGCTTTCGCCCGCGCGACACTCCTCCCCGCATCGAAAGATGACGTACTCGCGCGCCGGACGGCCATGTCCTGGCACGCCGACGTATCCCGCAGTCGCCGCACTCACGTGAGTTCGGCGTAACTCGAGGCATAGCTTGAGGGGATCGACAGGATGACGAGCTCAGCGAGAGAAACGTAGCGGCGCCTCGCAGAGGCCGCCACAGCCGATCGCGGTCGCCTACTTTACCCGGGAAGCCGTGGCCATTGACGAATACCTGTGCCGAGCGCGAAGCGTCAACTTTTTCTCGTTTGCGGCCGCTGTAGCTGTGATTGCTGCCGCGATACTACTGGTGCTCGATTGAGCTGTGAACCGGCCGGTCGACGCCTTTGCTTGAGGGGAGGCTGAAATTCTGTACTCAGCTAATGGTCATGCAGGAGACATTGAGCCAGTGCGTCGGGGAGTCTTACCTAAAATCCCGATTTTAGCAGATTTACCTGGGCCAAATACCCGGACCCTGGCGCGCGGCCCACAATGCTTGCCACCTCGAACGGCTGCCAGCGATCACCGCCGGCAGGCTTCAGACCGACGACCCGGTCAAGACGGCGCGTCGGTCAGCGCACCCAGAGACCAGAATGATGAATACCCATCCTGACGTCAATCCCGGCGCGAACGGAAACCGGACCGGCACCAGCAGCAGCAGTCCGAGGCGATCGTACGTCGCAAGACATTGGCGAGGCGATCTGTCTTTTGGCGTCAGCTATTGGCTGAATTCGTTATTAGCCAACCTCGCGGGCTTCGTTGCGCTCCTCGGCGTACGGCTTCTGATTCCGCCCGACAATCACCCGTTAATCTTCGCCGTAGCCGGCTCGGCTGCCTGGCTGTTCGCGATCGCGATCAGTGTGTGGTTTCTGGTGGGTGTTTGGCGTTCGGCGCGACACCACAAGGCCCGCGGCGGCCGCGGCTTTTGGGCGGCGACGGCCTGCGTTGCAGTCGTTGTCGGTTTTTGCTGTCTCATCAGCGCGATCGCGACCGAAATTTCTACTCAGGTGGAGTATTGGCGTATCGCCCTCGGTGATCGCGCCATGGGTAAGCACGAATTGCGCATCCTGCGCGGCGGCAGGGAGCTCGAGTTTGCCGGTGGGATCACATTTGGCGTGACCGAGGAGGTACGCCGCCTGCTCGACGCCGACCCGGAGATTCGCGTGATCCACCTCAACAGCCTCGGTGGCCGAATCGGCGAAGCTTGTAAACTGCGAGACCTTATTCGTCAGCGACGGCTCATCACCTACACAGCCTCGGACTGCGCATCTACGTGCACCTTCGCCTTCATGGGAGGGGTTCAGCGGTTTGTCGCCGGAGACGCAGCGCTCGGCTTCCACAGAGGGAGGTTTCCGGGCTTCACCGAGGCAGAACTTGCCGGGGCAAGTGACGAGGACCGCCGGAGGCTGATCGAGGCTGGGGTCGCTCGGTGGTTTGCAGACCACGCCTATTCGACGCCGAACAGTTCGATGTGGTGGCCAACACCCGGGGAGCTCAAACGCGCCGGTGTCATTATAGGCGTCGCTGGACCACGCGATTTCGCATTGGACAGCTCGATAATGTTTGGGCTGTTGGAAAATTCGGGGGCTCGATAATGCACGGCCGAACTGATTCCCGACGCAGATCCACCGGTTATATCAGCGGACGATCAAGAGGATTTAGAGAATGGCACATAGAGCTTCGCCGCCAGAAACCCCTCCTTCCAAGCGCTGGACCACAGAGGGGAGAAGCGATGTTTGTACTGCAGTTTCACGTCCGCCCGCGCGGCCGGGATCCGCGATGGGTCGTCGGGCTCGCGAACTCGTTCTATGGCGCCTATCTCGACAAAGAGCAGGCGCTGCTCGACGCGGTCGATGCGGCGCGCGATGCCATGCAAGCCGGCCACGATGCCCAGGTCTGGGTCAAAGGCCGCTCGGCCCTGACGCGGGTCTTCTAGCCGTGGCCATTATCCTTGGACCGGTCTTGATACGAGAGGGCGGCTGCGCCTTCGACGCGTGGACACCGGCGGATGGGTTCAGACGAGGCTACGTCTATCCTCGCATAGAGGACGCCTATTACGCCCGCAAAGCGGAACTGAAATGTCCCGGCGAGGGACATGCCGGTCCAATCGTGGCTTGCAATACCGTCGATGAATTTGCGCGAGCGACGACCGTGGTCGAGGCAACGGCGCGGCTTGGTTCGCGTCAGGCAGCTTAGCGAGGATAGGTCATGGTACTGGCGGAAGGCCATCGCAATTTTCTCCTCGAACACGCCGTCGTCCGGCGTTACCGGCGCGGGCATCATCTCTTTCATCAGGGTGACGAGGCCACCAGTGTTTTCGTTCTTCTGGAGGGAGAGGTCGAGGTTTCGATCGAGAACGGTCGAGCCGACCGGACGATAATCGACCGGAAGGAAGCCGGCGCGCTGTTCGGAGAGCTTGAATTGCTCGGCGGGCAATATCGCATCGCGTCGGCGGTAGCGCTGACCGACGCGACGCTGGGCGTCATTCGGAGATGTGTATTCGAGGAGTGCAAACGAGCCAGCCTGGAGCTTCTCGCCGCTATCGCGCGAAATCTGGCGGTGGCGTTCGGCGAGATGATGACGCGGCTCTCGACCTTGCCACTCGACGCCTACGGGCGCCTACGATACTACCTCACCAGCCTGGCGCGCGAGACCGACGGTTCTGTGGTGGTCCAAGGCTTATGGACGCAGCAGCAGCTCGCGGAGCTTGCCGGATGCCGCAGAGAGACAGTGGGAAGCATCCTCTGCGAGCTCAAAAGAGGCGGATGGATCCGGTGCGATAGGCGACAGATTACGATCCTACGACCGCTGCCTGAGGAGTTCTAGTAAATCGCATGAGAGAAATTTCGCAGTGACGACGCGATCTATTTCGCAGTGCACGAAGGGAACGGGTCTAGAATTACCAGACGATGTCGTCAGCGCGTTTAGACCCGCATCTGGACCGCTCGGCATCGCACGCAACTCACGGAGGAAAGTCATGAAACGAAGGGTAATGCCGCTGTTGTGCGGGCTCACAATTTCAGGACTGCTAGTGGAGTAAATCTACCCGCTTAGTACCCGCTCGATGATGCCGCGAGCCGCTCGCTCGCCGCATTCATTCCCGTCGCACAATTTTCGGGGCCGGTCGGATGTATACGCGGAGGCACCTGGAACCCCGCATAGGAGGTTGATATGGCTGTAATAGAGATCGATGGCCAACCGTGGACACGCAAGCACGACGACCCTTCGGTCCCGGTGGTTCCAAGTGCTCCCCGAACCCTATACCCACAGTCGCTGGAGGACCTGATTCAGATCTGCGCGGGCAGATCTAAATATCGGCGGCCTGGAGAGGGGATTCACGCGGCGGGTAGCCATTGGGCGTTATCTGAAGCGGCGATCAGCGACGCTGTTTTTGTTGAGACGCACGACCCAGAAAATATCTACCCGGCTATGAACCGGACACTATATGACGTCGTGTGGCGCTGCCTCAACCCTGCATTCATCGACGAACTTCGAGGAAAGACACTCCCGAAGTTCGACGCTTCCAACGCCACAGAGGATCGAGGTCTTTACCCGGTGCATATCGAGTCCGGCAAGCGCATTTATGAGCTTTACGCGCAGCTGGACCAGGGGGACAACGATCCCCAAAGCCTAGCCACCCACCTCAGCAACAGCAACAAATCTTACCTCGGACCACTGGCATTCCCGACTCTAGGGGGAGCAGGAGGGCAGACCGTCTTCGGCGCGCTGACAACCGGCACACACGGAGGGGACTTCAAAATTCCGCCTCTCGCCGACGCGGTTCTCGCGCTCCATCTAGTGGCCGATGGCGGCAAACACTACTGGATTGAGCCAACAACAGTACCGGGCTTCACAAACCCTCTAACCGATTTCAACTTGCTTCATAAACTATATGGTCAAAGCCAGTTCGGAGGTCAGCAAAACTTTGAGACGCACCGTGACGATCAACTCTTCAATTCGGTGCTAGTCTCTGTGGGCCGTTTTGGCATCGTCTACTCGATTGTAATTGCAACCGTGAGCCAGTACTGCCTGCACCAGGAGCGACGCCTGACGAACCCGGACGGATCCCTGATGACTTGGCAGGCAATCAAGCCTCAGATCAACGACCTGAACAGCCCGCTTTACACTACGCCTAGCGAGCAAGCGGGCAAAAACCGCTTTCTCCAGATTGCCGTCTGCGTCACGCCTCACTTGGACTTCAGCTCAAACCTCGTCGCCGTCACCAAGCATTGGAACGTACCACTCGCCGGAAACGCCATCAATCCCACTACGCATTCACCGGCCGGACGAGACGAGCGAGGGGGTCAAATGGCTGGCAATAGCCATCCGTACTCACCCAGTGAAAGCAAACCCGGCACGCCCGCGACGCCCGACTTCAAGGAGCGGGCGTGTGCGAACGCCAACTTCCTGGATGGCGTGCTGGTCGATGTTATCAAAGAAATCGGCGACTTTGTCCATAGCAACGGAACCGTCATTGGCGCAGTCATCGCGGTTTGCGTGGTGACGGGCCTCGGGTTTACGCTTCTCCTCCTGCTCCCGGCGTTGGCCGCCATCTTGGCCATACTGCTGGCGTTCTTGGCACGCTTCCGTAACTCGGGGCAGTCGCGGCTGGGCCAAGCCTTGAACGACCTCAGGAGGATGTTGCTAGATCAGAAAGATCCGGCAGTGCGCCTCGCCGGCCTATTCGCATGGCACATGATCGCGTACCTGGTTTTCAGGAGTGAGCAAAAGGACCATGACTTTGAGGCGATCAGCTATGCGGTGCTGGACCAGCATGACTACCTCGACCAAAGCTGCGCCGTCAATGCCGACTCTATAGAGGTGTTCTTCGACGCGGAAGATCCTATTCTCCTCGCCTACGTTGACGCCCTGCTGGCGTTCGAGACCTATCAAGAGGTGAATTTCGGCAGGGCGTTCGTGGGGTACATCTCGCTGCGCTTCACAGGCCAGACGCGCGCTCTCATCGGCCCGCAACAGTTTAAACCAGTTTCATGTGCCATAGAGGTGTCCGGGCTAAAAGACGAAAGCGGCGTTACCGAGCTATTGGACTTCGCGACCAACTTCGCGCTGAACACCAACATGAAGGGCATTCTGCACTGGGGCCAGCGCAACGAATCCCAGCGCGCTGACATTGAGGAACGATTTGGCGACAGCTTCGCCGATCAAACCGGTCCCTTGCACACCTGGCGACAAGCGTTGAGCGACATCACCCAAGGCGGAAAGCTCAATGGATTCAGCAGTGCTTTTACCCGGCAAACAGGTCTCGAGGTCGTCAAGCACCTGGATTAAAGGCTGATCCCCTACCCTGGCTATCAAGAATGACCAAAAGGAGATAACGATGCCAGCCTCTCAGACATTCTCCGGAAACTGGACGATCAAGGTCGTCTCGAGCGGATTCTTCGCAAGGCAACGTTTCATCGTCGAGGGCTCTCTAGTGGGCCAGGGAATATACCCGGCACAACCGGGATTAGTGGTCTCTATGTCTGGACCGCGCTGGGACCTCAGATGCGAACGGGGGTCGCCAACGGGATGGGACCCGAGCGCATACGACGAATCGCCGCAACGTTTACCCTCGATGTCGGGCTCGTGACCCAAATTGGAGCCGAAGTTGCCACCGGGTTATTTGATTTCGACCTTACCATTCTCGTTTTGGAGTGCCATTATCTCGACTTGCGACTCCCGTCGCGGGTTCCGCTACCCATCTTCAAGCTCCCCCCGCTCGCCCACCTTCCGGCTGAATGAAAAACCTTACATCTGGCCGAACGGCGAGCACGATCTCGGCGAACTCGATGCTTTATTTCTATAATAATCTTCTGAGAGCAATCGAAAGGAGGATTAGTAAATGGAACCAAAACGGCGTGACCTATTGAAATCGGCGGCTTTGATCATCGCCACTCCAATCCTAACCCTCACGACCGACGGGGAGGGCGGACATGTGTCACGCACATTAGGTAAACGTGCCTCGTGCGATGCAGTCCCTGGTGCCGTACGATGTGCTGGGATTGTAATAGGTAACAAGACTAGCCGATTGTGTGTTCTCGGCGAAACAGGAAGAATTCTTTCTGAGGAGACCCTACCAACGTCGTTTGACAGCTTTGGGGAAAGATTTGTGGGGGAGTCGAAAATGCACATCGCGATGCGATTGGGATCACATTCAACCTGGACAAGCCAATTGCTGACTCGGCTCGGACACGATGTGATGGTAACCGACTGAAGCTCGTTCCGGTGGGCTGGTCATTGGGGCATTGGCGGCCGGTGCGCACCAACCTGAAGTTTTCTGTACACCTCCCCTCAGCAGAATATTCAGGTTACTGCGCGCCGTAACACTCCCAGCAGAAACTCACAAATTCCTCCTGCTATCGCGAGATCTCCGAGCGGCTCAGAGAATTAGCTCGGCGGTGGCGCTTTCGCGAAATAAACGGAACTGTATGACTGGGCCTATCGCTGCGATCGAATAGCCGGCAGCCTCAAGTCACAGCGCGCCCGATCACATCCATTGAGCGCGCGGAAGCTGACGAGACAAAACATGCCACTGTGAAATACCTCACAGCGCCGATGCGAGATAGATCGCAGAGGCGGGTGGGTCCGGTTCGAGAGGCGGCGAATTGTAGTCTTATGGAAGCTCGCTAAGCAGCTCTAGTACGCGCTGCGAAATTCCTCACAAAACTCGCATCCCTGCGCTGAACCGATGTTGTACACCGCGAGCAATACGACGCTCTAGAATAGGCAATCTCTATACCTTGCCATTTGCAGGCGCGCTGCGATCGCTTCCGTGTCTCAAAACGACGATAGTGTAGCTAGAGCGGAGGAGTATCGCGAGATCGCTGAGGGGATCAGAAACTTCGCACGCCGATCCCGATTTCGCGAAATCAAAAGGAACTGTACGACTGGGCCGACCTCTGCGACCGAATAGCCGACAATCTCAAGTCCGAACGCTCGCGCTCCCAGGAGCTACATCTATCGAGCGCTCGAACTATAGACCAAGAAGATTCCATTGCGAAATATCTCACAGTGCCGATGCGAGAAAGGTTCCAGCGGCAGACCGCCGTGCGGATCTACAATGCCAATGGATGCGGACCTGCGTTCAACCGACATCCCGCACGGGACTGACTTGAGCGCGCAGCTTTCACTATAGGACAGAAATCATGAAGGCCTTGAATAAACTGTTGTTCGCCGGAGGCGCCTCGGCGGCTCTCTCGGTGTCATCTATTGCCGCCGCCGTCGCAGACGTGCCGGGATTTGTCGAACGCGGTGAGGCCTGGACCCATACCGCCTCCTCATGCGCCGTCAATCCTGGAGATTCAGACAAAGCTGCTTTTACCGGCCCTGATCTGACGTTCCGGCCGGAAGCATATAGCGCGGGCATAGAGGTCACGCCAATTCTTGGCGGCACACAATTTGGACCAATATGGCAGCCGATCGTAGCCTACTGCAATGTCTTGAACCCTCTAGATGCGGATCCGGCAGCCCAGACCCCATCCTGGGATGCCTTGATCGTAGGGTACCTCGATCCCGACGGCGTGGGCATCAACACGAATGTCGTTGCTAGACTGATCCGTGTTCGCCGGAATGATGGCGTTGCGTCGACGGTAGCCACCTTCGACAGTAATAAATTCAATACGCGGGCGCACGGTGAGCAGTTAGCCCTGTTTAGCGAGCCGATGGACTTCCGACATAACGAATATTTTGTCGAACTGGAACTAATCCGTACGCCACTTGCTGGCCACAGCAACCCAGTGGTCTACAGCGTGAGGTTGGTCGATGTGAATTTTACCCCAAAATGAGAGAGACCTACCCTCACAACCTGAACGCGCAGTGGCCTTGCCGGTCGGCGCGAATGCAATATCGAGCTTGAGGAGATCGACAATGGATCAGACACTGTCAACCAAGCGTAGCTTTGTTTCCGTCCTGCCTGCCAGTCGTCGCATTCTTCTGACGTTCGAAACCAATCGAATGTCAATGGAGGTTACGTTGAAGAAGCTGCTTATTGCATTGGCAGTCCTGCCGTTCCTGGCTGGCGCCGTTTCGGCGGCGCTGCCAGTCCCGCCGGGCGGTCCGCCGACCGGTACGCCGCCCAACCCGAGCCCCGTAGCCTGCCCGGTTCCGATTGAGTATGTGCTAGGGACAGATCACAATTTGTGGCGCGAGTACAGCGACAGATCCACCGAACGCAATATCCACGATCGCCTGCAGGTAGATCAAGACGTCGCGCAGTTCCAAGCGCATTGGTGTAGCAACGTGGTCTACGTCCTCAAAACTGATGGGACCCTCTGGCGGGCGGCGCCGATCCCCAATTGGACCAACCCTAAAAAGATATATGGAGACGTAAAAATAGATGCAGACGTTTTGCAGTTTCAAATCATGGGTGATGACACAGCGTATGTACTCAAGAAGGACGGAAGCCTGTGGCGCGAACAACCCAATCAGTCCCCCCAGCGAGTCGACGAAAACGTCGTACAGTTCCAGGCTGTGGACTATAATGTAGCCTTGTCCGGGGTCAACTCGGTGGTGACGGACATGTATGTCCTCGATTCCCAAGAGAACCTACCGCAGGACGGCAAGCTACTCGATCAGAACGTGTTGCATTTCCAGGTCGATACACACGGCAATGTGTTTGTTCTTTACACCAACAACAGGCTTTACCGTAGATATCCCGGTGGGAGGCACTTGGTTGACTGGACTGTCCTGGCTTTTCAAGCCCTCGATGAGACCACTGTGTATGTTCTCCGCACAGACGGAAATCTGTACAAAACAGGAAACCCAAATGCAGTCGGCCAGGGTGTCCTTTCTTTTCAGGTCCTGGCCCCCGCCAGCGTCGATATCCTCTGGGCCGACCGAACGCTGAGTAACAATCTGGAGTCATATCACATCGACGCCAACGTCCTGGGATTCCAGAATTTTCAAGCCCCGTTCCAGGCAGCCGGTCTACAGCTGCTGGACATTAGTAAGTGTCCTCGAGACAAAGAAGTCACTCAATCCACTAGCGTTTACCCGAGCCCACCGTGCATCTTCAGCACTCCGGATGACAACGGCACACTCGACGAAGTGCAATGGACCATCTATCCCTTAGAAGTTAATTGCGATCATCTATGGAACGTTTGTACCTGGGAGTTTTACACTAGCGACTATGACAAGTATGAAATAAAGTATGGTCATGGCACCGACACCAGCAATTGGCCGAAAATAACGGCCGGGAAGCATCAATCGATCACACACCTCCCTAACCTCCAACCCGGAGCGCCCTACGGGGTCATCATCCGCGGAAGTACTTTCTCGGATCTCTCTAGCGATGAGTGGACGAGCTGGTCGGGGATCACACCTTTCACGGCCCCTATCCCGTAGCCGACCCTCTCCACAACTGCTCGCGGCATCGCAGCGGTGCCGCGAGCTCTTCATACGTTTGCAGCACTTTCGCATACGGCGAATCCGACCGGAACGCTGCGGGTTCAAGAGCTACGCTCCGGCGCTCTTGCACTTGCGGACGCGCTTTTCCGCGCGGAAAAGGCACCCTGGTGCGCTGAAATATTCTAGGTGACCACTCAACCGCTGATCGGATGGTGAGGGTGCTTGACGAAGTGTCCTCTAGAGGCTACTTCTGCTGATCATGCACACGGTTGGCCTAAAGACGCTAAAGAACAAGCTCAGCGAGTATGTCCGCCTGGCGGCGTCTGGCGAGACGGTCGTGATCACTGACCGCGACCGGATTGTCGCCGAGATCGTCCCGCCACGGCGCGACACGAATGCGTTTTTTGAGCGTGGTGTGCGTGAGGGGTGGCTTTCGCCCCCGACAAATCCGACTACCGAACCTCCGCCTCGTCATCCGATGGTGCCGCTTGAAGAGCTGATGCAGGAGCTGGAACGCGACCGGGAAGACCGTTGATCTATCTCGACAGCTCCGTCGCCCTCGCCCAATTGCTCGGCGAGGGTCGATCGCCCCCTGACCCTTTCTGGCAGGAGCCGCTGGTTTCCAGCAGGCTTCTCGAGTACGAGGTTTGGAACCGCGTCCATGCCCGGGGCCTCGGCTCCACGCTCAGCGATGCTATGCGAATGTTGATCGGGAGGCTGCGGCTGCTCGAACTTACCCCGCCGGTCCTGGCTCGCGCGTTGCAGCCCTTTCCCGTTCCGGTGCGGACCCTCGACGCGCTCGATCTCGCGACAATCGACTTTATCCGCGGCCAAGGCGAGACCGTGGAACTCGCCAGCTACGACAACCGCCTGCTCGCGGCGGCGCGCGCGCTCGGAGTGGCACTTTCCGAGCTGTAGCGCTGGGGTCCACCTTCGGCGGCCGACCGGCGACACGTCCGGACCTCGGCGGGGATCGGGTGGTGCTCCCTCACCCAGCTCCGGGTAAGCCCCCGGAACGCCCGCCCTTGGCGGGCGGCCGTCCGGGGGTACGCCTCGCCAACCCTTCTCAACCCTCTCCCCCCTTCCGGGGGAGAGGGAAGGGTGAGGGGGCTGCTCGTGCTGATGCCTTTCGATCGTTAATCTCGCTAATTCGTTAACAATTCCCGGATAATTTCCGGTTACCGTCCCAATTCCCGCTTTCTGCGCGCCGAAAATTCCCGGTTTGGCCGATAAATTACCCGGTTCCACGCAGCTGCGAGCAAGCGGGAATTGTCCGCCTAACCGACCGAGGAAATCTGCCGCATGCCGATGGCCTGCAAGAGCCTGATCGGCGATACCGGCACATCGCTGTCCGCGGCCAGACGGAGCGCGTCCTCCTGGCCCGCGCGCTCTATCGGCGACCTCATCTGCGGTTCTGGACGAGGGCACGTCGCACCTCGGCATCGCCACCGAGCGCCAGATCACCGCCGAAGTTGGGATGCTCAGGCTAACCCGCGTGATCATCGCCTCGCGGCCGGAAACGATCGCTTCGCGCGATGCGGGGCTCGACGTCTTTGGCTTCCGCGATAACGACAAGGCAGTGTCGGCAAGGCCGTACCTATGGCTCCGTTTGGTAGCTCGGCAGAAGGAAACGATCATACCGAGCTGGTGCCCCGACTAGCCGCGGTCGAACCTTGTGCCGCCCAAGGTAACCGCTTATATCAGTTGCGATATAAGATGCAGCCGATGTGAAACCGATCGTCTTTCTCGGAGATTCGTTGGAGGTGATCCGAAGGTTTCCTGAAGCGGCTCGGCGAGAGGCAGGCTTTCAGCTCGATCGGGTCCAGCGCGGACTCGATGCGTGTGACTGGAAGCCGATGAAAACAGTCGGTCCCGGCGTCCGTGAACTGCGTGTCCGCGATGCCGCCGGGGCTTTTCGGGTTATCTACATCGCCACCTTCGCCGACGCGATATACGTGCTACACGCCTTTCAGAAACAGACGCAACGAACCGCAAAGCGAGACTTGGATGTGGCTTTGTCCCGTCTTCGGGACCTCATGCGGGGTAGACGATGACAATAGATCGGGCCTTCGAGAGCGTGTGGGATGCCTTGGAAGCATCGCCCGCCGAGGCGGCGCATATGAGGCTGCGCTCGGACCTGATGATCGCGGTGCAGGAGGCAGTGGCGGCGTGGGGCGTCACTCAGGCCGAGGCGGCAAAGCGCTTGTCCGTGACGCAACCCCGTCTCAATGACCTCGTGCGCGGCCGCGTCGGCAAGTTTAGCCTCGATGCGCTCGTCGATCTCGCGGCGCGCGCCGGGCTTACCCTGAGAATGGAAATCACCCAGCCGGCGGCATAGAGAGCATGAGAGCGGCCGCTCGAGAGGCGCGTCAGCCGCGGGTCCGCGGCGCCGCCGAGTTCGGGATCTGGTTGACCGGCCGTCCCTCGTCTTCCACCCACCCCACGCTTCGCCGGGCTGGCCGGACGGCGGCGGGTCGGCCGCGGGGCCTGGGGTACTGGATCAAGGCCGTCAAAAGGCGTCCCCGGCAAGACGACGCACTCGGCGAAATGGCTTTGCGTTAACAGCTTTGTAGTGCTATATTAGCAACGAAAGCCACCGCTTGGCGGCTCCGCACGATTCGTTGCGGCAAGCATGCCCGAGGGTCGGATCCACGTCTTCTAGCGGCATCGGCCCCGGGGTGTATCAGGCGCGCAGTGGGCGGCCGTGGCGCAGCTCGGCTGCGATCGCGGCGGGGCCGGTGCAGCGAGGAGATGCCGTCCGCTCTCCCACCCTGTTGCCACCCTGTTAGCCCGATTCGGCCCCCTGCAGGCGGCTAAAAAGCCCCTGCTTTCCGGCGGCAGAGCAAATTGATAAGTATCTGATATTATGATCTTATCGGGCGAAAAATTAAGCAATCTACGGCACCGAATCGATTTTTCGCCCTGATATGGCGCTTTAGCAGGGGAGGCGCGCCGGTTGCCTCACACCGAGAAGTATTTCGCCTGCGGGTGATGGACGACGATAGCCGAAGTCGATTGCTCGGGGTCGAGCTGGTCTTCCTCGGAGAGCGTGATGCCGATCTCCTCGGCGCCCAGCAATGCCAGGAGCTGCTTCTGGTCGGCGAGGTTCGGGCAGGCCGGGTAGCCGAACGAATAGCGGCTGCCGCGATAGCCTTGGGCAAGCAGCGCCTCGGGATCGCGCGCCTCCTCGGCGGCAAAGCCCAATTCGCCGCGGATGCGCTTGTGCAGATATTCGGCAAAGGCCTCGGCCATCTCGACCGAGAGGCCGTGCAAATAAAGGTAATCCTGGTAGCGGTTTTGGGCGAACCATTCGCGCGCGGCTTCCGAGGCGCGCCGGCCCATTGTCACGACCTGGAGCGCGATCACATCGCGCTCGTTACTGGCGACATCGCGGAAGAAATCGGCGATGCAGAGCCCGCCCTCCTTGTTCTGGCGCGGGAATGAGAAGCGGGTCAATTCGCGCTCTCCATCCGTATCGAACAGGATCACGTCGTTGCCTTCGGCAGCACAGGGCCAATAGCCATAGGCCGCCTGCGGGGCGAGGATCTCCTCGCGGATCGCGATGTCGAGCATCCGCCGCAACACCGGGCGCAATTCGTCCTTCGCCCATTCGCGGTACTCGGCCAGGGTCCGGCCGTCCTTCCGGTAGCCCCATTGGAATTGGTAGAGCATGCGCTCGTTGAGGTAGGGCACGACCGCTTTTGGTGGCACCCGATCGATCGTCCGCGATCCCCAGAAAGGCGGCTCGGGCACCGGCACGTCGTGCGTCAATTCGGCGCGGCGCAAGCGGATCTCCTCGACGTCGACCGGCCGCATCGGCTTGGGGTCGGCGGCGCGGCCGAGCTTGCGGCTCTGGTTGACCGGGCGGCCCTCGCTGCGGCGCCGGACCTCTTCGAGGTGGATGTCGAATCGGCCTGACACGATTTTGTCCATCAGGTCGAGACCGGCGAAGGCGTCGCGGGCATAGGCGACGCGCCCCGCTTCGTAAGCCCTGGCGCAATCCTCCTCGACATAGCGTCGAGTCAATGCGGCACCGCCGAGCATGACCGGGAGGCTCAGCCCCTGCCGGCTCATCTCCTCGAGGTTCTCGCGCATCACGACGGTCGATTTGACGAGCAGCCCCGACATGCCGACGGCGTCGGCCTTGTGCGCCACGGCGGCGTCGAGGATAGCGCCGATCGGCTGCTTGATGCCGAGATTGACGACCCGATAGCCGTTGTTGGTCAGGATGATGTCGACAAGGTTCTTGCCGATGTCGTGGACGTCGCCGCGCACGGTCGCCAGCACGACCGTGCCTTTCTCCTGGCCTTCGACCCGCTCCATATGCGGTTCGAGCCAGCGCACCGCCGCCTTCATCGTTTCGGCCGATTGCAGCACAAAGGGGAGCTGCATCTTGCCGGCGCCGAAGAGGTCGCCGACCGTCTTCATGCCGTCGAGCAGGATGTTGTTGATGATGTCGAGCGGCCTATACGTCTCCATCGCGAGGTCGAGATCGGCTTCGAGCCCCTGCCGGTCGCCGTCGACGATGCGCTGCGCCAAGCGATCCTCGAGCTTCTCGGGCCGGCCCCTTGCCGTGCTCTTCTCGGCCGCACGGTTCTCGAACAACCCGATATAGGCCTGCAGTGGGTCGTAGCCCCCATTTGGTCCGTTTGGGCGCCTTCGGTCGAAGATCAGATCCTCGGCGACCCGCACCTCCTCCTCGGGGATCTTGTGCAACGGCATGATCCGCGAGAAATGGACGATGGCACCGGTCAGCCCGCGCCGCAGCGCGTGGTCGAGGAAGACCGAGTTCAGCACATGGCGGGCGGGTGGGTTCAGCCCAAAGGAGATGTTCGACAGGCCGAGGATGATCTGACATTCGGGCATCGCCCGCGAGATCTGCTCGATCGCCTCCAACGTATTGAGGCCGAGCCTGCGGTCATCCTCGTTGCCGGTGCAGATCGTAAAGGTCAGCGGGTCGAATAAGAGGTCGGAAGGCGGCAGGCCGTGCTTGCCGCAGGCAAAATCGTAAAGTCGCTGGGCCACGGCGAGCTTGTGCTCGACCTCCTTGGCCATGCCGGTCTCGTCGATCGTCAGCGCGATGACCGCCGCACCAAAGCGGCGCGCGAGCTTGAGCCGCTTCTCGGCCGCCGCCTCACCATCCTCGAAATTGATCGAGTTGATGATCGGCTTGCCGCCGTAGAGCTTCAGCGCCGCCTCGAGCACCGGATACTCGGTCGAGTCGATGACGAGCGGCGCGTTGACCGCGCCGCGCAGGCGGGTCACCGCCTCGGTCATATCGGCGACCTCGTCGCGCCCGACAAAGGCGGTGCACAAATCGAGCGTGTGCGAGCCTTCCTTGACCTGCTCGCGCCCCATCTCGACGCAGCCGTCCCAGTCGCCTTGCTCCTGCAGCCGGCGGAACTGGCGCGAGCCATTGGCGTTGCAGCGCTCGCCGATCGACAGGTACGCGTTCTCCTGGCGCAGCGGGACCTGGCCGTAGAGCGAGGCGACGGCGGGCGCCCAGACCGGCTTGCGCACTCGCGGCACGGGCCGGGGGCGCCCATCTCCACTGGCGCGGCCGATGCGGCGCAGCATCGCGTCGAGGGCGGCGATATGCACCGCCTCGGTGCCGCAGCAACCGCCGATCATGTTGACCCCGTCCTCGAGCACGAAGCGCTCGAGCCACTGCGCAAGTTCGGCTGGGCCGAGCGGGTAATGGGTTCTCCCGCCGACCAGCTCGGGGAGCCCGGCGTTAGGCTGGACCGAGATCAACTCGGGCCAGCTCTCGCCGAGCCACTTGACGTGCTCGGCCATCTCGCGCGGCCCGGTCGCGCAGTTGAGCCCGATCATCGGCACGTCGAGTGCCCCGATGATTGTCGCCGCCGCTGCGATATCCGCCCCGACCAGCAGTGTTCCGGTGGTCTCGATCGTGACCTGGACAAGGATCGGGGTGTCCTTGTGCGCGTCCTCGCGGGCACGCTTGGCGCCGTTGACCGCCGCCTTGATCTGCAGCGGATCCTGGCAGGTCTCGATGATGATCGCGTCGACCTCGCCGCTGATCAGCCCGGCGCATTGGACCGCGAGCGCATCTTCGAGCGGCTGATAGGCGATGTGGCCGAGCGACGGCAGGCGGGTGCCCGGCCCGACCGCGCCGAGAACAAAACGGGCGCGGCCGTCATGAGCGAACTCGGCGACCGCTTCTTGCGCCAGCTCGGCGGCAAGGCGGTTGAGCGCAAAGGCCCGGTCGGCGAGCCCAAACTCTCCCAAGGTGATCGGCGAGCCGCCGAAGCTGTTGGTCTGCACCGCGTCGCAGCCGGCCTCGAGATAGCCCCGGTGGATCGCGCGGACGAGGTCCGGACGGCTCTCGCAGACAATCTCCGTGCAGTTCTCGAGGCCGAGAAAGTCGCGCTCGACATCGAGATTGCGTGCCTGCACCTGGGTCCCCATCGCGCCGTCACAGAGCACGACGCGATCGGCGAGATAGTCGAGGAAGTGTGCCATCGGATGGGGCGATCAAACCACCGCGGCGACCGGCTTTTTGGCGCGCACGCCGAGCATGTGGCAGATCGCGACGGTCAGATCCGCTCGGTTCAGGGTGTAGAAGTGGAACTCGTGCACCCCGTTCGCGTGCAGGCGGCGACACTGTTCGGCGGCGATCGAGGCGGCAACGAGACGCCGTGTCTCGGGGTCGTCGTCGAGGCCGTCGAAATGCCCGGCCATCCACTCCGGTATCGAGGCCCCGCAGGTCGCGGCCATCCTCTTGAGCTGGGCGAAATTGGTCACCGGCAGAATCCCGGGCACGATCGATACCCGGATCCCGGCAGCGTGGGCGCGGTCGCGGAACCGCAGGAACAGATCGACGTCGAAGAAAAACTGAGTGATTGCCCGGCTGGCGCCGGCATCGAGCTTGGCTTTCAGGTTGTCGAGATCGCGCTCCGCACTCTGCGCCTCCGGGTGGGTTTCGGGATAGGAGGCGACGCTGATCTCGAAATCCGCCACCCGTTTGAGCCCGGCGACGAGGTCGGCCGCGTAGGCGTAACCGCCGGGATGCGGCTCATAACGCTGTGCTCCGCCGGGCAGGTCGCCGCGCAACGCGACGATGTGCCGGATCCCGGCCTGCCAATAATCGGACGCCACCGCATCGATTTCGGCGCGGGTGGCAGCGACACAGGTGAGGTGAGCGGCGGGTTCGAGCGGGGTCTCGCGGCGGATGCGCCGGACCGTCGCATGGGTACGCTCGCGGGTCGACCCGCCCGCGCCATAGGTCACTGAGACAAACCGCGGCGCCAGCGGCTCGAGGCGTTTGACCACCTCCCAGAGCCGGCCCTCCATCTCCGCCGTCTTCGGCGGAAAGAATTCGAACGAGACGCGCGGCGGACCAGCATCAAAATCGATGACCGGGTCGGCGGCGAGCAAGCCGCGCGACTGGCCCGTGGAACCCCTCTGGCCCAGCTCCTGCGGCATCAGCGAAGCTCTCTCTCGAAAACCGCGTCGGGTATTCCTGCCGAGACATCACCGGCCGCGCGCGGTCGTGCTGCAGCGGGGCGCTGCGCGGTCCAGATGACAACGGTCAGCGGACCGCCCGGCAGCCATCGCGCCGGCGCCGGATCGAGGCCGGCGCCGGCGCACCACTCGGCCACCTCGCTGTCGGCGAA
>Ga0306926_10000971_pt1 | contig 27971 bp, 31 predicted proteins | sample flu12Cox44000178_FD_203759 | JGI IMG/M metagenome (GOLD analysis project Ga0306926, IMG submission 203759) | Lab enrichment of tropical soil microbial communities from Luquillo Experimental Forest, Puerto Rico - flux8day.12C.oxic.44.000.178 (v2)... | ecosystem: Environmental > Terrestrial >...
GCCGCCGCCGCCGCGGAGGAGTGCGCAGAGGACGCCGGAGAGCGCGCCCGACTCCACTACCTGGCCGGTTACTACTTCCACCGGAACTGGGACGCGGGTCCAGCGCTCCAGCACTACGACCGCGCCGTGGAGCTCTATCGCGACCGGGCGGACGTCCGGGGCAGCGTGAATGCGCTGAAAGAGCGGCTGAGAGCATCGGTGACCATCGCCGGCCCGGAGCTCGACGCGAGCGCGGCTGCACGAGAGCTGGAGGGCGAGCTCTCGGAGCTCGGCGAAGCGGACCCCAGCCTGCGGGCACGCGCACTCGACGCGCTGGCGACCTACTACTGGTCGATGCGCGGTGGCGGCCCACGCGCCGGCGAGCTGGCGCAGGAGGCCATGGCGATCGCGAGACGGCAGGCGGATCCCGGTCTCGCTTCGGAGATCGCCAGCATCGCGGCGCTTATCCACCTCGGCGAGCTCGACGTGGGAGGCGCCCTGGCGGTCTGGCAGAGCGGAGCAGCGGACGCGCAGCGCGCGGGCGATGCCCACCGCGCCGCGCAGGCGCTCTTTCGCGTGCCGATGGCCGAGCTCCAGCTCGGCCGCCTCGAGCGCGCGCGCGCCGCAGCGCAGGTCGCGCACCAGCGGGATCGCGAGCTGGGCAATCCCGAGGTGGCGCTGACACAGGCGGCAGAGTGCAGCGAAGCATGTCTGCGCGGCGAGCTCGCCGTCGTCGAGAGCACGGCGGCGGCCGCGCTGCAGCGCGTGCGCCAGTCGGGGTATCTGTGGCCGCGCGCCGTGGTGCTGTCCGCGTTGGCCTGCGCGCGTTCCCTGCGCGGCGAGTTTCCGCTCGCCCGCGACGCGATCGCACTCCTGGTCGAGAAGGAGTGGGGCCAGGGCGAAGTCACCCGACAGCAGCGAGCGAGCCAGATCCTGGGCGCACTCGCCGCGAGCCTCGAGCGCGGCTCGGCGGTTCGCCGCGCGGCCCTGCCCGAGCGACCGGTCCTGCTTCCGCGAAGCGCCCGCTACGACGTGGCGCTGCTCCCCCTCTTCTGTGCGCAGGTGGACTGCGCGTTCCTCGCGGCTCGCCCGGAGCTGGCGCGCGGAATGCGCGAGCCGCTCGCGCTCGCCCGCGAGTGCGGCTCCGTGTTCACCCTGGGCTGGAGCTTCTCGGTGCTGCGCTGCCTCGGTCTCGCGGACGCGCTCGCCGGCAACCGCCAGACCGGGAGCGAGTCCCTTCGGGAAGCGCGCACGCAGGCCTTGCAGGCGGGTGCCGGCGCCGAGGCAGCGCGCAGCGCGCTCGACCTGGCGCGGCTCCTGGCGGCCGAGGATCCCGGCTCTGCGCGGACCCTCGCGCGCGAGGCGTTCGAAGAGATTCGCGGGCTCGGACTGCGCGGCCTCGGCCGAGCGGCGGCAGAGCTCGCGGCCGAACTGAAGCTGCGCGTGCCCGAACTCGACCAGGAAGTCGCGCCCATGCCGCTCGGCGAGAGATCGGTCCTCGCGGCGGTCGCGCTCGGCCGAAGCGACGAGGAGATCGCGCAAGAGCTCACCATGCGCTCCGACACCGTGGCGAGTCAGCGCAGCAGCGTGCTGGAGCGGATCGGCGCGCACAGCAGCGCCGAGGCCACGGCCTGGGCCGTCGAGCGCGATCTCGGGGGGGCCGCGCAGCAGGTGCGCGCTGCGCTGGACGCCTTCGTCGGCGGCGCGGCGGATCGCGGCGAGCTCGTGATCGCAGTGACCGACCTAAGGGGCTCCACCCGGATGATGGAGAAGGTGGGCGACCGCGCGGCTCGCGATCTCCTGCGCACGCACAACCGCCGCGTCCGAGCCTGCGTCCGCGAGCACGGCGGCCTCGAGATCCAGCACACCGGCGATGGCTTCATCCTGGCGTTTCGCAGCGCTGCAACCGCGCTCGCCTGTCTCTGCGCCCTGCGCCGGGAGCTCGCCCGGTACAACGCCGGCGCGCGCGCCAACGCCCGTCTGCAGGTCAGGATCGGCGCGCACGCGGGCCACGTGCTTCCCGACGAGGGCCGCCTGGTCGGGCTGGCGATGAACACCGCGGCGCGCATCTGCAGCGCCGCGGCTGTGGGGGAAGTCCTGGTCTCGGCGAGTGTCCGCCGCCTCACCGGGACACGAAACGCACGTTTCGGAGCGCGCAAGAGAGTGAGCCTCAAGGGGCGCCGCAGCCGTCTTGCACTCTATCCCGTCTTGGAGTCACCCATTCGCGCCTCTTCGGAGTAGGCTGTCCGAAGAGGAGAGAGACTCATGCCGTACGGGATGCCGAGCATCATGATGCAGGGGCCTGTCCTTGAGGCACTGGGCAAGATGCTCAACAAGAACTTCGGGAACACCGCCAGATACAAGAACTATCTGAAGAGCATCAAGAGCGACCTCAACCGGGCCGGAAGCCGAGTGCCCGATCTCATGGTCCAACGGGGAGTCATCGCGCCGAACAGCGCGAGCGATCAACACCTGCGTACCCATTGGTTTCCGGATCCAAACCTGGCGCTTCCCACCACCGCGTGGTGGCCCGGTCTCCAGCCGCTCGAACCGATCGTCAAGGCCGGGTACGTCTATGCGATCGACGAGAACTTGCACCTCTTCAGCCAGCACAAGAAACCGCTGCGCTTCGATTCGTACTGGGTATGCATCGAAGACTGGGACGACACGGACCCCGAGTACTTCCAAGTTGCCCACACCGTTACCGACAGCCAGATCACCATCATCATCTTCACGCCGCCCGAGCCGAAGCCCAGCGTCCCTCCGCCATCCATGCGTGTGGCCGAGCGCGTGTTCTTCACCAAACGGCAGGGTCCCGAAAGACCGGGCCTCGAGCAGGTCGACTTGACCACCTCGGGAGCCGAAACCATCGGGCTCTACCAGGTCCACCGGCTCTACAACCTCGCCAATGCGAGCCCCGCGGCGGAGCGAAGAGGGCGGGCTCGCCGCTAGCGCGGGTTCCTCGACCCCAGTGTCGTTTCGGACGGCGTACGCTCGTCGGTTCGACAGGAGGTCGAAGATGGAGTTCGTGCTCTTGTTCGTGGATCGGAAGGACCAGCCCCCGCGGGCGCCCCTGTACGAGGAGATGCGCAAGTTCGCAGGCGAGCTGCGCGAGGCCGGGGTGATGCGGCTCTCGGCGGGTCCGCTCCTCTCCGAGGCCGAGGCCGCGCGCGTGAAGGTTCGCGAAGGGCGGGCCTTCGTGACGGACGGGCCGTTCGCGGAGTCGCGCGAGGTGATCGCCGGCTTCTTCGGGGTCGACGTCGCCGACCGCGCTGCGGCGGTCGAGCTCGCCGGGCGCTGTCCGTTCGCGCGCGTGGGCACGGTCGAGGTGCGCGGCGGCCGTCTCATGCGCGGCGGACCCGAGACCGGCGCGCCCCAGTTCCTGCTGTTCTACCAGCTCGAGCGCGGCGCGCCGCTTCCCGACGAGGCGCGCATCCGCCAGGGCATGGCCGAGATGCAGGCGTTCGCCGACGACCTCGAGCGCAAGGGCAGCTACCTCGGCGGCGGCGCGCTGCCGCCGCAGGCGCCGGCCGCGCGGGTGACGAGTCACGCGGGCAGGACCGCGGTGACCGACGGCCCCTTCGCCGAGTCGAAGGAGGTGATCGCGGGCTTCGCCCTGATCCAGGCCGGGAGCCGGGACGAGGCGATCGCGATCGCGAAGACGGTGCCGCACGCGGCGTGGGGCGGGATCGAGGTGCGCGAGGTCGCTCAGCTGCGCCGCTGAACCCGCAGCGTGCGGATCTCGCAGGGGCGGAGCGACACGCGCGCGCGCGGGCCGTCGAGCTCGATCCGCGCCTTCGGGTCGGGCCGCTCCGCGAGGTCGACGGCCTGCCAGCTCCATTCGCCGGGCGGGTTCCAGGCCAGGTCGACGCGCCGCGGCCGGCCAGCCGCTTCGTACAGCCGCACGATCGCGCTGCCGTCGGCGCGCGGCTCGATCGCCGAGACCACCACGTCCGGGTCGTCGAGCTCGAGCAGCCGCGCGCCGTCCTTGAGCGTCGCTTCGCCGCTGCCCGCCCCGGCGACGGCGAGCGGCGGATACGCAAAGCGGTGTTGCTGCGCGACAGTGTCGGCGTCGGCGGCGCCGTGGAAGCGGATCGCGAGCTCGGCGCGGTGCGAACCCGGGACCTGCGCGCCCGGCGTCTCGAACGGCGGGCCGGCGTGGCCACGGCGCAGCGCGAGGTCGCCGCGCGACAGGAAGCCCACCGCGCGCAGCAGCGTCACCGCGAGCGAGGTCGAGCCGTCGGGCTCGGGCACGGCCTCGACCTCGGCGTTGCCGCGGTTCGCCACGGAGAGCGCGTGCGCCCCGTCGTCGATCACCGCGAAGCTGCGCTGCGGGCAGGCGCCGATCGGGAGCTCGGACGGCCGCTCCGGGCCGAACGCGTCGGGGCGGGGCGCGATCGGACGCTCCACCAGCTCGAATGCGGACTCCACGCGGAAGCGCTTCGCCGCGAACGGCGCCCGCGCGAACAGGCGCAGGCGGTGGTCGCGCGCGCCGTTCTCGAGCCCGAGCTCGAGGTCGATCCGGTCGAGCCCGGCCGAGAGCCGGATCCGCAGCGAGACGGGCAGGGTGACGCTCTTCGCCGCCCGTGCCGTGCGGTCCGTAGAGAGCGACGCGGGCACGCGGTAGCTGGCGTCGACCGCGAGCGCGACGGACGCACTGCCCCGCTCGACCCGGATGCGCACGCGCTGCGCCCGCTCCACCGGAGCCGCGCCGGGCACCGGGTCGAAGTTGTACTCGTCGCCGCGGTCGCCTTCCGAGACGATGCGCAGCGCGTCCTCGATCACCACGCCGTCGCCGCGCCGCTCGATCCGCACCCGGCCGTCGCGGTTCACGCCGATGCGCCAGTGCTCGCTCTCGATCCAGGCACCGCCGAACGCGTCGCGCCCGCTGGCGATCGTGCTCGCGAGCCCGCGCGCGGGTCCGCCGAACACGCGATAGCTGCGCAGCCCGTGTCCCGGCAGCCGGTCGACGAAGCGCAGCCGCACGCGCGGCGGCCGCCACGCCTCGATCTCGACCGTCTCCAGCTGCGGATCCGCGAGCTCGCGCGCCAGCCGCGCGCGCGTGGCCTCGAGGTCGAGGTCGCCGCGCGGCGCCGCCCCGAGCCGCGCGCGCACGCGCAGCCGCTCGCCCGCGCGCGACGACTCGACCTCGTTCACGTGGTAGCCGAGGAACTCGCGGCCGATCCCCGGCAGGATCGACTGCGCGAGCCCGCGCGGGAAGCTCGCGCCCCAGGCGCTGCCCGCGGCGACGACTTCGGCGTCGGCGGGAATGCGCTCGCCCGCCGCGTTGCGCACGTGGGCGATGACCCGGCCCCGCTCTCGATCGGCGGGCACGCCGGGCACGTCCAGCTCGAGCTCCGCGTCCACCAGCGCCACGCCGCCCGCGTTCGGGTTCCACACCGCGAATGGATCTCCCGCGCCCGTGTCGACGCCCGGTGTCGGTGCGATCTTCGCCACCCACTGGCGCGCCACGCGCTCGAGCGCCTCGCCCGCGATCTCGGCCACGCGGTCGAAGCGCGTCTCCATCTGCGCGTGCACCGCGTCGACCGAGCAGCCGCAGATCGAGTCGTGGGGATGGTTCTCGAGCGCCACCCGCCAGGCGAACTCGATCGTGCCCGGATCCGCGGTGCCGCCCAGCGCCGCGATCCAGGCGGAGAGCGGCTCGAGCGAGCGCACCAGCAGCCGGTCGTTCGCGAAGTCGCGCTGCTTCTGCGGCATGCGCGCCGAAGCGCAGCCGGGAAGCAGCGGCGCGCGCAGCCCGGAGCGCAGCTCGCCGCGGTGCGTCGGCAGGTCCGCGCGCACCTCGCGCCGCACGCGCTCCACGTAGCCGAGCAGCGTCCCGATCTCGGCGGTGACTCCCTCGAGCTTCCCGAGTGCGTCCGCGAGCGCGCGCGGCAGCGCGGGCTCGGGCAGCTGGTGGTCGCTGCCGTTCATCACCAGGAGCGTCGGGATCTTCGCGAACGGCGCCAGCCGCTCGATCTCGCGCGCGAGGCGCTGCGCCAGCAGCTCGCCGCTCCCGGGCAAAAGCTGCCCGTTGAAGTAGCCGTTCGGCAGATAGCCCGTCAGCAACGAGGTCCCGTCGGGCGCCTGCCAGCGGAACACGGTCTCGGCCACGTCCGCGCCGACTCCGCGCCACAGCACCGCAGCGTCGAAGCCGAAGCCCGCGAAGATCTGCGGCAGCTGGCCCACGTGGCCGAACTGGTCGGGCACGTAGCCGAGCCGCGTCGCGCCGCCGAACGCGTCGCCGCGCGCGAGCCCGAGCCGCAGGTTGCGGATCAGCGCCTCGCCCGAGACCAGCCACTCGTCGGGCAGCACCGTCCACGGGCCGACCGCGAGCCGCCCCGCGCGCACGAGCCGCTCGATCCGCTCGCGCGCGTGCGGCCGGACCGCGAGATAGTCGTCGAGCACGATCGTCTGCCCGTCCAGACTGAAGCACCGGAACCCGGGATCGCGCTCCAGCAGCTCGAGCAGCCCGTCGAGCAAGCCCACCAGCCGCGCGCGGAACTGCTCGTGCGTGCGGTACCACTCGCGGTCCCAGTGAGTGTGCGGAACGACGACCAGGTGCGGCATGGCTCGGTCCTAGAGCGGCTGGTTCAGGATGGTGTCGGCCTTCGCGCTGGCGAGCGCCGCGGCGATCGCCGTGTCCCAGCGCTGCTGGCCGGTGCGGTTGCGGCTGTGGTCGGTCTCCTTGTCGTAGAGCGCGTCGAGCGCCTGCGCGCGGCTGTCGTGGGTCTGCTGGGCGGTGGCGAGCTGCTGCCCCAGCTCGGGGACCGAGTCCGCCTCGAGTGACTCGACCTCGCGCGCGAGCGCGCGGCAGATCAGCACCAGCAGGTCGTAGTGGCCCTGCTCGTGCTTCAACAGCTCCGCGGTCTTGTTCGCGCTGCGCACGATCATGGTGTTCTGCCGGTTCACGTTCACGGTGAAGGTGAACGAGGGCATGCGGAACTTCCCCGCCGGAGTGCGCTCGGGGTGCAGGTTCGGCACCGGCGAGATCTCGGGATTGATCTGCGCGTCTTCGTCCGTATCTGGAATCGATCCGACCGGCCGGAACAGCGTCCAGCTGAGCGGCGCCATCGCCTGGACCCGGACTGCCATCGCTGCGCTCCCCTGCGATTCGCTGCCGTAGTCTACTCTGGCGCGAGTCGAGGAGGCGCCATGATCCGGGGCAGCTGCTTCTGCGGCGGAATTGCGTTCGAGATCGACCGGGTGTCGCTGCTGCGGCACTGCCATTGCTCCACCTGCCGCAAGGAGACCGGCTCGGCGTTCGGCACGCTGGCGGTGGTGCGGCCGCAGCACTTCCATTGGAAGCGCGGCGAGGAGCTGGTGCGCTTCTACGACTATCCGCCGGACGGCCGGCGCGCGTCCTGCCGGGTGTGCGGCAGCAAGGCGCCGCTCCCGCTGTTGAACGGGACCATCATGGCGGTGCCCGCCGGCCTGCTCGATGACGATCCGGGCGTGCGCCCCGTGCTGCACCAGTTCGCCGGCTCGAAGGCGCCGTGGTGGGAGATCGCCGACGACCTGCCGCGCTACGAGAAGTGGGTGCCGGGCTACGAGCCGGCGTGGTCGAAGACCGCAACTGACTGACTCGCAGAGAGTCGCTACGTCTCCAAGCGAGCGCTGGATGCGCTGCATCCGGGGCGGAGACTTGCGCGTAGTCTGGCCAAACGCAGTCAGACGGGCGCCTCGCACGCCCACTCGAAGGAGAAGACATGAAGAAGCTGATCGCTCTCACCACCGCGGCTCTCGTGCTGTGCACGACCGCGGCGCGCGCCGCCGAGATCGTCGCGAGCGGCCATTCCTCGGTGCTGATCGGGCGCGACGACGACAACACCAGCGACCCCGAGATCCAGCCGCCGGGAACCGCGGCCAACCAGAGCCTGAACAACACGGACGTGCTGATCGGCCGCGGCGGCGACGACGTATTGATCGGCATGCTCGGCAGCGACGTGCTGATCGGCGGCGCCGGGAACGACATCCTGATCGGCGGCATCGAGCGCGGCTCGCAGCCCAACAGCGACGTGCAGCTCGGCGGCTCCGGCGACGACGTGGCGCTGTGGCAGGGCGGCGACGGCAGCGACCTGTTCGACGGCGGGCCGGGCCGCGACGCGCTGGTGTTCGGTACGATCGACCGCGATCCGACCACCAACGTGCCGATCCTCTCGCCGACCCGCGGGCGCCACCACAAGACCGGCATCCCCACCGCCGACGTCACCGACCAGGGCGGCTTCTGCTCGGTGGAAGCGGTCCAGGATCCCGAAGCCCGCGGCTTCCAGTTCCTGGTGCGCTTCTTCTCGAAGGCTACCGGAAATCTGCTCGTCACCGTGCGCACGCGCGACGTCGAGCAGGTGTTCTGCACGGCGCAGGACTCGGCGGCGATCGCGTTCGCCGATCTCACCGCCGCCAAGCCGGACTTCGTGCAGGTCGACCTGCAGCAGGTGCAGGAGCTGAACGAGGACGTGGCGCGCATGATCCGCTGAGCTCTCCCCGTGCGCGCCCATTCGGGCCGCGTCTCCATCGGAGGCGCGGCCCGTTTCCGTTTCCCGTCACTCCGCGAGCACGCGCCCGAGCCGCGAGAGGGCGCGCCGCGACAGGCTCTTCACGGTGCCCAGCGGCGCCTGCAGGTCGCTCGCGATCTCGCGCTGGGTGAGGCCGTCGAAGTAGGCGAGCTCGAGCACGCGCCGCTGCACGCCGGGGAGCCGCTCGAGCTGCGCGCGCACGCGCTCGACCGTGCGCAAGCTCGCGACGTGCTCGAACGGCGTCCGCGGCGCCGGCGCCCGGGGCGTGGCATCGTGCCAGGCGCGCAGCAGCCGCGCAGAGCGGCTGCGCCGGCGCAGCCGATCGACGGCGCGCGAGCGCGTCATCGCCATCAAGAAGGCGCCCACGCTGCCGCGTGCCGGGTCGTAGCCGGTCGGGCCGCAGAGCGACACGAAGATCTCCTGGGTCAGGTCCTCTGCCTCCTCGCGCGAGCCCAGGGCCGCGAGCCCGAGCCCGCGGACCAGCTTCGCGTAGCGCTCGTACAGCGGTCCGAGAGCGGCGGGGGTCTCGGCCGCCGCCGCGAGCAGCGCTTCGTCGCTGGGAGGTTCCGTCGTCATGGGCGCGGAGGATTACGGACTGTCCGGTCCGGAACAGTGAAGGACGCCACACTGGAATTTCGGACTGGTTGGTCTATTCTGCGCCCATGGCCCGACCCAAGGAGTTCGCCGAGGGCGACGCGCTCGAGCGCGCGCTCGATCTGTTCTGGCAGCACGGATACCAGGGGATCGGGCTGAGCGAGCTGCTGCGCGGCATGGGCATCGCGCGCCAGAGCCTGTACGACACCTTCGGCAGCAAGCGCGGGCTGTTCATCCGCGCGATCCAGCACTACCGCGACACGCGCCTCGCCAGCGCGCTCGCGCTGCTCGAACGCGAGCGCTCGCCGACCCGGAACGTGAAGGACGTGGTGCGCTTCTTCGAACGCCTGGCGCTCGACAAACGCGCGCGCGGCTGCCTGGTCGCGAACTCGCTGGTCGAGCTCGGCAGCGGCGACGCGGAGCTGCACGCGCTCCTGCGCGACACGCTCGGCCTGCTCGAGGCGGGTCTCGAGCGGGCGCTGCGCCGCGCCCAGCGCGCGGGCGAGCTGTCGCGGCGGCGTTCGCCGCGGGCGCTTGCCCGCGCGCTGACGAACGCGCTGGTCGGCATGGCCGTCACCGGCAAGCTCGCGCCGGGCAGGGCCGCCGTCGAGGACGTCTACGCCGGAACCCTGGCGATGCTGGGCTGAGCTAGAGCCCGAGCTCCGAGAGACCCGGGTGGTCGTCCGGTCGGCGGCCGAGCGGCCAGTGGTACTTGCGCTCCCCCTCGGCGATCGGGCGGTCGTTGATGCTCGCGATGCGCAGCCGCATCAAGCCCTCGGCGTCGAACTCCCAGTTCTCGTTGCCGTAGCTGCGGAACCAGTGGCCCCCGTCGTCGTGCCACTCGTAGGCGAAGCGCACGGCGATGCGGTTCTCTCCGAACGCCCACAGCTCCTTGATCAGCCGGTAGTCGAGCTCGCGGTCCCACTTTCGGCGCAGGAACGCCTCGATCGCGGCGCGGCCGGCGAAGAGCTCGACGCGGTTGCGCCAGCGACTCTCCACGGTGTAGGCCTGCGCCACGCGCTCCGGGTCGCGCGAGTTCCAGGCGTCCTCGGCCAGGCGCACCTTCAGCGTGGCGGTCTCGAGCGAGAACGGGGGCAGGGGCGGGCGGCTCATCGGCGGCTCCCGCCCGGTAGAATAGCCGCTCGACCCGGAGGGCTCTCGATGAAGGCCACGGCGCGACTCCGCCAGCTGCTCGCGGGACCGGAGCTCGTGATCGCGCCAGGCGCGTACGACGCGCTCGGCGCGCGGCTGGTCGAGCAGGCCGGCTTTCCGGCGGTCTACATGACCGGTGCGGGCACGTCGCTCGCGCGCGGCTTCCCCGACTTCGGGCTGCTCGGCATGAGCGAGATGGTCGAGAACGCGGCGGCGATCGCGCGCACGGTCGCGATCCCGCTCGTCTCCGATGCCGACACCGGCTACGGCAACGAGCTGAACGTGACGCGCACCGTGCGCGAGTTCGAGGCGCGCGGCGTGGCCGCGATCCACATCGAGGACCAGGTCGCCCCCAAGCGCTGCGGACACCTCGACGGCAAGGAGATCGTGCCCGCGGCGGAGTTCGTGGCGAAGATCCGCGCCGCCGTCGCGGCACGCCGCGATCCCGAGTTCGTGGTCATCGCGCGCACCGACGCGCGCGCCGTGGCGGGCTTCGACGAGGCGGTCGCGCGCGCGAACGCGGCGCTCGGTGCCGGCGCGGACGTGGCCTTCGTCGAGGCGGTCGAGACCGCCGAAGAGCTCGCGGCGGTCCCGAAGCGCGTGCGCGGAGCCTGTCTGCTCAACGTCGTGACCGGCGGCAAGACGCCGGCCGTGACTCTCGCCGAGGCGCAAGCGCTCGGCTACCGCATCGCGATCCTGCCGGGGCTTCTGCTCGGCGCCGCGATGTCGGCCTGCGACCGCGCCCTGCGCGCGCTCCGCGAGACCGGTGTGCCCCCGGTCGCGGCGCCCGGCGCGAGCGTGGCCGACACCTTCCGCCGCTTCGGCTCAGACGAGTGGAGCGCGCTGCGCCGCCGCTTCGCCGCGCCGGAAGACGCCACGTAGATGGCGCGCACGCTGTTCGCGAAGATCTGGGAGCCGCACGTGGTGCGCGACCTCGGCGACGGCTGGGCGCTGCTGCACGTCGACCGCCAGCTCCTGCACGACCTGTCGGGGCCGCCCGCGCTGGGCGAGCTCCACCGGCGCAAGCTCGCGGTGCGCAACCCCGAGCTCACCTTCGCCGTGCCCGACCACGCGATCTCGAGCGCTCCGGGCCGCAACGCGGAGCCGGGCCAGCTCGGCGGGCGGCTGCGCGGCGCGCTCCAGAGCCGTGCCGCCGCGGCGGGGATCCGCTTCTTCGACCTGGGCCAGCGCGGCCAGGGCATCGTGCACGTGATGGGGCCGGAGCTCGGCCTCGTGCTGCCGGGGCTCACGCTGATCTGCGGCGACAGCCACACCTGCACCAACGGCGCGCTCGGCGCGCTCGCGTTCGGCGTGGGCAACTCCGAGAGCGCGCACGCGCTCGCCACCCAGACGCTGCGCCAACGCCGGCCGAAGGAGATGCGCGTGCGCTTCGAAGGCGCGCTCGCGCCCGGCGTCTCCGCCAAGGACCTGGTGCTGCACGCGATCGCCGCGCTCGGCGCCGCCGCTGGCTCGGGTCACGCGATCGAGTGGGCGGGATCGGCGATCCGCGCACTGTCGATCGAGGGACGGCTCACAATCTGCAACCTCTCCGTCGAGATCGGCGCGAAGGCGGGGCTGGTCGCGCCCGACGAGACCACGTTCGACTACCTGCGCGGCCGCCTGTTCGCGCCGCAGGGTGACGACTTCGAGCGCGCGGTCGTGCACTGGCGCGAGCTCGCGAGCGATTCCGACGCGCGCTTCCACCGCGACGAGGCGATCGACGCGACCCGCGTCGCGCCGATGGTCACCTGGGGCACGAGCCCCGAGCACGCGATCCCGATCGACGCGGCGATCCCCGCGCCCGCGAGCCAGCGCGACCCTGCAACGCGCCGCGCCGCCGAAGCCGCGCTCGAATACATGGGCCTCGAGCCGGGCCGGCGCATCGCGGGCACGAAGATCGACTGGGTATTCATCGGCTCGTGCACGAACTCGCGACTCTCCGACCTGCGCGAGGCCGCGGCGCTGGTGCGCGGGCGGCGAGTCGCGGCAGGAGTCACCGCCTGGGTCGTCCCGGGCTCCGAAGAGGTGAAGCGCGCGGGCGAGCGCGAGGGCCTCGACGAGATCTTCCGCGCGGCGGGCTTCGAGTGGCGCGAGCCCGGCTGCAGCCTGTGCGTGGCCGCCAACGGCGAGCGCGTGCCGCCGGGCGCGCGCGCCGTCTCCACCTCGAACCGCAACTTCGTCGGGCGCCAGGGCCCCGGCGCGCGCACGCACCTCGCCAGTCCGGCGATGGCCGCCGCGGCCGCGCTCGCCGGCGAGCTCTGCGACGTGCGGGGGCTCTAGCCGTGTTGCCGTTCACGCGAGTCACCGGCGCCGCAGCCCCGCTCCTGCTGCCGAACGTCGACACCGACGTGATCATCCGCATGGACCGCCTGACTGGCGGAGGCGACCTCGCGCGCTGCGCGCTCGAGCCGCTGCGCTTCCTGCCCGACGGCTCGCCGAACCCGCGCTGCGTCCTGAACGAGCCGCGCTTCGCCGGCGCGCCGATCCTGCTCGCGGGCGTGAACTTCGGCTGCGGCTCCTCGCGCGAGCCCGCGGTGACGGCGCTGCTCGCGCTCGGCATCCGCTGCGTGATCGCGCCCAGCTTCGGCGACATCTTCCAGGCCAACTGCTACCGCAACGGCATGCTGCCGATCGAGCTGCCGCAGTCGCGGGTCGAGGCGCTCGCCGCGGAGTCGCGCGACGGCGAGTTCCAGGTCGACCTCGCCGCCCAGCGCGTCACCACACCGTCCGGTGTCGCCGTCCCGTTCGCGATCGATGCGCTGCAGCGCGAGGCGCTGCTCGAGGGACTCGACGAGATCGGACTCACGCTGAAGCACGCCGACGAGATCGCCGCCTGGCAGGAGCGCGACCGCGAAGCGCGGCCGTGGGTGTGGCGGATCCCGAAGCCCGAGCTGTGAGTCGCGCGCTCAGTCCACCGACAGCGCGAGGATCTTCGACAGCTCGCAGAGCGAGCGGCCGCTCTCGTCGCGCCAGACGTTGAACGCCTCCTGGATCCGGCGCTGCGTGGCCTGCGAGGTGGCGCTCGCGCCCTCGACCACGCCCTCGAGGCGCAGCGCGCTCAGCACCGAGTCGGTCATCATCGGCGTGTCCTTGCCGAGGTGGCGCAGCACGAACTGGCCGGTGAACCCGCCCAGCCGCGCGCCGCGTTTCTTGAGCAGGTCCCACAGCCCCACGATGTCCGACTCCGGCCAGTCGGCGAAGAAGCGCGCGGCGCTGCCGTGCTCGTCGGCGAGCTCGCGCAGGAACACGGCGTTCGCGCGCGTCGCCGCAATCTTCTGCGGGTTGCGCACGATGCGCTCGTCCTGCTTCAGGGCCGCGAGCTTGTTCTCCGAGTAGCGCGCGACCTTCGCGGGATCGAAGCCGTCGAACGCCGCCGCGAAGCCCGGCCACTTCGCTTCGATCACCTTCCAAACGAAGCCAGCCTGGAACACCCCGCGCGTCATCTCCTCGAGCCAGCGCGCGTCGGGTACGCGCAGCAGCGCTGCGCGCGACTTCGCCTTGGGCAGCTCGGCCTCCAGCGCCGCCGCGCCGCCCGCGCGCTTCGCGGCGCGCGCCTCGATGGTCTTCCAGCGGTTCATCCGTGGCATCGTACCACTGCGAAATCGCGGGAGGTCCGACATTGGTGCGCGCTGGGACTCTTGCACTCGTCTTGCTTTCAGCCGCGAGCGCCGCTCGCGCCGGGCAGGCGCCCGGGCTGTGGGCGGTCTACGACTCCGCTCTGAAGCACGCGAGGTACGTCGACCTGACCCACGCGATCGCGCCGGACATTCCGGTCTGGTCGGGCTTCGGCGCGTCGAGCTTCGCGCCCGCCGAGAACCCGGCGACCAAACAGCCCTACACCTACGCGAAGGACGGCTTCGAGGCGACTCACTACGATCTCGCCACCGACCAGCTTGGCACCCAGCTCGACCCGCCCGCACACTGGGCGCCCGAGTATCCGGCGATCGACGAGCTGCCGGCGACCTACGCGGTGCGGCCGCTGGTGGTGATCTCGATCGCCGAGCAGGTGGCGCGCGACCCCGGCTACGCGCTGAAGGTCGCCGACGTCGCGGCCTTCGAGCGCAAGCACGGTCGCATCCCCGCGGGTTCGGTCGTGTTCGTGCGCTCCGACTGGTCGAAGGCGTGGCCTGATCGCGCGCTCGCCAAGCAGAGCCGCTTCCCGGGCGTGTCGCTCGCGGCGCTGCAATTCCTGCACGTAGAGCGCGGCATCCTCTTCCACGGCCACGAGCCGCTCGACACCGACACCACGCCGAACCTCGAGGGCGAGTCCTGGCTGATGCACCACGGCTACGCGCAGGCGGAGGGGGTCGCGAACCTCGACCAGGTGCCCCCCACCGGCTGCCTCGTCGCGATCGGCTACGCGAAGCTCGCCGGCGGCACCGGTGGCTACGCGCGCTACGTCGCGATCTGCCCCGCGGCAACACAGCACGGCGTGACCATCGGCCCGGCCGACGCGCCGCTCCCGAAGGCGGCGCCGCTCCACTGGGACGCCGCGCGCGGCATGCGCGTGCGCTGAGCGAGGCGCCTCACGCGGCGTCGGATCGCTCTTCGTCGACCGGGTCGACGCAGTAGACCCGGTGCACCTCGTCGAAGCCCTTCAGCTGCACGCGATCCGGGGGACCGAAGCGCACTCCAGGCTCGGCACCGAGCTGTTCGCGTACCCGTTCGGAGACGAGGATCTGGCCCGGCTGCGCTCGCTCGGCGATGCGGGCGGCCACGATCACCGCGCTGCCGAACGGCCCCAGATCGTCGAGGATCACCGGCCCGCTGTGCGCGCCCATGCGCACCCGGATCACCCGGTCGGCGCCTTCTTGCCTGAGCGCAAGCTCGCGCTGCAGCGCCAGTCCGAAGCGAACGCAGTCGCGCGCAGCGTCGAACACGAGCAGCGCACCGTCGCCGCGCAGCTCGGCGATGGCGCCCCCGTGGCGCCGCGCCAGCGCCGCGACCGCGCTGCGGTGGCGGCTCAGCAGACGATGCGCTTCCCGGTCACCCAAGCGCGTAGTGAGACGCGTGAAGCCGACCACGTCGCTGAACAGCAGCGTCCGAGTCATGAGTCTCGGACCGCGAACGCGGCGAGCTCGGCGAGAATGCCAGGCCATCCGCCGGACGAACTCACGCTGTCGCGCAGCTTCTTCCAATCCGGGCCGTGGCGGTCGAGCTGCGAGTGCACCAGCTCGACGCGCGTGTGCCTGCCCTCGTCGTGGAAGGTCACGTCGACTCGGCTCGCTCGCGCCGGATCCGGGTCGTAGCCGAAGCCGGGGTTCAGGTGCCACGACAGCGCCACGTGCTTCGGCGGCGAATAGACGAGCACCCGTCCCCAATCGCACTCCGAGCCGTCGGCTCCCCGCTCGTACCATCGGCCACCTTCGCGCGGCTCGAGGATCGCGGTGAACGGTTCGATTTTGCCGATGTGGTGGCTGTGCGGCCACCATGCGTCGAAGCGTGCCGTGAACAGGTCGAACGCGCGGGCGACGGGCACCTCGACGACGATGGACTTGCGGACCTCGGTCTCGAAGCTGTTCATCGGGATCTCTCCTTGCGACGGGAGCGCGGGGCGCGGCGTTCCCCTCGCTCGCTCCTCGTCCTGCTGTGCTCGATCACGCGCTGCAGCCCCTGCAGCGCCTTCGTCCAGTGCTGCTCGAAGTAGTCGCGCACCGCGGCCAGGCCCTCCGGGTCGACCTGGTAGAGCCGGCGGGTGCCCTCGGCGCGATCGGTCACCAGCCCGGAGTCCTTCAGCACCCGCAGGTGCTGCGAGACTGCGGGGCGGCTCACGGGGACCAGCCGCGCGATCTCGCCGACGGCGAGCGGACCCGCCGCGAGCCGCTCCAAGATCTCGCGCCGGGTGGGATCGCCCAATGCGTCGAGCTGCAAGCCTAGGTTAGCTCTCACGAACGGTAAGCTACGACTTACCATAGACTGCTGTCAAGCACGCAGGCTAGTAGCGGTCGTGATGGCGCACCCAGCCCTGCGCCCGCCCGCCTTCCTCTTGACGGCCGAGCGGCGTCAGGTCGAGCAGGTTGTACGTGTTGAGCAGCAGGTCGAGGCCGCGCTGATAGGTCGAGTAGGTGTGGTAGAGCGCGTCGCCGTCGCGCAAGAAGACGCTCAGCCCGGGCAGGTCCCCCGACTCCGTCCACAGCTTGCGCGCCTTCACCAGCTCCGCGGCCGGGGCGAAGTTGTACTCGATGCTTCCGCGCGCCCGGTCGAGCGTGACGTGGAAGTCGTAGTTGAAGTCGGTCCCGAAGGACGAGACCCAAGGCAGGTCCCAGCCCATCCGCGCCCTGAAGCCCTCGATCTTCCCGAATGGCGCGCGAGAGACCACCGCAAACGCGGTGTTGCGCGCGGCGAGATGTGCGGCCGCGCCTGCGGCGTTGTCGAGGAGGTGTGAGCAGTTCTTGCATCCTTCGTCCCAGCCGGGATCGAACATGAAGTGGTAGACGACCAGCTGCGGGTGCCGTCCGAACAAATCGCGCAGCGTCGTCTTTCCGCTGGGTCCTTCGAGCAGGTACTCCTTCTCGAGCTTCACCACCGGCAGGCGGCGGCGCGCGGCGTTGAGCCGGTCCCGCTCGCGGCTGAGCTTCTTCTCTTCGGCGAGGAGCTGCTTGCGGGCCTCGAGCCACTCGGCGCGCGAGACGATTCTCGGGTTCTCCATCTCGATCTCCATCTCTGGCGAGATCCGCGGCATTGCGGAGCTCACCGTGGAGTCGAACGAGAGCCCCCCGGATCGACCTCGCGCAGCCGCCGCTCCAGGAAGCGCCGCTCTGTGTCGTTGGTCACCAGCGCCAGCGCCGCGCGATACGACTCCGCGGCCTCGGCGCGCCGGCCCATGCGCCGCAGCAGGTCGGCGCGCGCCGCGGGGAGCAGGTGATAGCCGGGCAGCTGGATCGTCTCGAGCAACGCGAGCCCGCGCTCCAGCCCGTCGGCCATCGCGATGGCGACCGCGCGGTTCAGTTCGACCACGGGCGAGGGATCGAGGACGGCGAGCAGTCCGTAGAGCGCGGCAATCTGCGCCCAGTCGGTCTCAGCAGCGGAGGGCGCCTGCGCGTGCAGCCCGGCGATCGCAGCCTGGATCGCGTAGCGGCCCGGCGGGCGCGCGCGAAGTGCCCGCTCGACCAGCTGCCCGGCTTCTGCGATGCGGCCCCGGTCCCAGCGCGAGCGGTCCTGATGCTCGAGCAGCACCAGCTCGCCGTCGTCGCTCGTGCGGGTCGCACGCCTCGCGTCGTGGAAGAGCATCAGCGCCAACAGCCCGCTCGGCTCGCTCTGCTCGGGCAGGAGCTCCAGCAGGGCACGGCCGAGCCAGATCGCCTCGGCGCAGAGCTCCGAGCGCACGAGCGCGGCTCCGAAGCTGGCGGAGTAGCCCTCGTTGAACACGAGGTAGACCACCTCCAGCACCGCATCCAGCCGGTCCGGAAGATCGGCTGGATCGGGCACGGTGTAGGCGATCCGCGCGTCGCGGATCTTTGCCTTGGCCCGCACCAGCCGCTGCGCGAGCGTCGGCACGGACACCAGGAAGGCGCGCGCGATCTCCTCAGTGGTGAGCCCGCAGACGGTGCGCAGCGTGAGCGCCACCCGCGCATCCGGCGCGAGGGCCGGATGGCAGCAGGTGAAGATCAGGCGCAGCGGGTCGAGCGGCTCGGGCATCGAGTCGTCCGGGGCGGTCTCCGCGCCGATCTCACCCGCCTTTCGGGCGAGCAATGCGCGGCGGCGCAGCTGGTCGATCGCCTTGTGGCGCGCAGTCGAGAGCAGCCAGGAGCTCGGGTCGCGCGGCTCGCCCCGTACGGGCCACTGCGCAACCGCGGCGGCGAAGGCCTCTTGCAGCGCATCCTCCGCGAGATCGAAGTCCCCGATCGTGCGGATCAGCGTCGCGAGCAGTCGCCCGCGGTCGCGCCGGTGGATCTCACCGATGTTCAAGTCGCCGGGGGCGTGCGCGCGGCGACCGAGGTCGGCACCAGCGGGCGAACCTCGATCGAGCCTCCGGTGCGGGCCGATGGAATCCGGGCCGCGATCGCGAGCGCCGCGTCGAGGCTCTCGCACTCGACCAGGAAGTAGCCGCCGATCTGCTCCTTGGTCTCCGCGAACGGCCCATCGGTGGTGATGCGCTTGCCGTTCTTCAGCCGCACCGTGGTGGCGCTCGAGGTGGGCTGGAGCTGCGCGCCGGCGCGGAACTGGCCGCTCTTCACGATGTCCTCGATGAACTGTCCGTACTCCTTCATGAGCTCGCCTCGGCGTGCGTCGCTCATCTTCGCCAGGTTCTTCTCGTCGTCACAGATCATGAGCAGGTACTGCATGGTGGGTCCTCCTGGCTGGATGTCGAACGAGCCAACGGCGAATCGACAGGGCGGCGGTCGAGGGCCGCGGGCGTGGGAGTGGAGTCGTCGCCCTCGTCGTCCGAGTCGGGCGGCACGGCGAGCACGAGCGCGCTGGCCAGGCAGACTGCGGCGAGCACGAACGCCGCGCAGGCCAGAAACGCCGTCCCGTGAGAGCGCCGGCCCACGAGCGAGGGCAGATAGGGATCGAGCCCCCGGCCGTCCTGCGGCGGCGCGATCCGGCGCATCTGCTCGGACAGCTCGGCGAGCACCGCCCGAGGCTCTGCGCCCGAGAGGAGCTGCGGGATCGCCCGGTCGAGCGCCGCGACTGCGGCGCTGCGGTCGCGGCGCTGCTGGTGGACTGCGAGGGCGGCGAGCACGGAGGCGGCGGCAGACAGCAGGCCCGCGGCGGTCGCGAGCGTGCCCGCGAGTTCCAGGCCCTCGAACGTGACCTGCCAGAGCTCCTCGAGCCCGAGCACGACCGCGGCCAGCAGCACCGCCGACACCCCGAGCGCCGCGAACGCGGTGTTGCGGCCGAACGCGTGCATCCGGGCCAGGTGCCCGGCCCGCTGGGCCGCGAGCAAGTCGATCCAGCGCGCGGTGGACTCCTCGAGCATCATCCCCGCTTACTCGAACTCGCCCGAGCGCGGCGTCCCGCCGGGCCCGCTGTACGACGCGGTGTAGCCCGGCGCGCGGGCCCACTCGATCGGTTTCGCGCGCAGCGCGTCGAGCGCGCTGCGCCACGCCGCGGCGAGCGCGTCCTCGGCGGCGTAGTCGAACGGATCCTGCAGGATCTTCTCCTCGGTGCCGCCGCGCTCGAGCGGATGCGCGTCGAGCCAGCGCGCCGTGCGCGCCAGCGCCTCGCGCGCGGGGACGACGTCGCGGTAGCCGAGCTCGGTCCGCAGCTTCGCCAGGTCGAACACGCGGTGCGTCGGCCAGGGCTGCATCAACAGCGGCCGCGACGGCGTCGCGAGCTCGTGCGGCAGCGACAGGATGTCGAGCTTCGCGCCCAGCGCGTCCCGCACGACCTCCACCACTTGCGCGAGCGTCAGCGTCTCCTCGTCGGCGCAGTTGTAGATCTGCCCCGCCGACACCTCGGGCCGGTCGACCGACAGCAGCACCGCGTGCGCCAGGTTCTCGGTGTAGCCGTACGAGCAGAGCGTGAGCCCGCCGTCGGGCAGCACGATGAACGGCCGTCCGTCGCGGATGCGCCGCACGATGCACCACTCGCGCGGCACGAGCTGGTGCGGCCCGTACACGTACGGGTAGCGGAAGTGACTCGCGCCGGGATGCAGCCCCAGCACGCGCTCCTCGGTGCGCGCGATGCGGAAGCCCTTGGCGTCGTCCGCCTCGCGCGCGACCAGCGCCGCGTCCTCGCGCGTGGGCACCGGCATTCCCGTGGGCCGCCAGGTCTCCGCGTTCATGTAGCCCAGGTACGCCGGCCCCCCGCCCACCGACACGAACTTCCCGCAGCGCCCGGCCATCACCTTCGCGGTGGCGCGCAGCCGCCCGTAGGTCGCGATGCACACCTCGAACCTGCGTCCCTCGAGGGCGGCCGCGAGCGCAAGCTCGTCGAACGGGTTGGTGTGGACGTGCTCGACGTCGCGGGGGATCTCGTCGCGCTCGTGCTTCCCCGAGTGCAGCATCGCTACCGCGAAGCCGCGTGCGCGCAGCCCGTTCACGATGAACGGGCCCGTCGGACCGGTGCCGCCGATCACGAGCGCACGCTGCGTCACACCCCGAAGAGTACGCTAGACGCGGCTCCGGTCGCTCACGGAATGGCGCCGCACGTCCCGGCGGTGCCCGGCGCGCTCGGCGCGGGCCGGTCGCCCGAAACGAGAAGCGCGGCGGGCGACCGCCGCGCTCCGAGCAGCATCCGCCGCGTGGCTCGGGGTAACGCGGAAGGGCGGTGCTACTCTCGCAAAGCATGCGAACGCGAGTGACCCTCACCTTCGACAACGGCCCGACGCGGGTGACCGCGCAGGTGCTCGACGTGCTCGCCGCGCGCGGGCTCTCGGCGAGCTTCTTCCTGGTCGGCGAGCGGCTGCGCCAGCGGGGGATGCGCGTGCTGGCGGAACGGGCGGCGCGCGAGGGCCACCGGATCGGCAACCACAGCCTGAACCACGCGACACCGCTCGGTGTCAACGACGACCCGGTCGAGGCCGAGCAGGAGATCGAAGGGATGCAGGCGCTGCTCGGCGAGCTGGTGACCGGCGAGCGCTTCTTCCGGCCGTTCGGCGGCGGCGGGGTGATCGACCGCAACCTGCTGGGCCGGCACGCGCTCGAGCACCTGATGCGCGGCGGGTACACCTGCGTGCTGTGGAGCTCCGTCCCGCGCGACTGGGAGGACCCGGAGGGCTGGCCCGACGTCTGCCTCGCCGACCTGACCGCGCGGCCGTGGTCGGTGGTGGTGCTGCACGACCTGCCGACGGGCGCGATGGCGCGCCTGCCCGCGTTCCTGGATGCGCTCGACGCCCGCGGCATCGAGGTGGTCCACGAGCTCCCCGAGGACTGCGTGCCGATCCGCTTCGGCCGGCCCACTTCGAGCTTCTCCGCGCTCCCGGTCTCGGTGTAGGGGTGAACGCGGTGAACGCGGACGATCCGACGGTGAGCAACACCTTCCAGGTGCTGTTCATCAGTGGCTCGGGCTTCACCACCAACACGGGCTTTGCGATCGCGCCCGGCTCGGTCGTGTTCAGCTACGGCGCGCAGGGCAATGCGGCCGGCACCGTGAACATGACGGCGCTCAGCACCGAGACGATCGGCATGCTGATCCATGGCCAGCTCTCGACCTTGCAGTCACTCGGCGTGGGCGACGCGAACGGTGTGCTGTCCACCGCCGACCTGGCCGCGCTGCGCGCGAGCGGCGATCCGTTCCTGTTCAACGCGATCGAGACCGGCGGCTTCGACGCGCCGATTCCGTTCGCACACGTGGTCGGGCTCGTGCCGGAGCCGGGAGCCGCAGCGCTGGTCGCGCTCGCCCTGGCCGCGACTCAGCTCCGCGGCGTGAAGAAGGGGTTCCGCGGCGCGAGCCGCGCGGCCAGCACCTCGTCGACCTTGGGCTGATTCGCGCGCCCGGCGGCGAGCGCCTGGCGCGTGGCGGTGCGGTTGTTCTGATACACCGCCTCGGCATCGCTCGCCGCGGGATCGACCCAGACCGCGGCGATCAGCGCGAGCTGGTCGACCTCGTCGCGCGAGATCACCCCGTCCGCCACGGCGTCGGCGACGCCGCTCGCCACGCCCGCCTGCGCGGCGCCCCAGGTCAGGGTCGCGTGGCGGTCGCCGGCGATCGCGGCCTTGTTCACGAACAAGGTCATCGGCTTCGCCGGCAGCCCCGGCCTCACCACCGCGATGAACGGCACGTGAGCGGCGGAAGGCATGGCTAGCGCGGTCGCCCACGCCGTGCCGACAGGCCCCGAGCGCGGGCCGAGCACCGTGTTCACGTGCGCAGCATCGGCGCCCTTGCCGACGAAGCTCTCCCCAATCTCCATGGGGTGAGTCACTCGCCGGGCAGACGCCCGTAGCGCACGCGCTTGAGCAGTGGCGAGCTGTCGGTGCCCGGCTTCGTGTCGTACGCGAGCAAGGCCACCCAGCGCGGACGCGGGCCGCGGATCGGCGACACGCGGTGGAGGGAGCGCCGTCCCTCGAACACCATCAGCGTGCCCGGAGTCATCGGAATCGTGGCGACCGCGTCGCCGCCGTTCCCGCGCAGCACCTCGCGTACCAGCTCGTAGCTCTCGTCGCCGTCCTTGCGCAGCAGCGGCACGCACTCGAAGTCGCCGCCCGCGAGGCTCGACTGGATCGCGATCGAGACCACGAAGTCGGTCTGGTCGTAGTGCCAGTGCAGCTCGTCGCCGTCACTCATCGATGCCAGGTTCAGCGCGCCGAACGGGTCCGCGTAGCGGTAGAGCCGCTCGCGCTCGAGCAGCACGCGCACGAACTCCATCAGCACGTCGGACTCGTACAGCGCGCGCAGGGCGCTGTCGGCGGGGAACAGGTCGTACGCCACCGCGGTGAGCGCCGTGCGCTGCAGCGTGCGGCGCGGGTGGTCGTCGGGCAGGTCCGCGGGGGGCACCTCGATGTACGGCGTGCCGCGCACCTCCGAGAAGTGCCCGAGCTTGGCCAGCATCTCGCACTCCGCGCGCAGCCCCTCGATCGCGTCCGCGCGCAGGAACCCCGGTAGCACCGCCATGCCGCGTTGCGCGCGCTCTTCACGCCCGGCGCGCACCACCTCGCGACCGCGCGCGGAATCGAGCGCGAAGAGCGGATAGCGTTCCCGGTGGACGAGCGACTCTGCCGCGTGCATCGCGTTCCGGATCCTACGCCCGCTCGAACGCCACGGGAAGCCGGGCCGGCCCGCGCAGGATGGGGTTCACGTTGCGCACCACCTCGCCGGCGAAGCGCAAGCCGTGCAGCCGCCCCACGATGGCCTCGAGCGCGCAGCGGCTCTCGAGCCGCGCCAGGTGCGAGCCGAGGCAGAAGTGGATCCCGAAGCCGAAGCCCAGGTGCCCCGTGGTGTCGCGCGCGACGTCGAAGCGGTCGGGCTCGGGCCAGCGCTCGGGGTCGCGGTTCGCGGAGCCGATCATCACCATCACGCGCGATCCCGACGGAATCTTCTCGCCGCCGAGCTCCACGTCCTGCACCGCCATTCGCGGCAGGCCCTGCACCGGCGGATCGAAGCGCAGCGTCTCCTCGACCGCGTTCGGAATCAGCTCCGGCTCGGCGCGCAGGCGCTCGAGCTCGGCGGGGTTCTGCAGCAGCGCGATCACCGCGTTCCCGATCAGGTTCGTCGTGGTCTCGTTCCCGGCAACGAGCAGCAGCCGACAGAACGCGAGCAGCTCCGCCGGCGAGAGCCGGCCTTCCGACGTCTCGGCGTGCGCCAGCCGGCTGATGAAGTCGTCCGCTGGCGGCGCGGCGCGGCGGCGCTCGATCACCGCGGCGAAGTAGTCGTTGAACTCGCGCATGGTGGCGATCCGCGCGTCGATCTCGCCCGCACCGGCCATCTGGTTCACGAACGCGTCCGACCAGCGCTTGAAGTCGGCGTGACGCTCCGGGTCGACGCCGAGCAGCTCCGCGATCACGGTCACCGGCAGCGGCACCGTGAGCTCGGAGACCAGCTCCGCCGTGCCGCCCTTCGCGAGCATGTCGTCGACCAGCCGCGCGGTGATCTCGCGGATGCGCGGCTCGAAGGCGCCGATCTCGCGCGGCGTGAAGCCGCGGTTCAGGATGCCGCGGTAGCGCGAGTGCTCGGGCGGATCCGAGTTGATGATCGTCGGCACACTGGAAAGCGTCACCGCGGTCAGCGCCTCGATCTGCACCGGCGTCGCGCCGCGCATCGCCAGCATCTCGGGCCGGCTCTCGCGGAACGCGATCGAGGAGAAGATCTCCGGCCGCTTGAAGCCCGCGAGCACGTCGTCGTAGCGGGTGAGCATGAAGATCGAGAACGGCCCGAACGCGAGCTTGCGCGGGCTGCCACGCATCGCGTTGTAGAACGGGTACGGGTTGGTTCCGGCAATCTGCCCGAGCGGTCCGGGCAGCGGCTGCGGCGTGGCTTCTTCCATGCGCGCCAGTCTACTGCGGCGCGACGGGCCGTTCCGCCTGCTTCTGCTCCTGCGTGCGCGAGGCGAGCAGCGGGCCCGCGGTGTCGCGCACGTCGATCGTCGCCTCGACCGAGAGACCCATGCGCAGCGGCTTCTCGGCGGGACGCGGGTCGTCGAGCACCAGCTTCACGGGCACGCGCTGCACCACCTTCACCCAGTTGCCGGTGGCGTTCTCGGGCGGGAGCAGCGCGAAGGCGGCGCCGGTGCCCATGCTCATCGAATCGACGTGCGCGCGGAACACCGTGCCGGGATAGATGTCGGCGCGGATCTCGGCGGGCTGGCCCACGCGCAGGTCCTCGAGCTGGGTCTCCTTGAAGTTCGCCGTCACGTACAGGCTCGACGAGGGCGGCACCAGGTTCATCAGCGGCTGGCCCTCCTGCACGCGGTCGCCGACCTCGACGTGCTTGTTCACCACCGTGCCGCCGAGCGGCGCGTGGATCTGCGTGTAGCCGAGCGCGAGCTTCGCGGCGGCGACTGCGGCCTCGGCCTCGTGCACCATCGGCGTGTCGTAGCGGTCGGGCGCGTCGGGTGCGCTGCCCAGCGCGGCGCGCGCCTGCTGCACGCGGTGATCGGCCAGGTCGCGGTTCGCGCGCGCGATGCGCAGGCCCGTCTCGGCGCGCTCGTAGCTCTCGCGCGAGTTCACGCCCGCCTCGGTGAGCTTGTGCGCGCGCCCGAAATCGATCTCCGCCTGGTGCAGCTGCTCGCCCGACAGCGCGAGCGCAGACACCGCGGCCTCGTACTCCGCGTGCAGCTGGTCCACCGTCTGGCGCGCGCGCTCGAGCCGCGCCTGCGCCTCGTCGAGCTTCACCTGGAAGTCCTGCGGGTCGAGCTGCACCATCAGCTGCCCCGCATCGATCGACCAGTTCGTGCCGACCGAGACGGCGATCACCGTGCCCGCGACGCGCGAGGTCACCGTGGTGGTGCCGCCGTCGACGTAGGCGTCGTCGGTCGACTCGTGCGTCTCGGCGAAGCGCAGGTGCTGCCAGCCGAACGCGAGCGCTGCCGGCAGGACCAGCACGCCGGCCACCACCAGCGCGAACGTCCGCCGCGACCAGCCGCGCACCCACTGCTTGATCCGGTCCATGACTACCTCTCCGCCTCCGCGAGCGCACCGCGCAGGAACAGCTGCGAGATCACCGTCACGACTTCCTCATCGGAGAACGGGTGGAGCTCCCGCTCTCCCATCAGCTCCTGCGACAGCAAGAACGACCAGATCATCCCGAACAGGCACTGCGCGCTGGCGATCGGATCGCGCGCGGCGAGCTCGCCCCGGTCCATGCGCGCCTGCAGGTAGTCGGCGAAGGCGCGGAAGGCCGGGATGCGCACCCGCTCGGTGTAGGCCCGGGCGCGGTCGGGGAAGCTCTGCACCTCGCGGACGAGGATCCGCGCCAGCTCCCGGCGCTCGCGCAGCCGCGGCCAGATCTGGCCAACCAGGGTAGGGATCGCCCGCTCGGCCGGCAGGCTGCGGATCCCCTCGATCAGCTCCGACAGCTCCGGCAGCAGGCTGAAGCGCTGGACCAGGGCCTGGAGGAGCGCATCTTTCGTGGGGAAGTAGTTGTAAAGACTGGCTTTCGAGACCCCCACAGCGAGCGCCACGGCGTCCATGGTGGTCTCGGCGAAGCCCCCGTTCGAGAAGACCTTCAGCGCCGCCTCCAGGATCTGCTCCCGGCGGGCCTCGGCATATTCCTCGCGTTTGTCGGCTGCGACCCTGGGCATGGGTGGTATATAACTGACGCGTCAGTTATTTTCAAGGCCGATGCAGGCAGCCCCCACCATGGCCCCGCGAGCCGATCTCGGCGTCAGCCGGAGGTGGCTGATCTCGATCGCGGTCATGCTCGGGGCCACGCTCGAGATCCTCGACACCTCGATCGTGAACGTGGCCCTGCCGCACATGCAGGGCAGCTTCTCGGCGAGCACCGACGAGATCACCTGGGTGCTCACCAGCTACATCGTGGCCAACGGCATCATGATCCCGCTCACCGGCTGGATCTCGTCGCGCTTCGGCCGCAAGCGCTATTTCATGACCTCGGTCGTGGTGTTCGTGCTGGCCTCGGCGCTGTGCGGCGCCGCGCAGTCGCTCGCGCAGATCGTCTCGTTCCGCGTGCTGCAGGGGGTCGCCGGCGCCGCGATGATCCCGTCCTCGCAGGCGATCCTGATGGAGACCTTCCCGCCGGAAGAGCAGGGCATGGCCATGGCGATGTGGGGCGTCGGGCTGATGGTCGCACCGATGCTCGGCCCCACGCTCGGCGGCTGGATCACCGACAACTGGAGCTGGCGCTGGAACTTCTACATCAACCTGCCCACCGGGGCGATCGCCGCGGTGATGGTGTGGCTGTTCGTCGAGGACCCCGACTACATGAAGAAGGCGCGCGCAGTGACTCGCCGCGTCGACGTGGTGGGCATCGCGTGTCTCGTGCTCGGGCTGGGTCTGTTGCAGATCGTGCTCGACCGCGGCCAGCGCGCCGAGTGGTTCGCCGCGACCTGGGTGTGCGTGTTCACCGCGGTCGCGGCGGCCGCGCTCGTATTCCTGTTCGTGCACGAGCTGCGCTTCCCCGACCCGATCCTCGACCTCTCCATCCTGAAGATCCCCACCTTCAACATCTCGGTGCTGATCATCAGCGTGATGGTGTGCGTGGTCTACGGCGCGAACCTGTTGAACCCGCTGTTCTTCCAGGACCTGCTCGGCTACTCGGCCTGGCGCGCGGGCCTGGCGCTGGTGCCGCGCGGCTTCGGCACGCTCGTCGCGATGCTCATCATCGGCCAGCTCGCGCGCAAGAAGTTCGACACGCGCTGGCTCGTCGGCGTCGGCTTCGGCCTGTTCGCCGGCGCGCTGTGGGCGATGAGCCAGTGGACGCTCGGCGTCTCCCCGCGCGAGGTGATGATCCCGATCTTCGTCTCGGGCTTCGCCGGCGGGCTGATCTTCCCGACGCTCTCGGCGAGCACGCTCGCCTGCGTCGAGCGCGAACGCATGGGCTACGCCGCGAGCCTCTACAACATGATGCGCAACACCGGCTCGGCGATCGGCATCTCGATGGTGAGCAACCTCTTGGTGAGCCGCTCGCAGATCCACCAGGCACAGCTCGGCCAGCACTTCACCGAGTTCGAAGCCTGGAAGATGTCGCACCCCGCGACGCAGCTGCCCGGCGCGCCGCACTGGAACCTGGTCGAGGGCCTGACCAAGCACGAGCTCCAGGGCTTCGGCATGGTCTACCAGATGATCCAGCAGCAGGCCGCGCTGATGTCGTACAACGACATCTACCGCCTGCTGGCGCTGGTCGCGGTGATCTTCGTGCCGACGTTCCTGTTGCTGCGGAGGGCCGCGGGGAACGGCGGAGCCAGCGGGCACTAGCCCGTCTTCACGTACAGCGTGCAGCCCGCCGCGCCCGCGCGCGGATGGTGCGTCGCGCCCACCGGGAAGCACAGCCACACGCCCTTCACGAACAGCGTGCGGCCGGGCTCCGAGAACGGCGCGTGCCGGAAGCCCTCGGGGTTGAGCAGATCGTCCTGCACGACAGCGCGCGGGGTCCCGACGCCCCATCCTCGAACGTGCTCGAAGGTGGCCTGCGCTGGACCGTCACCGACGTCGACGCCAAGAAGGAGATCATTCTCGCCGGCATGGGCTGGGCCGGCCTGCCCGAGCATGTCGCCGTGGAAGCGCTCGCCAAACGAAAGCTCGTCGTCCTGCGCGTGCCCGACTTCGAAGAGGAGCCATGGAGCTGTTCGTGCTGCGCCGGCGCGACCGCCCGCACGGGGTGTTCGCGCAGGAGCTGGGGCAGCAGCTGAAAGGCTCGACGCCTACTCCGACATCAGCAGCCGCTGCGCCTCCT
>Ga0306926_10000975_pt1 | contig 27942 bp, 31 predicted proteins | sample flu12Cox44000178_FD_203759 | JGI IMG/M metagenome (GOLD analysis project Ga0306926, IMG submission 203759) | Lab enrichment of tropical soil microbial communities from Luquillo Experimental Forest, Puerto Rico - flux8day.12C.oxic.44.000.178 (v2)... | ecosystem: Environmental > Terrestrial >...
TCCCGCGCCCGGGCGCGATCCCGAGTCGTTCCACGTGCGCTCAGCTTCCGTAGTGGTGAACCCGGGAGCGAAGTGGATACACGGCGCGCTGCCCCGGGTGATGGCCAAGCCCGGCCGCCAGCTCACACGCGTCTGAGGTGGTATACTCCGGCCTTGACGTCGTGGGGGGAGGATTCCTGAGAACCGGGTGCGGCCCGGGACCCCTCGAACCTGCACTGGGTAATGCCAGCGAAGGGAACACGGCGAGCGATGAACGGCCGCACCCGTCGAGGGGACGCGGCCGTTTTGTTTATGAAGATCGTCGTCAACGGAAAAGACCTGGAAGTCGCCGACGGCCTGAACGTGGAGGGGCTGCTGGTGCACCTCAACGTCAAGCGCCAGTACACCGCGGTGGCGGTGAACCGCGAGGTCACGCCGAAGAGCGCCTACGAGGCCACCGTGCTGCGCGAGGGTGATCGGGTCGAGATCGTCAGACCGATGGGCGGCGGATAGCGCAGGGGAGGGCGAGCCATGAGCGACACGAATCTGGTCATCGGGGGCAAGGAATTCTCGTCACGACTGATCGTCGGCACGGGAAAGTACGCGTCGATGGACGTCATGAAGCGGGCGCACGAGGCGTCGGGAGCGCAGATCGTCACGGTGGCGCTGCGCCGGGTCAGCCTGCCCTCGGGCGAATCGATCCTCGATCATCTGGACACGACGCGCTACACGCTCCTGCCCAATACCGCCGGCTGCTACACCGCCGACGAGGCGATTCGCACGTGCTACCTGGCCCGCGAGGCCGGCCTGGGCGAGATGGTCAAGCTCGAGGTGATCGGTGACCCGCGCACGCTCTTCCCGGACGTGTTCGGTCTGCTCGAGGCCACGCGCACCCTGGCGCGCGAGGGCTTCATCGTCATGCCGTACACGAACGACGATCCGGTGATGGCCAAGAAGCTCGAGGACGCCGGCGCCGCGGTCGTCATGCCGCTCGGGGCGCCGATCGGATCGGGTCTCGGCATCCGCAACCCGTACAACATCAAGATCATCCTCGAGTCGGTCAGCGTGCCCGTCATCGTGGACGCGGGCGTCGGTACGGCCTCGGACGCCGCGATCGCGATGGAGCTTGGCTGCGAGGGCGTGCTGATGAACACGGCGATCTCCGGTGCGCAGGACCCGGTCGACATGGCCCGCGCCATGAAGCTCGGCGTCGAGGCCGGGCGCCTGGCCTTCAAGGCCGGCCGCATCGGCAAGAAGCTCTACGCCACCGCGTCCTCGCCGCTCGAGGGCGTCCCCGATTGGACGACCTGAAGCTCTGTCTCGTCACTGATCGCACCCAGACGCACGGCCGCGATCTCACGGCGGTCGTGGGCGAGTGCCTGGCGGCGGGCCTTCCCGCCGTCCAGGTTCGCGAGAAGGACCTCGGCGCCGGCGACCTGGCCTTCCTCTGCCGGCGCATCCGCGCGCTCACGCTCGACCGGCAGGCGCTGTTGATCGTCAACGACCGGGTCGACGTGGCGCTCGCGGTCGGCGCCGACGCGGTGCAGCGCACCTCGACGTCGCTCGCGATCCAGGACATCCGCGCGGTCGCCGACAAGCGGCTGCGGATCGGCGTGTCCACCCACTCGCTCGAGGAGGCGGTCGAGGCCGAGCTGAAGGGCGCCGACTGGGTCGTGTTCGGCCCGGTCTTCGACACGCCCTCCAAGCGGCCGTACGGGCCGCCGCAGGGGCTCGAGCGGCTCACGCGCGTGGCGGCGACCGTTCGCCTTCCGGTGATCGCGATCGGCGGCATCACGCCAGACCGCGTGCGCGACGTCTTGCGCGCGGGCGCGCGCGGCATCGCCGTCATCTCGGCGATCATCGCCGCCGAGTCGCCGGCCGACGCGACCCGGCGCTTCCTCGACGCGCTGGATCGCGGCGCGTGAAGGTCCTGATCGTCGGCGGCGGCATCATCGGCTGCTCCGCCGCCTACGATCTGGCCCGGGCGGGGTGCCGGGTCACGCTCTTCGAGCGGGGGACGCCGGGCGCCGAGGCGTCGGGCGCCGCCGCGGGGCTCCTGGCGCCGATCGACGAGTCGACCGAGACCACCTTCGCCCGCCTCGCGCTGGCGGGCTGGCGCCTCTATCCCGGCGTGGTCCGCGATCTGGAAGAGCGTACCGGCATCGACGTCGAGTACGTCACGCGCGGGACCATCTATCCGACCTCGCCGGCCCAGAAGCGGCGCGACGTCGGGCAGTGGGCTGACGTCGCGGAGTTCGGCGTCGAGATGCTCGAGGGCGAGGAGCTCCGGCGCCGCGAGCCGGCGCTCTCGCCGGCGATCACCCACGCGGTCTTCGTCAAGGGCGATCACTGGCTGAACAACCAGAAGCTGGTGCTCGCCTACGCGCAGGCGGCGGCGAGCGCGGGGGTCGAGCTCCGGACGGGCTCGAGCGTGTCGCGTGTCGTGGTCGAGGGCGGCCGCGTGCGGGCGGTCGTGGCCGACGGAGAGCGATTCGAGGGCGACGCGGTACTCCTGGCCGCCGGCGCGTGGAGCGGCGAGCTGATGGCCGGTCTCGGCGCGTCGCTCCGGATCGAGCCGCGGCGCGGTCAGATGATCGCGCTCGGGCACGTGCCCGCCGTCGTCAGACACTGCGTGCACGGCGAGGTCTACCTGGTGCCGCGGCCGTCGGGGGAGCTCCTGATCGGCGCGACGGTCGAGCGCGCGGGATTCCAGCGCGCCGTGACCGCCGAGGGCGTCGCCGGCCTGCTCCGCTCGGCCATCGAGCTCGTGCCGGCGCTGCGCGGCCTGCCGCTCGCGCGCACCTGGTGCGGCTTCCGGCCATGGGCGCCGGACAGCCTCCCCGTCCTCGGGCCCTGGCCCGGCGTCGAGGGCCTCTTCGTCGCGACCGGTCATTTCCGCAACGGAATCCTGCTCGCGCCCATCACGGCCCGGCTCATGACCGAGTGGATCACCGGCGGCCAGCCGAGCCTCGTCGTGAAGGATTTCCTGCCGGGGCGGTTCGGACATGGCTAACATAGCCATGTGAGACAGGCCAAGATAGCCAACTTGAAGAACAACCTGTCCCGCTACCTGGATCATGTCCGCCGCGGCGGGTCGGTGATCGTCCTGGACCGCGACCGCCCGGTCGCCCGCCTCGTCCCGCTGCCGCACGAGGGGGCCCGTGCCGCGTCGGATCGCCTCGGCCGCCTCGAGCGCCAGGGACTGATCCGCCGCGGCGGCGGCGGCGGCTCGGTCGGCGCGCGAAAGCCGGTGCGACTCCCGGGCGGCGTCCTGCGCGGCCTGCTGGAAGAGCGCGAGCGCGGCTGGTGAGGTTCTGGGACACCTCGGCGCTGGTGCCCCTGTTCATCGCGGAGCGTGAATCGGCAGCGGCGGTGCGGCGGCTTCGCGAAGATCCGGAGGTGGTGGTGTGGACCCTGGCGCGCCTCGAGCTGCTGGCGGCACTGGCCCGCCGGAGCCACGACGAGCCGGCGGCGGCGCGCCAGCTAGGCCTGGTGCGCCGTCACTTCCTGGAAGCGTGGGAGCGCTGGTCGGAGGTGACCGCGGCCGATATCGTGCGGCGCCACGCCGAGCGCATCGTCGGCACGCACGCGCTTCGCGCCTCGGACGCCCTCCACATCGGCGCCGCCCTCGTGGCCGCCGAGCACGAGCCCGGCACCCTCGAGTTCGTCACCTTCGACCGCCGCCAGGCGGCCGCGGCCGAGCGCGAAGGCTTCCACGTCCTCGGACTACTCTGACCCGCTCGATCGCCGGATGTCGAGCATGGGCTCGAGGAACCCTCGTCCCGGCACTTCCTCGATCTGCGTGATCGTGTTCATGCGCACGACGATGTCCTTGACCCGGTTGATCCCGTCGCGCGCGCGCTCCGCCCACTGAGCGTCCTCGCTCTCGGTCGGCAGCCGGCGCGCGAGGATCGCCAGCCCGCCGGCCACGACCATCAGCGCGTTGTTGATCTCGTGCGCGGCGGCGCGCGCCAGCAGGGTCACCGCGCGGAGCTCGGCGGCCTCGCGCCGGGCCGCCTCCGCCGCCTGGGCGCTGACGACGTCCACGAACAGCCGCGTGAAGCCGCCGATCCCGATCACGCTGACGCTCAGCAGCGGAAGCCAGTCGCGTCTGAACAGCTCGACGCCTCGGGCGCCCAGCATGAGGAACGAGCCGAAGGTGATGACGTACACGGCGAGGCCCAGCACGAACCCGTGGCGTGAGCTCACGCCCCCGGATCGCCGCGCCCACGCCAGGGCCAGCGCGGCCGCGCCCGCGGTCGCCATCAGCCCCACCACGCCCGCCGACGCGCCGGCCCCTCCGAGCGAAGCCCGATACACGGAGGCGACGACCGCGGCGACCAACCCCGCGCCGCCGCCCTCGACCAGGGTGATCAGCGCGATCGGCAGGGCGCGGGCGTCGATGTAGGCGCCCTGGCCCACCTCGATGCGCGAGATCATCAGCGCGATCGTGAGGACTCCGAAGACCACCCCGACGATCAGCGCGCGCAGCCGGGGACCGAGGTGGAGGTTCGAGTCGAACCAGCGCCGGGCATAGGAATAGAAGACGAGGCCGAGCACCACGATCCCCGCCGCCTCGACGACGTGGTGGATGTCCAGGGAAAGCCTGGCGATGACGGCGCGAAGAACGTCCATGGTGCCCCTCTTGGCCCATATGGATTTGGGCTCACGTCAGTATGCAGGCGCGCCGCGGCCGGCGGCAGTAGAATGTCATCCCCGAATCCCAGGAACACGGAGAGGCGACATGACCAAGGACGAGCTGAAGCAGCGGGTCTTCGAGGCGATCGACCGGCGTGGCGACGAGATCATCGGGCTCGGCGAGCAGATCCGACGCCAGCCGGAGCTCGGGTTCAAGGAGGTCAAGACCGCGCGCCTGGTGGAAGACACCTTCAAGAAGCTCGGGCTCGCACCACGCTCGGGGCTCGCGATGACGGGCGTTCGGGCCGACATGAGCGGCCGCGGCGGCGAGGGACCGACCTTCGCGGTGCTCGGCGAGCTCGATGCGCTGGTGGTCGCCGGCCATCCCGAGGGCGATCCGACGACGGGCGCCGCGCACGCGTGCGGTCATAATGCCCAGGTCGCCGGCATGCTCGGCGCGGCGATGGGGCTGCTCGACGCCAAGGCCTTCGACCAGCTCGCCGGCAAGGCCGTGTTCTTCTCCGTGCCGGCCGAGGAGTACGGCGACATCGAGTGGCGGGTGACCCAGGCGCGGGCGGGGAAGCTCGAGTTCCTGGGCGGCAAGCCCGAGCTCCTGCGGCTCGGCCACTTCGACGATGTCGACCTGGCGATGATGATCCACACGACGTCGCGCGCCGAGGAGGGCAAGGCCGGCGTGCCCGCCTCGAACAACGGCTGCATCGTGAAGACCGTGCGCTACATCGGCCGGGCGGCCCACGCCGGCGGCGCCCCGCACATGGGCGTCAACGCGCTCTACGCGGCCCAGATCGGGCTCATGGCGATCAACGCGATCCGCGAGACGTTCCGCGACGAGGACACGATTCGTGTCCACCCGATCATCACCCACGGCGGCTCGCAGGTGAACGTGATCCCGGCCGAGGTGCGAATCGAGACGTACGTGCGCGGCAGAACGATGCAGGCGATCCTCGACGCCAACGTGAAGGTGGACCGCGCGCTGCGGGCCGGCGCCCTGGCGCTCGGCGCCAGGGTCGAGATCGAGACGATACCGGGCTACATGCCGATGACGTGCGATCCGATCATGGCCCGGCACTTCCGCGACACGGTCACCGGGCTGTTCGGGGAAGAGCACTACCGCCAGATCGGCCACCGCACCGGATCGACCGACATGGGCGACCTCTCGCAGGTCATGCCGATCCTGCATCCGTACATCGGCGGCGCCACGGGCACCGGCCACGGCGCAGACTTCGCGATCGTCGACAAGCCGCTCGCGTACCTCGGCCCCGCCAAGGCGCTCGCGGCCATGGTGGTCGACATGCTCTGGGACGGCGCGGCCGGCGCGCGAGAGGTGCTGGCCAAGGCCACGCCGCCGATGACGCGGGCGAGCTATCTCGCGGCCCAGCGCGCTCTGGCGCGGCGCGAGACCTACGAGGGGTAGGCCCCGCGCCGCGAGCGCGGATCAGCGGATCGGCTTGGGAAAGCTCTTCACCGCGAGCTCGCCGATCTGCTTGCCCATCGCGGTGCCGACCTCGGTCGAGTTGCGGTAGTGCACCCCGTCGTAGATGCGGGCGACCGCGACCTCCTGTACGAAGTCGTCGACCGTCTTCCACGTGCGCACCGCTCCGGCCGCGGTGTAGCTCGCCGAGCTCAGAGCGGGCGCCGGCCCGCTACCGATCTCGGCGCGGAGCACGGCGCCGAGAGATCCTGACACGATGCAGTGGGCGCACGGGTACTCTGGGTGCATCGGCGTGTCGATGAACGGGATCCAGCTTGGATCACGCTCGGTGGCGTCGTTGCCGTCGGTGTCGCCGTTGCGGATCGCCGTCACCGGACGCCAGAAGTTGTAGGTGTACTTCGCATCGAAGACGGCGATGAGCCCGTCGTCCATGGCCATCGCGGCGATCGCGAGCAGACGGGCGTTCGCCGTCACGTCGCGGCCCGGAGCGACCGCGACCGAGCGCGCTACCGGCCAGTAGACGGCCGGCGCCGTCGCTTCCCAGAACTTCGCGATGGCGGTCTGCTCCGGCGTGCGCTGGGTGCTGTTCTTCGAGCCGAGCGCCTTGATCTCGTTGTAGTCCCGCGTCCACTCGTTGCTCGTCAGGCCGGGCGGGGGGCTCGGGCGGAACTGCGAGCCGCTGGACATCGCCCAGGGCTTCCGCTTGCCCCAGTTCGGCACGGCCGGGAGCATCGTCGGGACGTAGACGCCGGCCGCCGTGTGGGGTCGATACGTGTCAGGGACCGTGAGCCCCTCGTCCACGCGGGCCAAGCACCCCGCGGCCGCCTGCTCGCCGATGGCGATGCCGTTCGCCTTGGCCGGACCGTCGGGCACGAGCTTCAGCGCGGCCTCGTAGTCGGCGTCGATCGCCGGCTGGTGAGCGGGAGGCATCAGCTTCATGAGCGCGGTCCGCGTGGCGGCCGCGACGGCGGCATCGACCGAGGCGCCCGGTGCCGCGTTGATCTTCGCCATCAGCGGTGGGTAGCGGCCGGTGATCGCGTTGACCGCCTCGAACACCGACACCTGGACGTACGCCATGACTCGTACCGCCGGAGGCGTCGCCGGAAGCTTCGAGGCGATCTCCGCGGCCCTGGCGTTGGCGTCGGTGACGACATCAGCCTGAGCCGGGAGGACACCGGTGAAGGTCGCGATGGCGAGCACGACGAGGCCGATCCAATGTTTCATATGCATGAGCTGTACTCCTTCATGCTCTGGTTGAGCGGCTGAGAGCATTAGCCGTTCACGTCGAGACCGAGCGCGAGCCGGCCTGCATAGAGAACCTGCGCGGGCTCGCGCACCTGGTGATATCGAGCGCCCTGCACGTCGCGAAACAGGCGCTCGAGCCCGAGGCTCCGATAGAAGCCGGCTCCGCCTGCGACCTCCATCGCTCGCTCCACCGTCTTGATGGCCGCATTCGCGACGAGAGTCCGTCCAATGAGCACCTTGCCGGTCGTCTCGGCGCCCATTGGGCCTCGCGCCGCCGACTCGAGCATGTGACCGAGCGCTAGTCGCGCGGCCGAGAGCTCGTTCTCCATCTCGCCGGCCAGACGCTGGATGGTCGGATCGTCGCGCCGCTTCGCCGCGACCTCGAGCGCGATGGCGCGCGCAGCTTCGGCGACACCGACGTAGACGGAATAGATGAGCGGCAGCGCCACGGCGGCCGTCACGTGCATCGGAAGGCTCCAGTGGCCGGCGGGCCGGCGGACGCCGATCGCGGCGTCCGGAACGAACACGCCGTCGAGCACGGTGTCGTGTGACCCGGTGCCGCGCATGCCCAGCGTTCGCCAGGTGTCCTCGACTTTTACGCCCGGGGCGTTCAGGGGGACCGCGAAGTGAAGCACGGTCGGCCCGTCCTTCGGATCGTCGTAGACGGCCATGGTCATCAAAAGATCGCCCGCTGGCGCGCCGCTGCCGAAGATCTTTCTTCCGGTGATCCGGTAGCCGCCGTCCACCTTCTCGGCGGTGCCAGAGCCCGCGACCCAGTCGGACCCGCCGGTGGAGACCAGGACGAGCTGCTCGGCGGCCACTCGCCGCAGGAACGGCTCGACCGGAGCCCCCTGGTTGCGCCACCGCCAGACCGGGATCATCACTTGATGGGTGTGCATCGAGATCGCCAGGGCGGTCGAGGCGCAGTAGGTCGCCAGCACGCTCAAGACGTCGGCGAGCTCGGCCTGCGTCGCGCCGCCACCCCCGAGCTCGACCGGCACACCAGCCGAGAAGAACTCGTGGGCGCGAAGGTCCTTGTAGTTGTCGGCGACGAACGAGTCGTCCGCGTCGTGGCCGACGGCCCGCGCCGCGAAGCTCGGCCCGAGCTGTCGAACGACGGAGATCCAGTGATCGAGTGATCGGCTCTCTGCCATCGCAATCCTCCTCGAGGCTCGGAGCGTTGGAGTCGACGATGTCATGGCCTGACGATGCCCCGAGCGCACGCCCGACGAAAGCCCAAAAAATGAACTTGTCGGGAGCCCGGGACGGGCCTAGAGTCAACCCATCATGCACGGCTATGGTCAGTTCTGTCCGGTGGCGGTTGCCTGTGAGGTCTTCGCCGAGCGGTGGACCCCGCTGATCCTGCGCGAGCTCATCCTGGGTGCCCGACGGTTCTCGGACCTGCGGCGAGGGATGCCGCTCATCTCGCGGGCGCTTCTGACGCAGCGGCTCCGCTATCTGGAAGATGTCGGAGTGATCGAGAGCCGGCCCGTCGGGCGGGGGCGCGAGTACCGCCTGAGCCAGGCCGGCGAGGAGTTCCACGGCGTGATCGAAAGCCTCGGCATCTGGGGCCAGCGCTGGATCCACGGACGCGCCTCGGCCGAGAATCTCGACGCGCAGCTGCTCCTGTGGGACATCAGGCGTCGCCTGGCCGTCGACCAGCTGCCCGATCGGCGCGTCGTCGTGCGGTTCGAGTTCCGCGGGGTGCCACGCGGTCGCGGGCCCGCAACCCTCTGGCTTGTCCTCAGCCGGCAGGAGGTCGACGCGTGCGACAAGGATCCAGGCTACGGGATCGATCTGGTCGTCGCGGCCGATCTGGCCGCGTTAACGCGGGTCTGGCTCGGCGACGTTTCGTTCGAGGCGGCCGTCCGCGCGCGGGACATTCGCGTCGAAGGAGCGCGGGAGCTCGTGCGCGCTTTCCCGCGATGGCTTCTGCGCAGCCACTTTGCCGACGTCGCGCGGCCGCGGTCGGCCCGCGCCTCCTAGCGGCTCGACTCGCTGGCGATGTACGGGACGAGTCGCGCCGAGTTTCCGCGGCGCATAGTCTGCCTCACCGCCGAGACCGCCGAGATCGCCTTTCTGCTCGGCGCCGGCGATCGCGTGGTCGGCGTCCCGGGCACGGCCCGGCGGCCGGCGGCGGCGCTCGAGAAGGCGCGCGTCGGCGGCTTCACGACCTTCAAGCTCGAGAAGATCCTGGCCCTCCAGCCCGATCTGGTCCTGGCCTTCTCCGACCTCCAGCGCGACGTCGTTCGCGATCTGATCGGCGCCGGCGTGGCGGTGCTGTGCACGAACCAGCGGTCGTTCGACGAGGTCCTCAACACCGTCCTGCTGATCGGCGGCGCGCTCGGCTGCGAGGAGGGCGCGCGCGACCTGATCCGCGACATGCAGGACGAGCTGCGCCAGGTGCGCGAGTACTCGGCGGCGTGGCCTGATCGCCCGCGCGTGTACTTCGAGGAGTGGATGGACCCGCTGATCGCCGGGATTCGGTGGGTCTCCGAGGCCATCGAGATCGCGGGCGGCCGCGACGTGTTCGCCGAGCTACGAGACAAGCCCGCGGCCCGCGAGCGCATCGTGGCGCCCGAGGCCGTCGTCGCGCGCGATCCCCAGATCATTCTCGCGTCGTGGTGCGGCAAGCCGGTCGACGCGGCGCAGATCGCGAGCCGTCCCGGATGGGCTCACATCACGGCGGTGAAGAGCAACCAAATTCATGAAGTCGACGGCGCGGACATCCTCTCGCCCGGTCCGTCGCTCGTGCAGGGCGTCCGACGCATTCACGAGATAATCCAGGGCTTTCAAGCAAGTGGTTAGCTTCGTGCCGCCGGTCTCGTTCTTCACTCGACGGGTAGAATGAAGATGTAGGACTCGCGAATCCAAAAAGCTTGGGGCGCTGAGGGTCGCGCGATAGGATTGGCCCTCACGACGGCCCTGGAGGCCGAACCGCCATGACAGATCTTGTCCGCCCTCGCCCGGAAAGTTTCTTTTCTGACCGATTCAGTATCACGTCCGATCTCATGGAACGCGTCCTCGGCGGTAGCCTGCTCGGCCGGGTCGACGACGCCGACATCTACCTCGAGTACCGCATCAACGAAGACCTGGTCCTCGAGGAAGGCGCGGTCAAGAAGGCCTCGCGCCACGTGAGCCAGGGCGCCGGGGTGCGCGCCCAGTCGGGCACCCGCACCGGCTATGCCCACACGGACCAGATCTCGCTCAAGAACCTCGAGGAAGCGGCACGCCAGGCGCGGGCGATCGCCGACCGGAGCGCCACGTCCGGGAATCTCGCGCTGCCCGGCCGCGGCCGGCCGCACGACCTCTACACGCTCGCCGAGCCGCCGATCGCCGCCGAGCTCTCCCGCAAGCTCGAGCTGCTCCGGCGCATCGACGCCGAGACGCGCGCGGCCGACCCGCGCGTCACGCAGGTGATCGCGTCGCTCTCGAGCGAGGAAGTCATCATGCTGATCGCCACCGCCTCGGGCTGGACCGTCGGCGACGTCCGCCCGCTCACGCGGCTGAACGTCACCGCCATCGCCGAGGAAGGCGGCAAGCGCGAGATCGGCTCGTACGGCGGCGGCGGGCGGGTGACCTTCGACTTCTTCCTCGAGGACGGGCGCTGGCGCCGCTTCGCCACCGAGGCCGCGCGCCAGGCCGCGCTCAAGCTCAGCGCCGTCGATGCGCCGGCCGGCTCGATGACGGTCGTCTTCGGGCCCGGCTGGCCGGGCATTCTTCTCCACGAGGCGATCGGCCACGGGCTCGAAGGCGACTTCAACCGCAAGGGCACCTCGGCCTTCGCCGGGCGCATGGGGCAGAAGGTCGCCTCGGAGCTGGTGACGGTGGTCGACGACGGCACGATCGCGAACCGCCGCGGCTCGCTCAACGTCGACGACGAGGGCACGCCGACGGGGCGCACCGTGCTGATCGAGAACGGGATCCTCACCGGCTACATGCAGGATCGGCTCAACGCGCGCCTCATGGGCATGAAGCCGACCGGCAACGGGCGGCGCGAGTCGTACGCCTACGCGCCGATGCCGCGCATGACGAACACGTTCATGCTCGCCGGGCCGGACGCCCCCGAGGACATCTTGAAGTCGGTGAAGCACGGCCTCTATGCCGTCACCTTCGGCGGCGGGCAGGTCGACATCACCAACGGCAAGTTCGTGTTCACGGCGAGCGAGGCCTACCTGGTCGAGAACGGGCAGATCACCGCGCCGGTGAAGGGCGCGACCCTGATCGGCAACGGCCCGGAGGCGCTCACGCGCGTGACGCGGGTCGGCAACGACCTGAAGCTCGACGAGGGGGTGGGCACCTGCGGCAAGGACGGACAGTCCGTGCCGGTCGGCGTCGGCCTGCCGACGATCCGCATCGACGGCATCACCGTCGGGGGCACTACGGTATGAACACCGATCTGCTGGTGTCGGTCCTCAAGCGCGCCGCGCAGCGCGGCGCGACCGCTGCCGACGGCTTTCTCGTCGAGGAGAGCCACTTCAGCGTCTCCGTTCGCATGCGCGAGATCGAGAACGTCAACCACTCGCGCGAGCAGCGGCTGTCGCTGCGCGTCTTCGCCGGCCGCGCCTCGGCCGCCGCGTCGACGTCGGATCTGTCACGGGAGTCGCTCGAGCGGGTGGTCGACGAGGCGACAGCGCTGGCGAAGATCACGGCCGAGGACCCGCACGCCGGGCTGCCGGATCCGGCCACCCTGATCACGCGGCTGCCCGAGCTCGACCTCGAGGACGCCGGCGCCGACCTCACGCCCGAGCAGAAGATCGAGATCGCGCGCCGTGCCGAGGCCGCCGCGCTCGAGAGCGATCCGCGCGTGACCAACTCCGAGGGTGCCGAGTACTCCGACCGCCGGGCGCACTACGCCTACGCGACCTCTCACGGCTTCGCCCACGACTACGGCACCACGGGCTTCAGCGTCAGCGTGTCGCCGATCGCGTCGAAGAACGGCGAGATGCAGCGCGACTACTGGTACTCGAGCGCGCGCAAGCGCGCGAAGCTCGAGGACCCGGAGGCGGTCGGGCGCAAGGCGGCGGCGCGCGCGGTCCGACGGCTGGGCGCTCGCAAGATGAAGTCCGTCGAGGTGCCGGTGATCTTCGATCCGGAGACCGCGGCCAGCCTGGTGCGGTCGATCGCCGGCGCGGCGAGCGGCCCGAGCCTCTATCGCCGCGCCTCGTTCCTGTTCGATCGCCTCGGTACGAAGATCGCGGCGCCCTCCGTCACGATCGTGGACGACGCGCTGATCCCGTCGGCGCTCGGGTCGCGCCCGTTCGACGGTGAAGGGCTTGCGACGGGCCGGACCGTGCTGGTGCGCGAGGGGATGCTCGAGTCGTACCTGCTCGACACCTACAGCGCCCGCAAGCTGGGCCTCTCGTCCACGCACCACGCCGGCCGCGACGGCAGCGGCGTCTCGGTCACCACGACCAACCTGATGCTGCTGCCGGGCCAGTCGACGCCCCAAGACCTGATCGGATCGGTCAAGAATGGATTCTATGTCACCGAACTGATCGGCTTCGGCGTGAACGGCGTGACCGGCGATTATTCACGCGGCGCCGTGGGGCAGTGGATCGAGAACGGCGAGCTCGCGTATCCGGTGGAGGAGGTGACGGTGGCCGGCAACCTGCTGGAGATGCTGTCGGCGATCGACGGCGTCGGGGACGACCTGGTCCTGCGTGAGCGCACGGTGGCGCCCACGCTCAGGATCGGCCGGATGGTGGTGGCGGGGACCTGATCAACGACCCGATGATCATCGACAGCCACTGTCACCTGCACGATCCAGCGTACGCCGACATCAAGGAGACGCTCCGGCTGTCGATGGCGCACGACGTGTGGGGCGCGATCGCCGTCGGCTGCGACGCCGAGACGAACGCGCAGACGCTCGAGGCGGCGGCCGCGGCGCCCAAGGCGGTCTGGCCGTGCCTGGGATTCCACCCGGACCGCTCGGATCTGACCGACGAGGACCTCACGCGGGTCGAGGCGCAGATCGCCGCGCACCACTCGCGCATCGTGGGGATCGGCGAGATCGGCCTGCCCTGGTATTCGCTCGACGGCGCGCCCGACCATGACGCCATCAAGGCCCGCGGCCGAGCGCGGCTCGATCGGCTGCTCGATCTGGCGATCCGCTGGAACCTGCCGGTGGCGCTGCATGCGCCGCACGGCGCGGCCGCCCACGCGCTCGAGGCGCTCAAGGACCACGGCGTCGAGCGCGCCGTCTTCCACTGGCACAAGGCGCCGGCAGCCGTGACGCGCGCGATCGTCGACGCGGGCTATCTCGTCTCGGTCACGCCGGACGTCGTCTCGCGCGATCGCGACCGTGATCTGGTCACGGGCGTCCCGCTCGAGGCGCTCCTCGTCGAGAGCGACGGCCCCTGGGAGTACGGGGGCGAGTTCGAGGGCATCGACTCCGGGCCCTGGCTCGCCAGCCGCGTCGCCGAGGAAGTCGCGAAGCTCAAGCACCTGCCGGTCGAGGACGTGATGTACCAGCTCTCGACCAACACCTGCCGCCTCTTCGATCTGATGTGGGCCTGACCGGGCGCAGAACCGTCAGGCGCGCAGGACGCCCAGGACGATCGCGATCACGAGGGCCAGCCCGAGCAGGAGCCGGTAGACGACGAACGGTCGGAGCGAACGCGTCTTGAGGTAGCCCACCAGGAACCACACGGCGAACCAGCCGCTGAGGAACGCCGTGACGAGCGCCACCGCCAGCGGCCCCGCCTCGCCCGGCCCAGCGCCTTCCCTCACGAGGTGCAGAGCCTTCAGGCCGCCGGCCCCGGCCGTGATCGGAATGCCCAGCAAGAACGCGAAGCGCGCCGCCGTCGCGCGATCGATGCCGCCCAGCAGGCCCGCCGTGATCGTGATCCCCGAGCGCGAGGTGCCCGGAATCAGCGCCAGGGCCTGAGCGCAGCCGACCGTGAGCGCCTGGCCGAGCGAGACCCGCTCGAGGGGGTCGCCCGGGGCGGTCGGCGCGGCCGCGGCCCGCCGGTCGGCGACCCACATGACGAGCGCCCATCCGATGGTCGTGCACGCGATGAGCAGCGGCGAGCGGAGCCTCGCTTCGATGAGCTTCTCCAGCAGCACGCCGGCCACCGCGCCCGGAATCGTCGCGAGGATGAGCAGACCGGCGAGCCGCCGCGACAAGGTACCCGACGCCATGCCCAGGAGCTCACGCCGAAAGTAGGCGAGCAGAGCGGCCAGGGTTCCCAGATGCATGACCGCGTCGAAGGCGAGCCCCTGGTCGGGCCAGTTGAAGAGGCGCGGTACGAGGATCAGGTGACCGGAGGACGAAACCGGGAGGAACTCGGTGAGCCCCTGGACGAGGCCGAGCACCACCCCCTGGGTGTAGGTCACCCGACGATATCTTCCCCGCCGTCGACGCCGATCACGTTGCCCGTGATCCAGTACGTATCCGGGTGGGAGAGCACGACGATGGCCCGCGCGACGTCGTCGGGCGTCGTCATGCGTCCGCTCGGATTGCGGCGCCGCGCCTCGGCGATGATCTGGTCGTGTCGCGGGATCTTCTGCAGGGCCGGCGTGTCGGTGACCCCGGCCCGGATCGCGTTCGCGGTGATCCCCTGCGGCGCGAGCTCGGACGCGAGCTGGCGGATGTGCGACTCGAGCGCGGCCTTCGCCGCGGACACCGGGCCGTAGAAGGGCAGGACCCGCGTGCCGCCGGAGGACGTCATCGCGTAGATACGCCCGCCGCGGGTCATGAGCCCGCGGCCGACCACCTCCTGCGTCCAGTAGACGAGCGAGTGCGCCATGACGTCGAGGGTCATGTCCATCTGGGCGGAGGTGACTGCCTCCTTCATCGGCTCGGCGACGTAGAGCTTGAGGGTGCCGAACGCCAGGGAGTGCAGGAGCACGCGCAGGCCGCCGGCCTCGCCGCGCTTCTCGAGGATCTCGGCCATCTGGCCGGCGATCTCGGCGCGCTTCTCGGCGTCGGCGGCGTTGACGTTGAAGAACACCGCTTCGCGGCCGAGCGCCTTGATCTCGCCGGTGATCCGCTCGACGTTGGGGAGGGTTGCCTTGCGATCGAGATGCACGCCGAAGATGTTCAGTCCCGCGCGCGCCAGCGCGAGGCTCACCGCCTCGCCGAACCCCGACGAGGCGCCGAGCGTGAGCGCCCAGCCGTTGAGTTGGATCATCGCCTCTCCATTATGGGCCCGTGGCCGACTCGTGGACTCCGTCATTCTAGCATCGTAGAATCGCACGGGACCCATGCCGAAGACCGCCGGGATCATCCTCGTCGGCAACGAGATCCTCTCCGGGAAGATCGCCGACGTGAACGCCGCGTACCTGTGCCGCGAGCTGCGCGCCCTCGGCGTCGACGTGCGCCGCATCGCGGTCATTCCCGACGAGATCCCCCTGATCGCCCAGGAAGTCGCGGCTTTCAGCCGCGCCCACGACGTCGTGTTCACGTCGGGCGGAGTCGGGCCGACCCACGACGACGTCACGATCGAGGGCGTCGCGCTGGCGATGGGGGCCAAGGTCGTCCGCCACCCGATGCTCGTGGGTCTGCTCGAGCGGCACTTCCGCGACCGGCTCAACGAGTCGCACCTCAAGATGGCCGAGATCCCGGAGGGCGCCGAGCTGGTCGGCGGCGAGACGATCCGCTTCCCCACCGTGCTCATGCACAACGTGTACGTCCTGCCGGGCGTGCCCGAGATCTTCCGCCAGAAGTTCGAGGCCATCCGCGAGCGGTTCCGCGACGAGCCGATCCATCTCAAGAACGTGTTCGTGGCCATCGGGGAGGGGGTGCTCGCCGACTACCTGAACCGGCTGCTGGCCGATTTCCCGCTGCTGCTGCTGGGCTCGTATCCCGAGCTCTCCAACCCCGAGTACACGGTGAAGGTGACGCTCGAATCCCGCGACCGCGGGTACCTCGACGGCGCCCTGACCGAGTTCCTCCGGCGCCTGCCGGCCGAGGCGCTGGTGAAGGTGACCTAGCTCGGACCGCTCCCACGCGACTCTTGCGGTTCGAGGCCCGGACGTCCGATGATGGGCTATGAGGGTCGAGCGGACCGCGCAGAAGGTCGTGGTGGTCATGCCGGCTTACAACGCGGGCCGGACGCTCCGGCTGACCTACGAAGAGCTGCCCAAGGACGCGGTAAACCTCGTCATACTGGTGGACGACGGGTCCACCGACGCCACCCTCGACATCGCCCGCCAGCTCGGTCTGGAGATCTTCGTCCACAACCGCAACTACGGCTACGGGGCCAACCAGAAGACGTGCTACGCGGAGGCGCTGCGGGCGGGCGCCGACATCGTGGTGATGGTGCACCCGGACTACCAGTACGATCCGCGGCTGGTGCCGCAGATCATCCAGCCGATCGTGAGCGGGGACGCCGACGTCGTGCTGGGCTCGCGCCTCAAGGAAGGCTCGGCCCTCGCGCAGGGTATGCCCTGGTGGAAGTACCTTGCGAATCGCTTCCTGACCGGGCTGGAGAACCGCGTGTTCTCGCTGTCCCTGTCGGAGTACCACACCGGGTATCGCGCGTTCCGGCGCGAGGCGCTCGAGACCGTCAACTTCCTCGCGAACTCGGACGGGTTCGTGTTCGACCAGGAGATCATCGCGCAGGTCGTCGCCGCGCGATTCCGCATCGCCGAGATCGCGGTGCCGACCCGGTACTTCCCCGAGGCCTCGTCCGCCAGCTTCGTCGCCTCGGTGGTCTACGGGCTGCGCATCCTGTCCGTGCTCTTCTGGTTCACGCTGAACCAGCGCGGGCTCCGGCGCTCGCGCCGCTTCGACAGCCTCCGCGCCCGCTACTCTCGCCTGTCCTGACGCTCCGCCCGGATCAGTTCGCGCGCCCGTCACCCATCGGGGTGAGGACGTGCGAGGCGTGGTGGTGCACGAGGCGCCAGCCGTCGGGGCCCCGCTCGAACAGATTGGTCGCGAGCACCGAGGTGACCGCCAGCCGGCCGTGAACCTCCGAGAAGATGTTCTCCGTGCAGGTGACCCAGGCCAGATCGCTGCGCGCGCTGGCGCGCACGTCGGACAGGGTGAAGCGCATCTCGCCGGTGTTCTCGAAGATCGTCGCCCACGACGACCGCACCGCCTCCCAGCCGATCAGGATCGGCCAGCCGGGATGCACGCACTTCACGTGCTCGTCGTGCGCCCACACGCGCTCCATCCGCGCCAGGTCGAGCGTCTCGAACGCCTGGTAGAAGCGCGCGTTGGCCTGCTCGACCTCGGAGACGTCGTCGCTCACGGGCGAGCGCCGGCCATCATCGGGATGCCGCCGGCAGGCGCACCACGAGCACGTCGCCGTCGCGCGTCAGCGGTAGCGCAGCGAGGCGATCGCCGACGCAGGGGCCGGCCGTGCAGCGCCCGGTGAGCGGCTCGTAGACGGCGCCGTGGGTGGAGCAGATCAGCGCGCGGCCGTCGTCGGTGAAGAACTCGTTGGGCCAGAGATCGAGGGGCGTACCGACGTGGGGGCAGCGGTTGACGTAGGCGCGGAACTCGCCGTCGTGGTTCACGACGAACGCGCTCACCGCGCGCCCGGCGCGCTCGAGGCGAAACATCGCGCTGCGCCCGGGCGGCACCCTCGCGGCGGCACAGCGCCACCCGCCGGAGCCCGCCATGACGCGGATGGTATCATCCTTGAGTATGCTCGCGATCGACGCGCACGATGTCGAGAAGACGTTTCATTCGGGATGGCTCCGGCGCCGCGAGACCGTCGCGCTGCGCGGCGTCTCGCTGACGGTGGCGCGCGGCGCGATCGTTGGCGTGCTCGGTCCCAACGGCGCGGGCAAGACCACCTTGCTCTCGATCCTCGCGACCTTGCTGACGCCCGATCGCGGGCGGGTGACGGTGCTCGGGCTCGACGTCGTCCGCGAGGCGAGCGCGCTGCGCCGGCGGCTCAACATGGTGAGCGGTCGGCCGTCGTTCCTGTGGAGCCTGCGCGTCGGCGAGATCGTCGCGTTCTACGGCCGCCTCTACGGCCTGAGCGGCCGCGCGCTCCGGCGCCGGGTCGACTCGCTGATCGAGCTCACCGAGCTCGAGCCGTACCGGCGCGTGCCGTACTCGGAGCTGTCGACCGGGCTCAAGCAGCGTGTGGCGCTGGCCAAGTCGCTGGTCAACGAGCCCGAGCTCCTGTTCCTCGACGAGCCCACGCTCGGCCTAGACCCCGACGTCGCGGTGCGGGTGCGCGCCCACATCGCGCGGCTGCGCCGCGAGCAGGGGATCACGATCGTGCTGACGACCCACTACATGCGCGAGGCCGACGAGCTCTGCGACGAGATCGCGTTCATCAAGGCCGGGCGCATCCTGGCGCGGGGCACGTCCGGAGAGCTCAAGCGCCAGATCCGCCTCGGCGAGGTGATCGCGCTCAAGCTCGACCCCGCGCGCGTGCCGTGGCTCGCCGAGAGCCCGGGCGTCCTGCGCTGCGTCGAGGTCGACGGCTGGGTCGAGTGCACGGTGGACGAGGCCGAGAAGCGGCTGCCGGAGCTGCTCCGCGCGCTCCACGCCGAGGGCGTCGTCATCCGCAACGTGCAGGTCCGCGAGCCGGAGCTCGAGGAGGTCTTCGTTGAGCTGGCGAAATGAGCTGCTCGCGGTCTGGGCGGTGACGCTCCGCAACGCCCTCATGAGCGCGCGCAACGTGTTCTTCTTCTTCGAGCTGCTCTTCTGGCCGATCGTCGGGATCCTGTCGATCGGCCTGATGTCGCGATTCCTCGAGCTCAGCGAGGCGCAGGCGTCGTTCGTGCTGGTCGGCACGATCGCGCTCTCGGTCGTGAACGTCTGCCAGCTCGAGGTCGCGTACGCGGTCCTGCTCGACGTGTGGTCGAAATCGCTCAAGCACCAGTTCCTGGCGCCGATCGGCATCCGCCACCTGACGCTCGGCTCGTGGATCGTCGGCATGGTGCGCAGCCTCGCGGTGTTCGTGCTGCTGGCCGCGCTCGGCCGCTGGGCCTTCGGCTTCCACGTGCTCCAGCCGGGCTGGCTGGCGCTCGGCACGTTCCTGCTCGGCTGCTTCCTCACCGCCTGGGTGGTCGGCGTCGCCGTGTGCGCCCTGATCACCCTGTTCGGCAACCGCGCCGAGGCCTTCGCCTGGGCGAGCGTCAACCTGGTGCTCGTGCTCGCGGGCATCTACTATCCGATCTCGGTGCTCCCCGACTCGATGGCCGCCGTCGCGCGGGCGCTCCCGCTCACCTACTTCCTCGACGCCTATCGCGCGCACTACGGGTTCGCGTCCGAGTTCCGCGCGCCGGCCGCGACCGGCCTCGCGCTCTCGGCCCTCTACGCCGCGCTCGCCCACTGGGCGTTCCGGGCCGCCATCCAGCGGGCGCGGCGCACCGGGCTCCTCCTCAAGATGTCGGAGTGATCGCGCTCGTGGACGCCGCGCCGTTCTCGGCGCTCGCCCTGGGATTCGTCCTCGGTCTTCAGCACGCGACCGACGCCGACCATCTGGTGGCGGTGGCGACCATCATGACCCGGGAGCGCCGCTTCGCCAACGGCGCCCTGGTCGGAGCCCTGTGGGGCGCCGGTCACATGACGACCTTGACGATCGTGGGCGCCATCATCATCGGACTGAAGCTCACGATCACGACGGCGATCAGCGACGGCCTCGAGCTGGCGGTGGCGGTCATGCTGATCGTGCTGGGCGCCCTGCGCCTGCGCGACGGGATGCGGGCGCCCGAGCCGGTGCCGACCGCGCATCTCGTCGCCGATCACGACCACGACCGCGGCGCCACGATCGTTCACAGCCACGCCCACGTACACGGCGGGGAGCACGAGCACGAGCACCCGCACGTGCATCCCTCGCGCTGGATGGCCGCGCTCGGCTGGAAGAGCGGCTGGCCCGCCGGGCGCGCGGTGGTCGTCGGCGCGGTGCACGGCCTCGCCGGCAGCGCGGCGATCTCGCTGCTGGTGCTGACGACCCTTCACTCCGCGGTGAGCGCGGTCTTCTATCTCCTGATTTTCGGGATCGGCACGATCATCGGCATGACCCTGTTGACCGCGGTCATGGCCTATCCGGTGTCGATGGCGCTCCGCTACGGCCGGGCTCAGCGGATGATCGCGCTCTGCGCCGGGGTCGGCTCGATCGCCTTCGGTCTCTTCTACGGCTACAAGCTGCTCCAGTAGGTCGCGCATGGCGGAAGCTCCGGCGACCCGGATCGAGACCGACAGCATGGGACGGATCGAGGTCCGCGCCGATCGCTACTGGGGCGCTCAGACCGAGCGCTCGCTGCACCACTTCGCGATCGGTCACGACCGCATGCCCCTCCCGGTCGTGCGCGCGCTGGGGCTTCTCAAGAAGGCGGCGGCCCTGGTCAACGAGAAGCTCGGCCTCCTCGATCCGAAGCGCGCCGAGCTGATCGTGCGCGGGGCCGACGAGGTCATCGTCGGCAAGCTGGACGATCACTTCCCGCTGTCGGTGTGGCAGACCGGCTCCGGCACCCAGACCAACATGAATGTCAACGAGGTGATCGCGAACCGCGCGATCGAGCTCGCCAGCGGCAAGCTCGGCAGTAAGGATCCGATCCATCCCAACGACCACGTCAACATGTCGCAGTCGTCCAACGACACGTTCCCGACGGCGATGCACGTCGCGGCGGCCCTCGAGCTGACCCGGCGGCTCGTCCCGAGCGTGCGCGCGCTGCGCGAGGCGCTCGCCGCCAAGGTGCGGGAGTTCGACGACGTCGTGAAGATCGGTCGCACCCATCTGCAAGACGCCGTGCCGCTCACGCTCGGTCAGGAGTTCTCGGGCTACGTCGCCCAGCTCGACGCGGCCCTCGGGCGGATCGACGCGACCCTGCCGGGCCTCCTGGCGCTGGCGATCGGCGGCACCGCCGTCGGCACCGGCCTCAACGCGCCGCCGGGATTCGGCGAGGCCGTCGCCGCGAAGCTCGCCGAGCTGACCGGCCTGCCGTTCACCTCGGCCGCCAACAAGTTCGCCGCGCTCGCGGCCCACGACGATCTCGTGATGGCCAGCGGCGCCTTGCGGACGCTCGCCGGCGCGCTCATGAAGATCGCCAACGATCTGCGCTGGCTCGGGTCGGGCCCGCGCAGCGGCCTCGGCGAGCTCGCGCTGCCCGAGAACGAGCCGGGCTCGTCGATCATGCCGGGCAAGGTCAATCCGACCCAGGCCGAGGCGGTCACGATGGTCGCCGTCCAGGTGATGGGCAATGACGCGGCGATCGCGATCGCCGGGTCGCAGGGCAACTTCGAGCTGAACGTCTTCAAGCCGGTCATCATCTTCGACTTCCTGAACTCGGTCGAGCTCCTGACCGACGCGTGCGCGCGCTTCCGCGAGTTCTGCGTGGAGGGGATCGAGGCGAACCGCGCACGCATCGCCGAGCTCGTCGAGCGCTCGCTCATGCTGGTGACCGCCCTCGCGCCCCACATCGGCTACGACCGGGCGGCCGAGATTGCCAAGAAGGCGCACGCCGGCGGGCTCACGCTCCGCGCCGCCGCGCTCGCTTCCGGCTACGTGACCGCCGAGCAGTACGACCGCTGGGTCCGGCCCGACGAGATGGTCCACCCCGGGGCAGGCGGTTGATCTGGAACCTTCTCAACTGCCTCTTATGACGCTGGGCTCGGGGTGGTGATGAAGTCCGCCAGGCGGTCGTACCAGGTCGTCTGATCGGCGAGGGTGAAGTGAGCGTTGGCCGGGCTGGGATTCGGTACGACGAAGAGGCGCGTCGCGCCGACCATCTCCGGTTGGGCACCTAGCGACGGCGCACGGTCCCCGACGCCGAGCGCCAGCGCGAGGAATGGCCGATAGGCCGTGAGGCCGTGGAAGCATGCGACGCGCGGCGAAAGGCGACGGATCTTCCGAAGGAGCTGCGGCGCCCACTTCTGAAAGTCCGCGACTTCGAGCTCCGCCGCGTTGGCGGAGGCGCGCTTGACCACGTCCGTGAAGCCGATACCCAGTCTCAGCAACGCCCCGTCGTGCTCGGGGCGGAGCACCTCGACGCCGAGGCCGCGGCGCACCTGCGCGCTGAGCCTCGACGACGTGAACGCCGGCCAGAAGCGGTTCGTCGAGCGCGCGAAGTAATGTCCCTGGCGCGCTGAATAGAGGCCAGGATTGATGCCGACGAAGACGAGGTCGAGCCCGGACCTGAGATAGTCGGGCAGCGTGGGGAGCGCCCTCGCCGCCCGACCTGCCACTCGCGGTGACGCGCGCCGGCTCAGCGGTGCAGGAACTTCTTCACGCTCGCGGCGATCCCGGCCGGGTCGAGGCCGTGCTTGGCGTAGAGGCCCTTCGCGTCGCCCGACTCGCCGAATCCGTGAACGCCCAGTCGCTTCGTCGGCGTGGGCAGTACGTCACCGAGAAACTCGGCCACCGCGCCGCCCAGGCCACCGTGGATCGAGTGATCCTCCACGGTCACGACGTGGCCGGTCTTGCCCGCCGACTGGACCAGCAGCTCTTCGTCCAGCGGCTTGATGCACGCCGCGTCGATCACCTCGGCCGAGATGCCGTCGGCCTCCAGCCGCTTGGCCGCCTCGAGGCAATTGAACAGCGGGCCGCCCGAGCCGATCAAGCTGACGTCGTGGCCCTTCCTGAGCACGAGCCAGCGGCCGTACTGGAAGCGATAGTCCGGCGGGCAGACGGGCTCGAGGTTCTGCCGCGTGAGCCTGAGATAGAGTGGGCCCTGGTGCTCGACGGCGTAGGCAATGGCCTGCTTGGTCTCGACCTCGTCGGCGGGCTGGATGATCCCGATGTTCGGGAGCGAGCGGATGCAGGCGACGTCCTCGACGCCCATCTGGCTGTAGCCGTCCTCGCCGATCGCGATGCCGGAGTGCGTGCCGACGAGCTTCACGTTCGCGTTCGTGTAGCCGACCGAGATGCGGATCGTCTCGAAGCGGCCTGCGAGGAAGCACGCGAACGAGCACGCGAACGGGATGCGCCCGGTGAGCGCCAGGCCGGCGCCGATCCCGATCATGTTGGACTCGGCGATGCCCACGTTGAACGCCCGCTGCGGATACTTCTTGGCGAAATTCACGGTCATCGTCGACTTGGACAGGTCGGCGTCGATCGTGACGATCCGCTCGTCCTTGGCCCCGAGATCGATCAGCGCTTCCCCGAACGCGGCGCGGCTGGCCTTGGCCGGCATCACTTCTTCTCCAGGGCGGCGAGCTCGTCCACGATCGCGCGCGTCGCCGCATCGGTTTTCACGTAGTCGTCCCAGGCGCTCTCGGTGACCCCGAGCACCTCGCGGATGGCCTTGATCGCCTCCGCGGGCTTCGGCGCCTTGCCGTGCCACTCCGGGTCGTTCTCCATGAACGACACGCCCTTGCCCTTCACCGTGTGCGCCACGATGAAGGTGGGCACGCCCGTCGTGGCTTCGGCCTGGTCCAGCGCCTTCGTGATCTGCCCGATGTCGTGGCCGTCGATCTCGACGACCGGCCAGCCGAACGACTGCCACTTGGCGGTCACCGGCTCGATGTCGAGCACCTTCTTCACGAAGTTGTCGAGCTGGATCCGGTTGTAGTCCAGGATCACCACGAGGTTGTCGAGCGCGTGGTCGGGCTGGCCGAGCTTCGGCGCCGACATCGCGGCCTCCCACACCTGGCCCTCCTGGGTCTCGCCGTCGCCGAGGATGCAGTAGACGCGCGACTTCTTGGCCGCGAGCTTGAGGCCGAGCGCCAGCCCGAGTGAGATCGAGAGCCCCTGGCCGAGGGAGCCGGTGGCCGCTTCCATGCCCGGCAGCATCGTCCGATCGGGGTGGCCCTGGAGCGGCGAGCCGAGCTTGCGCAAGGTGATGAGTTGCTTCTCCGGGAAGTAGCCGGCCTTCGCGAGCACGGCATAGAGGGCGGGCACCGCGTGGCCCTTCGAGAGCACGACGCGGTCGCGATCCGGCCAGTCCGGGCGCTTGGCGTCGTAGCGCAGCCGCCCGAAGTAGAGCGTCGTGAGGATGTCGATCACCGAGAGAGAGCCTCCGGGATGCCCGGAGCCCGCGTGGGCGAGCATGCGAAGGATCTGCACACGACACTCGCGCGCGATCGACTCGAGACGTACTTCAGCCATCAGTCGAGCTCCTCCATGAATCCCGCGATTTCGTCGACCCGGACGCCGGTGACGGCGACCTCGGGCGCGTACACGACCTCGTCCGCAGCCCAGACGATCGTGCCCTTCACGTCCTTGGTGATCCCGGTGACGTTGTTCAGGAACGTGGCGATGTTGTCGTTGATCCGGATCGCGTTGGCCTTGAGCGGCGCCGCGATCCGCCCGTCTTGAATGATATAGGAATCGGCGACGACGGTACAGGTGAAATCCCCCGCGCGCAGCCCGTTGATCGGGTAGGTGTACCAGATGCGCCCGACGTAGAGGCCGTTGCCCACTCGGCGCAGGAGCTCGTCGAGCGCGACGGCCTCGGCGCCCTCGAGCACCACGTTCGAGGCCGCGACGCCGGGCGCCGTGTCGAACTGCCGGCCGCCGCCGGAGCCGAAGCGAAAGCCGTTGCGCGGCGCGAGGGCCGCCTCGGCCGCCGCCCCGGTGGCGCCGAGCTTCTCGCCGAGGGCCGGGTCGCGCAGCAGGCGCTGGGTCTCGTACCAGTTCGAGAGGCAGCCGACGAGCCGGCCGTGCGTGATCAGCGCGGTGCGCCCGGTCGGCAGCCCCTCGCACGTGATCCCCTTCGAGCCCATGAAGCCGGGGCGCGCGCCGTCGTCGTAGAGCGACACTCGAGGGGAGGCCACCGCGCGGCCGAGCTTGCCGAGAAACGGCGTGCTCGACGAGTAGAACGAGCTCGCGGTGCACGCGGGGATCACGATGTTGTTGAGCAGATCGGCCACGGGCTGGCGGCCGAACACGACGGTGTAGGTGCCCGACGGCACCCGCTCGCCGCCGATCGCGGCGATCGCGTTCTGCGCGGCCTCCACGCCCGCCTCGTCGGTGAAGTGGTCGAGCCGCGTGCCGGTGGACGCGCCCGAGCCCTTGGCGCCCCGCGTCTCGACCATCGCGGTCGCGAACGCGGTGATCAGCGACGTCTCGTCGGTCTGGGCGCGCGGCATCGTGGTCGAGGCGATCGCCATCCGCTCGCGCAGGATCGTCACGTCGCCGCCGAGGATGAGGCCCAGCCGCCGCAGGCCCTCGTCGTCCTGCGCGAGCTCGGCCAGCCGACTCGAGGCGCTGAACGTCCGGAGCGCGCCGCCGGTGATCTTCCAGCCCGCCTCCACCAGCCCCGCATCGTCGAGCGCCATGAGCCGCGGATCGTGGTAGTCGGCCAGTGTGCGCGCGGCGCGCGTGGGCGAGGGGAGCGAGACGAATTCGAGGTCGGCCACCGCAGCCCGGCGGGCTTTCACCAGCGCGCGCTCGGCGCCCCCGACCGAGAGATCGCTCGGCTCGCTGCCGAAGCCGATCCGGGGGCCCTCGGGTGTGTCGAAGACCGCCTGGATGCCGAGCCCGTAGGACTCGGTCGATTTGGGCTCCTCGACGCCGTTGCAGGGGATGTGCGAGGTGTAGTTGAGCCGCGTCAAGACGGCGGAGTTCGCGGACACGAACACCTCGGCCTCCCGCACGTCCGGCTGGCGCGCGACGAGCGCCAGCGCTTCCTCGCTCGCCCGCGCCAGCTCGTCGACCGTCCTCATCGTCGGCTCAGTGTCCGGGCGGCGCCTTCGGGTTGCGACCCTCCACGGGATAGCCCTTGTCCATCCAGCCCGGGAGACCTTCCTCGAGCACGCGGTGGTTCCGCCACCCGAGCGAGTACAGAATGTCGCTGGCCCCCCGGGACAGCGCGTGTGGACACGTTCAATAGAAGACTACCAGGCCTGTCTTGGAGATTTCTCCCGCGCGCTCGCTGACGACTCTGAGCGGCATGGACCGGGCGCCTTTGACGTGGCTCTCGACGAACTGCTCCCAGTGGCGGACGTCGATGATGTCCGCCTTGACGCCGCGGTCGAGCGATTGCTTGAGCTCGTCGACCTTGATGAAGCTGACGGGATATTCAGGAGGCGCCGCGGGCGCGGCGCTCGCGACCAGCAAGCCGATGGCCCCGACGAAGGTGAGCGCGCCGCGCACGTCTAGCCGCCGAGCACCCGCGCGCGCGTTCGCATCGTCGGGCCGCCGTTGCCAAGCTTCTTGGTCTGCATCGGCTGCCCCTTGCCGCAGTTCGGGATCGGGTACAGGCGAAAGTCCGTGCCGACCGCGTCGACGTTCATGAGGTAGTCGCGCGAGTCGGCGGCGATGCCGCCGTCGCGGTAGAGCTGGCCGAGCTCGCCGTTCCGGATCTCGTAGACGCGGCGCGCGGAGATGCGGAAGTTCTCTCGGCTCTCGGCGATCGACGGCGTGCGGTGGCCGGCCACGTAGTAGCCGCGGTCGACCTCCTTCACCATGTCCTCCGCCGGGCGCGTACCGGCGTCGAAGACCGTGTTCGACATGCGGATCAGCGGGACCAGCGAGGCGTCGGTGGCCTTCCAGTGGCCGTTGGGCTCGCCGCCGAAGATCGCCGCGGTCTGCCGGCTGTTCATGAAGCCGAGGAAGATGCCGTGGTCGATGTGCACGACGCGGCGGGCCGGCGTGCCCTCGTGGTCGTACTTGTAGTGGCCGAACCCCGGCAGGGCCGGATCCGAGTAGGCGGTCACCAGCGGCGAGGCCACACGCCGGCCGACCTGGTGCTCGGTGAGCCCGCCGAGGAGCCACGAGCGGCCCGCGTAGGCCGTCTCCATCTTGAGCGCGCGATCGAGCTCGACGGGATGGCCGATGATCTCGTGGGAGACGAGCGTGTTGTAGTGCGGGTCGGTGACCACGACCACCTCGCGGTCGGAGGTGGGCAACACGGGCGCGGCCGCGAGCGCCACGCCCTCGCGCGCCAGGCTCAGCGAGAATTCGAGGAAGCGCGGGAAGCGCAGGGTGGGCTCGTCGACGCCGTCGAGCAGGATCTCCCAGCCGCGCTGGTGGCCGATCGCGTCGTAGAGGTCCTGGCTCACCTCGCCGTCGACGGTGACGACCGTGCAGGAGCCCAGGGTCAGCGCGAACGACTGGTCGATCCGGGCGCCCTCGCTCGAGACGAAGAGCTCACGCGAGAGCTCCGTCATCGTGCCGATGTAGTTGTACTTGATCCCGGCGTCGACGGCGGCGACCTGGCGCGAGACGTCGGTCGAGTAGCGCACCATCTCCGCGAGCGCCATCGTGCGCGGATCGACCCGATAGACCGCCGGGACGGCGTCCTGCCGAACCTCGATCGGATGCAGGCGCGTGTCGGCCAGCGACTCGCCGAGCGGCCCGAACTTCTCGCGCGCGTCGGCCTTCATCTCGCCGTTCACCATCGCGCGCCGGTAGGCTCGCTCGAGCGCCTCGCGCACGATGCGATCGAGGTCGGCGACGTCGGCGGTGCCGAGCGTCTGGCCGACGTAGCCCGGGGCGATCATCCGGTCGCCGGCCAGGACGCGGGCGCCGAGGGCCAAGCCGTAGTCGTCGCCGGAGAACTTGGGGGTGCCGTTCTCGGCGCCGGCCCCTTTGGCCTCGGTGACCTCCAGGCGGATATCCGCGTAGCGCAGGTGCGGCAAGCGCCGCGCCGCCTCGCGCACGCGGGTCTCGACCATCGGCGCGACGGTATCGATCAGATCGACCGAGACGCGCGTCATCAGAAGGGCTCGATCAGGACGGTCTCGCCGACCGCCACGTCGCCGCGCGCCTCGTCGAGCACGATGAGACAGTTGCCCGCCGCCATCGAGGAGAGGATACCGGAGCCCTGCG
>Ga0306926_10000976_pt1 | contig 27929 bp, 26 predicted proteins | sample flu12Cox44000178_FD_203759 | JGI IMG/M metagenome (GOLD analysis project Ga0306926, IMG submission 203759) | Lab enrichment of tropical soil microbial communities from Luquillo Experimental Forest, Puerto Rico - flux8day.12C.oxic.44.000.178 (v2)... | ecosystem: Environmental > Terrestrial >...
CAATTCCGCCTCCGAAGTGCTGCGGATTTCCCCTTCCGAAATCGATGAGCCACACAACGTTTTCAGGGAAGGCGAGCTGAACTACATCACGGGAATCGGCAAGCTGAATGGGCGGCTAGTCATCTTACTGGATTTGAACAAGGTTCTGCAGCATGGCGAGCTGAACGGCCTCGATGAAGTGACGGACGCGATGGGATCGCTTACCCCGGCGGCGGCGCGATAGCGGTTTCTTGCGGGCCACAGCAGTATAGAGGTGCGAATGTCCACACTCACTACGCAGGTTCAGCTCAGCGAAGCTGAACTCAAGCTCTTGCAAACCCTGGTTTATCAAGAATGCGGGATGTACTTCGACGACCGTCGGACTCATTTCCTTCGCGACCGCCTGCAACGCCGGATAAAAGCCTGTCAGATCGACTCCTTCTACAACTACTACCGACTGCTCACTAGCCGCGAAGGCAAGCAGGAACTGACCGCTCTGCTCGAAAACCTTACGGTCAACGAAACGAGCTTCTTCCGAATTCGCCCGCAATTGGACCTGTTCCAAAAGGTCGTTCTTGAAGACCTCCTCAAGCGCAAGCAGGAGCGGCGCGACTGGTCCATCCGCCTCTGGAGCGCGGGCTGCTCAACGGGCCAGGAGCCGTATAGTCTCGCCATCTTAGTCTGCGACGCCTTGGCTTACTATTATCTGCGCAATCCGCTGCCATTTGACATGCCCACGCCCAAACCGTTGATTCCGCCGCCGTGGAAAGTAGAAATCGTCGCTTCCGACATCAATTATTCCGCTTTGCTGGTTGCTCAACAGGGCGTCTACACCGAAGCGCAGATGGAACCTGTCGACTACACTTGCCGACTCCGCTATTTCGACAAACTCGGCGACAAGTATGTAGCCAAGCCGGCGCTGCGTAGCTTGGTTCAGTTCGATTTTCACAATTTGAAGACGGAATACCTACCGCTGCGCAACGACGCCATTTTCTGCCGTAACGTGATGATCTACTTCGATGAAGCGGAACAGAAGAGACTTATTGAGAAGTTCCATCGCTGTTTGAATCCCGAAGGTTATCTGTTCGTCGGTCATGCCGAGAGTCTTTTTGGTCTCACTACAAAATTTCACATGATCCATCAGCACAACGCGACCGTGTATCAGCGAATCGAAGGGGCCGCGCAGTGACTTTCTCCTCCGACGAACACGCCTCCGAACTCCGCGAACTCTTTTTCGAGAGTGCCGAGGAGATTCTTCAGCGCATGAACGAGGCTGGCCTCGCTCTCGAACAAGCCCCGGGCGATCTCGAGCAGCTGCGAGAGGTTCGCAGGGCAGTCCACACGCTAAAGGGAGATTCTGCAGCCTGCGGCTATCGCCAGCTGAGCGAATTGGCTCACGGCCTGGAAGACGTGTTGACTCCGGACATCGCCCAGCAACACGCCGGTCGCATCGCCGAGGTCATACTTACAGCGGCCGATACCTTCCACGAGATGCTTGCGGCCTATCGAAACAATCTCCAGCCACCGGCGGGCGGCGCTCTCAGAGACCATGTCGACCGGCTTCTGAACAAGCCCGCCGCCGAGCCGGAAAAGGCACCCGTCGAAGCACGGTTTGAATGGTCTGAATACGAGCGATTGATGATCGCTGAAGCCATCCGCCGGGGAGACAACGTTTACAACGTCGCTCTGCGGCTCGATTCTGAGACGCTTCTTCCAGCAGCTGCATTTGAATTGGCCCGCAAAGCGCTTGAGAGTGCGGGCAAGCTTCTGGCGCTGCGACCCGAAGCCGCCCAAACGGCGCAAGATGCGCGCTTAATCGAAGCGGCGCTTTCTACGAAAAAAACGGCGGATTCGATTCGCAAGCAGTGCCATGTGCCAGCCGTCGTGGAGCAGATTTCCGTCGAACGAACACCGGTGTTGCCGTCGCCGGGACGCGATCTCCTGGAAATTCTGGTCGAGTCCGAAGCAGCTGCTGTGACTGCCGGCGGGAGAGCTCCCCAAGAGGCCGCCCAGTCGCGAGACGAGCGGGACGAGGAGTCCCACGAAGTCTCCACGTCGACCGGACTCGCGCATGCCGCCTCGGAGAACACCCTTCGCGTAGATGCCGGTCGCATTGATACGGTGATGAACTTAGTTGGCGAGATGATCATCGGGAAATCGATGCTGCAGCGGGCGATCAACGAATTCGACCGGCGGCACCCCAAAGATCCAATGAGAGCGAGGCTGGGTGACGCTCTCGGATTTCAATCTCGCGTCCTCAATGAGCTGCAAAAATCGGTAATGAAAATCCGCATGGTATCCGTGGAGCAGTTGTTTCGCCGCTTTCCACGCATCGTGCGGGACGTCGCGCGCTTGCGAAACAAAGAAATCGCCCTCGAAATCATGGGCCAGAACACCGATCTCGATAAGAGCATTCTGGACGCACTGGCTGATCCTCTGGCCCATATCGTCCGCAACGCCGCGGACCATGGAATCGAAACTGCCGCCGAACGGGAGGCCGCAGGGAAACCCGTGCGGGGCACCATTTGCCTGAACGCTTATCATGACGGCGATCAAGTGGTGATTGAAGTCTCTGACGACGGTCGTGGGCTCGACCGCGACAAGATCGTTCGACGCGCCATCGAGCGCGGCCTGCTCGCAGCCGAAGCGGCCGCCCAACTGAATGAGTCGGAAGCCCTGCAACTGGTTTTCGCGCCGGGTCTCAGCACCGCTGATGAGGTCACCGAGATTTCAGGCCGCGGCGTGGGATTGGACGTGGTCAAATCTGCTCTGGCCGATTTGAAAGGTAACGTAGAACTCGAAAGCCAGCCCGGCAAGGGAACGACGTTTCGCCTGATGGTTCCCCTCACCCTCGCGAGCATTCAGGCGCTGCTCTTCCGGGTGGGTGGGCGACTGTACGCCGTGCCACTTGCCTCCGTGGCCGAAATCACGCGAATCACCGAAGGCGAAGTTCACCGCGTCGATGACCGCGAGGTCTTTCAATTGCGCCAGCAGGTTTTAACGCTCGCTCGCTTAGAACACCTCGAGCCGAGCGCTGCGGGCAAGCAGGCCAAACGCCTCTTTGTGATCGTGATCGCTTCCGGGGGAAGACGATTCGGGCTCGCTGTCGACAGCCTCATGGGCGAAGAGGAACTGGTCATCAAGGCTCTGGAAGATCACCTCATCACATCTCCGCTCGTAAGTGGGGCGTCGATATTGGGCGATGGCACCGTCGTTTTGATTCTCAATGTGCCGGCCGTGGTCTCGCACCTTTCGAAGGTGCCGGTGCTGGAGGCCATCGCGTGAGCGAACGAATCCGCGTGCTCGTCGTCGACGACTCAGCTTTGATGCGCAAGCTGATTCCGCAGATTCTTCTGCAAGACGCCCGAATCGAAGTCGTCGGCACGGCCATGGACGGCTTCATCGGCCTGCGCAAGATTGAAGAACTGCGCCCGCATGTCGTTACGCTCGATGTTGAAATGCCGCGGATGGATGGCCTCGAGATGCTTCGGAAAATAATGGGCAAGCATCGGGTGCCGGTGATCCTTGTGAGCGCGCATACCAAACAGGGCGCCTCACTTACTCTGAAAGCACTCTCGCTCGGGGCGTTCGATTTCGTCACCAAACCGGAGGATGCCGCATCCGGGCGCATGGCCCTGATTGCCTCCGAGCTTGCGCTGAAAATCAAAGTCGCTGCGGCTTCGGGCGCTCCTAAGATGATCATCACGCTGCCAACCTCGAAGCAAAAGCAGCAACGCCCCTATTCGACGCAGCCGCGCTGGCCGTCGCGCATCGTGGCAATCGGCATTTCGACCGGGGGGCCGAACGCACTTCAATATCTGCTCTCGCAGCTCCCTGAGGACTTCCCGGGTTGCTTGCTCATTGTGCAGCACATGCCGGAAGGATTTACGGAGATGTTCGCGCAGCGGCTGCACGAGTCTTCCGCAATCGAAGTGAAGGAAGCGCAATCCGGCGATCTGCTCGTGGCGGGACGCGCGCTGGTCTGCCCCGGCAATCGCCATATGAAAGTGCGCCGCATGGAGCATGGAGATGTAGCGATTCTCGTCGATCAGCCGCGGGTCAACGGCCACCGGCCCTCGGTTGACGTTCTGTTCCACTCAGTTGCTCACGAGTTCGGCAACAAAGCGATTGGTGTGCTGATGACCGGCATGGGCGACGACGGCGCTGCCGGGCTGGCGGCCATCCAGGCCGCGGACGGCCTCACCATCGCGCAGAGCCCGGATACCTGCATCGTCGACAGCATGCCGAGATCGGCGATCGAACGTGGCATTGTATCCAAGATTGTTTCTCTGGCGGCCATCGCCGGCGTGCTGCAAGCGAAGTGTGCGGAGCGTCCATCGTCAGAGAACAGCTACGGGGAAACAGGGGGACCCATCCCCGTGGCAGAAGTATCCTCGCGAAGGAGGCTGTCATGAGGCAATTCGAACCACTGACTCGAAAGGACAACCAGCCTGTCCGCTATCTCATTGTCGACGACTCGGTCTTCGCGAGGAAAAGCCTCGCCAAGATGGTGGAGTCGTTCGGTGGCGCGCTCGCTGGAGAAGCAGGAGATGGCTGCGCGGCCATCGCTGAATACGCACGCGTGAAGCCGGATATTGTTCTCATGGACATCACCATGCCGCAGATGGAAGGCATCGAAGCGGTCGAGCGCATCGTCCAGGAGCATCCCGAGGCCCGTATTGTGATGGTCTCTTCGGTCGGCTACCAGGACAACATTCTGGCGGCGCTGCAAAAAGGCGCGCGGCATTTTGTCCAAAAACCAGTCAAGCCTGACGCGCTCTACGAAATCATCCGCTACGTGCTGCACGACGAAGGTGTCACCGCCGGCGCACGCGGGGAGAGCTAGCCATGAAGATGGATCTCATTCAGCCGTTCATTGGCTCGCTCGACGCGGTGCTCGCGGAAATGATGCAAGCCCCAGCGACCATCGTGAACCTAGCCATGGAGGAGCACGGATACAACAAGAAAGGTCTCGCCGCCGAGGTCTCCTTCAAAGGCCAGATCGAAGGACATATCATCCTAGACATGGACCCAAGCGCCGCAGCTAGAGTCGCCAGCTTCTTGACCGGTGGCGAACTACAGCCTGGCGAGCAAATCGTTCCTGAGACGGTCTGCGAACTGGCCAACATGGTGATTGGCAACGCCGTCACTCAACTCAACGACCGCGGTTTTCAGTTCAAAGTTTTTCCGCCGTCGCTTCTCACCAAGGAACAGTGCGAGAAGGCGGGCCAGGAATCCGAAGCAACGATCCTTTGCTTTGAAACCCCCAGTGGCAATGTCTATCTAAACATCGCCATGAAGTATTACGCGCGCCGCGCTCGCGAACGCGCGCCCATCACCGTCGGCTGACGCATCTCATCGAAGCAATGGCTAAAGCCGGCTCAAACGGCTGTCCTGGCTCCGAGCGACTGCGCTCCAGCGCAACCGAGCCCGACTCGCTGGGAACGCATCCTCCCTACACTTCACGGCACCAAGCGAGACGGCCCTTTTGTTCCGGGCTGGCGGTACTCCGCGCCATGTCGGAATAATCCGGCTTTCGGCATTTCCTCGGAATAAACGACCGTGGCTGGAAGGAAAATATTCGCTGCGTCGGGTGAGTAGGGCACTGCCACCTCGACCACAGAGCCCGCATCATAGCGGCGTTTGCTTCGAAAACAAACGCCCAGGGGGGAAATGTCTTCGCAAACCGCGAGCTCGTCGTCCGAGTCGGCCTGACGAACGCAAGCCGTGAGGCGGGTGTGCAAGCGCACTCTCTGGCGCTGGCGCTGCTCGCCATTCTTGGGAACCGCGGCCTGCGATTCGGCCATACGCCGCGCCCGGGCCGCGCGCGAAGTCAGCTTCTTTTCGTCTTCGTGCAGCGCCTGGGTCCAAATCGTCGGCACACCGCAGCTCTTACAATGACGCGCGATTCCGCGATTGGCTTCGAAGCCGCGCAACTCGAGTTCGTTGAGGTAAACCACTTCTCGCGAGCGGCAATGACTGCACTCGACCAGCATACGCGCCACGGCTTCGGGCGATTGGGCGACGGGCGGAAATTCCACTCCCCAGAGATCTATCGAATCCGTCAGCTCGATGCCGTACAGGAACCCGTCCTCCTGCTGGCCAAACTGGCCGACGATGCGCACGTCAGTTTCGCGATGCGTCTCGCTGGGCGCCCTCCGCTGCAGGTGTATTCTCTGTTCGGCCGAGAGGTTGCGATCGAGAACGATCACCGCGCCGTGACGATTGATCAGCAGAGTTCGTGCAGGGCTTGTGAACTGTTGACCCTGGCTATCCACACCTGACGCCTCCAGCAACAGAGTCAAGGACACGCGATCGGAACGGCGTACTGGCGCCGATGCCATTCTTTGCTCCTCGTGAGGACGAATTCCCTGTCGCCAAGATACCATACCGCGCCGCCATCACGCCGTTTAGGGCGGGGTCCGTTGACAGGGAGCACACGGAGGCTAGCAGGGATTGGGACCGCGGAGGATCAGTGAATAGGGACAGGGGAAGAGCCGGGAGGGGTTGTCGTGGTGGGAGGACGGAAAACAAAGACAACGACGGTGTTGGAATCGATGGGAGAGTCGTGGAAGAGTCCGGGGGTGAAGCGCCACTTTTTCGCCGCGGAAATAGCGGCATCAGTGAGCGAGGGCGTGGTGAAGATTGCGGAAGCATTTCGAATGCGGCCGAATTTATCGACGCGAACGTCGAGAGGGACAGCCCCAGATAGCAAGGTGGTCGCGGGATTGCTCGCATACGTGGCGGATCTCACATGCGGGGGAGTAAAGCTCTGACTATTACGCGCCCCCGGGGCCCAGATCCGGACCGTTGAGGTCAACCGAGCGAGAAGCCATGTTCGCGGGATTGAAGAGAATGTTGAGCGTGATGGTCGAGTCTACAGCCTAGCCCTGGAAGGTGGCCGCAGCAAAGGTCCAAGCGTTTGCGGCCATCAGCGAGTGGCCGGTCGCCGAAGGAACATCTCGCAGTGTTTTGAGATCTTTGACGTGACCGACGCTATCGAGGCCGATCGAGAGCATGACGAGGCCGGAGGCGATGGTGTCCGGGTAGATGAGATCGCCGGCTTAGATGGCGCGAGGCGGAACGAAAGTTTATTTGAGTGGCCGTGAGGGTAAGAGTGAATCCAAAAACCAGGAGAACAAGAGCGAGAAAGGCGGCCAGCTGCCTCATGAGTGGAGCCTCATCCGGCTGGAGGTTCGATTTTAGCATCGCGGGGATCGGCTGCGTGGTGATCGGAAACCGCGCCCTACGAAGCGAAAAGCAGATGCCTCCTTCCCGGGGAAGATTCCCGGTCGGGGCTCATTCGAAATTGATAAGGACGATTTCGGGCTTGGTGCCAACGCGCATCGGAGGTCCCCAGGTTCCAGCGCCGCAGGAGGTGTAAACGAGAAGATTGCCTAGGCGCTTGAGTCCGTAGACGAATGGGCCGTAGATGCGCGAGGTGAACCAGGTGAACGGGAAGAATTGGCCTGCATGCGTGTGGCCTGAAAGCTGCAGGCCGATATTTTCTTCGGCTGCGATGGGCAGTTGATTCGGCGAGTGGGTGAGAAGAATGCTGGCGGTATCCGGATCGAGGCCGGCATTGCGCAGGATCGCGCGGAAGCGTTCGGGGTGGACAGAATCGCGGTGGTGTACTCCGATGAGCTGCAGTCCATCGACGAGCACCTTTTCGTTATTCAGGATATGCACGCCGGAATCGCGGACGGCTTCGAGATACTCGGCGTGATCGCCAAACTCTTCGTGATTTCCCGCGACGAAATAGGTGCCGAGAGGCGGTGAGAGTTTCTCGAGCGGGGAAGCCAGCAGGCGCGCGTCAGCCGCAGTGCCGTCATACATGTCCCCCCCAAACAAGACGATGTCGGGCGTAAAGCGGGAAAGAAGCGCAACGAGGTGATTGGCGAAGCGGTAACCGCGAACGTGACCGAGATGTGTGTCGCTCACGAATGCGGCGACGCGGCCGCGCCATGTCGCCGGGAGATTGGGTAGCCTGATTGTGACTCTACGGACGCGCATGTGCGCCGAATTCAACAAGCCATAGATGCTGGCCGCGGCGGCAAGGCCGAACATGGCGAGAGCGATGTGTTGCGGCTGCCAACCCAAACGGAGAAGCACAGAGAAGCCGCGAATAATCCATGCCGCAAACGAGGCGAGAAATGCAAAACTGAGAAAACCGAGCCACACCGCGGCGACGGTGTAATAGAGGCGAACCAGGATGCTCGAGTAGCGGTGCGCGAGAAGCGAGGCAGTCAGAAAAGTGATCGAGAGTGCGGCGAAGGCGATGGCCAGGCCAGAGATACCGTGTGAAGAGCTGGGCGCAGGCGACTGGAAAGCCTGCCAGGTTGCGTAAACGAAGAAATGCCCGAACATAAGAATAGACTGCACAATCGTCAGAAAGACGATAATGCGTTTTCGCATGTCTGGATGATCCTCAAAGCATTAGATGCATTCAGGCCAATCGGTGACTCGAGTGATCTAACCCGGGGAGCCTGGCCGACGGCTGTCCGCTCCAACCTCCAGCACTAGGGTTTTGGCTCCTGAATTTCGCGACCACCCTGCAGGCCCGCGTTTGCACCTGCCGACGCAGAGAGTTCCCCGAGGCGGCGGAGGAGGAACCGGCGCTCGACATCGTTGCTGGCGAGCGAAAGCGCGCGGCGGTAGGCGTCGGCGGCTTCGGGCATACGTCCCAAGCGGCGAAGAAGATCGGCTCGCGAGGCGTGCAGCAAATGAAAGTCGCCGAGATCGCCACGTCCTTCGATTTCATCGAGCAGTGAAAGGCCGTCCTTGGGCGTGCGGGCCATGGCGACAGCAACGGCGCGATTGATCTCAATTACGGGCGATGGATGCACTTGCCAAAGCACGGTGTAGAGTGCGGCGATCTGAGGCCAATCGGTTTCGGCGGCTGTCCTCGCATTGGCATGGATCGCGGCGATGGCAGCTTGCACCGCGTAGATACCGCTGGCACCGACCCGAAGGGCGGATTCGGCGAGGGCGGTGCCTTCGCGAATCTGATCGCGGCGCCAAAGGGCGCGATCCTGCTCTTCGAGCAGGATGAGCTCACCCTGCGAGTTGACCCGAGCGTCGGAGCGCGAATCGTGAAGAAGCATGAGAGCGAGTAGGGCCTGTGCCTCCGGCTGGCGCGGAAGAAGCTCGCACAGGATACGGCCGAGACGGATAGCTTCGGTGCACAGTTCGCGGCGGATGAGCGCGTCGCCGGTACTGGCGAGATAGCCTTCGTTGAAGATCAGGTAAATGACGAGAAGGACGGCATGGAGGCGATCGGGCAAGTCTTCCTGGGAAGGAATGCGATACGGAATGCCCGCTTCGCGAATCTTGCGTTTGGCGCGAACGAGGCGCTGGGCCATGGTCGCCGTGGAGACAAGGAACGCTCGCGCGATCTCCTCGGTGGTGATCCCGCAGACGGTGTGGAGAGTGAGGGCGACTTGCGCCTCGGAGGCAAGCGAGGGGTGAGAACAAGTGAAGATCAGTTTCAGGCGGTCGTCGGGAAACATTTCACCGGATGCCTCTGAGGTTGGCTGGACGGTGAAGTCGGAAGAGCGGGCGATTTCCTCCTGCTTGGACTGCAAGTTGCGATCTCGCCGGAGACGGTCGATGGCCTTGTGACGCGCTGTGCTGATAAGCCAAGCGCGGGGATTGGTCGGTGCGCCTTCGACGGGCCATTTTTGCAGCGCGACCGCGTAGGCTTCCTGCAACATTTCCTCGGCGAGATCGAAATCGCCGAGGAGGCGGATGAGCGTCGCCAGGATGCGGCCCGATTCTTCGCGATGAAACCGTTCGAAGTCCATAGTGGCGAGGCTTCATCATGGCCCCGCCACCGCGAGTGTTGTCAACTGAATCCTACGCTTGAGTAACTTGCGCGCGGACGACAACCGGACGGACTTCGATCGAGCCAAGGCGAGCGACCGGAACGCGCGCGGCAATGGAAATGGCTTCGTCAAGGTCCTTGGCATCGATCAGGATGTAGCCCCCGAGCTGTTCCTTGGTTTCGGCAAAGGGGCCGTCGGTAACGAGGCGCTTGCCGTCGCGAACCCGGACGAGTGTGGCGGTCGTGGTCGGCTGAAGTTGGTTGCCGCCGACGAACTGGGAGCCGAGTTCTTCGCGGAGCTTGCCGAATTCTTGGTACAGCTTGGCCTTGTCCGCCTCGCTGGTCTTTGCAAATTCAGATTCGTTGAGATAGATCATCATCAGGTATTGCATTTCCCCTCCTCCTTTTGGCAATAGAGTTGGCACGAGTTTGTGATGCTTGGTTACCCTAGGCCGCTTGCTTTTTCTGTAGGAAACTGGGCAGCTCAGCCGTGCTGGGGCCCCAGATCGAGGGCACCGCTACATTGAGCAAGCCCAGGTAGACGCTGAACTGGCCGCGGTGCTGATACCAGTGATTGAACATGATCTCTCGCAAGAATTGGCCGCGCGGGAGCGCCCACACCTCCTTCTCGCCTTGCAGCAAGCGAAAAGTCCCGCACATGCGAAGAGTCGTCGATTTGCGGTAGCCGGTGGCGCACCAGCTGGACACTCTGCTCATAACTCTCAAGGACCTGAGCCGACCTGCAGTGATCGATCTCTTGTGGGGCTTTGAGGCTATCTGGGCGATCGACATATGTTCGTCCTCCTTGCAGGTTAGTCGAATGCGGATGGTCAAAATCGACAGATACTGTGACAAAAGCCGAGAAGCAAGGCGGCAACGAATATTGCCTGAACGAGTGATCCAAGGCTTGGGATTTTGGGGAGTTGAAACGTACCTCCTGCCGGCTGAAAGACAGGCCGGAGGTCGACTCAAGACCTGCCTTCGACCGCGCTTCCTTTCCTCCGTCGGGACAAAACCGGACCCCTAAAACACCGCCACCCATTGGGGAACCCGCAGGCGGCGGTGGGCCGCCCGCGGGTGTGTTGCTACACTGACCAAGCTTGATTGCCTGTTGGGACGCTCAGACGTGCAAATAGGTTTCAGGCGGCAGAGCGATATAACGACGGGAGATCTCGGCGATGGTACGGGCGCCAGCTAGGCGCATAGTCATCTCGAGTTCGCTGTCGAGATGCTGAAAGGCGGTCCAGCGACCAAGCGCGAGACCATAAAGCACCGGCCGGCCGATGGCAACGGCGCTGGCCCCTAGGGCGAGAGCTTTGAATACGTCCTGGCCTCGGCGGATGCCGCCGTCGATGATGATTGTGGCGCGGCCATGAACGGCGTTCGCGATGTGCTGCAACACCGTGGCCGAGGCCGCGACGTCATCAAGCTGGAGTCCGCCGTGATTCGATACCTGGATTCCCGCGCAGCCCTGCTCGATGGCGGCGGTGGCTAGCTCGGGCGACATCGCGCCTTTCAGAAGTGCGGGCAGATCGGTCGTCTTCTGAATGAACTCAACGTCGTCCCAACCGAGATCGCGCTTGATCGGCGAGGTGGCGTACGCACCGCTCTGCCCCGGAAAATTGCCGAGCGCCAGCGGCGAACGAAAACGATTGCGGCGGTCGGTTTCGCAATTGCTGGAGACCACGGTATCGATGGTCAGGATGATTGCTCGGTAGCCGGATGCTTTGGCACGGCCGAGGATTCCGCGGGGTTGCCCACGATATACGCAACGGGCGCTAAATACTAGACCCTAATTACGATTTTACCCATGAAATCGCCCGAGGCTTGCAAGGCAAAGGCTTCGGGTGCTTGGTCGAATGAAAAGACCCGCTCGATGACAGGCTTGATGCGATTCACCTCGATAGCCTGCAGCAGTTGTTCGAGGTTCCCACGGCTGCCGACGCCAATACCATGCAGGCTGGCGCTCTTAAACATCAGCCCGTGCGGGTTGGCGTGGCCTTCGCTGCCAGCCAGCACGCCAATGAGCGCAACTTTTCCGCCCCAGCCGACACATTGGAACGATTTGGCCAGGGTTCCGATGCCGCCATTTTCGATAACGCAATCGACGCCGCGGCCATTGGTTAGGCCTAGGACTTCTTTCTCCCAATCAGGGCGAGTCCGGTAATTTACGCCGTCCGAGGCGCCGAGCTTGCGAGCACGTTCGATCTTTTCATCGCTCGAGGAAGTCACGATCACGCGGGCACCAGCGGCGCGGGCAAACTGCAGCGCAAACATCGACACGCCACCGGTGCCAAGGCAGAGTACCGTGTCACCAGGTTTGACTGGGTTGCCGCGCCGGAGTGCGTTCCATGCGGTTGAGCCGGCGCAAGTGAGCGTTGCGGCTTCTTCAAAAGAAAGGCTCGGCGGCATGGCCACCCAGCCGTCTTCGTGAAGGCAGACGAATTCGGCAAGAGTGCCATCAAGCGGAGCACCGAGGGCGGAGCGATTTTTCGGGGGCGTGCCATCGATCCAGATCTGGAAGAACGTGGGAATGACCCGATCACCAGGCTTGAAGCGGGTCACCGACGTGCCGACCGAGACGACTTCCCCGGCGCCATCCGAGCACGGGATGGTAGGACGCTCGAGTTTGTAAGCATAGGTGCCGGTGATGATGGCGTGATCGCGGTAGTTGAGCGCGGCAGCGCGCATGCGCACCAGAACGTCGTAGGAGCTTGGCTTCGGCTCAGCCCGCTCTTGGCGGCCGAGGTCCTCGATGCATTTCGGAGAGACAGGGATTTCGTAGACTTTCATTGGCTTAATTCTCTCCGTGCAGGGATCAGTAGAGTTGCACGTGTCCGAATACCATGATGAGGGCAGCTAGGATTAGCGCCAGAACCATCGAGAGCGTAATCACCAAGCCGGCGATGCGCATGTCGCGTGCGCCTTGACGTTTGCTGAGTTTTTCGTCATCAGATTCCATTCCGGTAGCTTAGCGTGTGGCCATGGGATGTCAACACGCGAAACCTGAATGCACGATTGCGCGGCATAGAAAGTAAAAAAAGCGAGGCAGGAGGAAGCGTACGGCCCTGTTGGATTCGCAAAGCGGCCAAAAGCCGAAACACTTCCTTTCGCACACCCACCCTGGCACAGCGCGCGCTGCGCGTCCGCAGTGCCCGCAGCACGCGGTCGCTCCGATCTGTTACTTTCGCGAAACGCGCGAGAGCCGGCCGTCGTCGGTGAGAACGTAAAGTGCGCCGTCGGGGCCCTGTTCGACTTCGCGGACGCGCTGGTTGAGATCGGTAAGCAGGCGCTCTTCCGCGACGATTTTATCGCCCTCGATGACGAGGCGGATCAGCGCTTTTGCTTGCATGCCGCCGATCAGGATATTGCCCTTCCACTCTGGGAACATCTCGCCGGTGTAGAAGATCATTCCGCAAGGCGCGATGTCCGGATACCAGAAGTAAACGGGCTGTTCCACTCCGGCTTTCTGGGTTGCGCCCGTGCCCGCGAGCGGATCGCCATTGTAGCGGCGGCCGTAGCTGACGTTAGGCCAGCCATAATTTCCTCCCGGCTTGATGATGCTGAGTTTATCGCCGCCCAGCGGGCCGTGCTCGATCACCCAAAGCTTTCCACTGGCAGGATTGATAGCCGCGCCTTCCGGGTCACGATGCCCGTAGGAGTAGGTTTCGGGTAGGACGGTAGGCTGATCGAGGAAGGGGTTGTCCCTGGGGATGGAGCCGTCCTTATTGATGCGCACGACGCGACCGGTGAGGTTACGCAGGATATCGGGGTCAAGGATTTCATGATTTGTGCCGTCGTAGCTCGGCTCGTAAAAACGAAAACGGTCGGCACCAGTGATGAACATAGTGCCATCGGGGGCGAAAACAATGCGGCGATTTACGCCATCGAGCAACACCTCGACATTTTCTAAGCGGCGTTCATCGTCGCTGAGGCGGCCGCGGGCGAGGCGTTCTTCACCGACGCGCATAATGCGGCGCTCGGCGACGGAAGCCTTCCAGACGTTGCCGTAGAATACGTCGATTGGCCAGACGCCGGGCGGTTCCCCGGGCGGCGGGGCGAAGTAGGTGAAATAGATCACGCGGTTGCGCGCGAAGTCGGGATCAACGACGACGTCATGCAGCGATTCGGCGGCAACGATTTTCGTATCGGGCACACCGGCTATGGGTGCGGAATAGAATCCGTCGGTCTGTGCCACACGGATGAAGCCATAGCGCTCGCTGACCAGCATTTTGCCGTTGGGCAGGAAAGCGAGCGACCACGGCGCCATGAACCGCGGAATGATCGTCTCAACCTTGAGAGGCGGCGATTTTTTAGCAGGCGGAGGCGCGTTGGTTTGGCCGGGAAAGGCGGGTTTGGGCGGCGGGTAATCTTGCGCTCTTGCCATCTGAGCGTGAGCCGGCGCCGAAAGCATGATGACCAAAGTGATTGCGGCGGCCAAGCGCACTGTTACACGCGCAATTTGTCTTGTGGACATGAGTCCCCCTGTTGTTTGAGTCGCTTGCAGATAGGGGCGCGATATTACCTGCGTTTTGAGGCCGAGGCAATAAACTGCGCAGTCGCGAAGAAGTGCGCGGACCAGTCTCGGGTGCAAAGCTGGACGCGCGCTGCGCGGTAGTAAATCGCGAAGAAGGGGAACACAGGCAGTGGCTCAGGCTGCGTGAGGGTGTTTGTTCACCGCTCTTTCGAGTTGGTCGAGAGAACTGTTGACGGCGATAAGGATTCGTTCGCGAGCAGGATCCTGGACGTGTTTGGCAACTCGCAGCATCCAGCGCACCGCCTCGACTTTGACGCGCAAATCAAGGGCTGGATCGAAAACGCGCGGTCCGCTCTTCAACGAAACGTGTTCAGGTTCGCCGTTAAAATACGGCATTCGTTCACTTAGATCTTCAAGGCGCGCCTCGAGCTCGCCGACATGAAAATCCTCGCTCTGATGGACGCCATGGTTTAACCGCAAATCTTTCTGGGCGTGATCTTGAAACTCAATCCTCATACCCATGCTCAATCTCCTCCGGCGCGAGCGTCTCTCGCTCACCCGAGGGCTGGGCTCCCCGGCGCGCCTGTTGACGCGCCTGGTTTGGTGGTCCCGGGGCTCAGCCTCGAGAATCAGCAACATACATGCCAGGAAGGGCAAGGGCGGAAAGTTCAGACAAGAGTGAGAATTAGGGCCTGGTGGCTAGCCTCAATTCAGGGAAATCCCTGAGTACCAGAACCATGCAATATCTTCGAGCGGGCCCGCATTTGTTCGCCGGCGTCGCCGAAACAAGTTCGCCCAAATTCCCGAGGGCCGCCAGCGTGCGCGCGAGCCGCCCACCCCAGCTAAGCGCGGCTCGGCAATTTGCCAGCATCACCTCGCGGTCGCTGACCGGCGGCGAGCGGCAAGGGGCGAGAGCGCCCGAAGACGCTCGTGCTAACATGCCATAACCTATGTCGCGCCATCGCCAGGTGTATATCGTGAGTGCCGTGCGGACACCCATTGGAAGGTTTGGCGGCGCGCTCGCGGAGTTCACGCAGCCGGATTTGGGAACCATTGCGGTGCGGGCGGCACTGGAGCGCGCCTTGGGGGTGCGGTTGCCGGCGGAAAGGAAACCAGGTGAATTTTCATCGCCGCCGGGGGATAGGCACCGAGACCCAGGGGAACTGAGCCAGCCGAGCAAAGCAGAACCAACTGAAAGCGAAGGACGGAACGGCCTTTCTTTTTCAGGGCAAGCCGGTGGCAGCAAAGAGTTCCCCTGGCGTGTAGACGAGGTGATTTTCGGGAATGCACGGCCAGCCGGGGTGGGACCAAATCCGGCGCGTCAGATTGCGTGGCGCGCTGGGCTTGGCGATGACGTGCCCGCTTTTACCGTGAACATGGCGTGCGCATCCGGATTGCGTGCCGTGGTGCTCGGCTGGCAGGAGATTTGGACAGGGCAGGCGCAGTTTGTCGTGGCAGGTGGCGCGGAGTCGATGAGCCGCGTTCCCTATCTGGTCGAAGCACGCTGGGGATTTAAAATGGGCAACCAGCCGCTAATCGACGGGATGTACCGCGACGGGTTCCTCTGTCCACTTTCAAAAATGATTATGGGCGAAACGGCGGAGCTGCTGGCGGAGCAGTACCAAATTTCACGCGCGGAGCAGGACGCGTTTGCGGTTGAGAGCCACAGGCGGGCAGCACGTGCGGCGGCGAACTGCTGTTTCAAATCGGAGATCGTACCGGTCGAAATTTCGGACAAAAAAAACACGGCCACGCGCATAGAGAAGGACGAACATGTGCGGGAGGATGCCTCGATCGAGGCCATGGCGAAGCTGGCGCCAGTATTCAGCAAGAGCGGTACAGTTACGCCGGGGAATTCGAGCGGGATTACAGACGGCGCTGCGGCGGTGGTGCTGGCAAGCGAAGAGAAAGTACGGGAGCTGGATCTGAAACCGATTGCTCGGATCGTTGACGCGTCGATGGCGGCGGTCGATCCGCGGGTGATGGGGATTGGCCCCGTCCCAGCGGTGAGCCGTTTGAGGAAGCGCACGGGAACCAAAATCGAAGATTATGAGGCGGTTGAATTGAACGAGGCATTCGCGGCTCAGGTGATTGCATGTGACCGCGAATTGCATTTCAACCCCGAACGGCTCAATCCCCATGGCGGCGCCATCGCGCTGGGCCACCCCATTGCGTGCAGCGGTGCGCGCATCCTCACAACCCTCATCCACGAGCTTCGCCAAGCTTCCGGCCCCGCTGTCCGATCGGCCAGCCCGCGGACAGGCAAGCGGGGTCTTGCCACTTTGTGTGTGTCCGGCGGAATGGGCGTGGCCATCGAAATCGAAACCGTCTAAGCTTTGTGCAGCAGGTTCGTTACAAGCTCATCAGGGAGCATTTGCATGCCCCAAAACGGACGCGGGGTGGAAGTACTCGGCACGCTTGCGCTAGTTGCGCCGAAAATTGAAGAGTTTCAGTTCGTCAAGGTAAAAGTGGAGGGCGAAGTGGCGCGGATTACGCTCGATCGCCCGGAACACAATCTTCTGAACGAGCGTATGCTCGCAGAACTCACCTCGGCGATTAGCACGCTCGGCGAGCGCAATGAGATCAAGCTGATGGTGCTCGATTCGGCGGCGAAGACATTTTGCGGCGGAATCGAGCTCGGCGAATATACTCAGCGGCGCGTCTTTCAGTTGCTCGACGCCTTCCACGCGGCTTTCGCGGCAATGCTGGACACTTCGAAGCCGCTCCTGGTGGTGGTCAATGGAGCTGCTTACGGCGGCGGCGCCGAACTGGCTGCGCTCGGCGATCTGGTAATCGCCACCCCGAGGGCACGCTTCGCCCAGCCAGAGATCAAACTCGGTGTCTTTCCTCCTTTGGCAGCGGTCGTGCTGCCTTCCATTCTTGGTCCTAAGCAGGCGCTGGAATTGGTGCTGACCGGGGAGGCAATGGCGGCTGAGCGGGCACGCGAATTGGGGCTGGTCAACTGGCTTGTGCCGGAAGCGGATTTGCAAAAGACAGTCGACGAAGTGATCGCCAAAGTGACGGCGCAGTCGGGTCCCGTGCTAACAATGGCCAAGAAGGCGATTCTGGGCAGCCTTGGCCTGCCGCTGCGCGAAGGCGTGCGAAATTCGATGAAGGTATTCCTCAACGAACTGGCCGAACTCGAAGACTCGCAAGAGGGCTTGCGCGCGCTGGTTGAAAAACGGGCGCCGAAATGGAAAAACCGCTAGGCGGAAGTCGTGTAACCGTTGACACGCCGCGGCGCCGAGCTTACACTCGCCGACGACAACTGAACTGGCGCGGGGGTACCCCAACGAGCTGCCGGCTCGTCCTCAGGGGACGCTTCAAACGCTCTCCTGGAGCGCTTCTAGCTTACGGAAGGCCGTGAAAATCGGCCACGGTCCCGCCACTGTGATCGGCCCATGTGATGGCCTGTGCGAACCATCAACTGAATGGTTCTCAGGGTAGAGCCGAGAGTCAGGAACGTATCCGGGCCAGTTACCGCCGCGACTCTTCGCGAGAAAGAGTACGGCTAGGAGCCTCGCTACACTCGCGAGGCTTTTTTGTTGGAGATGAACCGTTGAAACTTGCCGGGCGATCGGCGGGATCCTGCAACACGAGCGCCAGCGAGCGTGTGCGGCAGGCTTGCGGCCAAGGTACGATAGAGCGGTCCGCGTTTCACCGGCGTTACGTCGCGGACTCAGCGGCCACCCGAGCTTTTGGCCCACGATGTCAGGCCATCCCCATTGCCATTGGAGCCTTGCTGGTTCTGGCCACGGGGCCCGCTTCAGTCGCTCGAAAGGCAACCACACACACCCTAAGGTCACAAGCTCGAACCGTCACCGACGATCTTGGCCGTGAGGTGAAAATGCCCGCTCAGGTGAATCGCATCGTGACACTCGCGCCGAACCTCACCGAAATCGTTTACGCCTTGCGCCTGGAAGACAAGCTCGCGGGCGACACGAACGAATGCGACAACCCACCGGCAGCGAAATCGAAGCCGCATGTGGGCGAACCCCAAAGTCCAAGCCTGGAGGCGATTCTCGCTCTGCATCCCGACCTGGTGCTGGCGACTGATTCGATTAACCGCGTGGACACCGTCGACACGCTCGAGCGGCTCGGGATTGCCGTCTACACGGCTGCTGGCGACACGCAAACCGTACTCGGCATTCTGGATTCGATAGACAAAATGGCGGATTTGATGGGCGCGAAGACACAGGGCGACGAACTCGTCGCGCGGTTCCGGCAACGGCTCGATGCCTTGCACCTGCGGCTTGCGGATCGGCCACTGGCGCACGTTCTGTTCATAGTGTGGCTGGACCCGCTGATCACGATTGGGCAGAACACGTTTATCGCGGATGCGCTGCGCTGGGCGGGGGCGGAATCGGTGGTGCTCTCGAAACAGAATTGGCCGCAGATCAGCGTTGAGGAAGTGCTCCGGCTGCAGCCGGATTATATCGTCTTCGCAGGAGGTCACACGCAGAGCGCTAGGACGGAACTAGCCGTTTTGCGCCAACGCCCGGTGTGGCGCGATCTGGATGCCGTCGAATTGGGTCACGTAGTGAATCTCGACCAGGAAGCGATACGGCCATCGCCAGGACTTATCGACGCCATCGAGCAGCTTGCGCGCACGGTTCACTCGGAAGCATTTGCCAAAAGCAGCCAAAACCGAAATCGGTCAAACGAAACTCGGTTTGCCAGCGGCCTTCGGTTTAAAACGAATGCGGAGTGCGGTTTGTGCGCCCGCTGACGGCGAGGCGTGTCGCATTGATTTGCGCCTCACTCGGCGCGTTGCTGTTCGTGGCTGTGGTGATTTCTTTGCGCATGGGTGCATATCCGATTTCGATTCCGGAAATCGTGATGACGCTGGTGAACCGATTCATCGGTCGCAGTAACCAGATTCCTCCCGATTTTTGGAATGTGGTCTACGAGATTCGGCTGCCGCGGATCGCCCTGGGCATTCTGGTTGGCGCATCGCTTGCAACCGCTGGCGCCGGGTTTCAAGCTTTACTGCGGAATCCGCTGGCCGATCCGTACGTGCTGGGAGTTTCAAGCGGAGCCGCACTTGGTGCGATCATTAGCCTCGCAGTGGCGCCGCAGATGCCGGGCATGATTCAGTTCGCTGCGTTTGCGGGTGCGGGGGTGACGATCACCGCGGTCTATTTCCTTGGGCGGCGGGGCGGGCATGTAGATACCGCCACGCTGCTGCTGGCCGGGATCGTCGCTGTTTCGTTTCTTTCCGCGGTCATCATGTTTCTAATGACCACGCTTCCCGGCCGCGAGCTGCGCGGCATGGCCTTTTGGCTCATGGGCGATTTGGCCTCACCGACACCAATCAGTTCGCGATGGCTCTACGTACTGCTGGTGATCGGGGTGGGGTCCATCTACACGACTTCGTCGGATCTGAACCTAATTCTTACGGGCGAGCAGGAGGCGCGTCATCTCGGCGTGAACGTGAACCGGGTGAAAATCGTGGTGTATGTGGCGGCCTCGCTGCTCACGGGACTCGCCGTTTCCGTGAGTGGCGCAATTGGTTACGTCGGCCTCATTGTGCCGCATCTGATGCGAATGATGTTTGGCAGCGACTATCGCTTGCTGATCCCCGCGTCGGCGCTTGGGGGAGCGGTTCTAATCGTGCTGGCCGACCTACTGGCGCGCACGATGGTTGCACCCACGGAGTTGCCCGTCGGCGCTATGACGGCGCTCGTCGGCGCGCCCGTGTTCATCTACCTCATGCGGCGGAGAGTCCGATGAGCGCGTCGGGAAGCGGAATGGCGCCGGGTCTTGTTCTAGTGCCTGGCGCCGCCAATGTGCGACTGAAGGTCGAGCAAGTTAGCTATGCGTATGCTGCAACGGATCGTTCGGCGCCGACGTTCACGCTCGGTCCGGTGACATTCGAAGCGCAGGGACGGCAGATCATAGGTGTCCTGGGACCGAATGCGAGCGGAAAGTCGACGCTGCTGACGCTGCTTGCAGGATTGAACAAGCCGCTGTCCGGACGCGTCGAGGTGGATGGCACGGAGGTCAGCCAGCTCGAATTGCGCGTTCGTGCACAGCGGATTGCCCTGGTGCAACAGGAGAGTGAGTTGCTGTTTCCCTTGCGCGTGTGGGAGTACGTGTTGCAGGGGCGCTATCCCTACGGGCGTCGGCTGCGTTTTGAATCCGACCAGGACTGCCTGTACGCCGGGAACGCGCTCGCGCAAGTTGGCGCCGACGCATTTCGCGATCGCTGGATGGACCAACTCTCCGGCGGCGAAAAGCAGCGCGTGATTTTGTCGCGGGCGCTGGCGCAACAGCCTTCCCTACTTCTGCTCGATGAGCCCACTCAGCACCTCGACATCGGCGGAAAAGTGGAGCTGCTTCGCAGACTGCGGCGATTAGCGGATAACAACAGCTACACCGTGCTAGTGGTGACGCACGAGCTGGACCTGGCCGCGGAGTTTTGTGATCGCATCGTGCTGCTGCATAGAGGCAAGTGCTTGCGCGTCGGAACGGCGGCAGAGGTGTACGACCGCGCGCTGCTCGAGGAAGTTTTTGAAGCGCCGCTCGAAATTGAGATGCGGCCGAACGGGCGGCCACGCGTAATTTTACAGAGCAGCTGAACCGTTACGACAAGCGGCGATTGGCCATTGGCGACGCCGTCCACACTCACTAGTAGATTCCGTGCACGGGAAGACGGTGAAAAGCCGTCGCCGCCGCGCGACTGTAAGGCGGGAGAGTTTTTCGCCGCGTGCCACTGTCCGGCTAGGAATCGCAATCGACTCCTGGCTGGGTGGGAAGGCCGCGTCGCAGCCCCAATGGTGGGGAATCCGCCAAGCCAGGAGACCGACGGAGTCTCGATCCCAGTGCGCTTGTTTATCGCATGTGCACCGCGGATAGCCTTCAACTCCCGCGCGAGAGGGAGAGGAGGACGATATGAAACTCCGTTTTTTCCTTTTGCTACTCATCACGGTCCCACTGTCGTTTCCTTCCTCCATTTCTGCACAAACGCCTGGCGTGCCCCCTCGAGGTGAGATTCGCGGGACAGTCAGCGACCCCAGCGGCGCAGCCGTCGGGGGCGCGGCCATCAACGCCGAACGCCTGGATGCGATGGCCCCGCCGATAGCGGCGCATAGCGGTGGAGATGGGTCGTACTCCCTTGATCTTCCGCCCGGGCGCTACCGCGTCACTGTTGCGTACCCGTCGTTTGCAAGCCAACGGAGAGAGATCGGGTTGACGGCAGGAGAAACGACGACTTGGGACGCGCGGTTAGAACTCGAGACTGCCTCTGCGAACGTCGTCGTCACCGGCACCGCCGAACCCACACTCGCGATATCCACTGTCGCGCCTGTCACAGTGCTGACCCGGGATGACATCTCCAATCGCCAGGAAATCTGGCTCGCTCCAATGCTTATGACCGGCGGTGGCATCAACCTGGCACAAGAAGGTGCGGAAGGCGGGATTACTACAATGTTTCTAGACGGCGGAAATTCCAATTTCACGAAGGTGCTCGTCGATGGAGCACCTGCAAATCAGGCCGGCGGTGATATCGATCTCGAGGGCCTCGACGTCGAGAACATTGACAAAATCGAGATCGTCCATGGCGCAGCCAGCGCGCTCTACGGCTCCGATGCGATGACAGGTGTCGTCCAAATCTTCACTCATCGCGGCACAACAACCAGACCCCTGTTCTCCCTACAAGCCGACGGTGGAAACTTCGGCACGGGCCACGGCGGTGGGCAGCTGAGCGGCTTGCTCGGCCGGCTAGACTACTCAGCGTCCGCTTCATACTTCTCTACGTCAGGACAAGGGACGAACGACTACTTTCGCAACACCGCAGTGTCGGGGAGTTTCGGATGGAAATTCAGCGACACGAACCAACTGCACCTTGGACTCCGAAACGACGTGAATGACGGAGGCACGCCTGGGTCGATCTTCGCGCCCACCCCGGACAGCCACCTCGATCAGCATGACTTTTTCGCGAGCCTAGCCTGGGACTACGCCATCGGGGAACACTGGAAAAATCATCTCGATGGAACCGATGCTTACGTTCGACAATCTATCTTCAATCCCGGTTTTAATACCTTCGACCGCTTCTACCGGTCGGGATTCGACGAACAACTGACGTATGCTGTCCCGCATGGCGGCGCGACGCTCGGCTATCAATACGAAGTCGAAAACGGCCAACCGGGCGGTCCGCCGCACGTGCGCCGCAACAACCAAGCCGGATACGCCGAGGCCCGTTATCAATTCGGTACACGTCTCACGGTAACGGCGGGCGGTCGCGTGGAAGCCAACGCCAGCTTCGGCACAGCCGGGGTCCCGCGAGCGGGACTGGCCTACGCCTTGCGATCCGGCAGCGACTTCTGGGGCGCCACGCGTCTACGGGCATCCTTCGGCCTGGGAATCAAAGAGCCGACGTTTATCCAATCGTTCGAGCACGATCCGTGTTTTCCGGGGAATCCGAACCTTCGGCCGGAACGGAGTACGACAGTGGACGCGGGCATCGAGCAGATGCTGGCCTCCGGCCGCGTCAAATTTTCACTCACCTACTTCCACAACGATTTCCGCGATATCGTCAGTTTCAGCCCAGATTTCACGTCAACGCCAGCTTGTCCGTTCGGCACTGGCACTTTTTTCAATACAGACAAGGCGCGAGCATTCGGCGCTAATTCCTCCTTCGAAGCCGCGGTGACGAACTGGCTCCGGATCGTGGGGACCTACACGTATGACGATACTCGGGTGCTAGTCGCGCCCAATGCCAGTTTCATTGATCCCACGCTTGAGCCCGGAAATAAGCTTCTGCACCGGCCGCTGCACGCTGCCAATCTGGCGCTCAATGTCAGGATTCGGGGGGGTATGAATTGGAATTTCGCTGGGACCTATGTGGGACGCGCTCAGGACAGCGACTTCTTGGGTTTGGGGATCACAAGCAATCCGAGCTGGGTCCGCTGGGACCTGGCCACGATCCTCCCCCTCCGTTACGGGTTCTCGGCCACAGCACGCCTGGAAAATCTGTTCGACAGGCATTACTCCTATGCTGTCGGTTATCCCGCGCTTGGTTTCAACTACCGTATTGGTCTGAAGTATGTTTGGGGCAAGGACTAGCGGCCTCGATCGTGTAGTGCACCAGTCTGACAAACCGAACCACTACCCTGGCTTGAGCGAAAATCAACGCGGGCGGCAGTGGATGTTATAATTTTCAACTCTCATGGCTCGCACGACCACAGAACCGCTGCGCATCGCGCCGGAAGTGATGGCTCGCTACGAGGCGGTCATCGGCCTCGAAGTGCATGCGCAGCTTCAAACAAAAACGAAGGCTTTCTGCGGCTGCTCGACGAAATTTGGGGCGGCACCGAATTCCAATACATGCCCGGTCTGCCTGGGCTTGCCGGGCGCGCTACCGGTACTGAATAAGCGCGCCCTTGAACTCGCCATGCGAGCATCGCTGGCCTTGGGTTGCAGGATCCAAGAGCGCTCGCGTTTTGCGCGGAAAAATTACTTTTACCCCGACCTGCCCAAGGGCTATCAAATCTCCATGTACGAGCTGCCCCTGGCCACGGGCGGGGTGATCGAAACGGAAGTCGCGGGCGAGCAAAAGCGCATTGGTATCACTCGTCTTCACATGGAAGATGATGCCGGAAAGAGTTTGCACGAGGGATTTCGGGACTCCGACCGCTGGAGTTATATCGATTTCAACCGTTGCGGCGTGCCGCTCATCGAAATAGTGTCCGAGCCTGATCTGCGCGCTCCTGCGGAAGCCTATGCATATCTCAATACGCTAAAGCAAATCCTCGAATACACGGAAGTCAGCGACTGCAACATGGAGGAAGGCTCGCTACGCTGTGATGCGAATGTCAGCGTACGGTCGCGCGGCGCGCTGAAGTTCGGCACCAAGACGGAGGTAAAGAACCTAAACTCCTTCCGCTATCTCACCCACGCGCTCGAATATGAAATCGAGCGGCAAATTCGGGTGGTCGAATCAGGCGGCACGGTCGTGCAGGAAACGCGGTTGTGGAACGTCACCGCCGGCAGAACAGAGCCAATGCGCTCGAAAGAATTCGCGCACGATTACCGCTATTTCCCCGACCCTGACCTCCTTCCGGTTTCCGTTTCGAGCGCCATGCGGGAAGAAGTGTGCCGCTCGATGCCGGAACTACCGGCCCAAAAGACCGCCCGGTTCCTGCGCGATTACACCATCACGTCGTACGATGCAGGCGTGTTGACCGCGAGCCGCGCGCTGGCCGATTATTACGAGGGTGTGGTCAAGGCGGGGGCTTCAGCGAAGGCTGCGGCGAGCTGGATTTCGGTCGAGCTGCTCCGGCGTCTGAAAGATGCCGGCAAGGAGATCTGGGACTGTCCGGTAGAACCCCGGGCGCTTGCCGAGCTACTTGCACGCGTGGAAAAGGGGGAGATCACGGTCGCCAGCGGGAAGAAGGTGTTTGCCGCGATGTTCGAGACACGCCAACGGCCCGCGGACATTATCGCCGCGGAGGGGCTTGCCCAGATTACGGATACAAGCGCAATTGAAAGCATCGCGCGCGAGCTGGTGGCAAAATACCCGGAAAATGTGAGCAAATATCGTTCGGGAAACGAAGGCCTGTTCAAGTTTTTCGTGGGCCAAGTGATGCGCGAAACGCGCGGCCAGGCAAATCCGCAGGCGGTGAACGAAGTCCTCAAAAGAGTGCTGGCGGAATAGCTCCGCGACGAAATGGAGACTCCATGCTGAAAGCAGGCGACCCCGCGCCGAAGTTTAGCGCCACGGCCGACGATGGTTCGACGGTTTCCTCGGCGGATTACCAAGGGCAGAATCTTGTCCTCTATTTTTATCCTAAAGCCAACACCGCGGGCTGCACGCACGAAGCCGTTGAATTCAGTAGCGCGCTCGAACAATTCAAGGCGGCGAACGCCTCGGTGGTCGGGTGTAGCGGCGATTCGGTTGACGCGCAAACGAAGTTCAAGACCCGATACAAGATCAAGTTCCCCCTGCTGGCGGACACGAATTTCGATGTGATCGAAGCATTCGGGGCCCGCCGGATGAAGACGTTTTTTGGGAAATCCTTTCTCGGAATTGTGCGGATCACCTACTGGATCGGACCGGACGGTATCGTTCGCAGAGTTTGGGAAAAAGTCACGCCTCAGGGCCATGCCGACGAAGTGCTAGCAGCGATTCGCGAAGGCTGAGCGCAGTTCATCTGGGCTCCCGTCGGTTCTAACTTATAGAGTGACCTCGAATGATTGGCCCGCGGGCTCGATGAGAGCATTGTCGATCAACCGCGTGGCGCCGATACGCGCTGCGATCAGTGCGTAACACGTGTTACGCAGGCTGAGGACCGGCTCAAAGGTGTCCGCGTCAACGATCTCAGCATAATCGAGAGCGAGGTTGGGCTCCGAATCGATCACCCTGTGTACCTCTTGAAGCAAATGCGCAGCATCGCGTTCGCCCGCGGCGATTTCGCGCCGAGCGGCCTCTAGCGACCGGTAGAGGACCGTTGCAGCAGCGCGTTCGCCGGCATTCAAATACGCATTTCGCGAGGAGAGCGCCAGCCCATCAACTTCGCGCACGATCGGAAGCACGACGATCTCCGTATCGAGATTCAAATCGCCAGTCATCTGCTGGATGATGCGGACCTGCTGCGCATCCTTGCGGCCAAAGAAGGCGAGCCTGGGCTGAACAACTTCTAGCAGCTTCAAAACCACGGTGGTGACGCCGCGAAAATGCCCTGGGCGCGAGCGACCCTCGAGTCGCTCACCGAGCTCCTCGACAACCACGGCGGTGCGGAATCCCGCCGGGTACATTTCGTCCGCTCGCGGAGCAAACAGATAATCCGCGCCGAGTTTTTCGAGCAAGGCGCGATCTGCATCGAGCGTGCGCGGGTACTTCTGGAAATCTTCGGTTGGCCCGAACTGTTTCGGATTTACAAAAATGGAGACAACGATCGGTGAGCACCGCTGTTGGGCCACGCGCACCAGGGAAAGATGGCCTTCATGCAATGCGCCCATGGTGGGTACCAGTCCGAGGATTTGCCCGTTCTGGCGCGCTTCGGCCGCAACCTGCTTCATCCACGCGACCGTATGAATGGTTTCCATTGGCGGCCGGGACGGGAAGTCAGTAGCGAGTTCTTTCGCGCCGTTGACGAAAAACATGCACGGGCATCAGGCTTTGGCCTGTGCGATGCGTTCGCGGTAGAAGACAATCATATCCGTGCTAACGGCCTTGGCACCCAGCTGCCGCAGCAGCGTGGTAACTTGCCCGCGATGGTAAGTGCTGTGGTTGGCGAGGTGCTGAAGCATCTGCCAAAGGGGTTGCGTGTACGGGACTCCCGCAGTGGTCTTGATTTCGACTACGCGCTGAATATCGCCCGCGGTGAGCGATGCGACATAGTCCACCAGATTGCGATCTACTTCGTTCAAACGCCGCCGCGTGCTTTCAAGGTCGGGGAAATCGATGCCGGATGGAAGGCCGGTGGGCATACGGCCGTGCCAACGCTCAAGCCAGACCCATTCGGCGCCGTAGATGTGCGCGAGTGTGTCCCGCAAGGAGGGGAAGCTCGATCCCAGATCGCGCCTAAACTGCTCGGGCGGTACCGCGGCACAAGCTTCCAGGGCCCGGCGGTTGGCCCAAGCGTTGTAGTCATAAAGCGTGCGGATATCCTCGATATTCACAGATGGCTCCCTTTCTTGCGGCGTAGCAAATCTCCTTGGCCGCTTCCACAGGCCGCGGAACTTCAGGCCAGCCGCATAAAAGCAGGCTAGATCGAAGCCAGTGCCCGATTTCGGCCCAATTCTATCTGGAAGGGGCGCGCTCGCCCGCAGGTACCCGCGCGCGCAAGTCGGCGGCCGAGTGGTACGACTCAGCATCGGACGGAAAGCGGCCGCTACGAACATCGTTAGAGTACTCTGTTGCGGCGCGCGAAATTTCTGCGGAAAGATTTGCATACTGCCGCACGAATTTCGCTTTGTGCTCACTCGCATATCCGACGAGATCGTGAAACACGAGAACCTGGCCATCGCAATCCGGGCCGGCGCCAATGCCGATTGTGGGTATGCGCAGCTTTTCGGTGATACGGGTCGCCAATTCGCGCGGCATTGACTCGAGCACAACGGCGAAGGCTCCTGCAGCTTCGACCGCTCTCGCGTCACGCTCCACTTGACGCGCTGCGTCGGCCGTTTTGCCTTGCACGTTAAAGCCACCGAGCGTGTTCACCGATTGCGGGGTCAGGCCGACGTGGCCCACGACGGGGATTTCTGCCTCGACCAGGCGTGCGATCAGCTCAATGCGGCGCTCTCCGCCTTCGACTTTGACCGCCTCGGCGCCGCCTTCCTTTACAAGCCGCACCGCATTGCGAACCGATTCATCGAGAGAGACATGAAAACTGCCATAGGGCATGTCGGCTACCACCAGCGCGCGCCGCGGCGAACGGCCCGTGTATGGTGAATCATATCCTCGAGCGTGACCGGAAGAGTACTGTCATAACCGAGAACGACCATGCCAAGCGAATCGCCGACCAGCAGGACGTCCAGGCCGGCCTCATCGAGCAGGCGCGCGGTGGGATAGTCGTAGGCGGTAACACAGGTGATCTTTTTGTCGGGGGATGAAAACGGGTGAGACTTACGCGAGAGGATGTCGGGCACGGTAATTTTCCCGTTGCCCGCATGGGGTGCAACGCTCATGTTGTCCTCCGGTGCCGC
>Ga0306926_10000984_pt1 | contig 27833 bp, 25 predicted proteins | sample flu12Cox44000178_FD_203759 | JGI IMG/M metagenome (GOLD analysis project Ga0306926, IMG submission 203759) | Lab enrichment of tropical soil microbial communities from Luquillo Experimental Forest, Puerto Rico - flux8day.12C.oxic.44.000.178 (v2)... | ecosystem: Environmental > Terrestrial >...
CAGTCCGGTTCGATGAGCGGGATGTGGAAACGGAGCCACGGCCGAACCAGTGAGGCACCGCCAGACGAAAGGGGCGGCTACAGATATGTTCGACCTACAGCCACCGCGTCACATCTCGACTCTACGCTAAAGCGTCATCCGATCCGACGCAGCACAAGGTCAGCTCGCCGCCCCGAAGCGGACCTATGGCTTGCATCCCAAGCACCTGATTTTTTCCACTAGTTTTCTCCATCGGGCCGATCGCCCCTCAGCCGCCCGGCCCTTCCACCGCGGCCAGTCTCGCCGCCTGGTCCTCGGCGAGGAGCGCGTCGGTGATTTCGTCGAGGGCTTCGCCGCTCATCACTTTGTCGATCTTGTACAAGGTCAGGTTGATGCGGTGGTCGGTCACGCGGCCCTGCGGAAAATTGTAGGTGCGGATGCGTTCGGAACGGTCGCCGGTGCCGACTTGGCTCTTACGCTCGGCCGCACGTGCACTGTCGCGCGCCTGCCGCTCCATGTCATAGAGGCGCGAGCGCAACACCTTCAGCGCCTTCGCTTTGTTCTTGTGCTGTGACTTCTCGTCTTGCTGGATCACCACCAGCCCGGTCGGGAGATGTGTGATCCGCACTGCGCTATCGGTCGTGTTGACCGATTGGCCGCCGGGCCCGCTGGCGCGGAAGACGTCGATGCGCAATTCCTTCTCGTCGATGCGGACGTCGACTTCCTCGGCCTCGGGAAGCACCGCGACGGTGGCGGCGGAGGTGTGGATGCGGCCCTGCGCTTCGGTCTCCGGCACGCGCTGCACGCGGTGCACGCCGGATTCGAATTTCAGGCGCGCGAACACATCGCCGCCGCTGATCTCGGCGCTCGCCTCCTTGAAGCCGCCGAGTCCGGTCTCGGAAAGATCGAGGATCTCGAACCGCCAGCCCCGCAATCCGGCATAGCGCTGGTACATGCGGAAGAGCTCGGCGGCGAACAACGCCGCTTCGTCGCCGCCGGTGCCGGCGCGCACTTCGAGGATCGCATCGCGCTGGTCGTCCCGATCCCGCGGCAGCAGCGCCAGTTTCACCTGCTGCTCTAGACCGGGCAGCCGTTCGCGCAAGCTGCGCAATTCCTCCTCGGCCAACTGCTGCAACTCCAGGTCTTCGCTCGTCTCGGCGATATTGGCGATCGAGGAGGCCTCGTCCCGCGCCCGCTTCAGGCTGTCGATGCCTTCGACGATGGGGCTCAGCTCGCTGTATTCCTTCGACAACTTTGCAAACTCGGCGCCGCTGAGGCCGCTGCCGGCCAGCGCCGCGCTCAGCTCGGCATGCCGGCGCACGAGCTGGTCCAAACGGGCTTCGAGGGAGGCTTCCATGGCTGTCGGCTCAGCCGTAGAACGCCTGCAGTCGTACCCGCAACTCGCTCAACGAGCGGTCCTCCATCGGCACCTCGACCTGTTCGCCGCTATCGAGATCGCGCAGGGCTACGACGTTACGCGCGATCTCGTCCTCGCCGATCAGCACGGCCGCACGCGCGTTTATGCGGTTCGCCCGTCGCATACGGCGGGCGACGTTGCCGGAATAGCTGAGATCCACAGCACAGCCATTGTTTCTGAGCACCTCGGCAAGGGTCAGCGCCGCCCCTTCCGCGGCTTCCCCGATCGGCACCACGGCGATCGGGCGCGGCGGCCCGGCAGGCTCGGCGATCAGCATCGCCAGGCGCTCGATCCCCGCAGCCCAGCCGACCCCCGGCGTCGCGGGGCCGCCCATCATCTCAATGAGCCCGTCATAGCGTCCCCCGCCGATGACGGTACCCTGAGCACCCAAATCCGATGTGACAAACTCAAATGCCGTGTGGCTGTAGTAATCAAGGCCGCGCACCAGGCGCGGGTTGAGCCGATACTCGATCCCGAGCCGGCCGAGGCCGTCGCGCACTCGTGCAAAGAAGTCGCGGGAGGGCGTGTTGCCATAATCATCAAATATCGGCGCTTCGAGGCTCACGCGCTGGTCGGATTCTTCCTTCGAATCGAAGATCCGCAGCGGGTTGCGTTGGAGGCGCCGGCGGCTGTCCTCGGAGAGCTCGGATTGGCGCCGCGAAAAATAGGCGATGAGCGCTTCGCGGTAGGCGGCACGGCTCGCCGCGTCCCCCAGAGTGTTGAGCTCGAGCACGGTGTTGGCCCTAATGCCAAGCGCGTCGAGAATGCGGCTGCCGAGGGCAATGACCTCGATGTCGGCCTGCGGTTGCGCGACACCGACCAGCTCGACACCAATCTGGTGGAACTGCCGAAAGCGGCCCTTCTGCGGCCGCTCGTAGCGAAACATCGGACCGCTATAGAAAAATTTGAGGGGCGTGTTCTGGATGAGGCCGTTCGAGAGCACCGCACGGACCACCCCTGCGGTGTTCTCGGGCCGCAACGTGATCTCCTCCCCGCCGCGATCTGTAAAGCTGTACATCTCCTTGGCGACGATATCGCTCGTCTCGCCGATCGGGCGGCTGAAGACTTCGGTGAACTCGAAAATCGGCGTTGCGATCTCGGCAAAGCCGTAGAGCTCGGCGATATCCCGCGCGGTTTCGGTGATCCTCCGGTGGCGCCTCGCCATCTCGGGAAGAAGGTCTTGGGTGCCGCGGACCGGCTGCAACGAGCGCATATAGAATTCTCCGACGATGTCTCACAAATGTTGGTTGCCGCCGAGCGCCTCAAGGGGCCGCGGCCCCGCGAGTGAGCCGCCGCACAAAAGACGAAGTGTCGCCGTAAGATGGCACCCATCGGTTGGAGAGAGGTAATTCCCGCTTCGGCGAATTTTATTCCCGGTTAGGGGGTGCCAAATTCCCGGTTAGTCGGCTACGGGAATTGTCGGCAACGGTTTGATCAGCCTTGCTGTTTTCGCGGTCAAACGGCAGTTCCGTGGGGCGAAGCGATAAAATTCCCGGTTCGACGGGAACAACCGGGAATTTGATCAGTGATAGGGGTCGGCCGCGTCGCGCAGGCCGTCACCAAAGAAATTGAACGCCAGCACGGTGATGACGATGCAGGCGACCGGCAGCATCAACCACGGGTAAAGCGCGACGACGTTGATGTTCTGAGCTTCGTTTAGCAGCACCCCCCAGCTTGTCATTGGTGGCCGGAGCCCGAGCCCGAGGAAGGAGAGAGCGGTCTCGCCGAGGATCATGCCTGGTATCATTAAGGTTGCTGAGGCGATTAGGTGACTCATGAAGCTCGGCAGCAAGTGTCGACCGATGATGCGGGCAGGCCGTGCTCCCATAAGTACTGCGGCGGTACAAAAATCCTCCTCGCGCAGCGCGAGGAGCTTGGATCGCACGGCACGGGCAAGATGCGTCCATTCGATCATACCGAGGATGAGTGTAATGCCGATGTAGACCAGGACAGGGCTCCAACTCACTGGCAAGATTGCCGACAGCGCCATCCACAGCGGCAGATGCGGGAATGATTGGACGACTTCGATGGCGCGTTGGACGATGATATCGGTCCATCCGCCGTAGTAACCGGCAATCCCCCCGATCAGTATGCCGAGTGTAAAACTGACCGCGACTCCCAGAAGCCCAATGGTTAGCGAAATACGTGCCCCATAGATCATGCGGGACAAGAGATCGCGACCGAGCCGATCGGTTCCGGCCAAAAACAACTGCCTGCCCAGGGCCGGACAAATAAGGTGCAGGTCGCTCTCAAACATTCCCCAAAAACGATATTTGCTACTGTGACAGAAGAAACGGATCGGCTCCGGCTTGTCTGGGTTTAGCGAATAGACGCGTTCTAAATTACTCATATCGAGCCGGTAATCATATCCATAAACAAAGGGCCAAACGAGTTGTCCTTGATCGAACACTCGGACACGCTGTGGCGGGGCGTAGATGAAATCGGTGTTGCGCGCGTCGAGATCATAAGGAGCAAGGAATTCGCAGAAAAGGATCGAGAGATACATCGTGAAGAGAATCGCACCGGATAAAACGGCGATCCGGTGACGGCGCAACTTCCACCACACCATCCGCCATTCTGACGCCATGTAGAAGCGCTCTTGCGCTGGCGTCATGCGCTCAAGCGCATAAGGGTCGAATGGCGCGTCAGACACGTAGTGTGACAATGGAAAGATCGTTTTCGTGGTCGAACCGCCGGCCCGCTCGCGCGGCGAGTCCCCGGCGAAGAGCAGATCGGTCATTGGCGTCGCCCCGCCTGTAGGCGAATTCGTGGATCAAGAATGGCCAATGCGATATCGGACACGAAGACGCCAACGACCGTCAGGAATGCCATGAACATTAGAAACGAGCCGGCAAGATACATGTCTTGACTGCGCAGCGCGTCGAGCAGCATCGGACCGGTCGTCGGCAACGACATGACAACCGAGACGATCGCCGCCCCGGAAATTACGTGCGGCAAGAGCGAACCGATATCGGAGATAAACGGATTGAGCGCCATCCGCAGGGGGTATTTGAATAATAATTTGAAAGGATGGAGGCCTTTGGCGCGAGCGGTCACGACATATTGCTTTTGGAGTTCGTCGAGCAAATTGGCCCGCAGCCGCCTGATCATGCTCGCGGTTCCCGCTGTGCCGATCACGATAATCGGGATCCAGAGATGTGCGGCCACGGAAACGGCTTTGCCAAAACTCCACGCCCGATTGACATATTGTGGATCCATCAGTCCGCCGATCGAAATGCCAAAGTAGACATTGGCAAAGTAAAGCAGGACGAGAGCGAGCAGAAAACTAGGTGTCGCCAGCCCCAGGAGACCCAGCAGCGTCAAGGCGTGGTCTGTCCAGCTGTATTGATGCGTTGCAGAGTAAACACCAATTGGAAAAGCCACGATGTAGGTGAACAAAATAGTGGCGAAAGATACGATAACGGTCATTAAAAGCCGATCCCCGACCACTTGGTTGACAGGAAGGTTATAAGCAAAAGAATAGCCCATATCGCCGCGAAGAAGGCCGCCCACCCAAAAGATATATTGCGCCCAAAGTGGACGATCGAAGCCATACTGTGCCTTCAGGAAGGCAATTTTTGCTAAATCCGCTGACTCGCCTGAGCTTTGCAATTCGGCGATATAGGTCGAAAAGTAATCGCCAGGCGGCAAATTGATAATCGTAAAAATCACGACGCTAATAGCAATCAATGTCGGGATCATAATCAGAATTCGGTGTATAAGATAACTGAGCATCTCTCGTCGGTCCTACCGAGGTGCTGGCGGAGATGGAGTAATAGATGTCGACTTCGCCGAGGCTTCGGAAAGATCAAACCAGAATCCGTCCGGCTTGTATACGCCAAAAAAGGCTCCAGGATCCCAGTTATAGATCCCTTGCTCGGGAACGTTACGAAGTTTGGCATTGACCACAACCGGTTGCAGCACGCCCGCGACGGTTCCAATCGAAAACACCTCACTGGCCCAAATCTGAAGCATATCGTGCCAGATTCGAGTATGCTCCTCATTAGACGCGGCAGCGAGCCACTCCTCGTAAAGTTCTTTCAGCCCGATCGCCGAGGGAAGATTAGGAGGTTCACCGGCTATTCCCTTCGTCTCATAATATTGACCCCATTTAGGCCATTCGAGTTGCTGCTGGCTGGTCGGTGCTAATTCCCTGGGTGACATAGCAGCCGTCGCCAGTCCGTTCTCCATCCCCTTATCGATGGACATCAGTGTCTCACCTGAGAAGACCCGACGGCGAAATAGTGTCAGCTGCGACGGTTTGGCGAAGAGTTTGATGCCGATACGGCGCCAGGAATCGCGTATCAACTCGAGTACATCCGACTGCTCAGTCGATTCTCCCGAATCCTCGACGATGATCTCCATCGGGCGTCCATCGGGTAGCTGGCGGGTGCCGTCGCTACCGCGTTCGGTAAGTCCGATCAGGTCCAACAAACGGTTCGCCTCGTGTAGATCAAACTGCGCCCAAGCCGACCGATACTTCGGTTCGTAGAGCGGGCTCTGTGGCAGCAAGGTATTTTGCCCTTCAATTGCCAGTCCGAAATAGATCACCTGGTTAATCTCATGGCGATCGACCGCCAAAGATAGGGCTCGCCGAAACCGTAAGTCGTGCAAGAGACCTTCCCAGATCTCGTCATTGACATTGAGGTTCGGATACAAAGCGAGTTGGCTGCCTGGTCCGGTGCGCCACAGCCGCACCTTAAAATCGTTGCGCTGTTCGCTCTCCTTGAGAAACGTGTAGTTGTCGAAACGCAGATAGCGCGCCTGGAGATCGCTCTCGCCGGCGCCGGTCTTCGCCGGGATAATCTTGCTGTCAGCGATCGACAAAATGACCCGATCAATATACGGTAATTGATTCCCTGCCGGGTCGATTCGGTAATAATAAGGGTTCCGTTCGAATACAAAGCGGTCTGAAGGCGGCCTTGTCTTCAGAATCCATGGCTCCAGTGATGGCAGATCTGGATTGTCGTCCCGATACATCGTGTCAAATTTATTGTGGAGGGCCGCCCAATTTCTCTGATTGGCCTGTTTTATGAGGGTTTCCAACATGGCCTTGTCGGCATATTTTTGATGGAATTGTTTGAGATAATGAGCTGGCCGATAGATAAAGAGGGGACTCGGTCCGGCGAGATCGGGCAGGAACAATGGGTTCGGGCGTGTCCATTCGTAGCGGACGGTTGTCTCGTCCAATACCTCGAAGCGAGGCCCCTCACGTTCCGGCATCATCGATATCGGCATACCGGAGGAGGACAGGTATTTATTCTGCGCCACGTCCTCAAACCAGTAGCGAAAGTCTTCGGAAGTAAAAGGGTGGCCGTCCGACCATTTATGTCCTTTGCGCAAATGCAGAGTGAAAACTCGGCCGTTTTCGACGTCAATTGATTTCACAATATCCGGTGCTAGGGCGAGCGAAGGGGTGTATCCGACCAGCCTTGCATACCCATACACGACCATCATGCGGGTATCCTTGGGGCCGGCCATCAGCATCCGAAGCTCGCCGCCGGGTGTCCCGATCGAGTCTAGCTCGGCGACCGCCGGCTCTAACGGGATTCTCTCTTCGATTTTGGGCAGCTTTCCGCCCGCCACCTCGTGTCGAAAGGCCGGGGTCTCTGGTAACTCAGCCTTCGCCTTACGCGGTAAAGCCGCCGCGGCGATCAGGGCCAACCCAGTCTGCGTTACCTCCCGCCGCGTCGGCTTGTTCTCTATTTTCGGCATGCGCGGGGCTCACGCCCGGGCAAGGTCGATTGCCCGGACCGCTATCGGAGCGGGGGGTGTTCTTGCTTCGACATAATGACCCGGAGCGATCTCGATCAGTCGCGGCGGTTCTGCTGGATCTCGACGGAACGGTTCTGGCCACGCCTCCGGCTCGGAGGCTTTATCAGCGATCAACTGATCGAAGTTCAGCCGATGCTCAGGATCCGGCGCCGGAACTGCGGCGAGGAGGGCCTGCGTGTAGGGATGCGCCGGATTGCGAAACAATGTTGCGCGATCGGCGATCTCCACAATACGGCCCGCACACATCACCGCGATGCGGTCCGCGATATAGTCGACGACCGCAAGGTTGTGCGAAATGAAGAGGTAAGTCAGTGACAATTTTTGTTTCAAATCCATCAGCAAATTGAGGATTTGGGCTTGGATGGAGACATCGAGGGCCGAGGTTGGTTCGTCGCAGATGACGAGGCCGGGCCGCAATGCAAGAGCCCGGGCGATGCCGATGCGCTGACGTTGGCCTCCGGAAAAACTGTGCGGATATCGCTTGACGTAGCGAAGATCGAGGCCAACCAGGGTAACGAGCTCGTGGACCATCTCGCGGCGGGTACGCGCATCGCCAATACGATGGATCACCAGCGGCTCTTCGATGATGTCATAGACTGTCATCCGCGGGTTAAGAGACCCAAACGGATCCTGAAAGATGAACTGCACCTGGCGCCGAAACTGCTTCAAATCGTCGGCTTCGAGCGATAGGACGTCAACCAGCCGCCCATGATCGTTGAACGTGACCGATCCCGAATCTGGCGTCACCGCTCGCAACAGCACCTTGCTCAGAGTCGTCTTGCCGCATCCACTTTCGCCAACGAGCCCGAGACACTCTCCGCGCTCGATTTTCAGGCTGATACCGTCCACAGCGACCACGCGGGGACCCGATTTCGCGCTCGCGAACAAGCCGCCTTTGCGGATCGTGTAGCTCTTTTTAATGTTCACGCATTCGAGTAGCGGCCCCACGGCATCGGCCGGCCACTTTCGCCTTTCCGCCATCAAATGCGGCGCGTCGCCGGGTGGAATTTCGCGTATCGGCACCAGCCGCTCGCCCGGTTCCATGTCGAACCGCGGCACGGCGCGCAACAGTGCCTTGAGGTACGGGTGTTCTGCGCGCCGGAAAATATCGTCCAGCGTACCGGCTTCCATCACCTTGCCCCGGTACATGACGACGATCTCCTCGGCCACGTTCGCAACGACGCCGAGGTCATGGGTGATTAGCAGCACAGCCATATCGAGCTCGTGCTGGAGCTCGATCATCAACTTCAGAATTTGGGCCTGGATCGTCACGTCCAGCGCGGTCGTCGGCTCGTCCGCGATCAATAGCGCCGGGCGGCACACCAACGCCATTGCGATCATCGCGCGCTGCCGCAAGCCGCCGGACAGCTCAAAAGGGTAGCTCCGTAAGGCGCGCTTTGGATCGGGAAAACCCACTAGGCGAAGCATCTCCTCGGTCAACTCTGTAGCTTGCGCCGCGATCACCGAGCGATGCAGGCGCAGCGCCTCGCTCACTTGATCTCCAATCGTGTGGAGAGGCGAAAGAGACGTCATCGGCTCCTGAAAGATGATCGAAATCCGGCCGCCGCGTATGGCGCGCATCTGCGCGCTGTCACTCGGTAATTTGGCGATATCGACGACCTTGCCGTCGAGCTGGGGATCGGCAAATAAGACCTCCCCTTGCGAGATGACGCCGCTGGGAGGGAGGATGCGAAGGATGGTTTGGCTGACGACCGATTTCCCCGACCCGGATTCGCCGACCAACGCCACGATCGATTTTGCGCGCACGCGAAACGAAACACCGGTGACCGCGCGGATAAAGCCGCCCGGTGCAGCGAAACGCACGTGTAGATCTTGTACTTGAAGGAGATCGGTCACGCCACCTCTCGGGCCTGCTTACGAAAGCCGGGCTCGGCAGCGCTAAACCTCACTCCGAGAGCTTGCAAATTGGTCGACGTAGCCGGACTAAGAAACAGGCCGCGCGTCTCCGCGGCCCTCACCGATGCCTGAACCAGGTCGGCAAAGCCCTCGATCCGACTGTCGAGGCGAAGTGTCGATGGGCCCGCGCGAAGCTCAAGCTGCAGCCAGCCACCGCGGCGATCGCGACGCGTAGAGTAATACGCAAGTTTCATGCGATCGAGTTCGCTCCAGGAGATCGATACCCGACGCAGACCCGAGGCGGTAAGGGCCGCTTCTGTTGCCTCGATTTGGGTTCCATGTCTAAGCGCGGTGCGGATAGCGAATGCTGCAAACAGGGCAGCAAATCCGCCCAACACGGTCGCGGCAATTATACCAACCGACATTGTGGTAAGGATTGCCGCCATCGGGACAAGACCCACCGCAGCGCGGGCATAATCACCAAGCAACGCCGGGGTGGGGTAGGCGTGGCGAGTCATGCCGAGACACGCATCGGGGCAAAAATTTCCAATGCGTCGAGCCAACACACTGCCGGATGCTCGCTAGTCACCGCAACAAACTGCTGCAGGAACGCGTCGGCCGTTTTGTCCTGTATAAGGTGGTGAGTCAAAATCCCGGTCGGCTCATCGCGGGCATCGCCGAGGCGCCGTGCCCGCAGGTATCCGATGATTCCGCTTAACGCCGCTTCTTCCCCTATGAAGCCGCGGTCGCCTCTCCACGCGACGAGGTCGATATGGACATTTATCTCAGTCAGTCCAGGTGCCAGTGAAAAGGCACCGCTGCGGTTCATCCGCGAAATTGCCCGGACGCCGCAATCGGCGAGAAGGGAGAGGTGTACGTCATCGAACCGGTTCCACGGCGGCACCAGGACCGGAAGCGCGCGGCTTCCGAAGAGATCGGTCAATCGCGCTCGGCCTCCGGTGAGATCAAACCGCACATCCTCGCTGGCGCGACTAGCGGGAAACTCACTCTTCTTCCCGCCGACCGAATGATTCGAATGGCGCCAACCATGCTGAAGAACAGCAAGGCGTGGCCCCCGGGCCGATGGACTAGAGTGGGAGAGCCAAGTGCCAAGCTCTGGCTCGACCTCGGCCGGGATGACCGCAAGCGCAATTGGAACGTCCCTTGCGATCTCCAGCAACCGATCGAGAAGTAGACTAGGCGCGACCGCGTCGTCGTCACGCCACCACAGCGTTGCGACTCGTTCTGCTGCCCTCCAGCGGTCGAGCTCATCGACCAGATCGGACCATGCCGTGGCTTTCACCAGAGCACCACGCGGCAGCTGCCTCATGAGCGGATCATATCGTCAGTCCTCTCTAACACCAATTTCTTGATCCCGTGTCAGCGATATTTTTGGAGATCGGATCATGCGAGCGATCGCGACAGCGGTACGTTGTGCCCCTCCCGTGTCGATAGCGACTGACCCTGGCCCGCGCGCGATCACCCGATCGATTGCCTCAGCGAGCCGCGCCGGTGACAGCTCGCTTTCGCGAACCAGCTCCAGCACTCCTCGAGCGGCTAGCCGTTCCGCGCGCAAACTTTGCTCCGTCTCGCGCTGCGTGGCGAACGGTACCACGACAGCAGTGGCGCGCGCTTCGAGGATGTCGAGCACCGTATTATACCCCGCTTGGCTCACCGAGAGCCGGCAGCGCCGCAACATCTGCGGAAATTCTCGCCGAAAGCGTTCGAGAACGACTCCCTCGTGCAAGCTGCTGCTCAGAGCTTGGAACTCCGCCTCCGGCAGGTTGGGGCCGGCCAGTAGCCGCCATTTGAAGTTAGCCAAACACCCTTGTCTCCGGGCCTCCAGCGCAGTCGTGAGCAAGGCACTGCCAACCGCACCGCCACCAGCTGAAACCAACACCTCGTCAGTGCCAACCACGTCGTCCGTCTCGTCTGTTTGGTCCGGTTCGATGGAGCTGCCCACATAACCGGTGTAAATCAAGCGATCGGATATTTCCGATGCCAGGTGAAAACTGGAGCCCAGTGGAATAAACTTGGGATCGCCATGCACGAACACGGAATCAAAATCTGCACGAACACGACCGACGATCTCACGGCACCGCTTCGCGTCCTGCGGCGCGACCACAATGTCCCTGAGAGAACAGAATACGAGCGGTCGCGGTAGGCGAGATCGCGCTGCCTCAATCAATGGGTCCAGCTCAAAGCGAAATGCGCGCCGCCCGAACGGAAACGCCTCGATCAATATGGCATCGGGCCATGCAGCCGCGAACGCTCCGAGGAGCGATGCTCGCCGGGCATTCTGCAGCTTTTCGTCGATCGGTCGGTCGTCCGCGTCAACAAGCACCTCGAATTCCGTATCACGAGCCCTGATAGGTGAGAGCTGGACAACGTGCTCGGCAGATGGACAAGCCAACATTGGGAGCGGCTCGCCTCCCGAGACAAGGGTCACTCGAAGACCCTCCCGTGCCAGCGCCTGTACAATCCTAAAGGCCCGCCGCATGTGCCCGATGCCGAGCAGGTGCTGAACATAAAACAGCACGGAGCCGGTCACGATGGTCTTCGGCTCCCGATCAGGTGCGGTGCGTCGGCCGAAGCGTATCGATCACGTCGGCCAATCTGCGAGCAGCGATGGACAGAGCATGCTCCGCCCGCGCGCGCTTTTGCGCCGCCTTGCCGAAAGCGCCACGTTTGCCGTCGTCGATGATCAAGCTCCGTACGGCCTCGGCAAAAGCTAGCGTATCGCCCGGCGGAACAAGTAGTCCGGTTTTTTCAGACACGACAACCTCGCCGATGCCGCCAGAAGCGCCGGCCACGACTGGTAATCCACTTGCCTGCGCCTCGAGTACCGCCATCCCGAATGCCTCGTTGACGGCTGGCCACACAAACAGATCGGCTGTGGCCAACCGGCCTCGGATCGCAGCGGGGTCGAGCGCTCCCGACCAGATCACGCGCTCCCTCACTCGGTCGAGCGCGTCCCCAACCTCACTCCTCGCCGGACCGTCGCCGATCACCTCGACTATCCACGACAAATCGAGCAAACGAGACAACGCATCGCCAAGGATTCGGTATGAGGCGAGTTTGTCGCCGTATCGCATCATCGCAATCGCAATCAGGCGCGGCGGTCCGGAAGCTGTCCGGGGTCGCTCAGCGAAGGAAGCGGCATCAAGAAAGGGTTTGACTGCAACCCAGCGCCGGGGATCCCGCAGCAGCGGCAGGACGCAACCCCGGTCGGCCGGATTCAGTCCAATCACGGCATCGGCCCGTCGGATCGCCCTCCGCGCAGCTTCCCGGCCTGCCGCCCATTCCCCAAAGGCCCGTCTTGGTGCGTCGGAAGCCTCGGCCACTACGTAAGGAATACCGAGACCATCGGCAATCGGCGGGCCAAGCCAATCCGGAGCCTTGTGATAGAGGTGATAGGTAAACCAAAGTTCCGGCGCTGTCTCGGGCGCTTTGCGGCAGCGGCAGAGGAAATCCTCGGCGAGCGTCGTGCCGAGCAAGGCCAATCGCTTTTGACGCATCGGATCGCCACGCCCTTCGTAGCTCCGAAACCGGGAGGCTACAAAAGCGTCGTGCCCGGCAAGCTGCAAAGCCGCGAGAAACAGCTGCGCGACCCGGCGGTCTCCGGAAGGGATCGGATGATCCGGCGGCTTCAAGGGCGCATAAAAGGCGACGCGCATTCCATCCAGGCTCTCTCGCGACCGCCCCTAGGGGTCGCCTAGCGAACAGGCGAATACCGGCTCACAGGCGCCATCGTCCCTAATGTGAGAGGGCGGCAATCCAAATCGCTCGGCAAGCGCATCGATTCCTGGGTCTATGGCGAACAAGCGCCGCACGCGCCGCTCGCCAGCAGCCCCGAGCTGAGCCCGACCCGCTGGATCGCGGATCAAGGTCAGCAAGGCCTCGGCTAGCCTGCCCGGATTAGCGGGAGGCGTCAGCAGTCCCGTCGCCCCGTGTTGGATCAACTCCGGAATACCCGATATGTTGGTCGAGACGCAGGCGAGCCGTTGACTTTGCGCCTCGATCAACACGTTCGGCAGACCGTCCCGATCCCCATCCTTAGCCACCTTGGAGGCGAGCACGAAAAGATCGGCCTCGCGGTACGCCGCGAGCACCTCGGGCTGGGGCAAGGCGCCACGCCATTCGACCCGGTGCGACAAACCCAAACTTTCGGCCTGGGACTTCAGAGCCCGGCCGAGCGTGCCGCCTCCGATATGGACAAAACGCCATTCGAGGCCGTTGGGCAGTAACGCCAGCGCCGCCAGCAGGTCGTCGTAGCCCTTCTTCGCAACTGCCCGACCGACCGAGAGTAGGAGCACCGGGTGCTCGGGATCGCTGCCGTCCTTCCCGGCTGATCGGGGCGGAGCCGGTTGGAAGCGCGTAAGATCGAGCCCGTGGTAGCACAGCGAAACCGAACTGCGACAGGGGGCGAGGCTCGCGAGGTGGCTGCGCCCGACTTCGGTGCACGTCACCACCCAAGCTGCTTCCGCAAGTTTTACTCGCTTCTCCCACTCCGCAAGCGTCCAGATATCCTTGGCATGCGCCGAAGCGGTCCAGTCTAGGCCGGTGATCAGCGCGGCATAACGGGCGACCGAGGCCGGCGTGTGCAGAAAATGCGCGTGAAGGTGATCGACATCGGGAGGCAATTCCGCTGCCAAGACCAATGCTTGGCCAAAGCGGCGGATTCGGTTGGGAGTTGGGTCTCGGCGCAGGTCGCCTAGCCAGACCGCCCTTGCCCGAGCATATCCCGGGTATCGGCGCGAGCGCCGCCACCCGTCCCAGACACGGTGTGGTTCCTGATAAAGGTATTCCGGGAGGTAGAGGAGTTCAGCGCGGATCGAGCGATGGACGGGGTGGATTGTGCGATCCGTCGGATGCCGCAAAGAAGCGATCAGGATTTCGAGCCCACGCCTCTCCAGGGCGAGGATCTCCTGCGCGATGAAGGTTTCAGAGAGCCGCGGATAACCCTTCAAAATGAAGGCGATGCGACCTGGCGCCCTGGTTGACGCTGCCACCCCTCAAGTCCCGAAGCGCGGGCGAGCCGCAAAGCAGCCGGCCCGTCCCTGATCCAGCAAACTCCGCGCCAATCGGTTGACGACCGGCATGCCGTCGAGGAGCCCAGGAATTAGAACGGCCGAAGGGGGCTGCTGCTTTGGTAATCTTCGAAGCGCTGTCGCCATTACTTGGGGGTCCCGGGCGTCTTGCTCAGACAACATCGCAAGGAGGCCCAGTTCGGCGGCGCGCTTTGTCCTGATAAACTGCTCCAAGCGCGGCGCGGTTCGCGGCACGATTAACGCCCGTTTGTCGAAAGACAGAATTTCACAAAAGGTGTTGTAACCACCCATAGCGACGACACCAACCGCGCGCGCCATGAGGCTCTCAAGGCGGGCGTTAAAGGTGATCCCCCGGACGTTATCGAGGCGGGCCGCCCGGCTTGCGAATGCCGCACGCTGCTCAGGCAACATAAACGGGCCGAACACAATTAGCGCAGGGTTCTCGATATCGGGGTGGTTCTCATAAGCGGATAGCACCAAATCGACCAACGCCTCCCCATCTCCGCCACCGCCCGGCGTGACGAGCAGGAAATCCTTGTCAACCATGCCGAGAAGCTCCGGCGACAGGTACAGCTCCCCAGCGGTACGCCGAAGATAGCCGGTGTAGGTCATCCGCTGCCGCACGCTCTTCGGCACCGAAAGACCTGCAAGCGGGTCACAGATCTGGGGCAAGCCGTATACCCAAATCTCGTCATAGTATTCGGCCAGCGCAGGGACCGCCTGCTTGCGCTCCCATTCGCTCTCGAGGGCTTCCGGATCGTCCATAACATCGCGCAGCCCGAGGACCAAGGCGGTCCCGCGTCTTTGCAGCATATCGAGAGTGTCTCGCACTTCGCCTCGCAAACCGAGCGGTTCCTTGTCGACAATCAGCAGATCGGGATCGAATATGTCGGCTGTGTGCCGAATGATCGACGAGCGCATCGCTAGCGTCTCGTCGATATTGATGTGCAAATTAAGAGAGACGTATTCGCCATTGCGCAACTTAATGACCCCGGGCACCCGCACAAAATCAACACGCGAGCGGAAGTCGAAACTACCAATGATCGGAGAACCTGATAGGATCAAAATCGACACCGCCGGATCGGCATCGACGAGCGAATGGGCGATCGCCCGACACCGGCGCAAATGGCCGAGTCCGAAGCTATCGTGGCTGTAGATAAGCACCCGTTGATGGTGACGGCGAACGGTCACGCGGGAACTCTCACTTAACCATACCCATGAACTATTGCATAAGTGAATACGCCACGAAATGATCTTTTCATGAAAGCGATCACCACAGAGGGAACGGCGGCTCTTATCACACCGGTAGAGGGCGCTCTTCGCGTCCCGGTGGGCGTGCTTGGCGTCTTTCGCGGACCGCCGAAGCGGGATATTTTGCTGCCTGCACCGCACACCGGAGTCGAAGATTCAGCCGTGCCTCAGCCGCCAATTTATCGGATCATCCTCTCGCGACAGCAATTTCCTCTCCGCTTCCCCACCGTGATCCCCTTTCCTTTGTTTTTCGTTTCTCTTGGCGTGCCAAAGACCACTCCTCATCGGACAATCGGTGGCGAACAATTTTCTGCGATAAGCAACGGTCCAGAGAAAGAATTTGCCGAACCGGAGTATCGTTCGGGTGTTGTATCGGACGAGTCTGTTGCGAAATTTCGGCGACGTCATCGTCCTCGGCGATGGGAAACCGAAACAGCAAGGAGGTCAAGCCGCGCTCGAAGAAAACGCAAAGCGGATGTCCGTGCTGGTCGTGAGGGAATGAGAAGACGGACCCGCATGATGGGAGGAAGAAGATGAGCCTCAAGCAAGAATTCGAACTGCTTCGCCGCGTGCCCATCTTTGCCGAGATCGAGCCGTCAAAGTTGAAGCTGCTGGCGTTTATGAGCGAGCGGGTTGGCTTCGACCCTGGCAAGCGACTTATGCAGCAAGGCGATCCCGCCGACGCGGCGTATCTGATCATTGACGGCTACGCTGAGGTCATTCTCGAAACGCCCAGCGGCCCGGTGATCGTGGCAACGCTCGGCGCTAACGAGATCGTCGGAGAGATGGGGATATTGGGAAACGTGCCGCGTGCGGCGACTGTCCGTGCCAAAGACCGTTTAATCGCCTTGCGCATCTCAAAGGAGCCATTCATGCGCATGGTTCGGGAATTTCCAACTATGGCGGTCTCGATGATGCAAGAACTGGCGCATCGGCTTGAATTGACGAATAATCAGTTGAGTAGCGCGCTTGCGGAGGTCAAACGATTGCGCGAGCAGGGTGGCATCGCTGCTTGATCACTCGTGAGCCGGCTCGACAGCTTCATCCGGCGCCTGGAAGCCCAGCGCGCCTGCCTCAACATGGCAGCGCAATTGGTGAAAGCGCTAGAGGGCGAGGTGCTTGAGCTCGGCCTCGGTAATGGTCGGACGTATGATCATCTCCGCGAGCTGTTTCCGGATCGCAAGATCTACGTCTGTGAGCGCCGGGTTGCCGCCCATCCCGATTGCGTACCGCCATCTGAGCTTCTTTTGCTCGGCGATATGCGCGAGACACTGCGCGATGCCCGCAACCGGCTTAACGATCGCGTAGCGCTTACTCATCTCGACCCCGCGACCGGCGACGTGGTGGCGGGCAAGATGCTCGCAGACGAACTCGTGCCGCTTGTCTTACCGTTACTGCGTCTCGGCGGAGTACTTGTCAGCGAGCCGGCGCTCGCAGCAGACGGGCTGAACTCCCTCTCCTTACCAGCAGGTGTTGAGTCCGGACGTTATAATCTCTACCGTCGCGTCAGCCATCGATCACCACCATGACCGGGACATGGTCCGAAGCCTTGTCCCAATTTCTGCTATCGCGATAAACGCGTGCTTGGTTAAGGGCACTCACGAGCGGGGGTGTCACCCAAACATGATCGAGACGGCGGCCGCGGTCAGACGCAGACCAGTCGCGTGCCCGATAGCTCCACCAAGTGTATAGGCGCTGCGGCGGCGGAACGAAGTGCCGCACGGCATCGACAAAACCGCTCGCGCGCTGTAGTCGGCCGAGGCGTTCGACCTCGACCGGTGTGTGGCTCACCACCGTCAGAAGCTGTTTATGCGACCAGACATCGGTCTCCAAGGGCGCGATGTTGAGATCGCCCACCGCGACCATCGGTCGGCCGTCTCGGCGTTCCGCCGCGAACCATGCCGTGACCTCGTCCAGAAACTGTAACTTGTGGGCAAATTTAGGATTCGCCTCCGGATCTGGTACGTCGCCTCCGGCAGGGACATATATATTGTGCAGCTCGATACCCCTGTGCAGCTCTACGATGGCATGACGGCAATCGGCACGGTTGCACCAAGCGCGGATCCCAGAGGCCTGGAACGGTGAGCGCGATAGGATCGCTACGCCGTTATAACCTTTCATGCCATGTACAAGCATATGGTGGTAGCCGAGCGCCTCGAACGCGTCGCGCGGGAACAGTTGGTCTGGGGTCTTGGTCTCCTGTAGACACAGAACATCCGGGAACCACTCCGCCACGAGGCGGCGAACATTGTCGATTCGTAAGCGGATCGAATTGATGTTCCAAGTGACGAGCCGCAGCGTCATTGCCGGCCCCTGGTGATCAGCCTAAGGGAGGGGCCGTACCAGGGATGACGGCCTTTTGGCACAGCCAAAAACAACGGCGCCCGGTCGGGGGGGAAGACCGGGCGCCTGCATGTCAGAAGCGTTTGGGGGAAATCGGGCCCGCAGGGGAGACGGGACCGTTCTAAAGAGAGTTGTCGAACTCTCTCCGCTTCCGAGTGTAGCAAATGGGGTGCGTGCGAGAAAAAACAAACACTGATTCGCGCATATCCGAGACGGGAAAAACGCATGCTGGTCCCCGGAAGCAACCTCAATTCCATCAAGCCGCGCGTACGGCTGAATTAGAACCCGCAACGGATGCGTCGCAGGCATCGGCGAATGCCGAAAAAAGGGCTTTCGAAAGCGGGTTTTCTAGGACCTTGTACTCCGGGTGCCACTGCACGCCGACGACAAATCGTGCACCGAGCAGGCTGACCGCCTCAATTTGCCCGTCAGGCGCCATCGCTTCTACGCGCAACCTCGGCGCTGGGCGATCGATACCCTGCGAGTGCAGTGAATTGACCATAACCTCTGCCGTTCCAGCAAGCAACGCCAGGAGCCCTCCGGGAGTCAGTGCAACGCTGTGCGCGGGGCCATAAGGCCCGTCGGGCGAATCTTTGCGAGAGCGGTGATTGAGCCGGCCGGGCACCTCGTGCACCTGCTGGTGCAACGTACCCCCCAACGCGACATTCAACTCCTGAATACCACGGCAAATTGCCAGGATCGGAAGGTCCCGCCGAACCGCCTCGCGAATCAGCGGCAGCGTCGTCGCGTCGCGCTCCGGATCGTGTAGGATTTCCGGATGACTTGGCTCGCCGCCGTATTGGCTTGGGTGCACGTTCGAGGGGCTACCTGTCAGCAACAGCCCGTCGAACCTGTCGAGCAGGCCGCACATATCGACCTTCGACCCCACCGCCGGGATTAATATCGGTAGGCACCCGGTCGCGTCTATCACGGCAGTCGGATACTTGTCGGCCACCCCATGAATGACCCGGTCGTTGATCGTACGCGTACAGCTCGGGATACCGATGAGCGGCATATGACGAATGGACATCGAGATTGGCTCAGGGCTCGTATTGGCGGTGGGAAGCAGCGTAAGGATCTTGATATACAAAGAGCTTGGGGTCGAGCGCCATCCCGAATTGTTCGTTGGAAAGCGAAACCGCTGTCGTCTTGCGCTGCTGATCGACGATCGACCACTGCCGCAGAGCAAGAGGATCGTCGCTGAACACCATCGTCAAACTGCCGCTATCTGGCTGAGCTTTTTCGACGACCGTTATCCGCAATGCGTTCGCACCACGCTCGAAGCGGGTAACGATGAGGTCGCTGAAGGTGATAGGCTCGCGAAGGAGCAGCCAAGCAGGTGTCGATTTCAGCCCGATTTTGGACATTTCAGCGAGCTGCTTGTCCACGTAATACACATAGAACATGTCAGCGAGCATAAGAATCGGCGAGGGCGGATCATATTCGAACCGCATCCGGCCCGGTCGAGCCATCCACAATTGGCCGGTCACGGTACCGCCGCCAGCTGATACCTGCTGGAAACGAGCGTACATCGTGCGAATATTGTTTAGATAAGCGGCGACACGCTGCAGACCCGCGAGGTCTTGGGAAGTAAGCTCGACCGCGCGGGGAGGTTCGGCAGCGCGAGAGCCAGGCAGACACAGCGCAGCTCCCCATGCAAGAGCGCCTACAATCAGAGCGCACCGGCTGATTGCCATGTTGCACGGGATTCGCAACTGATCGCCGATGCGTCCCATACCGGCCATCTCATTTCCCCATTTCCACACGTTGCGGATCCAAAGCGAGAGATGACATGCGCCACCGGGAGCTTCAATTGCGGTCAATCGCCGCCGCCTGCCAAAACCTCACGTTTACCAACATGATTCGCGGCACTGACGATGCCTTCGGCTTCCATTCTTTCGATAATCCGGGCCGCGCGGTTGTAGCCGATCTGAAGATGGCGCTGCACGAAACTTGTCGAGGCCTTACGTTCCCTGCAGACTACCGCAACGGCCTGTGCATATAACTCGTCACCCGGTTTAGCGTCGCCGTCTTCCCCGAGGGGGTCGAGTGGGGTGTCATCGTCTTCGGTAATCTCGTCGATATAATCGGGGACTCCGCGCGTCCTCAGGAACGAGACGACGCGCTCAACCTCTTCGTCCGAGACGAACGGCCCGTGGACACGGGTGATACGGCCGCCGCCGGCCATATACAGCATGTCACCCCGGCCGAGGAGCTGCTCTGCGCCCCCTTCGCCGAGGATAGTGCGGCTGTCGATCTTCGAGGTCACCTGGAAGCTGATGCGAGTGGGGAAGTTTGCCTTGATCGTGCCGGTGATCACGTCTACCGACGGGCGCTGTGTAGCCATGATCAGGTGAATCCCGGCAGCGCGGGCCATCTGTGCCAGCCGCTGGATGGCCGCCTCGATCTCTTTTCCGGCAACCAGCATCAAATCTGCCATTTCGTCGACCACGACGACGATGAGGGGGAGCTCGCGGGTATCGAAAGGCTCCGGCTCAAAGATCGGATGCCCCGTTTCCGGATCGAAGCCGGTCTGAACTTTGCGAATTAAGCGCTCGCCCTTCGCTGCCGCCTCGGCTAACCGCGCATTGAAACCATCGATATTGCGAACCCCCAATTTCGACATTTTACGGTAGCGGATCTCCATTTCGCGCACCGTCCATTTCAGTGCGAGAACCGCTTTTCTCGGGTCGGTGACGACGGGGGCGAGAAGATGTGGGATGCCGTCATAGACCGACAGCTCCAGCATCTTCGGATCGACCATGATGAATTTGCAGCGGTCAGGCGGCATCCGGTACAGGATCGAGAGAATCATTGTATTGATGCCGACCGATTTGCCCGAGCCGGTCGTGCCGGCGATCAATAAATGCGGCATCTTTGCGAGATCGGCGAGCACAGGCTCGCCGGAGATGTCCTTCCCCAGGATCAGGGCGAGGCGCCCGGGATGGTTCTCGTAAACCGGTGATTCTAATAGCTCGCGCAGGAAGACGGTTTCGGCCTTGCGGTTAGGGAGCTCGATTCCGATCACGTTGCGCCCGGATACCACCGCGACTCGAACCGAGATGGCGCTCATGGAGCGGGCGATGTCGTCAGCTAGACCGATGATCCGGGAGGCCTTGATACCGGGTGCGGGCTCGAGCTCGTAGAGCGTCACCACTGGGCCTGGGCGAATTTGTACGATCTGACCCCTGACCCCAAAATCCTCCAGCACCGTTTCGAGCAGCCGAGCGTTCTTTTCGAGAGCCTCTTCGTTGATCGCCTCCGTCTTGACCGTATGCGGCTTTGCCAAGAGCTCGAGGGAGGGCAATACGGGCTGCCCGCCGGGCTCCAGATCGAGGGCCGGCTGCCGCTCCTGCTCGGCACGCTTTCCTTGTCCCGGCGGTTTTGCTTTCGGCGCGATAAAGCGAACAAGCCCGCCGCCCTGACGCTCTCCGCTTCCATTTTCCTTATGATCAAGGCGCGGCTCACGCCGACTAGGTAACGGAGTGAAAATGGCTGAAGGGCGGGGCTCGTGCGGGCTGCCGATCTTGTCCGTTCGACCGAAACTTGGCCAATCGCGGCGGCGTAATGCACGACCCGTGATCCAGATCGCCGCAGCCGGCCCCCAAGCGGAAAGAGCGACGAGCCAACTGCCCCCTCGCCCCACACCTTCCCCGATCTGACGCCAGTCACGCAAAGAGAGCCCCAGACTTGCTAACAGCAGGAGTCCCATCAAAGCTGCGGCGCCCATTGAGATCGGCAACATTGCGGAACCGAGCCCCGAACGCGACAACACTCGCTGCAAGCCCCACCCGATCGCCCCGCCAGGACCGGCTGGGGCTGGGAACGCGCCCATATCGAGAACCGAAAGCGCAAGCGCGCCGAGTACTAGGATGACAGGCATTAGCGCCAATCTCCGCCAAATCGCGCGAAGAGGTCGGTTCAGCAGCAGGCGGAATGACCAGGCGAGAAGCAGGGTTGGAATCAGGAAGCAGGCGAGTCCGAGGCTCTGGCACAGCACATCGGCGAGTACCGCCCCGTCATGTCCGAGAAAGTTGTGGGGTGGCGCATCGACCGCCGTGTCTAGCGACGCGTCCCGTCCGTCATAGGTCAGCAGCATCAGCAAGAGCAGAAGGCTTGCCAGTAGCAAAGCAAAGGCGAGCGCCTCGACGAGCCGGCGACGCAACACCGCCCAAGCTTCCCCGATGCCGCCCATCCGGGTACTCGCCCGATAAGCTGCAGACTTGGCCATGCTATCCCCCGTCGCCGGCCTGACCCCTAACTTCATCCAGTACAACAGCCGATGTTCCGGTGCAAACGTGATCGTCGCTGCGCGAGCCGAGGGTAAGCCGGCGTGGGACCAGCTTGGCGGGCCTGTTTGTTTCCGCGCAGAATCTACAAGCACGGGCGCCGTCGTTTTAGCCTAGCCGGCGACGCCGAGGTTGGTCTGTTGCGTGAAAAGCCAAGTGTGCAGAGGCGAATTCCTCAAAATGTCAAGCAAGTTATTGTTAATATGACAATTATTATCGTTGAGCAGCGCTATCTCGGTTCCTCTGGCATTATCTGGACAGGTTACGAATAGGGCGCCATTCTCTTGCGATGGCCGACGATGTCGAACTGCTGATCGCCGGCGGCGGGCTCACTGGATTGCTACTCGGTGTCGCTTGCGCACGTGCCGGGCTTGCGGTCGCGATCGTCGATCGTCAAGAGCCCGCGGCAATGCTCGGCGAACAATTTGACGGGCGCAGCTCGGCGATCTCCTACAGCTCGCGGAACGTCCTCGATGCCCTAGGGCTGTGGGCGGACATCGCCGCTGATGCCCAGCCAATCCTCGAAATCCGGGTCGCAGACGATAACTCTCCGCTGTTCTTGCATTACGACCACCGCGACCTCGGGGCCGACATCCCACTCGGCTATATCGTCGAAAACTATGTGCTCCGCCGCGCGCTGCTCGAGTGCGTCGGGTCGATCCCAAACTTGGCCCTTCTGGCGCCGTTCGAAGTCGACTCAGTCTCGGCGTCGCGGCATAGCACGACTGCTGGACTCTCCTGCGGACGCCAGATTACCGCTCGGCTTGTAGCCGCGGCCGATGGAGCATCATCGCCGTTGCGGCGCGTGGCTGGAATCCGCGCCATCGATTGGCGGTATCGTCAGGCCGGCATCGTAACCACGGTGCTGCATGAGCGCCAGCATCGCGGCATTGCTGTCGAGCATTTCCTGCCTCCAGGCCCCTTTGCCATCCTGCCGATGACAGGAAATCGTTCCTCGATCGTCTGGACGGAACAGGCCGAACTGATGCCGCGGTTGATCAAGCTTTCCGAGGCAGAATTCGCGGCAGAGCTCGCCGGCCGTTTCGGAGATTTTCTCGGCGCCGTCGAACCAGTCGGACACCGTTGGGCATATCCGCTCGCCCTTATACTGGCAGAAAACTATATCGGGCATCGACTCACCCTGGTTGGAGAGGCGGCCCATACGATCCATCCGATCGCCGGTCAGGGGCTTAACCTCGGAATACGCGATGTTGCCGGGCTCGCCGAGTTGCTTATCGACGCGCGGCGCGTCGGTCTCGATATCGGTGACGAGCGGGTGCTACGGCGCTATCAGCAATGGCGTCGCTTCGATACTCTCGCCCTCGCTGCGGTAACCGACGGGCTCAACCGGCTCTTCTCAAACGCGCTACCGCCGTTGCAACTCGCCCGCGGTCTCGGCCTCGCCGCGGTGCACCGCGTGCCACCGGTGAGACGGGTTTTGATGCGCGATGCCATGGGCCTTGTTGGCGACCTGCCGCGCCTTCTCCTCGGCCAGCGGCTCTAACCGCACCACCTCCGATTATGACACGCGGGTCGCGCCGCTCGCGGCGAGAGCCGCAAGATACTCCCGCCAACGCCTGTCATGCTCGACACCGAGCTGGTAGAGATAATTCCAGGAGTAGATCCCTGTGTCGTGGAGATCGTCGAAGATGATCCGAACAGCATAATTGCCGACCGGTTCAAGGCCGATGATCCCGACACGAGCGCGGCCGTACACGAGCGTCTTCTGCCCCGGACCGTGCCCCTGCACTTCGGCCGATGGACTCTCGACTCGCAGATATTCGGCTGGAAGGCTAAAGCTATTACCGTCGTCGAACGAGATCTCCAGCACCTTTTCAGCCTGCTTCAGACGGAGTTCAACCGGCCAGCATGCTGTACTTCCGGCGCTCAAGGCCGTCCCTCCTGGTTAGCTCATGGTGAAGGAAGACGTTTGGTTGCTTTCTCGTCGTCGCGCAAAGGCCGCGCCTCGTCGACTAGCATGATCGGGATCCCATCGCGGATCGGGTAGGCGAGCCCCGCTTCTTCGCTGATCAGCTCCTGAGCTTCGCGGTCGTAGCGCAAGGACCCCTTGGTCAAAGGGCAGACGAGAATTTCGAGCAGTCTCGGATCGATTTCGGGTGTCTCCCCCATATCACTCCTCCGCGATAGACCAAACCATGCTCAGTGGCGCGCACCGGCACCGATGCCGCCGCTTGGACGATTTAGCACCGCCATCTCGACAATCGCCGTCAACAGCCGCGCCCGATCGTCTAGGTCGGAGGCCTCGAGCAGCGCCTGTTTCTCGCTTGGCTCAAACGGGCACATCATCGCGATCGAAGTAACGAGGCGATCGACCGGCACCGAAGTAATGGCATCCCAGTCGGCCGAGATCTGGTGCTGTTGGAACAACGTCCTGAGGCCGCGGATCAAACGCTCTCTGTCGAAGCCTGTCTCCTCCTCGCTCTCGAGATCACGAGCGAAATCAGCCCATTCCGGCACGATACGGCGATAGCCTTCCAGCAGCGGCAGCTCCTCGCTTATCCGAAAACGGCTGATGCCGGTGAGAGTGATCAGAAAGCGTCCGTCATCGGTCTCGGCAAACGATGTGATGCGGCCCGCGCACCCTATCGGGTACACCGGCGGGTTGGCGCCGGTAACCATTGGGTCGCTCGGTTGGACCATGCCGATCAACCGCTCGCCCGCGAGCGCATCGCGCGTCATCGCAAGATAGCGGGGCTCGAAAATGTTGAGCGGCAGCCGCCCACGCGGCAGCAGCAGAACACCCGTCAGGGGGAAGACCGGGAGAATGGCGGGAAGCGCTACTGCACCGTGCCGTTCGGCCATCTGCTGCTTCCGTCAGGAGAACATCACGGAGGAGAGGCGTCGCCGACCGCTCAGGGTCAGCGGATCGGTCGGACCCATGACTTCGAAAAATTTGACCAGCTGCTTGCGCGCCGCCTGCTCGTTCCACTCGCGGTCCCTCTTGAAGAGGGTCAACAGCTCGTCGATGGCCGCTTCCCGCTCGCCACTCCCGAACAGCCCAGTCGCGAGCTCGAGGCGCGCCGCATGATCATCGGGGTTCTCCTTCAGTCGGGCACGCAGTTTGCCTGCGGAAGCCATCGCCTTCTGCGCCTGCTCCGCGAGGTCGAGGGCGGAGCGAGCCGCGGTGATCTCGGCTTGGTTGGCGCTCTCTTTCGGAACGCGATCGAGCAGCTGCCTTGCTTTGGCGAGCTCGCCACGGGCGATTGTCGAGCGGGCGAGCCCGGCGGTCGCGTCGATATTGCCGGGTTCGCGTTGCAGGATCTGCGAATAGAGTGCACTGGCGCTGGCGTGATCGCCTCCTTGCAGCGCTTCTTTAGCCATCGCCAAAGCCTCTTCGACCGGCGACGGGCCATCCCCCTTGCCGCGACCGAAGCGTTGGACGAATTGCTTGACCTGGCTCTCGGGCAGGGCGCCGACAAAACCATCGACCGGGCGGCCATCCTTGAACGCATAGACGGCCGGTATCGACTGGATGCGCATCTGCTGCGCAATCTCTGGGTTTTCGTCGATATTGAGCTTGACCATCTTGACCGCACCGTTGGTGGCGCGGACAGTCTTTTCGAGGATCGGCCCCAGTTGCTTACAGGGACCGCACCAAGGCGCCCAGAAATCGACAATGACCGGGGCGTCAAAGGAGCCGTCGACAACCTCGGCCATAAAAGTGGCGGTCGTGACGTCCTTTACGGGGGCGGCCGCGGCGCCGCCAATCAAAGGTTCGCTCGGCATCACTCTCTTCTCCCGGTTTACGCAACAACATGGCGGCACGCCACGGGGATGACAAGCGCCTCCAAGGGGGTAAAACCAGCACCGGTTTCTTCAGGTGGGCTCAGCCTTCACGCTCGAGATCACCGAGTTCGACAATTCGCGGCTCATGCCCCGTGGCGGCTACAAACCGCAGCAGATCGGCTGGAGAGATCGCGGTTGTGCGGTCATTTTCGAGGGGATGATAGTTGAGCTGGTCACACTGCAACATCACGGCATCGAGCACTGGGGTGACAAGACCCTCGACGTCATTGACGAGAGCGAAGGGCGTCACACTACCGGGCCGCACGCCGAGCAGGTTGAAGAGATCCGCGGCGCCGCCGAACGAAAAGCGCGCCGCGCCCAATCGTGTTGCGAGCCTTTTCAGATCGACCCGGCGCTCTTCGAGCATGACCGCGAGCCAAAGCCCGCCTTTCTTGTCCTTGAGGAAGAGGCTCTTGCAATGTCCCCCGGGGAGACTTCCGCGCAGCGCGGCCGCTTCGGCGACTGTGAAGACGGGCGGGTGCGAATAGGTGCGATGCGCGATGCCGAGTTCGTCGAAATGCGCGAACAGGTCCTCGGGGGTCATCGGCGGCGACGGCATAACGGATACGATGTGATCCGACCGCAAGGAAAGCAAGGCTTGCAAACCCTTCTTCCGGTACTATCATGCGCGCAAATTAGCCGCGTCAGACCCCTCTGCGCGGTGGATGCGGGTGTAGCTCAGGGGTAGAGCACAACCTTGCCAAGGTTGGGGTCGGGGGTTCGAATCCCCTCGCCCGCTCCAAATATTGCGCGGGTTTAGCGGACTACTCGGGAAGGCGTCCGCAAACCTAGCAAGCACATAGCAAGCAGCAGGCCGCCGGAAACCGCTCCGAGGCGGGCTGGCGAGCGCTCGAGAGACGGTTGTCGGCGCCGCGGTTGCGCGGCCCGGCTATGGCGGCATCGTGCTGGGCCCGCAGGCGAGCCTGGGCTTCGATCCGCAACCGGTCTCCCGCAGGCGACCGCAGCCCGGGCACGCCTGGCCGCTCGGCGATGTCGTCGAGACGCCGCCCTCCCCGCCCGACGAAATTGTCCGCGCGCTCGATGGCTTCTTCGCCCGCTCGGGCGGCGCCTACGGTATCCTGATCGCCACGCCCGAGCGCATCCTGTGCGAACGCTACAACGCATTCGGCGCCGCCGATCGTGCGACCCCGAGCTGGTCGATGACGAAGGCGATCACCTGCACCGTGATTGGCCGCCTGATTCAAGAAGGCTGGCTCGCCTCGGTATACGACCCGGCGCCGGCGCCGCTGTGGCGCGATCCGCGCGCGATCCACCGGGTGATCACGCTCGATCACCTGCTGCGCATGCGCTCCGGGCTCGCGTTTCCCGTGGCGCACGGCGACGGCCGCGTGACGCTCGGCTTCGAGAACAGCGCGGTGTATCAGGATGCCGGCGACGCGTTCGAAGCGGCACAACGTTCGATCATCGCCACCGTGCCCGGCGCGGTATACCGGTACATCAACAGCGGCCTCAACGTGCTCGGCGCGATCATCCGCGACCGGATCGAACGGCGCGGGCTGCCGTATTACGAGACCTTGTACGGTCTGCTGGTCGATCGCCTCGGCATGGCGAGCTACCAGCATTCCGCCGACGTCGCGGGCAATCTGATCGCGTCGGGGGCCGGCTTCGCGACCTTGCGCGACTACGCAAAGCTCGGTGTGCTACACTTGCAGAACGGCATGTGGGACGGCGAGCGGCTCCTGCCGCAGGGCTGGGGCGACTACGCGCTGATCGCGACGCATACCGGAACCAGCTATGCGGCGTGCTTCCGCACCAATATCGACCGCCTGTTCCCCGATCTCCCGTCCGATACCGCTTGGGCATCGGGCGCCTCCGACCAGCGCATCTTCATCTTGCGCCGCCACCGGTTGACCGTAGCGGTCAGCAACGAAACGGACCATTCGATGGATCTGCTCGCGTTGAACCAGGTCATTGCAACCGCAATCGCTGCCTGGGCATAGCGATGTCACGCCGCAGACCCTCATCTCAGGAGATCAGCGATGCCGATCGCCAATGACTTGCCCGAAGTGCTCGAAACCACTGAACCCGAGCGCCTTGCCACCG
>Ga0306926_10000986_pt1 | contig 27790 bp, 22 predicted proteins | sample flu12Cox44000178_FD_203759 | JGI IMG/M metagenome (GOLD analysis project Ga0306926, IMG submission 203759) | Lab enrichment of tropical soil microbial communities from Luquillo Experimental Forest, Puerto Rico - flux8day.12C.oxic.44.000.178 (v2)... | ecosystem: Environmental > Terrestrial >...
CGACGGCGATCCAATCGTCATCGACGTTGCCAGCCGGAAGCTCGAGCTCGGAATCAGCCAGGAGGAGATCCGAGGGCGCCTCGAGGCGTGGCGGGCGCCGGCGCCCAAGTACGCGAGCGGGGTGCTCGCCAAATACGCGCGCCTCGTGTCGTCAGCGTCAACGGGGGCGGTGACGGGGTAGGAGTTCTATGAAGCTGAGTGGCGCGCAGATCCTGTGGGAGTCGCTGGTTCGCGAAGGGGTCACCGACGTCTTCGGGTACCCCGGCGGCGCGATTCTGCCAGCCTACGACGCGATGCTGGCCTACCCGATCCGTCACGTGCTCGTCCGTCACGAGCAGGGCGCGACGCATATGGCAGACGGGTACGCGAGGGCGACCGGCCGGGTCGGCGTTGCCGTTGCCACCTCCGGTCCCGGTGCAACCAACATGGTCACCGGCATAGCGACAGCGATGATGGATTCCTCGCCCGTCGTCTGCATCACCGGGCAGGTCGGCAGCAAGCTCATCGGATCCGACGCCTTTCAGGAATGCGACATCACCGGCATCACGCTCCCGATCACAAAGCACAACTATCTCGTGACAACCCCGAACGAGGTCGCTGCCGCCGTACGCGAGGCGTTCGCCGTCGCCCGCGGCGGTCGCCCGGGCCCGGTCCTCGTCGACATCACGAAGGACGCCCAGCAGGAGCGCGCGGAATTCGATTGGGAAGCCGCGCGGCCCCGTTTGACCGAAGCCTACGACGCCGCGCTGCCGGGCGACGGCGACTGCCTCGAAGCCATCGAGCTTCTGAACGGTGCGGAGCGCCCCCTGATTCTCGCGGGGCACGGCATCACGCTCTCCGGCGCCGAGCGTCAGGTGCTCGCCCTCGCCGAGCGCGCGCAGATTCCCATCGCAATGACGCTCCTCGGCATCGGTAGCGTGCCGGCATCCCATCCGCTCAACCTCGGCATGATGGGCATGCACGGCGAGGCGTGGGTCAATGAAGCGATTCAGGGGGCCGATCTGCTCATCGCGCTCGGCATGCGGTTCGACGACCGGGTCACGGGCAATCTCAAGACGTACGCGCGCAGCGCGCGCAAGATTCACATCGACATCGATCGCGCCGAACTGAACAAGAACGTTCGAGTCGACGTCGCCATTGCGAAGGATCTGAAGGCGGCGCTCGACGAGTGGCTCCCGCTCGTGGTGCCTCGCGATCGGTCGCCCTGGCTGGCGCGGATCAGCGCCTCCAAAGGCGACTCGGCTGTGCGCGACATCCAGAACCTTCCCGATGACGGCCACTTGTACGCGGCCCATGTCCTCAACGATCTCTGGAGACTGACGGGCGGGGACGCGCTGATCGTGAGCGATGTCGGCCAGCACCAGATGTGGGAGGCGCAGTACTACAAACACGAGCGCTCGCGGACGCTGATCACGTCCGGCGGTCTTGGCACGATGGGGTTCGCCCTGCCGGCCGCCATCGGCGCAAAAATCGGCCGCCCCGACGCGGAGGTGTGGGTCGTCGTGGGCGACGGCGGCTTCCAGATGACGATGGCGGAGCTGGCGACGATGACGCAGGAGCAGCTCGACATCAACGTGGCGATCATCAATAACGGCTATCTGGGCATGGTGCGACAGTGGCAGGAGTTCTTTTACGACAAGCGTTACGCTGCGACGCCTATCACCGCGCCTGACTTCGCGAAGCTGGCGGCCGCGTACGGAATAGATGCGACAACCGTCAAGACGCGGAAGGACGTGGACCTCGCCGTCAACGCTGCACGGACGTCGAACCGGGCGGCGGTCATCGATTTTCAGGTGGAGCAGGAGGATTCGGTCTATCCCATGGTTCCGGCCGGCGCCGATCTGCACAAAATGATCCGAAGGCCATCGGCGATCGTAGAGACGGCGGCGGACTGACGAGTATGATCCATACCTTCACGGTCTATGTCGACGACAGGCCAGGGGTCTTGAACCGCGTCGCCTCACTCTTCAGGCGCCGGGCATTCAACATCGAGTCGCTGAGCGTCGGGCACACCGAGACGCCGGGCCTGTCCCGCATGACGGTGGTCGTCGACACCGACGAATACGGCGCGCGACGTTTGGAAGCGCACCTGTACAAGCTCGTGCCCGTCCGCCGTGTCGACGACATCACGACCGCGGCGTACATTTCGCGCGACCTCGCCCTCGTCAAGGTCGCCGCCACCGGCGAGGCACGGACGCACGTCATGCAGCTCGTCGACGTCTACCGCGCGCGCATTGTCGACGTCAGCCCCGAATCACTCGTCATCGAAACGACCGGGACGGAAGACAAGATCGACAGCCTGCTCGAGGTGCTGCGGCCCTACGGCGTCATCGAGATGGCGCGCACTGGCCGCGTGGCAATGGCGCGCGGCTCGGCGCCCGTTCGCAGGAACGGCGGGCGGTCCTTTCCAGGCGAAGAGATCGGTGGAGATGTCAGCAGCGGCTCTGTGTGAAAGCGAGGATCCTGAATGGCAACGATGTATTACGACAAAGACGCAGACCTTTCGTTGATCCGCGGGCGCAAGGTGGCGGTGATTGGCTACGGTTCGCAGGGACACGCGCACGCGCTGAACTTGAAGGACAGCGGCGCCAGCGTCCGAGTCGGGCTGCCCGCAACCAGCCGGTCGCGGGCAAAAGCACAGGCGGCGGGGCTGATCGTTGCCGACGTGGCCGAGGCAGCCAAGTGGGCCGACGTCGTCATGATCCTGATTCCGGATACGTCGCAGGCAAAAGTCTACAGGGAAGAGATTGAGCCGAATCTCGCGCCCGGCGACCTGCTGATGTTCGCCCACGGCTTCAACATTCGCTTTGGCACCATCACCGTCCGCGCCGACGTGGATGTCGCCATGGTTGCGCCCAAGTCGCCGGGCCATCGGGTGCGCGAGCTGTTCGTCGAGGGCGCCGGCACGCCGGCGCTCATTGCCATCCATCAGGATGCCTCCGGGCGCGCCCGTCCGCTGGCGCTCTCATACGCCAAGGGCATCGGTGTCACGCGGGCGGGCGTCCTCGAGACGACGTTCGCGGAGGAGACCGAGACCGATCTGTTCGGCGAGCAAGCCGTCCTCTGTGGAGGCGTCAGCGCGCTCATCAAGGCCGGGTTCGAGACGCTGGTCGAGGCGGGCTACCAACCCGAAATCGCGTACTTCGAATGCCTCCACGAGCTGAAGCTCATCGTGGACCTTATTTACCAGGGCGGCCTGAACTACATGCGGTACTCCGTCAGCGATACGGCCGAGCACGGTGACTACACGGGCGGACCGCGCATCGTCACCGACGCCACGCGACGGGAGATGAAGCGACTGCTGGAAGAAGTCCGGAACGGCGCCTACGCGAACGCGTGGATCGCGGAGAACGACAAAGGGCGTCCCTGGTTCAACAAAACCCGAGAGGCGGAGAGAGACCACCAGATCGAACACGTCGGCGCCCGTTTGCGCGCGCTCATGCCCTTCCTGAAGCCGGTGGCGACCGAGGAAACGGTCGGAGCGAGGAGTTAGGGCGACATCGCTGATGCGAGGGTCCAACCGCAGTCAGCGTGTGTACACCTTTGCGCCGATTCCGAATCTCCAGAACGACCCGTCGTTGAAAGTGGTCAGCGGAGAATTGAACGCTCCGATCTTGTGATACGTCAGCTCTCCGGTCATCGTCGCGTGGCGATGGAAGAAGAACTCGATCCCACCGCCCAGGTCGACGCCAGGCTTCGTGTCTGACCCGCCCAGCGCGGCCTCGGACGCGTGGAAGTGGTACACGCCGACGCCGCCCGTGACGTACGGATGGACGGCGCCGCCTTCCCAGTTATAAACAAGGTTCCCGTCGAAGAACACTGGAGTGACTGTTCCCGTAAACGTGCGCCCGGTGATATCCCACCATGCCGCGCCGACCTGCCCGCGGATCGAGACCCGGGGCGTCAAATACCGCTCGATGTTGCCGGTGAGGTCCAGACTGGTCTGGAGACTTGCGTCAGCGGGACCGTTCGCGCCGATAGACCCCCCGAAGCCCCACATGCCCGCGTCCGGTACGCGTGATTGCGCCGCAACTGATGCCGAAGTGGCCAAGAGAAGCAGTCCGACGACTGAGGCGTGTGTAGTTCGTTTCATACTTGTGGTTTGTGCAATCAGAGTGCCGAACCGTCGTTCAGGCTCGACCGTAGCTTGACCACTCAGCCGAACAGATGGTAAAAATTGCGCGTCACCGGCATTTGAGAGTCGTCACGCCGTCCGGCCTTACATGGAAAAACTGATCGAGCGCGAGTCCGCGCCTCGAAGCGTTCTAGTCGCCGCGCCAGCCCTCGCCGTCCAGTTCTTTCTGATCCCGTTGGCCGTCGTTGCACTGGCCGTCAGCGTGTACGTTGGCTTCCGGTCGCTCCTCGCCGACGCTCGAACGCCGCAGGACTACCTGCGTGAGGTTCAAGTGGGCGGCTTGAACCGGCGTTGGCCCGCGGCCTACGAGCTGTCGCGATTGATGGCCGATCCGCGCGTCAGGGCCGACAAGACGCTCGGGCCCGCGTTGATCAAAGCATTTCAGAACTCGAAGGGCGACGCGCAGGTCCGTCGCTATCTGGCGCTCGCGATCGGCCGCCTCGATCCGCCGCTCCCACCCGATGCGATCGCCGAGCTGACTGAGGCTCTCGAGGATGCCGACAGCGAGGTCAGAATCAGCGCGATTTGGGCGCTCGCATCGTCGGGGGACGCCGCGGTCGTGTCGCGGTTGATGCCGCTTTACTCAGCTCAGGACGGGGATGCCGGGATCCGGAAGATGGTTGTGTACGCCCTGGGCGCGTTGCCCGGCGATGGACAGATAGCCATACTGCGCACGGCGCTGCACGACGACGCGCCCGACGTCCGGTGGAATGCCGCCGTCGCCCTGGCGCGAAAGGGCAGCCATGAGGGCGTGCCGGTGCTGCGGCAGATGCTCGATCGGCAATACGTCGAGCAGACGGTGAAAAGAGAAGTCCGGCAGGATGCCGATGAAGATCCGATTGCGGATGTGATGATCAGCGGCCTTCGCGCCGCCGCAACGTTGAACGATCAAGCTCTCAAATCCTCGGTGACGGCGCTCAGTCAGAACGACCGGTCTTTGAGAGTCAGGAACGCAGCGCTCGAAGCGCTCAAGGTGATGGGATAATCTTGAATGGCTGACGATCCTCTAGCTACACCCCCGGCCGCCCCTTCGGCGACGCCCCATGCCCCGCCAAAGCCTGCGGTGCCGAGGCCGCCGGCGGTCATTCCGGATCTGTCCGGCAAGACGACGAACGTGGCCTCGGCCGGCGGACAGGCGGCCAAAGCAGCGGTGTCGGCGCCGGCTGCCGCTCGACCGGCGACCCGGGACCCCGACGACACGTCGCCGTTGCTCACGCGCCGGGCGTGGATGGGGCTCGCGTGGGGCGCGTTCTCGGCGGCGTCAGCCGCCGCGCTCGCGGCTACGGGCCGCTTCATGTTCCCGAACGTCCTCAATGAGCCGCCGCAGCAGTTCAAGGCCGGCTTTCCCAGCGAGTACGGCATCGGTGTAGACGAGCGCTGGAAGGAGAAATTCGGCATCTGGCTCGTGCGCACCGCTGAGGACATCGAGCAGCACGCGAGCGGGTTCTATGCGCTCATCACGGTTTGCACGCACCTGGGGTGCACGCCGAACTACCTGGCGGCCGAGAACAAGTTCAAATGCCCGTGCCACGGCAGCGGTTACCATTTGACCGGCATCAATTTCGAGGGGCCGACCCCACGTCCGCTCGAGCGCGCGCGCGTGGCGCTGGCCGACGACGGGCAAATTCTGGTCGACAAAAGCCGGCATTTCCAGTACGAGCTCGGTCAATGGAAGGATCCCGATTCGTTCCTCAAGGTTTGATTCATGGCCGATAAGCAGACTGTCGTTCCGAAGGAAGGGCCAGGCACGCAGTTGTGGAACTGGCTAACGGAGACTCAGGCGTGGAAGTCGATCTTCCGGCACGATCGGCCCGACAGCGACCGCGGGCGCGTGCTGGTCATGCTGACGAACGTCTTCCTGCACCTGCACCCAGTTCGCATTCGCAAGTCGGGCGTCAAGCTCCGCTACACCTGGTGCATGGGCGGGCTGAGCTTCTTCCTCTTTCTCGTGCTCACGTTCACCGGCCTGCTTTTGATGTTCTACTACCGGCCGACGCTCGAGTACGCCTACACCGACATTGTCGGCCTGCGGGAGCACGTGCCGCTCGGCATCATGCGCGAGATGCACCGGTGGGGCGCGCACGCCATGGTGATCACGGTCTGGCTGCACATGTTTCGAGTCTTCATGACCGGATCGTACAAACCGCCGCGGGAATTCAACTGGTCGGTCGGCGTGGTGATGCTCGTGCTCACGCTCCTGCTCTCGTTTACCGGCTACCTCCTGCCGTGGGATCAGCTTGCCATCTGGGCCATCACCGTCGGATCGGGCATGGCGCGCGCAACCCCGTTTCTCGGTCACGAAGGCCCGGGCGCTTCGCTCCTGCGCCTTGGTGACGTGCCGCTGATCCATGCGGCCGACGATGCGCGGTTCGCGCTCCTCGGCGGAACATTCGTCGGCGAAGGCGCGCTCCTGCGGTTTTACGTGCTGCACTGCGTCGGGCTGCCGCTCGGCATTGCCGTGCTGATGGCGGTTCACTTCTGGCGCGTCAGGAAAGACGGAGGGATCAGTGGGCCGCTTTAGGCGCGCAACGAGCGACGAGTCACCGAGCCGCGAGTCACGAGGACCGGAGCCATGGGACTGATTAAAGGGGTCATCAACGCCGTCGCCGATCCGCGACTGTTCTTCCTGCTCGCGGTCGCGTCCCTCGGCGTCATCGTCTGGAGGCGGGAGCAGCTCGCGTCCAAGGCCGCCGGCTACGGCCTGCTCGGAGGTCTGACCGCGTTCTTCATCTTCGGGACGTTCGACTCCAACTTTCGCCTGATCGTCACCAAGCCGGACAACGTGCCCATCGTCGGGCTGATTTTCCTGCTCGTGTTCTTCGTGTGGTACGCGCTCCGCGAGGCCGTGCTGAACGACCGGCGCATCGCGGGAGGCAAGGGACCCGTCGAGAAGGACGAATCCGATCGCGTGTGGGTGTGGCCGGACCTGGTCTACACGGAGCTCATCTCGCTGATTGTCTGCTCGGTCGTCCTGATCGTCTGGTCGATTCTCCTCAAGGCGCCGCTCGAGCAGCCTGCGAACCCCGCGAATACGCCCAACCCGTCGAAGGCGCCGTGGTACTTCCTCGGGCTGCAGGAAATGCTCGTTTATTTCGACCCGTGGCTGGCCGGGGTCGTGCTCCCGGGCCTCATCATCGTCGGGCTCATCTGCATTCCCTACGTGGACCGGAACCCCAAAGGGAACGGCTATTACACGTTCGCGGAACGCAAGGCGGAGATCACGATCTTTCTCTTCGGTTTCGCCGTGCTGTGGTGCTCGCTCATCGTGCTCGGCACGTTTCTGCGCGGCCCCAACTGGAACTTCTTCGGGCCGTTCGAGTTCTGGGACATTCACAAGCTGGCGGCGCTGACCAACGTGAACCTGTCGGAGTACATCTGGGTCCGCTTCCTGCACACCGGGTTGCCGGGCAACTGGTTCGTCCGCGAGATCTTCGGGATCCTGCTGGTGCTGTTCTACGTGTTCGTGCTGCCGGTGATCCTCGCGAAAGGGTTGTTCAAGACGTACTACGAGAAGCTCGGAGCGCCGCGCTATTACACGAGCACGGTGCTGTTCCTGATGATGCTGTCGCTGCCGCTCAAGATGCTGGCGCGCTGGCTCTTCAACCTGAAATATATCGTCGCGATCGGCGAGTACTTCTTCAACATCTGAGCCATGGCTGAAAAAAAGGGTGTCGGGCACGCCTACAACATCGACTTCTTGAACGTCGTGTTCGCGGCGTCGAGTCTGTTCCTCTTCCTGTCGGTCGTCTGGATGGTCTGGGACGACTTCGACCGCGACTGGAAGAACACGCAGCGGCGCTTCAGCCAGCTCGAGCTGCAGGTGACTCAGGCGCAACTGCAGCAGGCGGGCCGCGCCGTCGATCGCAGCAAGCTCGCCCAGCTCGAACAGCAGGAAGCCGCCGCGCAGAAGAACGTGCAGGCGAACCAGCAGAAGGTCAACGAGCTGGAGGGCCGGCTGAAGGAGGCCGACAACCGTCTGTTCCTGGCCACGACCAACCAGCAGACGATGAAAGCGACCTACGACCAGGATCGGTATGACTTTGAGGCGTCGCGGGTCGCCAATCCCGGCGCCGCGAGCACCGCGAGGAAAGAGCTGCGAGCCGACGACGAGGCAAGACGCCTGGATGAGCTGAACCTCGAGATGGAGAAGGCGCAAGCCGAGAAAGATGATCTGCAGAAGCAGCTCGCCCAATACACGGGCCAGGTTGCCAGCGTGCAGAAACAGATCGAGGACATGACGTCCGAGCAGACGCGCCTGCGCAAGCGTCTCGACGTGATCGCGCCCAGCCTCCTCAAGGACTACTTCCGGAACGCCCCTCTCGTCGACTTCATGGCGCCGACGATCAAGGTGCAGCAGATGATCCTGCCGAACGTCGTCGACGACGTGAACTTTATTCGCGTGCCGAAGCTGGACCGCTGCACGACGTGTCACCTGGCGATCGACAAGAAAGGCTACGAGAAATACCCGCAGCCGTTCACGACCCACCCCAATCTCGATCAGTACATCGGCAGCGCATCGCCGCACCCGATGGACCGCGTCGGTTGCACGGTGTGCCACGAGGGGTCGGGGCAGTCGATCAGCTTCCGCGACGCGTCGCACACGCCGTCGGGTGAGAAACAGAAGGAGGAGTGGGAGAAAAAATACCGCTGGGAGGAGCCGCACCAGTGGGACTTCCCCATGCTGCCGATCAAGATGACCGAGGCGTCGTGCGCCAAGTGCCACAAGCAGAACATCTACTTGCCGAACGCGCCGGCCTTGGACATGGCGTTCGCCACCTACGAGCGCGCCGGGTGCTATGCATGCCACAAGACGAAAGGCTTCGATACGAATATTCGGAAGCCGGGGCCCATCCTGACGAAAATCGACTCGAAGCTGTCGCCGGACTGGGTGAGGACCTGGATCCGAAACCCGCGCGCCGTCAAGCCCACGACGTGGATGCCGCGGTTCTGGTACAACTCGAACAACAGCTCCAAGGAAGACGCGATGCGCAACGAGGCGGAGATCGGCGCCATCGTGACGTATCTGTTTGCGAATGCGGAGCGGCACGAGTTTGCGGTGAAGAATCCGCCGCGCGGTGACGCGAAGACCGGTGAGCAGATCGTGAAGCAAGTCGGGTGTCAGGGATGCCACGTCGTCGGCGAAGGCAAGCGCGAGGAGATCGGTCCGCGCCGCACCTTCGGGCAGCCACTCGAGAACATCGGCAACAAGACGAGCTACGAGTGGATCTACAACTGGGTGCGCGATCCGAAGCATTACAGCCCGGCGACCTACATGCCCAACCTGCGGCTCACCGACTCGCAGGTGGCAGACGTCGCGACCTACCTTTCGACGCTCAAGGGCGATGTCGGGCAACCGGCCCAGGCGACGCCGGACCAGAAGACGGTGGACGACGTGCTGCTCGACTATCTGAAGAACGTGATGCCGTTCGAAGACGCGAAGGCCGAGCTGGCGAAACTGAGCCCAGGGCAGAAGCAAGTCGAGCTCGGGCAGCGCGCGATCGGCCGGTACGGGTGCTTCAGTTGCCATGACATCAAGGGTTTCGAGAAGGCGCAGTCGATCGGGACCGATCTGTCGGAAGAAGGCAGTAAGTTGGTGACGCGCCTGGACTTCGGGTTCGTAAGCGATATCCCGCACACGTCCAAGATCGCGTGGTTCCGGACCAAGCTGCACGACCCGCGCGTGTTCGACAGGGGGCGGGTGCTGCTGCCGCTCGAGAAGCTGCGGATGCCGAACTTCGATCTCTCCGACGAGGAAGTCCAGCGGCTCCTGACCGCGATTATGAGCTTCCAGCGGGAGATTCAGCCCGAGGCCGCGATGCCGCCACGCTCCGCGAAGTTGGATTACGAGGTTACCGGGCGGACCCTCGTTCACCGTCGCAACTGCGTCGGCTGCCACATCATCGAGGGCGACGGCGGCGATTTCGTGAAGCTTGTGGCCGAACCGTCGCTCGGTCCCCCGATGTTGACGCCGGAAGGCGCGCGAGTGCAGTCGGACTGGCTGTACGCGTTTCTGCGCGGGCCGATCACGATCCGTCCGTGGCTGAACGTCCGGATGCCGACATTCGGTCTCGACGATCCCAGTCTGAACGGGGTCATCAGGTACTTCGGCGCGGTGTCGAACACGATCGGGCCGTTCCAGACTCACCAGCTCAACGCGGCGAACACGAGCAATGCCGGAGGCAAGCAGCTGTTCGAGCTCTTGAAGTGCCAGCAATGCCACGTCCTTGGCACGATCCCGAAGGACCAGCCGACGTCGAACCTCGCGCCCGACCTCCGTATGGCGCCGGAGCGGTTAAACGCAGAGTGGATCATCGCGTGGCTGAAGAAGCCGTCCGACATCTTGCCGGGGACGCGGATGCCTGCCTTCTGGCCTGATTATCCGAAGTCGTTTTACGCGCAAATGGATGGCGACGCCGATGTGCAGATTCACGTGATTCGGGATTACCTCCTGACGTTTCGGGGCGGCCCAAGCCCGAAGTCTGCGAACGGTGCCAAAAACGCGAACAACAATTAGCGCGGCTGGCGAACGGTCGGTAAGTCGAGTGGGTCAGGTAGGTCGAGGGGGGCGGTTAGGTCGAGTGGGTCGGGTAGGTCGAGACCAGACCCGCTCCATCTCTCCGACAGTTATACTTCCGTAGTGCTTCGCCCTTACCGGGGTGTCCTGCCCCGCGTGCACCCTTCCGCATTCATCGACCAATCGGCCCAGGTGATCGGGGATGTCGAGATTGGCGAGGAGAGCAGCATCTGGATGTGCGCGGTGTTGCGGGGCGATGTGCACGCGATCCGCGTCGGCAGGCGCACGAATATTCAGGACGGGACGATCGTGCACGTGATGACCGGAACCCATCCGACGACGATCGGCGACCACGTCACCATCGGCCACGGCGCCATCGTGCACGGCTGCACGATTGAATCGCAGTGCCTGGTCGGCATGGGGGCGATTCTGCTGGACGGCGCTCACATCGGCTCGGGATCGGTCGTCGCGGCCGGGACGCTCATCGTCGAGAACGTGAGAGTTCCGCCGAAGTCGCTGGTCATGGGCAGCCCGGGGAAAGTCAAGCGCCTCCTGACGCGCGCCGAGATCGAGGACATCCAGGCCTACGCCGATCGGTACGTGGTCTACAGGCTGGACTACCTGACCTGAATGCCGACCATCACCACCAAGCCTCCGAGCGGCACGCGCGATTTTCTGCCAGCGGAGATTCGCAAGCGTCAATACGTCATGGGGATCATCCGTGACGTCTTCGAGCGGTACGGCTACGAGCCGCTCGAAACGCCCTCGTTCGAGAACATCGAGACGCTCCTGGGCAAGTACGGCGACGAAGGCAACAAGCTCATTTTCAAGATCCTCAAGCGCGGTGAACAGGAGGGCTCGGGGGCAGCCGATCTCGCGCTCCGTTACGACTTGACGGTGCCGCTCGCGCGTGTCGTCGCGCAATATCAGAACGAGCTGCCGAGGTTCTTCAAGCGGTATCAGATCCAGCCCGTCTGGCGCGCGGACAGGCCCGCGAAGGGGCGCTTTCGGGAGTTCTATCAATGCGACATCGACGCAATCGGATCGACGTCGCCTCTGGTCGAGGTCGAGCAGCTCGCGGCGGTCGGCGACGTGCTCACGCGCCTCGGCTTCGACGATTTCGTCATCCGCCTGAACCACAGGCAGGTGCTTGCGGCGCTCCTCACCCGCGCAGGCATCGAGCCGCGGCAGCACGCTGAGGCGCTCGTCGCGCTCGACAAGCTCGACAAGATCGGACCGAAGGGGGTCCGAGCGGAGCTCGCTGAACGGGGGATTGACGCGAGCGCGGCGGACGTACTCGTGAACTGGATTGGCGCCGACCCTGGGCCGGACGTGTTGCCGTGGCTTCGCCACGAACTCGAGCCGCTCGATGCCGCAGGGCAGGCCGCGTTTGAGAATCTGGCCCAGATTCTCGGCGCGTTGGAACGTAGCGGGAGAGAGCCCGGGTCCGGGAAGATGGAGCGGATTCGGTTCGAGCCCGGACTCGCGCGAGGGCTGTCATACTACACCGGCGCCATCATGGAGGTGGCGGTCCCGGACCTGGCTGGGAGCCTCGGCGGCGGTGGACGCTACGACAATCTGATAGGAATGTTCCTGGGACGAGACGTCCCGGCCTGCGGCTTCTCCCTGGGACTCGAACGCATCCTTGTCGCGATGTCCGAACGCGCGATGTTCCCCGGCGCGGTCGCCCGAGGAGCCGTTGACATCGTCGTGACAGCCTGGCCCGACGCGCCGCTCGACCGGGCCGTGTCGCTGGCGTCCGCTCTGAGAGACGCCGGCTTGCGCGTCGAGATTTATCCGGAGCCCGATAAACTGGGGAAGCAATTTAAGTACGCCTCGAGCCGGAACGTGCCGTTTGTCGCCGTCGAAGGCGATGACGAGCGCGCCGCCGGCAGCGTCGCGATCAAAGACTTGCGCAGCGGTGAACAGACCTCCGTTCAGCGCAACCAGGCCGCGCAGTTCGTCCTACAGCGGTTGAGCCTTGCGGCCGAGGCCCACGGACTGAGATCCGGGCGAAGGACCCCGGACTGAGAAACGAACGAGAACCGATGGTTGAAGCGCTCGGCAGCTTGACGAGGACACACACGTGCGGCGGGCTGCGCGCGCAGGACGTCGGCGCAGACGCGGTCCTGCTGGGATGGGTTCACCGCATCCGGGACCTCGGGGGCGTGACGTTCATCGACGTGCGCGATCGCGCCGGCGTGTCTCAAGTCGTGGTGCGAGAGAACGATGCGCTCATGAGCGTCGCCAAGCGACTGGGGCGCGAGTACGTCGTTGGCGTGACGGGCGTGGTGCAGCGGCGATCCGCGGAGACCGTCAACCCCAAGCTGGCAACCGGCGAGGTCGAGGTGTTGGCGCGGGAGATCCGCCTTCTCAACGAAGCCAAAACCCCGCCGTTCGAGATCGCCGAAGACACGCCCGTGTCGGAGGAGGTCCGGCTGAAGTACCGATACCTCGATCTCCGCCGGGCCCGCCTGCAGTCGAACATCGGCCTGCGTCACCGCGTGGCCATGACGGTTCGGAAATACTTCGACGCGAACGGGTTCTGGGAAATCGAGACGCCGATCCTGGCGAAATCGACGCCCGAAGGCGCGCGCGACTTCCTCGTGCCGAGCCGGATCCACCCCGGCGAGTTCTACGCGCTCCCGCAGTCGCCGCAGCTCTTCAAGCAGATCCTGATGATCGCGTGCGCGGACCGGTACTTTCAGATCGTCCGCTGCTTTCGCGACGAGGACCAGCGGGCCGATCGCCAGCTCGAGTTCACGCAGGTGGACGTCGAGATGTCGTTTGCGCAGCCCGAGACGATTTTCAGGCTCGTCGAGCCGCTGATGCGCGAGATCTTCCGGGAAATCGGGCAAAACGTTACGCTGCCGATGCGCAGGATGCCGTATGCTGAGGCCATCGCCAGGTATGGCTCAGACAAGCCCGATCTCCGGTGCAGGCTGGAGATCTGTGATCTGTCCGATGTGTTCCGCGACTCGGAGTTCCGCGTCTTCAAGCAGATCGTCGCCGAGCGAGGCGCTGTTCGCGGATTCGTGGTCCCGGGCGGCAACCGGTACACGCGCAGCCAGCTGGACGTTCTGGTCGACCAGGCGAAGCAAATGGGGTTTACCGGACTGATTTGGGTGCGCCCGGGGCAGCCGCCCCTGAGCTCGGTCAAAGCCTTGAGCGAGGCGGCGCTTCGTCCCGCTCTCGAGCGCCTCAAGGCGTCGGCGGGCGATCTGCTGCTCCTCGCTGCCGGCGAGCCGGATGCGATCTCGAAGCTGCTCGGCCAGCTCCGCCTCGCGATCGCGAAGAAGGAGAATCTCCTCGGCGCGGACGACTACGCGTTCGTGTGGATCACCGATTTTCCGCTGCTCGAGTTCCATGAAGAGGACGGCCGGTGGTACTCGATGCATCACCCGTTCACATCGCCGCTCGACGAGGACCTCGACCAGATCGACCACAACCCGGGCGCGGTGAGGGCCAAGGCCTACGATCTGGTCCTCAACGGCTCGGAAATTGGCGGCGGCAGCATTCGTATTCATGATGCCGCGCTGCAGTCGCGCATGTTCCGGCGACTGGGGATCGACGAGGGGGAGGCCAGGCTGCGATTCGGGTTTTTTCTCGACGCGCTCGAGTACGGCACGCCGCCGCACGGCGGCATCGCGCTCGGCCTCGACCGCATCGTGGCCATTCTCGCCGGCGAGTCGTCCATCCGTGAGGTGATCGCTTTTCCCAAGACGGCCAACGCGCTCGATCTGATGGCCGGTGCCCCATCCGTCGTGGACGTCAAGCAGTTGCGGGAGCTTTCGCTGAAGGTGCAAAGTTGACCCGATGAAGCGGATCACCGTCCCTGAAGAGGGGATTGAGACCCTGTTCGGCTCGTACGACGAGAACCTCAAGCACCTCGAGTCGCTGTTCAACGTTCGGATCCGTACGCAGGGGCACGATCTGCTGGTCGAAGGTGAGGTGCCGGACCTTGAGCGGGTGGATCGCATCGTCGGTCAGCTCGCGTCGCTGATGCGCGAGGGGTACAAGCTCTCGAACGCTGACGTGAAAACCGCGTCGGATCTCATCGCTCGGGACGAGTCGGTCGACCTCCGCGATCACTTTCTCAAAGGCAGCCTCACGGCCGCGGGGCGGCGGCGCGTGGCACCGAAGACGGTAAACCAGCGCCGGTACGTGGATGCCATCGAGCAGCGCGACATCGTGTTCGGCATCGGCCCCGCGGGCACCGGCAAAACCTATCTGGCCATGGCGCAGGCCGTATCGTTTCTCGTCGCCAAGAAGGTCAGCCGGATCATTCTTGCCCGGCCGGCGGTGGAGGCGGGCGAGAAACTCGGGTTCTTGCCGGGTGACCTGCAGGAGAAGGTGAACCCGTATCTGCGGCCCCTGTACGACGCGCTCTACGATATGCTCGACACCGATCGTGTGGCGCGGTACATCGAGCGCGGGACGATTGAGATCGCGCCGATTGCGTTCATGCGCGGCCGAACGCTCAACGATTCGTTCGTCATCCTCGATGAAGCGCAGAACACGACATCCGAGCAGATGAAGATGTTTCTCACCCGTCTGGGTTTCGGATCGAAGGCGGTGATCACGGGCGACGTAACCCAGATCGACCTGCCGAGCGGCCGTGTCTCCGGCCTCGTGGAGGCCATGAAGGTCGTGAGCGCGATCGAGGGGATTTCGTTCATCTATTTCGACGAGCGCGACGTCGTCCGGCACAAACTGGTGCAGCAGATCGTGAGGGCGTACGAGGCGTTCTCGAACGGGAACGGCCGCCAGCATGCCTGAGGGCGAGAGGCCGAGCGCACGTGCCGCGGGGCCCAGGATCGTCGTGACGCTTGGCGACGAGCGCGGCCGCCCGCTTCGCATCGCGGGCCTCGCGAACTGGCTGGCGCGCGTCGCGCCCCGCCGCGCCCGCGGATACGTCAGCATCGCCCTCATCAGCGACGCCCGGGCTCGGGCGCTCAACCGTGCGTATCGAGGAAAGGACTACGCTACCGACGTCCTGTCGTTTCCAGCCGAGCCCCTTGACTCCTGGTGGCGCCGTGCCGTCACGAATCCAGAGCAATTTGTGGGCGAGATCGTGATCGCCAGGGGCGTCGCGAGACGCCAGGCACACGCCGCAGGTCACGAACCCTCGACTGAGCTGCGAGTTCTTGCGCTTCATGGGCTGTTGCATCTGCTCGGCTATGACCACGAGCGCGATAATGGCGAGATGCGGAGCATCGAGCGACGGCTGAGGCGCAAGGGCGGCCTCCGCGAAGGGCTGATCGAGCGGTCCCGTCCATGATCCCGCTGTCGATTTTCCTGCTGGCGTGCGCCGCGGCTTATCTCGGCACCATCGAGGCGGCGTTCGGCGCGCTGATGCGGTTGTCGCTCCGGCTCGTGGCCGAGCGCAGCCGCCGGCCGGGCACGCTGGGGGCGTACCTCGACGACCCGCCGTTGCTTTTTCTGCCCGTTCGACTGTTGCTGGGGTTGGTCACGGGCATCGCGACCGCGCTCTTATCAAGCGGCATCGGCATCGACGGGGCGCGTAGCGTTGCCGTCGTCGTTCTGAGCATCGTCGCGTTCGTCATGGTCTGCGAGTTGCTGCTGCCGCTGGCCATCGTCGGGCGCGATCCGGAGCGGATCCTCGAGGTGCTGCTGCCCACGTTCGCCCCTGTCGCGCGCGCGCTCGCGCCTCTGACGCGCCGTATCGCGCGGTCCGTTGCCAGCGTAACCCGTCATTCCAGCCAGACACCCCGTGCGCCGCTGGCGGCGGCCGGACCACCCGGGGACAAGGCCGCCCGCGCTGGAGGACTGGACAGGAGCGGCGAAAGTGGAGTGGGGGAGCACAGCGCCACGGGCGGGACGACGGCCGATGGCCCAGGGAGCAGCGAAGACGTCACCGCGAATGATGCCGCCGAGCATGAAGGCACCGCCGAGGGCGAGGAGCGGCGCCTCCTGCGCAGCATCGTCGATTTCGGCGGGACGCTCGTTCGAGAGGTCATGACGCCACGGCCCGATATCGTTGCAATCCGCGAAGACGCGACGATCGGCGACCTGCGCGCGCTGTTCCGCGAGCAGGAGTACTCACGGTTCCCGGTCTTTCGCGACAGCCTCGACAACATCGTCGGCTTCATCTTCATCAAAGACCTCGTCGCCCTCGGAGCGGAGGTCGACGCATCGCCCGTCGGCCCCCTGATCAGGCCGCCGGTCGTCGTGCCGGAAACCAAGCGGGTGCCGGAGCTGCTCAAGCAGTTTCAGCGGCAGCAAACCCAGTGCGCCATCGTCGTCGACGAGTACGGCGGAACGGCGGGCCTCGTCACGATCGAGGATCTGCTCGAAGAAATCGTCGGCGAGATCCGGGACGAGTACGACGTGGAATCGGAGCCCATCGTCGACGAGGGGCACGGACGATTCGTGTTCAGCGGGAAAGTCAGCGTCGACGAAGTGGCGCAGCGGCTCGGCGTCGAGATCGAGCGCGAGGGCTTCGAAACCGTCGGCGGCTACCTGCTTCATCACATCGGCCGCGTGCCGGCCGTGGGAGAGACGTTCGACGTCGACGGCTTGACGGTCGACGTGCTCGATGCGGAGCGGCGGCGGATCAACCGGGTCAGGATCGCCAAACACTCCACGACGCCAGCTGCCCAGGACACGGAGGAGAAGTCCTACCGGGTGTGAAGTGCGGCTTCGTGTCATTCATCGGCCGGCCGAACGCGGGCAAGTCGACGCTTGTCAATCGTCTCGTGGGCGTCAAGCTCGCGATCGTGTCCGACAAGCCGCAGACCACCAGAAACCGCATCCTCGGTGTGAAGAACTATGATGCGGCGCAGGTCGTGTTCTTGGACACGCCGGGCATTCATCGCCCGCTGCATCGGATGAACGTTCGGATGGTCGACGCGGCCGTGGACACCATCGGCGACGTCGATGTCCTCGGGCTCGTGGTGGATGCCACCGAAGCCGGCGGCAAGGGAGACGCGTTCGTCCTCGATCTCGTGAAGCGCTCGAGCGCCCCTGTGTTCCTGATCCTCAACAAGATCGACCGGATGAAGCGATCGCGGCTCCTGCCGATCATCGACGCGTATCGCCGGAAAGCCCCGGAGGTGACCTTCGCGGAGATCGTCCCAGTCTCCGCGTCGACGGGCGAGAACGTCGATCGGCTCGAGCGCGCGATCATCGATCACCTGCCGGTGGGCGAGGCGCGGTATCCTGCCGACTACCTCACCGACCAGCCCGAGCGCTTCTTTGCCGCCGAAATCATCCGCGAAAAGCTTCTGCAGCTCACGCGCGCGGAGATTCCGTTTTCGAGCGCCGTCGCGATCGATCGGTTCGAAGAGCCCGCTCCGGGGGGAGGCGGCCGGGGCGAGCGCCTGCTCAAGCTCTTTGCCAGCATCGTCGTGGACCGCGAGTCGCACAAGCCGATTGTGGTCGGCCGCGGCGGCGACATGATCAAGCGCATCGGGACCGCCGCCCGGGAGGATCTGGAGCGTTTTTTCGGCGTGCGCGTGTTCCTGGACCTCCACGTCCGTGTAAAGTCCGAGTGGCGCGAGGACGAGCAAGTGCTCAAGGATCTCGGGCTGTAGTACAGTTGTCGACTACCGTGTCCGGGGGAGGATCCCCCGGAGTCGTTTGATGCCGGCCTACACCACCGACGCCCTGATTCTCAAGACCTACACGCTCGGTGAGTCGGATCGGATCGTCGTGTTCCTCACGCGCGATCGGGGGAAGAAGCGCGGCGTTGCCAGGAACGCTCGGCAGAGCCGGCGGCGATTCGGCGGCGCGCTCGAGCCGTTGACGCATGGGCGCGTTGGATACGTCGAGCGCGAACGGCGCGAACTGGTGCATGTGCAGTACGTCGAACCCATCCGGTCGCCGCTCGCGGCGGTGCATGGGGAGGCGCTCGGTTACGCGGGGTATTTTGCCGAGCTGATCGACGAATGGGCGCCGGAAGCGGACCCGAACGAGACCATGTTCCGGCTGGGCGCGTCCATGGTCGACGCGATGGCGCTCGGCGTTCCGGTGGAGCCGCTCGCCCGATACTTCGAGTACTGGCTGCTGCGGTTGCAGGGCGTGTACGAGCCGGACGCCCGACTGTCGTCCGACGCCCGGGCGTTCCTGGCGGCCGTGCGAGGGCTCAGTCCCTTCGCGCTCGGCGACCTCTCGGTCTCGCCGCAAACGCTGCTGGAGCTCGAGAACGCGCATCGCGCCCTCATGGCGATGCACCTGGAAAAAGACTTAAAGTCGGCGCGCGTGCTGCGAGATATGCGGCGATGACATTCCAAGGCCTCATTCTGAAGCTGTCCGAATTCTGGGCGTCGCGCGGCTGCACGCTGCAGCAGCCGCTTGACATCGAGGTCGGCGCGGGCACGATGCACCCGGAGACGTTTCTCCGCGTGCTGGGTCCGGCGCACTGGAATGTCGCCTACGTCCAGCCGTCCCGCCGGCCGGCCGACGGGCGCTTCGGCGAGAACCCGAACCGCCTCTTCAAGCACTATCAGTTTCAGGTCATCCTCAAGCCCGCCCCCGACGATGTCCAGCAAATGTACCTCGAAAGCCTCGAAGCGTGCGGAATCAACCCGCGACAACACGACATCCGGTTCGAGGAAGACAACTGGGAGTCGCCGACGCTCGGCGCATGGGGCATCGGATGGCAGGTGATGTTCGACGGCCAGGAGATCTCGCAGTTTACCTACTTCCAGCAGGCGGGCGGTCTGGAGCTCGCGCCAATCTCCGCGGAGCTCACCTACGGGCTGGAGCGCATCGCCCAGGTGCTGCAGCGCGTCGACAGCGTCTTCGATCTCGAGTGGGCGCCGGGCGTCAGCTACGGCGAGGTCCGGTATCGGGAGGAGGTCGAGCAGTCCAAGTACGTGTTCAACGCGGGTGTGCAGCTGCCCGAGGGCGAGTTCAGCGCCTTCCATCGGCAGATGTTCGACGAGTGTTATCGCATGGCCGAGGCGCTCCTGCAGTCCGGGCTCGTGTGGCCAGCCCTCGAATACACGCTGAAGTGCTCGCACCTCTTCAATATTCTCGATTCGAGCAACAGCATCGGCGTGACCGAGCGCACGAACTACATCCTCCGGGTGCGCCGGCTCGCGGTCGGCATCGCGAACGCCTACGTTGAGGAGCCGGCGGGGCGCGGCGAGCGCGGCGAAGGAGCGGTCGCATGACGGCTGAGACCGGATGGTAATGGATCGCGAGCTGCTCCTTGAGCTCGGATGCGAGGAACTGCCGGCCGGCTGGTTGCCGGAGTTGACCGCGCAGATCGGCGACGTGCTCGTCGCCCGCCTGCGCGAGCACCGCCTCATCCCGGATGCGCCGGCCGAGACCTACAGCACCCCGCGGCGTCTGACCGTGCGCATTGCTCACGTCCCCGAACGGCAGACGGATCTCGAGGAGCTGGTCACCGGTCCGCCGGTGTCGGCTGCGTTCATGGCCGACGGGACGCCGACACCCGCGGCATCGGGGTTTGCGGCGAAGCAGGGGGTCGACGTCGACGCGCTGGAGCGCGTCAGCACGACGAAGGGCGAATATGTGGCCTTCCGGAAGCGCCAGCGTGGCAAGGCCGCGGTCGATGTGCTCCCTGAGGTGTTATCCGGGGTCCTTCGCGCGCTCACCTTTCCAAAAACGATGCGCTGGGACGCGGTGCTCGAGGACGGGCGCGGGGAGCTGGCGTTCGGCCGGCCGATTCGCTGGATGCTGTTTTTGTATGGCGGGCGCGTCGTGCCCTTTCGCATCGGACGTACACCCGCCGCCCAGACGGGACAGGTCCAGGACGTCCCGACAGGGGCTGTCACGTACGGTCATCGATTCCTGACGACGAGCGGACGCGCCGGCCGATCGATCAAAGTGCGATCGTTCGAGGAATATCGCGCGCGACTGCTCGAGAATTTCGTCATCCTCGAGCGCAGCGAGCGCCACAACAAGATCGCCCGGGAGCTGGACGCGAAGGCGCAGCGGCTCAAGGGCCGCGTCGGCCGAGCGGGCCACGCCGACTCCGAGCTCTTGCGCGAAGTGCCGGACCTCGTCGAATACCCGTCGGTGGTGGCCGGGACGTTTGCGGCCGAGTTCGCACGCGAGCTGCCGGAAGAAGTCCTCGTCACCACGCTCGTGCATCACCAGCACTACTTTCCGGTCGAGGGCGAGGACGGCCGCCTGCTTCCGGCGTTCCTCGCCGTGATCAACAGCGAGCCGGACAACGAGAAGACCATTTCGCGCAATGCCGAGCGCGTCGTCAGCGCCCGCCTGCGCGACGCGCGGTTCTTCTGGGAGGCGGACCGGAAGGCGACGCTGGCGTCGCGCATTGACCGGCTGTCGACCCTGCAGTTTCACCAGAAGCTCGGCACCTACAAGGACAAGGCAGAGCGCACGGAGAGACTGGCGGCGTGGATCGCGCGCGCAGCCCTCGGGGCCGATGCGGCATCGGCGTCCTCGGCCGGGCGGGCGGCAAAGCTCGCGAAAGCAGACCTCACCACGGATATGGTTCGCGAGTTTACCGAGCTCCAGGGCACGATGGGCGGGATTTACGCCCGTGAAGAAGGCCTGCCGGAAGACGTGTGGAAGGCTGTGTACTTTCACTATTGGCCGATCGGCGTGGACGCCGACGCCCCGCCGTCAAGGTCGCAACTCGGGAAGGCAGCCGTCACGTGGGCGGCGGTGTCGCTGGCCGATAAGCTGGACACGGTCGTCGGGTTGTTCGCGGCCGGAGAGAAGCCGACCGGATCCCGTGATCCTTACGGCCTGCGCAGAGCGGCACAGGGGATCGTCAAGATCCTCGTTGACTTGGCCGAGGTGACAGGCTCGAACGCCAGACCCACGCTCGATTCGTTGATCGATGCGGCCGATCGCGAGCATGGCGCGAAGCTGACACAAGAGACGCGGCAGGCCCTCCACGACTTCTGCCTGGAGCGGCTCGTGTTCGTTCTGCAGGAGCGAGGCTACGAGCGCCGCAACGTCCGGGCCGTGACGTTCAACAGGCCGCTCAACCAGGTGAGGCCGATCGACGAGCGACGCAAGCTGGAAGTCCTTCCCGAATTCACCAACACGAATGAGTTCCGCCAGCTGGCGACCGCCTTCAAGCGCGTCCGTAATATCACGCGCGACGTCACGCCGGAAGAGGCCGCCTCGGCGGCCCCGGCGGCGGAGGCCTTGACGGAGCCTGCGGAGCGAGCCTTGCTCGCCGAAATCGAGAAACGCGGGCCCGTGATCGAGCGGGCGCTCGCGACCGGAACAAATTTCAGGGAGGCGTTCTCGGAGGCCTCCAAAGTCGGGCCCATCGTGGACCGATTCTTTGTCGACGTGCTGGTCATGGCGGAAGATCCGGTGGTGCGGCGCAACAGGCGATGGCTCTTGAAACGGCTCGAGACGCTCATGTTGAATCTCGCGGACGTCTCGGAGATGGTGCCAGAGGAGGCACGGCACAACTGAACGCGGTCATGGAGATTGGGTCATTGAGACTGACGACGTAAACCAACCACGAGATTCGAGACTGCAACGATGGCAAAGAAAACGACGCGAGCGGCAACCCCTCAACGACGGACGCCTCCCAAATCACGCTACGTGTATTTCTTCGGCAACGGGAAAGCCGACGGCAGCCGGCACATGAAGGATCTGCTCGGCGGCAAGGGGTCCGGGCTCGCGGAAATGACCAACGCCGGCCTCCCGGTCCCTCCGGGCTTCACGATCTCCACCCAGGTGTGTACGATCTACTACGAGCAGAAGGCCAGAATTCCCGCCGCCATCAACCAGGAGATCAAGCAGCACTTGAAGAAGCTGGAGCAGGCGGCAGGCGCCACGCTGGGCTCCACGGACAACCCGCTGCTCGTTTCGGTTCGCTCCGGCGCGAAGTTCTCGATGCCGGGGATGATGGATACCATCCTCAATCTGGGGCTGAACGACGACGCCGTGGAGGGCCTGAAGCGGCGGACGAAGAACGGACGGTTCGCTTACGACAGTTATCGCCGGTTCATTCAGATGTTCGGCAACGTCGTGCTTGAGATTGGCAAGGACGTGTTCGAGCACGAGTTCGAATCGGTCAAGCGGGCGCGCCGCGCAAGGCTCGATACCGATCTCGACGAGACGGCACTCCGTGACGTTGTGGGCAAGTACAAGCGCGCCGTCAAGGCCAGGGCCGGGCGCGACTTTCCACAGGATCCGCACGAACAGCTCCAGATGGCGCGCGATGCGGTTTTTCGGTCGTGGATGAACGCGCGTGCGATCGAGTATCGCCGCATCTACGACATCCCCGACCACATCGGCACAGCGGTCAACGTTCAGATGATGGTGTTCGGCAACACGGGCGACCGTTCTGCGACCGGCGTCGGGTTCACGCGCAACCCGGCGACCGGCAAGAAGGAGTTCTACGGCGAGTTTCTCATCAATGCCCAAGGCGAGGACGTGGTTGCGGGCATTCGCACGCCGCAGCCCATCGGCGAGCTCGAGCAGGTGATGCCGAAGGCGTACCGGCAGCTGCGCGAGATCACGACGCGCCTGGAGAAGCATTACAAGGACGTGCAGGACTTCGAGTTCACGATTCAGGACGAGCGGCTGTTCATGCTGCAAACGCGCAGCGGCAAGCGGACCGGATTCGCCGCGGTCGTGATTGCCACCGATCTGGTCGCTGAGAAGCTGGTGACGCCGAAGGAAGCCATCCTCCTCGTGGATCCCGAATCGCTCAATCAGCTGCTGGCGCCCGGATTCGACGCGGACGAGTGGAAGAAGATTCCGACTGCCACCAAGGGTCTGCCCGCATCGCCTGGAGCGGCGAGCGGCCAAGTCGTGTTCACGGCGGACCACGCCGTCGAGTGGGCCCGGCAGGGGAAGCAGGTGATTCTGGTCCGGCGCGAAACCGTGCCGGACGACATCCACGGCATGTTCGTCTCGCAGGGCATTCTGACCGCGACGGGGGGCATGACCTCGCACGCTGCGGTTGTCGGGCGTCAGATGGGGAAGCCGTCCATCGTCGGCGCCGGCGCGCTCGAGATCCGCGAGAGCGCGCGCGAGTTCAGGGTGGGCGACAAGGTCGTGAAAGAGGGAGATTACGTGTCCTTCGACGGCCTGACAGGCGAGGTGAAGATCGCGAGGGTGGCATCTCGGCCGAGCGAGATTCTCCAGGTCGTGAATGGGGCGCTGGACGCCAAGCGGTCCACCATTTACCGGCGCTTCGCCACGCTGCTGGGGTGGGCCGACAAATTCCGGCGGTTGGGCGTGCGCGCGAACGCCGACCAACCCGACCAGGCGGAGCTGGCGTACGCCTTCGGCGCGCGCGGGATCGGGTTGTGCCGAACCGAGCACATGTTCTTCGGCGAGGGCCGGATCCCCATCGTCCAACGCATGATCCTCGCGGAAAACGAAGCGGATCGACGAAAGGCGCTCGAGGAGCTGCTGCCGTTGCAGCGCGACGACTTCTACGGCGTGTTCAAGGGGATGCACGGCGCGCCGGTGACGATCAGGACAATCGACCCCCCGCTCCACGAGTTCCTGCCGAAACGTGAAGAGCTCATGGTCGACATCGCAAAGCTGGAGGCGGCCACACTCAGTGGAAGGAGCGGGGGGAGTGACGGCGACAATCTCAAAGCCAAGAAGGCGCTCCTCAGGCGGGTAGAGGAGCTGCACGAGTTCAACCCCATGCTCGGGCATCGCGGCGTGCGCCTCGGCGTCACGTACCCGGAAATCACCGAAATGCAAACGCGCGCCATCGTCGAGGCCGCGTGCAAGCTGCACAAAGAGGGGCTGAAGGTCGTTCCGGAGATCATGATCCCCCTCGTCGGCGACGTCAAAGAGCTCCGCGATCAGAAGATCGTCGTCGACCGCGTCGCCGACGCGGTCATGAAGGAGCAAGGCGTCCGGGTCACTTACCTCGTCGGGACCATGATCGAGGTGCCGCGGGGTGCGCTCACGGCCAACCGTGTGGCAGCGGAGGCGGAGTTCTTCTCGTTCGGGACGAATGACCTGACGCAGTTGACGTATGGGTTCTCGCGCGACGACGTGGGGAAATTCCTGCGCATCTACCAGGAGAAGAAGATTCTCGAGAAGGATCCGTTCGCGTCGATCGATACCGAAGGGGTCGGATCGCTGGTGCAGACCGGCGTGCAGTTAGGCCGCCAGGGGCGGCGTAACCTGAAGCTGGGCATCTGCGGTGAACATGGCGGCGACCCGTCGTCGATTCACTTCTTCGAAAAGGTGGGCCTCGACTACGTCAGCGCATCGCCGTACCGGATTCCGGTCGCGCGTCTGGCGGCCGCTCAGGCGGCGCTTTCCGTGCGCGTCGGAGACTGAAGCGTGACGCGCTGATCAGCGATGAAGGTCCACCGCCTCCCGCCCGATCTCGCGAACCAGATCGCCGCAGGCGAGGTCGTCGAGCGCCCGGCGTCCGTCGTCAAGGAGCTGGTCGAAAACGCCATCGACGCGGGCGCGCGGCGCCTGTCGATTCACACGGAGCTCGGCGGCAAGAAACAGGTGCGCGTCGAGGACGATGGCGAGGGGATGGCCCCGGAAGATGCGAGGCTTGCGATCGAACGCCATGCCACGAGCAAGATCAGGCGAGCGGACGACCTGGTTGCGATCCGCACGCTCGGATTCCGCGGCGAAGCGCTCCCGTCGATAGCGTCGGTGTCGCATTTCGTCCTCCGGACCCGTGCCCGTGGCCACTTGTCGGCGACGGAGATCCGCGTGAATGGAGGAATGGTGTCGGCGGCCGTGGAGGTAGGTGCGCCCGAAGGCACGGCCATCGAGGTCAACGATGTGTTCTACAACCTTCCGGCGCGTCGAAAGTTCTTGAAGTCGGACGCCGCCGAATCCGCGCAAGTGTCGCGCGTGGTGACGCAGCTGGCGCTCGCGCACCCGGAAGTCGGCTTCACCTTGACGAGCTCGACGCGCAGCGTCCTTCAATGGGCGCCGGCTGCCTCTATCCGCGATCGTTTCTTCCAGATTTACGGCGACCGGCCCGATCTGGTCGAGCTCGCGAAGGAGGCGGGTGGCCTGGGCGTTCGCGGGTTCGCGGCGGCGCTTGTCGAGCAGGGTCCGACGCGCGGCCCGCAGCATGTCTTCGTCAACGGCCGCATCGTGAGAGACCGCACGATCGCGCACGCCATCATCGATGCGTACAGCATGGCGTCCATCAAGGAGCGCAGTCCGGAAGTGCATCTGTTCATCGAGATGCGACCTGACGAGGTCGACGTCAACGTGCATCCGACCAAGGCGGAAGTGCGGTTTCGCGATCAGTCGCTGGTTCACGAGGTCGTGCGGCGGGCGCTGATGGAAGCGCTGGGGCAGAGCGATGCGCCCCAGCTCCAGTTACGGACCGGGTCGCCGGCGGCCCCAGTGCCGGCGGCGGCAACGCTCCCGGACATCCTCTCGGGCGGCACCTATCCGAATCGTTGGGTCCCCGGTGCTGCTGCCGTGAAGCCCCCCGGTCCGAGCGCGATCACGCCGATGATTCCGCTCGGTCAGTTTCGCGACACGTTCATCATCGCCGTTGACGATGACGGCGTGGCGATCATCGATCAGCACGTCGCGCACGAGCGCGTGCTGTTCGAACGCGTCATGGAGCGGCTGACGAGCGGCCGCCTGGAGTCCCAGCGGCTCCTCGTACCTCTGGTCATGGACCTCGCGCCTTCGGCACATCAAGCGCTCTTGGGCCGCGCGGCTGAGTTGGAGCGGCTCGGCTTCGAAATCGAGCCGTTCGGGGCGGCGACCATCAGAGTCGCCGCGGTTCCGGCATTGCTCAGGTCCGAGGACAGCTCGAAGGCATTGCGCGCCCTCGCCGACGATTTGGAGGGCCTCGACCGGGGAGCGCACGTGCGGGACGCGCTCCAGCGCATCGCGGCGACGACCGCCTGCCATGCCGCGGTGAAGGCAAACGATCCGCTGACCTACGACAAGATGATGCACATCCTTGACGAGCTGCGGGCCACCGCTTACTCGACGGTCTGCCCACACGGACGGCCGGTGATGCTGCGTTTGACGCGCCGGGAAATCGAGAGGAACTTCGAGCGGGTCTAATCCGAATCTGGCGCGCTAAGGTAATGGCTAAGGCTGTCTACTATGTGGGACGCGGCGCGCAGCTCGTCGGCATGTGGCTTCTGCTCGTGGACGTTGTGACGGCGGGCCCGCTCGGGCCAAATCCTCGCGTCTTTGCCGCCGGTGTCGCAGTATTTCTCGCGGGATGGGGCATGACGCGCTTGACACGGTGACGCGCACCTGTTACATTTGGAAGCGCTCACCCTCGCGACAACTGTTTCGAGGTCAACGCTTTCCAAGCGAAAAAGGCAATCCCGCATGGCGTGGGAGCGCAAAGCTGGAAAGTCGCCGTGGCGTCGCGTGGCGCGCGGGCGGCTTGTTCAGCTGCCGAACTTGGAGTTCCAATGGTGTCCCGCCGCCTCGTCTTCGTCACGTCGATAGCTGCCACCGCCATTTCGTCATTCACGCTCGGCGTGATGCACACGCGCCGTGCAGAGGCGGTGGCTGAGACCTCCTATCATGCACAGATCGAAGCGTTGCGCGCCGAGATGCGCAGCCAGCTTGGGCATACCAAGATCTCGGATATCGTGCTGCCGGCCGCGACAGTCGGCCAGGTGGCGACGCCGCCCAAGGATCCCGCCGACAATATGAGCGCGCGCGCGAAGATGGTCGCCGAAATCAAGCAGGAGCTGCAGAACGAGATGGGCCTGCTCCCGGTGCACCTGTTACGCGACCGCCGATCGAGCTTCGTCGAGCTGTATTCTTCGGACAACCAAGGCAAAACGAATTACGGCACGGCCGGGTATCTCGGCAACGGCCACTTCATCACCGTCAAGCATGCCGTCGTCGCGCTAAAAGATGAAGCCGGGCAGCAGGGCGGGCGGAAGATCACCTCCGTCAAAATCGTGTATCGCGGGAAGGAGATCCCCGTCAGGGTCGTGGACACCGGAGACGCTGACGTGGAAGTGCACAGCGGCGACTGGGCGATCGTCAAGACCGCGAAGGAAGTCGATCTGCCGTCGCTGCACGTCGACACCTCGTTCAGCTTTGACTTCGCCGAGCCGATCTTCCGCCTTGGCAACGACTATTCCAAGGGCATCATCCTGTCGACCGGCTACATCGGCCAGCGCACGGCAAACGGTCTCATCACCTGCTTGACCGACGGACATCCCGGCGTCTCCGGCGGAGGTGTGCTGAACCAGCGTGGCGAT
>Ga0306926_10000987_pt1 | contig 27777 bp, 29 predicted proteins | sample flu12Cox44000178_FD_203759 | JGI IMG/M metagenome (GOLD analysis project Ga0306926, IMG submission 203759) | Lab enrichment of tropical soil microbial communities from Luquillo Experimental Forest, Puerto Rico - flux8day.12C.oxic.44.000.178 (v2)... | ecosystem: Environmental > Terrestrial >...
TCAAGGAGGAGCACGGTCTGCAATGCGGATTCTGCACGCCCGGCATGCTTATGTCGTCCTACGTTCTGCTGCAGAAGAACAAAAAGCCTACGGAAGAAGACATTCGCTGGGGTATCTCGGGCAATCTTTGCCGTTGCACGGGGTACCAGAACATCGTCAAGGCCGTACTATATGCCGCTGCCAAGATGGGAGGAGGAGCAAAGTGATCCATCCGACGACTCCTGAAGTTGGTGGCATGGGCCACTCCATCAAACGTAAAGAAGATCTACGATTTATTCAGGGCAAAGGCAACTATGTTGACGACGTTCACCTGCCCGACATGGTCTACGGGCACATGGTCCGCAGTCCCTACGCACACGCGCGGTTGAAGAGCATAAACACAGAAAAGGCAAAAGCTCATCCCGGTGTGTTAGCGATTATTACCGGAGAAGATCTGGCAAAGGCAAACCTGGCATGGATGCCAACGCTGTATTTCGACAAACAGATGGTGTTGGCGACTGGGAAGGTCCTATTTCAGTCGCAGGAGGTGGCGTTCGTTGTTGCGGAAGACCGCTACACAGCGGCCGATGCTGCTGAGCTTGTCGATGTGGAGTACGAAGAGCTGCCGGTGTTGGTAGATCCGCACAAAGCGACCGATCCAACTTCGCCGATTCTGCGCGAGGATCGGGAAGAAAAGAGCAATCATATTTTCCATTGGGAAGTCGGCGATAAGGCGGCAACCGACAAGGCGTTCCAGGATGCAGCCGTAAAGGCCAATGTGCATGCGATTTTCCAGCGCTGCCATCCCGCTCCGTTGGAGACATGCGGATGTGTCGCTGACTTCAATCGCGCGACCGGAAGGTTAACGGTTTATCTCACGTCACAGGCACCGCACGCCCATCGGACTTTGTTCGCACTGGTGGGAGGGATTCCCGAAAACAATATTCGGGTGATATCGCCCGACATTGGCGGCGGCTTCGGCAACAAAGTTCCGATCTATCCGGGGTATGTGTGCTCGGTCGTGGCGTCGTTGACGCTAGGCCGACCGGTGAAGTGGATTGAAACGCGCTCAGAAAATCTGCAGTCTACAGGATTTGCGCGCGACTACCACATGACCGCAGAGCTCGCGGCGGACAAAGACGGTAAGATCCAGGCACTGCGCGTCAAGACGTTGGCCGATCACGGTGCATTCAATGCCGCAGCTCAGCCGACAAAGTTCCCGGCCGGTCTCTTCAGTATCTGTACCGGAGCTTACGACTATCCGAACGCATTCTGCGAAGTGGATGGTGTGTACACCAACAAGGCTCCTGGCGGAATTGCGTATCGCTGCTCGTTCCGAGTGACTGAGGCAGCGTATCTGATCGAACGCGCGGTGGATGTTCTAGCTCGGGAGTTGAAGGTTGATCCGGTTGAGCTACGAGAGAAGAACTTCATCCGGCCCGAACAGTTTCCGTACAAGTCACCGCTGGGTTGGAGTTTTGATAGCGGAAACTATCAAGCCGCGATGGATTTGGCTCTAAAGAAGGTTGGGTACGCCGAGCTGCGCAAGGAACAGGAAGAAAAGCGCAAGAAGGGCGAGCTGATGGGAATTGGTGTCTCCAGCTTCGTTGAAATTGTTGGCGCCGGACCAGCTCACACCTTTGACATCGTTGGTATCAAGATGTTCGACAGCGCAGAGATTCGTGTGCATCCCACGGGCAAAGCAATTTGTCGTATGGGAACAAAGAGCCAGGGTCAGGGCCACGAAACAACGTACGCGCAGATCGTCGCGCAAGAACTGGGCATTCCCGCTGCCGATGTTCTGGTGGAAGAAGGCGATACCGATACTGCGCCCTACGGCTTGGGGACATATGCGAGTCGGAGCACCCCGGTTTCGGGCGCAGCCACGGCAGTTGCAGCGCGCAAGATTCGTGAGAAGGCAAAGAAAATCGCGGCGCATCTGCTTGAATGCGGTGAAGAAGATCTGGAGTGGGAGCCCGGCAAGTTCTTTGTCAAAGGTGCGCCAAGCAAGGCGAAAACGATTCAGGAGATCGCGTTTGCGGCGTACACTAATCTTCCCCAAGGAATGGAAGCCGGTCTCGAAGCCGTGGACTACTATGATCCACCGAATCTCACGTTTCCGTTCGGTACCTATATATGCGTGGTGGACATCGATAAAGGAACAGGCGAGGTGAAGGTCCGACGCTTCGTAGCCGTCGATGATTGCGGAAATGTGATCAATCCGATGATTGTCGATGGACAGATTCATGGTGGCCTGACCGAAGGCCTGGCCATCGCTTTCATGCAGCAGATCGACTACGACGAGAACGGCAATGTGCAGGGCGGCAGTTTTATGGACTACCTGCTACCCACCGCTGTGGAAACACCGAATTGGGAGACTGATAAGACGTGCACGCCTTCTCCCCATCATCCCCTTGGAGCCAAAGGTGTAGGCGAGTCTCCGAACGTAGGGTCGCCCGCCGCTTTTGTTAACGCTGTCGTGGATGCGCTGGCGCATCTTGGTGTGCGCCACATTGACATGCCGGTCACGCCGTGGAAGGTGTGGACAATCCTGAAGGAGAAAGGGGTCGTGAGCTAGCTTGGCCCTGCGGATTGAAAAGACCTTTCAGGTGAGCCAGCCGATCGAAAAGGTGTGGGGACTGCTGAGCGATCTTGCGAAGGTCGCGAGCTGCGTGCCCGGCGCGCAGATCACAGAAAAAATCGACGTCAAAACCTACAAGGGCTCCATCAGAGTGAAGGTTGGGCCGAGCCTTACCGACTACAAGGGTGAAGTGCAGATTCTTCGGCTCGATCCACAAAATCACGAAATCGAAATCCAGGGCAAAGGGCAGGATGTGCGTGGCCGCGGCAGCGCGTCGATGACCATGACGGGAAAGCTCGTGGCGCTCAACGAAGGTGGGACCGAAGTGACCAGCATCTCCGAGGTCAACGTCGTCGGCATACTGGCGCAGATGGGATCCCGTGTCATCACGGAAGTCTCGAACATCATGTTCGACAAGTTCAGCCAAAACTTCCAGGATTTACTTCAACAGTCCGCCGATCCGCCCCCGGTTGCGAATGCTACAACAGTAGACACTGCGGTTCCCAGTCCGCGGAACCATCCGCCAGCGCCTATCGAGGGCGGATCCATCGCCTGGCAGGCTATCAAACAGATGTTCCGGAGTTGGTTGCGGGCATTGAAAAGTCTGTTTTTGGGCCAAGGTGCATGAGCGCAGCTTCCCCAGACCCGCAACATCCAGAGACGTTCATGGACGTTGATGCGCTTGTGCGCGAATTCGAACGACTGCGATATGTTGCTGACACGGCTCTAGCCACTGCCATCTACCTCAGTACGCGATTACGCAAGCCTCTGTTGATCGAAGGTCATGCGGGGCTCGGCAAGACGGAAGTCGCGAAGGTGCTGGCGACCGCTCTGGAGACACGGCTCATCAGGCTCCAATGCTACGAAGGTCTCGACATCAGCTCCGCGGTTTACGAGTGGAATTACCAGAAGCAACTCCTTGCCATCAAGCTGCAGGAAAAATCTGAGCAAACGGTAGAAGAGAAAGAGAAGCATATCTTCAGCCGTGAATTTCTTCTACAGAGGCCATTGCTGTTGTCGATCATGGAAGAAGATCGGACTCCGGTGCTGCTCATCGACGAGATCGACCGGGCAGACGAGGCATTCGAAGCATTCCTGCTCGAGCTGCTCTCCGATTTTCAGATCACTGTGCCGGAGCTGGGCACGATCCGGGCGAAACACGTCCCTTATGTGATCCTCACTTCAAATCGGAGTCGCGAACTCAGTGACGCGCTGAAACGGCGATGCCTATACCACTGGATCGACTATCCCAGTTTTGAGACGGAAATGAGGATTGTCCGCGCTAGGCTGCCAGGAGTAGAAGAAGAGCTGGCCCGCCAGGTTGTCCATCTGGTGCAAGCAGTGCGGCGATTGGAACTTAGCAAGCCTCCTGGCGTGGCCGAGACCCTGGACTGTGCACAGGCCGCATCGGCCCTAGGTAAACATGCACTCGATGTCGAGACGCTCGAGCAAATCATGGGCTGCCTTGTGAAATCGATGGAAGATAGCGTCGCATTGAAAGCAGCCGGCAGTGACAGCCTACTGTCGAAATAGGGTATATCGAATACCACATTCATCACGGTCCTTGAAGTGAGGCCATTGCACGAAAACCCGAGTTCTCTCGCGTCGTCAATCGTGTCGTTCTGCCGATTCGGCCGTTCTAGGGGTCTGCAGGTCGGAATGCAGCAGACCTTCGCAGCGCTTGAAGCCGCCAATCTTATCGGAGTCGCTGATCGGCAGAGATTCTTGTTTGTTCTGCGTGCCGCACTGTGCTCATCGCATGAGGAATGGCTGGAATTCGACCGACTATTTGAGGAGTTCTGGAATCAGGAAAATGAGCGATCCGACTATCCGGATAGCCGATCGCGTCGAACATTGGCCGGCTCGGCCCGAGCGCAACACTTAAGTCTACTGGTCGGCATCGAAGACGAATATGTTTCTTCGCCGCGCAGCGAAGGAAAACTTGTGGGAGGAGCGAGTGCGGAACAACGGCTCAAGAAGGCGGATTTCGCCGGAGCCTCGCAAAAGGAAATGGCAGCCCTCGAGAAGCTATCGATTCGGCTTCTGCGCCAGATGAGCATCCGTCTTTCGCGCAGGATGAAGATTGAGGCGAACCGCGATCGAGTGGACCTGCGCCGATCAATTCGACGAAATATTACCCGCGGCGGCGATCCGATGGTACTGGCCTACAAGGGACGGAAGCCGCAAAAGAAACGCCTGGTGATTTTTCTCGACATCAGCGGTTCGATGAATCTGTACAGCTTGTTCCTGCTGCGCTTCGCCTACGCTTTGCAGAAGCACTTCAAGAAAGTAAATACCTTTCTTTTCAGTACGGGCGTGGTGGAAATCAGCGACTTACTGCGGGCTCGCAAGTTGTCGGATGCGCTCACAGGAGTCTCTCAGCGGGTGCGGGAGTGGTCGGGCGGTACCAGGATCGGGGGATCACTGCGAGAGTTCAATCGAGGTGCTGGTCGGCGGGTGCTTTCAAGCAACACCTTCTTTATTATTCTGAGCGACGGTTGGGACACCGGCGCGCCTGAAGTTCTGGCTGCGGAGGTTTGCAAGACGCGCAGCCGGGTGCAAAAGCTGCTGTGGTTGAATCCGCTTTTGGGATTGAAAGACTATCAGCCGATCACGCGTGGCATGAGTGCGGCGCTCCCTCACGTTGACGTTTTCGCTCCGGCACATAATCTGGAGAGCCTGCTGGCTCTGGACAAGTATCTGTAACCAGCAGAGGGATCTGAGATGTTCGATCAATTCCTGAGCAAAGCGGACGAACTGCTGGCGAAGGGCGAACCATTTGCCGTCGCAGTTGTTGTCCGCTTTGAGGCTCCAATCTCAGGCAAGCCGGGCAATAAGGCGATCATCCAGGCTGATGGAACGCTTTGGGGATGGATTGGGGGAGGTTGCTCCCAGCCGGTGGTAGTAAGGGAGGCACTCAAAGCGATGGCCAATGGTCAGCCGCGGCTGGTGCGCATCAGTCCAACGGCGTCCCCAGAGAGAGGAATTGTGGACTACACCATGACTTGCCACAGTGGGGGTACGCTGGACGTTTTCATCGAGCCGGTCCTGCCTAAGGAGCACGTGCTGATTCTGGGCCGCTCGCCTGTCGCCCGCACTCTTGCCAGACTCGCGAAGACCATCGGCTACGCTGTTTCCGTCGCTGCCCCGGGAGCAGATCGCGAAGCATTTCCTGGCGCTGACTCTGTCCAGGCAGGATTGGATCCGGCCCGGTTCAAGATCACACCGCAGACATTCATCGTTGTTTCCACCCAGGGAGAGTCGGATGAAGAAGCGCTGGAAGCGGCGATAAACGCGGGTTCAGGCTACATTGCTTTTGTTGCCAGCAAGGCCAAAGCGGCCAAGACGCTCGACGATTTGAAAGATCGCGGACTACCGGCCGACAAGCTTGCCAAAGTCCGAGCTCCGGCGGGGCTCGATATACATGCCTCGTCTCCGGAGGAGATTGCAGTCAGCATACTAGCTGAAATCATTCAGCTGCGAAGAACTCCAGGTCCCGAACCGCGGCCCACTGCGGAACTGGCAGTGCTCGCTAAGACGGCCAAAGACCCTATCTGCGGCATGACGGTCGACACCATATCGACGAAGTACAAGTCAGAATATGCCGGTGACATGTACTACTTTTGCTGCGTTGGCTGCAAACATACCTTTGAGAAAGACCCTGCAAAGCACGCTCTTCCGTCAACTCAGTAATTAGAAATCTCGCAGGCCCGAAACAGGCTTCGCGTCAATTTGAACTGGAGTTTCGTCTCGCCAGACTGAAGTTCGGCTCAGGAGGTCGCCACCTCGGCGGAAAACGGCGAAATGTCGCACCAGCCAACAGCCTGTCGGCCTGAGCGCTGGTGATAGAGTCCTAGTAGGTTTACAACAACGAACACCTGTTTCCCAACCCTCGAGGTACACGCGATGAGAACGAACCGACGTTCCGTACTATTTGGTCTCGGGATCGTCTCGGTAACACCCCTGCTAGCGTGGCAAAAGCCCGTAGCCACGGAGGTCGTGACTGCCAAGCCTGATGCGAGCCGATTTGCATATGCCAATCCCAGCAGGGAAGGGTGTGGCCTGGCAAACTCACCAGTGAAGATAGCGCAGGCACCCTAAGCATTTTCGAACTGCACACCTTGCCGAGGTCCGGACAGTTCGCCATGTTCACCATCGCGAAGATGAGTGGTACTAGTTACTCTCAGGTAACTTCGTATTCGAGGCGGGAGACAACAAGTACAACTTGCAACAAAGTGAAAGCATCTGGCTCCCAAGAGGCATTCCTCACCTTTTGGGCAAACACAGGCGATTCAGAGGGAAAGCTCGTACTCGCTTGTCAGCCGGGTGGGTTCGAGGAGTTCTTTGATGAGCTGGGAAAGGTGCCCGCGGACCAGATGAATGCCTCAAAGATGACAGAGGTTATGGCGAAGTACGGAATGAAATATATTGGCCCGCCCCTGTTTGGCTCTCTTTACAAGGAGCACTAACTTTTGCTTGTTGCACGTCATCGCGAAGACCGTAGTTGATTTACGATAGGCTTGTCATTTGGCAGCACGAAGATGGGGTTGCGGTTGGTATAGCGTTTCCGGTGCCAAACAACAAGCCATGTTTTCAATGCTTTCGGAAGGCTCGAAATGACGTTGCGACATTTTCTGGTACATTTCTTGCACAAAGTGGTAAGCGTTTTCCGACGGCGGTTAGCGGAGAGCATGGAGAATATCATGCGAGCTTACGGCGTACCTCAGGGTCAGTTGATTACGCTGCGCGGCGGCAAAGACTACGAATTCGGCAAGTTCTCTTGGAAGGTCATTCCTAGCGTTCACTCGGCTCTCGACCACAAGCATTGTTTCAGTTCAAAGACCTTCCCGGATAGCATGAAAGCACCGTTGACTCTGGAGCAGATGAACGTTGAGGGCGGCACACTTGCGTACTTGATCGAGTTATCGCGAGAGGCTGCATGAGTTCTATGGCCATCTGCAATAGCGGTCTACGTGCCACGAGCGCCGCTCCTAGGAGAGTCCTGTTAGGCAATTTGGTATGTGGTCAGGAGCAGTGCCCCCAGTTGCCGCGGGTGACGATTCCGAGTTAGGGTGAGTCACAGAAGCGGAGTAACGCAAGCAATGGCAATGTGGCAGCAATGGGAAGGGCGCGTCGTTAACGGGAAATTTCTGCTGCGGCAATGTCTTGGTGGCTCGAAACAGAGTGCGGTATACCTCACAGAAATCAACGGCTCGAAGGTCGCAATAAAGTTTATCCCCTCAGATGCAGCGGCCGCGCAGCTACAAGTCTCACGCTGGGAATCGGCTGGCACACTTCTCCATCCACACCTGCTTCAAATTTTCGATACCGGTCGCTGGCACCCTGAGGGCGAGCAGGAGATGGTATTCGCAGTCATGGAATACGCTGATGAGAATCTCGCGGAAATTCTTCCTAACCGCCGGTTGACACCGGCCGAAGCGAGCGAAATGCTGTGCTCTACCATGGATGTGCTTGACTACCTACACCGGCATGGCATGGTGCATGGGAATATTAAGCCAGCAAACATCATGGCGGTACAAGATACATTGAAACTTTCGAGCGATGGAATTCGTGAGGTGGGTAACTCGGAGCAAGCCAGCGAAAGCCTCAGCGTCTACGATCCGCCTGAAAGAGCGCAGGGAATAATATCGCCGAGTGGCGATATCTGGTCGCTTGGCGCAACGCTTGTTGAAGCACTCACGAATCATCTGCCGGCGAGGGACAGAACGGACGAGGAAGATCCCAAGTTGCCGGAGAACATTCCAGAGCCGTTCAATGACATTGCGAAGCATTGTTTAACTTGGGATCCCAGACGCCGATTGTCTACCGCCGAGATCAGACAGCGTCTAGAGCGAGCGATGGTGGGGGCCAAGGTAGACGCGGCGATGCAAGAGATATCGAGTGTTGCCGGTGTGCAAAAGGCTCCCGCCCCCGTAACACAGAGAAATGCTTCAACGCCGCAGGAGCCAGAGACCGTTGTCGAATGGTTGGGAACGACAGGAAAGATGCGAGTTTTTCGTATAGCGGCCGCAGGTATTCTTGCTGTCGCTGCGATTGCCGCAGGAATTGGAATTTTCCACCGCCGTTCAAAGACTTTGCGACCCGCTGCGACTATCTCCGCGCCGCCGACCACTACATCTTCCATACAGCCAACGAAGAATGGCAGTTTGCGCGCTTCTAAAACGAATACCGGCAGCGTCGATCACGGGGCAGTGACTCATGAAGTTCTACCGGACGTGCCCGCAAAAGCGAGGAATACAATAACAGGCAAAGTCAATGTGAAGGTGAAAGTCGCCGTCGATGCTTCGGGCGCAGTCTCCAATGCGCTCTTGGTTTCGCGCGGCCCCAGTACATACTTTGCTGATCAAGCGCTGCAGGCTGCGCGGAGGTGGACGTTCAAACCTCCAACGGTTGACGGAAGGGCCATGCCGAGCGAGTGGAGCCTGAGTTTCGAATTCAGAAAAAATGGCACTACAGCAGTGCCGCGGCCCATTGCGCCTGGCGGGTAATTCGCGCAGCGTCGGCGATGAAAGTGCAACAGTTTGATTTAGAGAGCAGCCCTTCTGACTTCCATATCTGGGCAGGAAGGGCTGACGACTCGCCTCTCAAGGCTCTGACAGCGGCGGCTGAGGATCATCCTGCTACACCCCAGTTCTGCTCGATTTGAACTGTACTCAATCTCTGGGCAGCCTTGCTTACTGCATTTCCTACAATACATCTGGAGTCACAAGCGACTCGCCGCGTACGGAAAGGTAGCCTCGCCGACTTCCTGCCAGGCAGCGAGTCGAATCGCGAATTCTCTGGTTTAGCTCGGCAGTCAAGACCCGTACTCGGCTTTTCGCGTTCAGAGAATCTAAAGGTAGATGAGGGTCAGAAATAGGGTGAATTCTAGGCTAAAAGTAGTGGCTAGCGTCGCTCAAATTGCCGGGAAATGCGGGAAACATGCGAAACACAAGTACAGGTTGTTGATACGAAGAGACTTGCTAGCGGAGGACGCAGTCATGTGCGAAACCCTCTCTGCACGAATTCCTTGCTAACAGGGATTTCGCAGTTTTTGCGTTCTGAATTGTGCCTTCATGCTCCGGCAAACCGCAGATGCATAGTGGTCCTAAGGGGTGAGCGTGAGCTGGCGGCAACAATGCCTAGCCAGTGTAGACATGCACGCTCTTACGCTCCTCCCGCTGATGGTTCGGCAGGTACGACAGTAGCCAGGATTGGAGCTTGTCGAGATACAGATAAACAACCGGCGTGGTGTAGAGCGTAAGCATCTGGCTGACGAGAAGGCCCCCGATGATTGCGACGCCGAGGGGGCGGCGTAGCTCAGAGCCCATCCCATGGCCGATCGCGAGTGGCAGCGCTCCCAATAATGCGGCTGCTGTCGTCATCATGATGGGCCGAAACCGGAGCAAAGCTGCTTCGTGAATGGAGTCTTGCGAGCTTTTTCCTTGCCGTTCCTGCTCGAGCGCAAAGTCGCTCATCATAATGGCGTTTTTCTTGACGATGCCAATCAGCAGGATGATCCCAATCAGCGAGATCACATCCAGGTCCATGCGGAAGAGCAACAACGCCACCAGAGCCCCGGTTCCGTCTGAAAGCAGCGTTGAAAGGATCGTGATGGGATGAATATAGCTCTCGTACAGAATCCCCATCACGATATACACACCAAACAGGGCGGCCAGGACCAACAGCGGTTCGCTGGACAGTGAGTTCCGAAACGCGGCCGCCGATCCGGCGAAGTTGGTATGAATCGACGCCGGCAGCCGCAACTCCCGCTCCGTCGCCTCGATAGCGCGGGTTGCATCCCCTAAGGCAACGCCAGGTGCGAGATTGAAGGAAATCGTGACAGATGGGAATTGACCCTGGTGATTCACGGCCAGCGCCGTAGTCGAGACGCCAAAATGGACAAAGGTCGAGAGCGGAACTGCATTCCCTTGGGCGATGACATAGACAGTCTTGAGCGAACCCGGATAGTTTTTGAAACGCGGATCGACCTCGAGCACCACGTGATACTGATTCAGCGTCCGGTAGATTGTAGATATTTCTCTCTGACCGAAGGCATCGTACAGGGCATCATCGATCTGCTGCGGCGTGATGCCAAGGCGAGCGGCAGTATCGCGATCGATCGCGGCATTCTCTTCCAAGCCATTCATTTGCTGATCGCTGTTCACATCGCGGAGTTGTGGCAAAGGTTGCAGGGCATTCAATACCTTGTGCCCCCAGCTGTAAAGCTCGCGCAAGTTCTGGCCGGTCAGAGTGTATTGATACTGTGCGTTGGAACGACGGCCTCCGATGCGCAAGTCCTGGGAAGCGGTCATGTCGAGCGTGATTCCAGCTACATTCGAAAGCTTGTCACGGAGGCGATCGATTACCTGGTCGGCGGTTTCATTGCGCTGGCGGAGAGGCTTAAGTCCGATGTACATCCGTCCCGTGTTCACGGAACCGCCGCCTACGTAAGCGGCAACCGTGTCGACCGCGGGATCATCCTGGACGATACGTGCCAGGCTCTGGGTCTTGCTTTTCATGGCATCGAAAGAGATGTCCTGGTCGCCAACGATCGTGCCCGCGAGACGTCCGATATCCTGCTGTGGGAAAAACCCTTTAGGAATGTAAATAAACAAGAAAACATTTACCGCCAGTGTGAGAATTGTGAGGCCAAGCACAAGCCGCTTGTGCTGAAGTACCCAACTCAGGGAAGCATGGTAGGACCGGTTTAGCCAGTCGTACCCACGTTCGCTCATGCGATACCAAAGGTTGTGCTTCTGAGCATCATGCGGTTTAAGGAAATGCGCGCACAGCATCGGTGTTGTGGTCAACGACGCGACCAAAGACACTATGATGGCGCGCTGATCGCCACTGCGAATTCATGGAAGAGCCTCCCCACAATCCCGGTCATCAGCCAGATGGGGATGAATACCGCCATCAGGGAAATGCTCATGGAAACGACTGTGAAACCGATCTCCCGGGAACCGAGCAGTGCAGCGTCATAAGGCTTGAGTCCGGCTTCGATATGACGCATGACGTTTTCAATTACCACGATGGCATCATCCACAACGAAGCCCGTCGAGATGGTGAGCGCCATTAGCGAAAGATTGTCGAGGGAGTACCCCCAAACATAAAGAATCGCGAAGGTGCCCGCGATCGAGACGGGAACCGCAATACCCGGAATCAGCGTGGCCCGGATCTCGCGTAAGAAGACAAAAACAACCAGGATCACCAGCAGCACCGAGACGCATAGGGTAACTTCTACGTCGAAGACGGAAGCGCGTACGGTCTTGCTGCGCTCGTTTTCGATCTCAAGGTTTATCGATGCAGGCAGTGATGCCTTCAGATAAGGCAAGGCGGCCTTGGCGCGGTCTACGGTTTCAATGATATTGGCGCCGGGCTGACGAAAAATGAACACCAGCACACTAGGCTTGCCGTTGAAGCTGCCTGCGTTATAGACATTCAGAAAGGAGTCTTCCACATCGGCAACGTCGCTCAGGCGAACCGGCGCGCCGTCGCGATACGCGATTATGATGGGCCGATATTGCCTCGCACTCTTGAGTTGGTCGTTGTCGGTAATTGACCATCGCCTGCCGGCATTCTCGATACTGCCTTTTGCCCGGTTCGTGTTTTCCGCTGCAACAGCAGCTCTCACGGTTTCTAGGCCCAGACCAAGCTTGTTCAGTAGCGTGGGATTTGCCTCGATACGCACCGCTGGCGGGGACGAGCCGCCGATGAAAACCTGCCCTACACCGGGCACCTGGGAGAGCTTCTGGCTGATAACCGAGTCGGCCGCGTCGTAAATCTGATCCTGCGTCAGCTCGTCGGAGGTCATGGCGAGGATCAGAATAGGCGAGTCGGCAGGGTTGACCTTGTAGTACCAGGGATTGCTCGGCAAGTCGGATGGTAGGTAGGCCCGGGCCGCATTGATGGCCGCCTGCACGTCGCGCGCGGCTCCGTTGACATCGCGGCCGAGGTCGAATTGCAGCGTGATGCTGGTGGTGCCCAGTTGGCTCACCGACGTCATCTCATTCACGGCGGCGATCCGGCCGAACTGGCGCTCGAGAGGCGTCGCGACGGCAGAAGCCATGGTTTCGGGACTGGCCCGGGCTGCGAAGCGCCAACGGCAATTACCGGAAAGTCGACTTCTGGAAGCGGAGATACCGGCAACTTCAGAAATGCCAAAAGGCCCGCCAACAGCACGGCAATCGTCAGCAAGGTTGTGGCAGCCGGGCGCTCGATGGCATGTTTCGAAAGACTCATGTTGACATACGGCAAAGCCCGACAATGGTGACGGCAGGGGGATTCACGCCTTCACTCGGATAGTGGCAGTCATTGCCAAGCTGAATTGGCAACGATTTACCTATAAATATCGTACTACGATATGAATTTAAACGGCACCCGATCCGAACCTGGGATCCAGATTACGGGCGGGCTGACGACGGACACGACCGTACTCGTCCTTACTTTGTGGCTGGTCAAGCTCTTCATGACGCGCCGATTGGATCGCCATTTTTCCATCGCCGTGGCTCTTTTCGTTACATCCGGCGTGCTTAGCAGCTATGTCTCGACAACGACCTGGTGGCTCCAGCTTGCGCACCGGATACCCGCTAAGTGAGCTCTACGTTAGCTGGTAGCTTCGGTCATGCCAGCCGCGCCATTGGAGCTACAGATTCCAGCTTTCGCCATGGCCGAAAGCTGCTCTCCTTCCTCGTAATGAGCCGAAGGGCTAATCAGAAAACTGAAAAGATGTCCCAGTGACTTCCGGTTTGCTCGTAATCCAGCAAGTGACAGGTTTTCAGATCACCCGCACAACTGCCAATGTTGCATCATCGGTTTGGTGCTCTTTGGAGAAGTCATCCATGGAATTGAAGATCAAATCGACGAGCTCTCCAGCGTCTTGAGAGCATTGCGCTCCGCAGGTCGCTGCGTTCAACAATCCATGAACTCCCCATTCGTCCCCGTCCTGATTTGCGGCTTCGATGAGTCCGTCAGTGAAGGCGAACACCATATCACCGGTTTCGAGCTGTATCGAACCCTCCCTATATTCCGAATCAGGGAACAGTCCAACGGGCGCACCACCCGTCTCGAGGCAGTACATCGAACCATCTCGCCGGATAACGATCGGCGGATTATGCCCGGCATTTACATAGCGCAGAATGCGAGTCGACCCGTCGAATACTCCGTAAAACATGGTCGCATATCGGTTCTCGGACGACGAAGCGTATACCTGATGATTCACAGCCTTGAGCAGCGCGGCCAAGTCATCTCCGGTGAACAATGCCGCCGTCCGAAGGGAGGACTGCACATTGGCGATCATGAGTGCAGCGGCCAGACCTTTGCCAGAGGCATCTCCAACGACGAATGCCAAGCAATCGCCCTTAAGCGGGAGAAAACTGTAGCAATCGCCTCCGAGCGCTCGAATCTGACGACAACGAGCACTATAGTCAAAGGATTCGCTAACGGAGCAGGGCGCCTGCATAAAGCCCTGCTGGACGTCGCAGGCCAGCACCCAGTCCTGGCTAACGTCCATTACCATTTCCTCGGTGGTCATTTTCTCGCCTCTACTCATATGTCGGTTCTGGGCGTCCGAAATCGACACGGCTGCCGATTTTCCCTAAAACATTTTCTTGGAGGGATGTAGAGAATCGTACGATGGCTCCGACTACGGGATGAAAGCGCGGATCACAGGCGCTGCCAAACGAACAGACATACTCAGCGCTAAGTCCGTACGAAAATGACCAATGAAACAGGAGCGCAGGTATGAAATACATTTTGCTGATGTCGGGCACGAGGGCGGGCGTTCAAGGGTATCACGCCTGGTCGAAACAGGATATCGAAGCGCACATGGCAGTTCTTCATGGTATTAACGAGGACCTCACCGCATCGAGAGAGTTTGTCGCCACGCAAGGCTTAGCTGACCCGCATGAAGCAAAAGTTGTACGTGGCGAGAAGAATGGTGTGCCAGTCACCGACGGCATTTTCCCCGAGTCGAAGGAATTTCTGTTGGGCTACTGGATCGTCGACGTTGCCAGCGCCGAACGCGCTTATGCCATAGCGGGACAGATTTCCGCAGCTCCCGGACCTGGGGGCAAACCCACAAACATGCCGATCGAAGTGCGGCAGTTTGCAAGCCACGAGTCGAAATCGCATTGAGAGATGTCGATAATTCCCCGCGGGGCTCCGACTTAGGAACGAAAGCACGTAGATAGTAAAACCAAAAGCCAGAGGAGCGAAGCAATGAAATACATGGTGATGATGAACACAATGAAGGCCGGCCAGGGCGTGCCGGCGTGGCCCAAGAAAGATCTGCAAGCGCATATCGCCTTTATGATGGGTCTCAACAAGGAACTTCATGAACGGGGCGAGCTGGTTTCGGCCGAGGGGCTTTCTTTTCCGAATCAAGCGAAACTAGTCCGCGCGGGCAAGGATGGCCGGCCGATCACTGACGGAGTCTTTCCCGAGTCGAAGGAGTTTCTTGCCGGCTTCTGGATCATCGATGTCGACGGTCCAGAGCGGGCGTATGCCATTGCCGCACGAATCTCGGCTGCGCCAGGCGCCGGAGGCACCCCGCTGAATATGCCGATTGAACTCCGACCGATCATGAGCGGACCACCTCAGGAAATGGTGTAACGGAAGAACCCTAATGACCAAGCCATGGGACGCAACCTCCGAGCAACTGTTGCGAGAACTCGCGCCGCAGGTGCTCGGAAGTGTTGCTCGTCGCTTTCACGACTTCGCAGCCGCTGAAGACGCCGCCCAGGAGGCCATGATAGCCGCTTTCACGCAATGGCCAGAGGAGGGCGTTCCCGACAATCCTCGTGGCTGGCTGATCCAGGTGGCGTGTCGCCGCATGGCGGACCACGTGCGCAGCGAAATCGCCCGCCGATCAAGAGAAACGGCGGTGGCCGCAGAAGCGGAAACCTTCTCACCCACGCTTGAGATCGAGGCCAACATGGATCCAGATGACACGCTGATTTTGTTATTCATGTGCTGCCATCCCGCCCTCACTCTGCCCTCGGCCATCGCACTGACGTTGCGTGCGGTTGGTGGTTTAACCACGGCTGAAATCGCCCATGCCTTTCTGGTTCCCGAGGCCACGATGGCGCAAAGGATCAGCCGCGCAAAACAAACCATCAAAGCTTCGGGCGTACCGTTCCGTCTGCCTTCTCCGCACGAGCGGCTAGAACGGCTGCCTGCAGTTCTGCATGTGCTATATCTGATCTTCAGCGAGGGATATGTCAGTAGCATAGGGTCCAATCTGCAAAGACTCGACTTGGCGCGCGAGGCGATCCGCTTGACGCACAACATGAAAACGCTACTCCCCGATAATTCCGAGGTCGCAGGACTTATGGCGCTGATGCTTTTAACTGACGCGCGTCGCGCAGCCCGGACCGGTCCGGATGAAGAATTGATTCCCTTAGATAAACAAGACCGAACTCTGTGGGATCGCGCGGAGATTTCTGAAGGCATTGAGCTTCTTACGGCCGCGCTGTCGAAAGCATCCGTGGGCCTGTATCAGCTTCAGGCAGCGATTGCCGCCGTTCACGACGAGGCCGCAAGCGCAGAGGACACCGACTGGCCACAGATCTTGGCACTGTATGAGTTGCTGAAAAGAGTCGCCCCCAGTGCCATGGTCACTCTGAATCACGCAATCGCAGCCGCTATGGTGTACGGCCCTGCCAAAGGCCTCGAACTGCTTAGGGCTCTCGACAGCGATCCGCGTATCGCCGGTCACTATCGCCTCGACGCCGTTCGCGCCCATTTACTTGAAAAGATGGGCGATCACGAAGTCGCTATCAAGCACTACCGAATTGCGGCTGCGCGGACGACGAGCATGCCGGAACGCAATTACCTCACAGCGCAAGCAGCACGCTTGGCCGGCGATTAGCTCCCGAGTTGTCGCTAGCCTGAAGTTAAGAAGTGTGCCATGAAATCCTTCTTGTATCCAACATCCGAAGTTTCCTCAAAACTGTCGGCCACGGTTCGGCGAAGGTTATTACATTTGATTTCTCCTGGAGTGCCGAGGGCCGTACAATCGCAGTCCCCGAAGCACTAGAGTTGCACTCGCAGCTTTGAAGCAAATTTCGCGTCTCGGCCCGTGCGATAATTTCTCACTCATGTGCGGGCGCTATCGATTGTCGAAGCGGAAGCAGATCATCGAGGAGTATTTCGACACCGTCGATTGGCAAGACAACTGGAGTCCTCGCTACAATATTGCTCCCACGCAAACTGTGCCGGTGATCCGCCAGCACCCAAAGGAACCTGTCCGCCAACTATCACTAATGGGCTGGGGCTTGATCCCTTCGTGGGCAAAAAACCCTTCCATCGCGACGAGCACAATCAATGCGAAATCGGAGACAGCCGCGACAAAGCCTGCGTTCCGTGATCCTTTCAAATTCCGCAGATGTCTGATTCCTGCCGATGCCTTCTACGAATGGAAACGAACAGGGTCATCCAAGCAGCCCTACTGCTTCGAAGTGCGCGAAGGGGAGTTATTCGCCTTGGCGGGAATCTGGGATGGCTGGAAAGACCCAACCGGAAATTGGGTAAAGACGTGCTCGATTCTCACCACCACTCCCAACGCCGTGACCAGAGCTGTTCACGGCCGAATGCCTGTGATTCTCGATCCCGGCTCGTACAATTTGTGGCTTGATCCGGGAATGCAGAATGTGGCTACCATATCTGAGCTTTTGAAGCCCTATGACGCTCGGCTCATGCGGTGTTATCCCGTGAGCACCCGGATCAATCATGTCGGGAATGATGACGAGCAGTGTTCGCACCCCGTGGAAATCGCAGAGGTTCAGAATCGGCTCTTCGTCTGATGAGAACATCAGTCTCATGAATGAAGCCGCGAAATCCACCGTTTTGGATCGCGAGCTTGAGCATGAGAAGAGCCACGTTTCCGGCCCACGTATCCGCTGCCCGCACCTGCATCAGTGGACAGTGAACCCGGTGCTTTTCGTGTGGCCGATGGTCGCCCCATTCCGAATTGCTATGCAACATAAATTTGGTGCTGTCTCATCCCGCTGTCGCAGACTCACTGGAAAGGGGCAACGTTGGCCTAATACTTGCATTTGTCATGAGGCTTTAGGTATTGACTGTAGCTCTCGCTCAGAATCAGGACACCGTAACCGGCGATTGGCTGGTTACAGGCGATGCATACGGTAACCGCTTTACCACAAGATGACGCTGCATTTGGAAGACGGCGAACTTGGCGGCACATTCTGAGACGACAAGGTGGAGGGCACACTGAACGGAGAGCTCTCGATTTCGTTGCGCGCGATGAAAAAGGCAACACCGCAGAGGTCACAGGAACGCTCAACGGCGACACGATCACCGGGAAGGTGGTGGAGGTTGATGCAAGCGATCCGGTGGATAAGGCCGAGAACACAATGACGGCCACTCGACGGCCGGAACGTAGCCAGCTTGGTAATGCTGTTCGCTTGAGCAGTCCTACCGTATTGTAGGAGTAGGTGGTACTTGGGTATAGGGTACCCCAATCGGGGGAAGGAAATTCCGCTGTGGCCGCAGCAAATCCAGTGCGTTCCTCACCAAAAGCTCCGCTCAGTTTTCGTGATCGCGCCACGTCGCCTTGGGAGCTTGTCGTCGGCTCTTTCTTTGTAATCGGTCACAACGTGTTCCACCGGGTTCCGAACGAAGTGCCGATTCTGTTTGCGCTGTACTGGATCTCAGGCTGGATCCGCGGATGGCTGTGGAAAATGGCGGTAGTCGTAATTTTCTTAGGTTGGGCGACGTAAGCTGAGGCCTGCCTAAAGTCTGCCCCGGCCTAATTCCCAAGTTAGGTGTGCCCAAAATCGGATTCCCCATCCGCCCATAACTCTCCACGTTTACGTCTGCCGCCACCTAATGCCCCAGAATGTGAAAAGGGGTTAGGGGTGCCAGAACCTTCGGACCAAAACCCGACCGCCTAGAAGAAAAGAACAGCCAGCCCCCTTTTCGAGTGGATTCGTCGCGCAGCGCTTGCCTTCGAGCAGATGGTCGCATCAGGGAATTAGATTCCCCGATGCGCGAACAGAACAGGGATCTTTCGGCAGTTCGACATCCGACCTTTCGACTCGTTACAACGAAAAATCGTGTTCTCTTCACGCAGATCCTCTCTTCTGGTTCTGCCGAAACTAATCTTTTCACGCCTCAAGCAGTCTTCTTTATTGAGCAGAGCATAGTGCTGAAGCAGGACCGAAGTAGGCCCTCCTAGCAAATTACAGTAAGGCACTCTGAGGGCTGCCGACCACGTGGACAATGTTTCGCACGCCCACGGCTGTCCTTCTACAACTTAGAAACGGTGGCTCCGTTGAAATTGGTCACCCAGACATGGGCCCCGTCGAAAGCCGCTTCTTGCGGCGCCGATCCGACAGTGAACGTACCGATCGTAGCACCGCTGCTCGCTAATAACTCCGTCACAGTAGTGCTGTTGAAGTCGGTCACCCAGATGTTTGCCCCATCAAAACATATTCCGTTGGGACCTGCTCCTGCTGCAAAGGTACCAAGGACCGTTCCATCGCTGGCCCGCAACTTTGTCACGTTGTTTGTGCCAAAATTCGATGTCCAGATGTTCGCACCATCAAACGCTACGCCGGACGGAGATACGCCTGTTGGGAACGTACCTAGCAATTTGCCATCGCTGGCGCGAAGCTTGCTGACATTAGAGGAACCATTATTAGCAACCCAGATGTTCGCCCCATCGAAGGCGCACGCGGCGGCATTGCTTCCACCGATAGTGAAGGTGCCGAGCGTCTTACCGTCGCTGGCCCGCAACTTTGTAACCGTGTTGATGTTGACATTGGTGACCCACATATTGGCTCCGTCAAAGCAAATTCCGGTCGGACCTGAACCCACCGTGAACGTCCCTAGTACAGCGCCATCCCGGCCACGCAGTTTGGTGACATTATTGCTGTGAGTGTTTGCCACCCACATGTTGGCGCCGTCATAGGCCAAGGTAGACGGGCTAGTGCCCACAGTAAATGTACCGAGAATGGCCCCGTCGTTGGCGCGTAGCTTCGTAACATTGTTGCTATTGAAGTTTGCTATCCACACATTGGCGCCATCGAATGCTACGCCGAAGGGAGCACTGCCAACCGTGAAGTTCGTAGTCTGATTGGCACCGTACCAATGCAACAGAGCGATTTGCAATGGATTCAGGTTCGAGCTTACTACGCCGCGAAGCGCCGGCGCTGTAGTACTCTGCTCCTGTGAGTGCGATGCAACTTGCACAACGATGAGAAGCAAAGACAGCGAGATAGCTGCAACCACAAATTTCTCTGCGCGCAAATGACGATGAATGTCGAAACCTGAATTGTTCATTTCTCATTCCTCCTTAAAAGCTTTGTCGCCACGTGGACAGCGATCAAAAGCCAACTCACTCTAGAATCAGGGCATCGTTAAATTGTCAAAAGTTTGCAAACAAGTTGTAAGCATTCGATTGCCGACGCCTGTGGTAAATGACGCGTGCTGCGGCATAGCTCACGTTCAGACGACTAAGGTCGTCTTGGACCAGTGCTTCAGTGTGCAGTACACGAAATTTAGAAGCGAAGTTGGTCCGCCACAGTAGGTTCCAGCTGGACTGAAGTCCGAACTTGGAACGATACAGGAGTGAGAGCCGCTGAATCCGGCCCTCAACTTCTTTTAGAAGCAGCAACGGGTATGTAAACACACTCTTCCAAGGAGTGTTTGTTCAGCGCGCGCGCCGATGTCGTCACTGCTTTGCAATATGGGCACAAGTAGCCCTGACAGCGATTTTGGGGCACCTTGATGATGAGCCACGTTGTCAGACAGCCAGCAATCTCTGGTGTTTCGACTTCGATAATCGCGGCACCGGACTTTGTCACTATCTTCCGGTAGACATTGCGGACAGCAGTTATTGATCGAAGGTCGGCCACAATATCGGGAGGAAAGGCAAAACAGTACAGGCCGACCATGTCGCCGCTCGGTGCCCTCCAGCGGCGAATGCCATCATCGTCCCCCTGCAATTCAAACTCTGCTGCGTCGAAGCCGACCAAACCAGGAGGCGCTGCATAACCAACAACGATATAGGACGGATGCTATCGCGCACGAATCTGGTCATTCATATCGGGCTTAAGGTCAGCCGCGACCTAATGCCCAAATGAAAAACGGGAAGGGGTCGTGCGCCGCGGCGCGCTCACGAAGGGGCTCTGGGGTACACGGAGGGGGATCGATTCGATATCTTACGACTAACCTATAAATAGGGACATCTGGGTGCAGCAGTTGAGCCAGCAGGCGTTTGGGTGGGGAGAAGAACCCGACCCATCGACAGGCAATGATTCATTGCTTGTCGCTGCGGTGCTGAGCAATGACCGCAAGGCGACAGCAGAATTTGTTATGCGCTTCGCGGACGGACTGTACGGCTATGTTCGTTCCCGCCTGGCGCCACGTTATGACGAAGTCGATGACCTGGTGCAGGAGATCTTTTTGGCAGCCTGGAAGAACCTTAGGCGCTATCAAGGCACTGCACCTCTACAGGCTTGGGTCATGGGAATTGCTCGTCACAAGATTGAAGATTACTACCGCGCGCGACTGAAGGCGATGGAATCAATCGAAGGCTCGCTTGACGACCACCAAGTTTCGGGGGACGTCCCCGAGTTTCATCAGGCTCTGGAGCAGAACGAAATGAAGGCGAAGGCAAGAGGTGTACTGGCCAGTCTTCCTGAAACGTATCGTCTGGCGCTGATCTGGCGCTACTGGGAACAGGCACCAGCTCGAGAGATGGCGCTTAAGATGGGCAAGACAGAAAAGGCGATTGAACGATTGCTGGCGCGTGCGCGAGCTGAATTTCGTGAAAGGTGGAGCCATGGCCAATCTGCCTGAAGAACAATTCATGGAGACGATCGCCGCTCAGGTTAAGTTGACGAATTCGCAATCTGCACCTGCGAATCTGAAGGCCAAAATCTATTCTGCCTTGGTGTTGCGGCAGGCCGAGTCCGGTCCACTCGCCAGCCTGACTGAGAGCAAGGCCCGGGGGGGAAAGCTTTGCGTCTTTGAACAGCTCGTCCGCATTGCGCCCTTGGGTGAAACCGTGAAGTCACTCAATATCTGTCGCGTCTGCCATGCGCGCGTTTTGGCTGAGCATTTTGAAAATCCGCCTATCTACTGGAGCGGTTGTCCTTATGTTCGATTCAAGAAGTCCTGACGACCGCGGATTGAGAGGGCGACCCTGAAGTGGAAAGTTTGTTTGGCCGATAGGGCTCCTTCGACAGCCTTTGGCAAAAACAGGCAGGTTGAGTTGGCCGCTATGCTGCTTGTGAAACCCTGGGACGGCGCACAACAGGGGCTTGCTCTGTTGGCTACAGAAGCGTCCTCGTCGCTACGCGACTATGATCCGGCGAGAAACCGGATTTCATCTGTTTGAGTGGGCCGCAGGCCCATGCGCAATCAGGGCAGCTTTGAAGCCACGACCTAACGCGAGTTTTGCTTTTAGATCGTCAGAATCGTTTAATGAAGCCGAACAGGTTTTGGAAATTCTTAAAACTGTGCTGTCCGGACGGCGATAGTTGATTATCAATGGGATTTTTGCTGATGGTTTCGCTAAAGGTATAGCGGAAAGCCCAGCCACCTCGCACTTTCACATCCATGCCGACCGGAATATGAAGCGCAGCCATATTAGAGCTGAAGCTCAAGGGCGGCAATATAGGGGCGCCTATGAGCTGCTCAATGCGTTCCTGGGAGCTGGAAAAGTGGACGAGACCTGTTCCGACAGAAAGATATGGCCGTAACCGGCTATCCCGCTTGCGAAAGTAAACCAGGAAATCGGCGATGATGCTTTGCTGGGAACTGCTGCGCGTTTCCTGGTATCCCTCCTGGGCGCCGTTGACGAACTGTGCGGAAGTCAAGATCAGTTGATTGCTGTTCCAGATGTAAGTTGCTTGCACGGCAAAGTAATCCGAAAGATGTACTCCGACCAAAGCTTGCAGCGCGCCGCCGTTCTTGGGATCGTAAGAAGCAAAGGCCGTAGACCCTGAGCTCAGTACGGAGCGCGAGTCTCCTGAGAGCGAAGAGAATCCACCTAACACGCCGGCATAGAGCTGGGCGTGGGCCGACATCGTCGAGCTCCAACCTAGAAGCAGAAGCAGCCAGAACTGCACGATCTTAGGTTGCATGTCATCTGCCGATTAGAACCGCAGGATCCGAACAATTTTAAGAAAAGTTGTGGGGGGTTTCGCCACCGAATGCGACTTATCCATCAGTGGCATGAAATTGTCGTTCCACATACTTCACCATCGCACTCAGTTCGCAAACCATGCTTGTTAGATGCACCACGGCTATTAACCGCCAGCTTCGACTCCGGAAATATCCGTAGGGGAGATGAACCATGCTTAGAATCATTCGCACACTCTTAATCGTCATTTTGGCAATTGGCGGGGTATTGCCGGGCCTCAGCAACGCGCAAGATGATCAAGCCGCTGGAGCGGTGTTCGTGATGACGAATGCTGCCGACAAAAATGAAATCATCGCGTACAAACGAGCAGGGGATGGCTCGTTGTCTGATGAGCATCGTTTCGCAACGGGAGGCCGCGGCAGTGGGGGGACGACCGATCCACTGGCATCGCAGGGCTCACTTACGCTCACGGAAGACCACTCGTTTCTGCTGGCAGCGAACGCTGGCACTGCAGAAATATCCTCTTTTCGGGTGCATGGTGCCACGCTTCAGCTTGCCGATGTAGTGCCGTGTGGCGGCAGCAAACCAGTTTCAGTGGTGCAACACCGTGACTTTGTGTATGTCGTCAATGCCGGCGGTAACAGCAATGTCGTAGGCTTTCGCCTGGCGGGAAATGGGAAGCTCACACAAATCCCGCATTCGACTTCTTTCCTTAGCACTAGCAATTCGGGCCCGGGATCGGTCGCGTTCAGCCCGGATGGTCAGTTCCTTGTTGTCACTGAAAAGGCTACGAACAACATCGACGTGTTTCGGGTGCAACCCAACGGCAGACTGGGACCGATCGTAATCAACAGCAGCTCTGGTGCAGGCGTGTTTGCGTTGTTGTTCGCACCGAACGGAGCAGCCTTGGCTTCCCAGACTGGGCCTCCAGCCCCTGCGGTTTCGTCGTATGCCGTTGAGTCGAACGGAACGCTCTCCGCTATTAGTGCCAATGTACCGACTCTGGGCACAGCAACATGCTGGCAGGCAGTCACACCGGACGGAAGATTCGTTTACACGGCAAACTCCGGATCGTCATCAATTTCCGGCTATTCGATTGGGAAGAACGGTGCTTTGACCCCGCTACCGGGTACGGTGGTTGCAACCCTGCCCACGGGCAGCATTGACTTGGATACGACGATTAGCGCTGATGGCAAGTTCCTCTACACGCTGAACTCGGGAACCGGCACCATCGGCATCTTCGGAATCGATGCGGACGGCACGCTGAGCAGCCTCGGTGAAAAAGCGGGGCTTCAGGCATCCTCCGGGTTCAATGGAATAGCTGCGATTTGATTGGTCTCCCGACCCAACATTTGCCCAATGACAGGCAAGTGTTGATTGGATAACGACGAGTGCCGCGACCTTGTTAACAAATCCTGAGATCAAGAGCGCAATTGATAACGCTCTCGTATGAAAAGGAGGACTTTCAGGAATTACCGGCACCTATGTGCTGGAGGAATCCGGGCCATAGCCGATAACTTCAATACTCGGTCTGCGGCGAAAGAGTCGAGCAGGACACCCAGGTCACGGTCACGATTGAACGCATCGGCTGATGCGAGTCAAGTACCCCATCCCCCAGGGGTACACCCCCTAATCGCGGTCGTCCTTATCTCCCGCGTACCTGGTTTCGAGGCACACGCGACTCTTACGGCGCAGCGCGCCGCCTTCTAAAGCCTTTCAGATGCGACGGTAGGTTCAGTTGCCCCACATGGCGCTTAAAATACTGATGATGATCACTAGAAGGGTGAAAATCATGGTGCCTCTTTTCTTACGGTTGTGTGGCCGCAGCGTTTGATTAAGATGTCCTTTTTACCAAACTGCAAATGCCGAAGGCGCCCGTCCACGAGATTCTCCCGCCCCACGGTAAGCAGGCAGCCTTGGGTCCAACAGACGCCCCTTGCCGAACCTTGCCAAACCGAATCAGGTTGCGGGCTCCAGTCAAAGCGTTCTTCCAATGGGATGGGTTCGTCATCGGCAAGCAACATATCAAGTCCAGATGGATCACAATCGAGAACGCGCATAGCTTCCTTTGAGTCAACGCCTAGGATGAGAGACTGTCTGTTGGAGCCTTTTATTTCTTTCTCACCCTAGTTGTATGAAACACCTGTTATGGAACCACTTAAGAGCCAGGTAGGTCTTTCAGATTCTTGAGAGCCTTACTAGAATCGTTAGACGGGGCGTTTGGCGGGCCGACGAGTGTCCGCAACATCAGTGTAGCTGGCACTTCTGGGGCAACGTAGGCTGTGGGAGAATCACCCCACCGTCTAGCAGCTATTTGGGCGAGAATGGCTATGGTGACGTTTTGGAACGCATTGGCTGACGCAGACGCGAAACTAAGCAACCCCACCCCCTGGAGGGTGCACTCCTGATCGACAATGGCGAAGCTGGAAACCCAAGTCAAAGTGACCAGCCAAATGCTAACGGACACTAACCTCGTGCGCGACACCTCAGCCGCATGCTGTTCAGTAGGCTACCTTATGCTGCTAAGTGGTTGGGATTGCAACGAAAACTGGCGGAGCACGCAATCACCTGCGAACTTTCTCCGAAATTCCCTGCTAACAAGGGAAAGTACAGGGAATTTGGCCAAACGATCCCTCCTCTCTTCGACGTAGGGAACGCGTATCACCCTGGTGCGCAGCCACTTACTGCGATTCGCCGCCCGGAATTAATGGGCGTACTAACAGGGAATTCTAAAACCCATATCAGGGAATCCACTTCCCTGTTAAACGCGTTCGGACGGCGAGAGTCAAATTCGGATGGACTTTGCCAAAGATGCCAGCTCATGTTTGCCGTCCGGGTAAGGATGGCGGCTTCTCGATCCAGGACTTGTGTTCTGTCCGACAGCTACCGCCGACAACAAAAGCGAACAGAGGAAAGAGAGAAGGCGCTTAGACAGCATAGAGCCTCCTGTGGAGCGCGCATTCTACCTCTCCAAGACGGTTGGATGAGAGAAAGGTAAGGTTGCAAACAGCCCTTATCGTAAACGAAGCGGCAACCGTCACTTGTGAGATTGATTCCATGACAATGTCGGCTCCTAGACCCAAGTAGAGTTGGTGGTGCTGACCAACCAACAGGCTCCGTCGAAAATTACACCGTCGAAAATTACACCCCGTAGGTCTGCATTGCCTTTTGGGCTGTAGACGGGTTTATGGGGGTGATGGCAACGTCGTAGCCGAGCTTGCGAAGAGCTCGTGCCAGAGTGCGGGCGCGGTGCTCGCGGAGCTTGGGATCAGATTCGCTGCCTCGCTCGATATATCGCACCCCCTCATGCAAAATCTTCCAAATCAGGCGGCAGAGCCGATGGGCGATTGCCCAGATGGCAGACTTGTAACCCAAGCGAGGCAGCAGACGCCGGAATACCGCCTGAAAGTGACTGCCCTTCTTCTTCACCGCAGCGTGCGCTGACTGGTTTAGTACCCGCCGCAGATATTTGTTCCCTTTCGCCGAGCGACTGCTGTGGTTGTCTTCGGCGCTTTCATCCTTCCCCGGACAGGTTCCCACCCATGAGGTTAACTCCGCTGCCGAGGGGAATGTGTTGGCTTGCACGCCTACTTCCGCGATCACTGGCTGCGCCGAATCCACTCCCAAGCCGGGTACTTCCGCCAGGCGGATCACGGCCTCTTGATGCGGCTTCATCGCCTGCGCGATCAAGGCGTTGAGCTCCTTGATTTGCCTATCGATCAGCTGCAGCCGCTCCAGTTGCAGCCTCAGCATTTCCCGGTGCATCGGCTGCGGCCTTCCCGTCAAAGCGTCGACCAGTTGTTCCTCGCTGCACTTCAACTGGTTGTCTCCTAAGAGCGCTAGTTTCTTGGAGTCGCTCTCCCCTTGGGCCAAAGCTCGCAGGATGCGAACCCCGCTAGCTCCCAGCAAATCGCTGACCACCATCGACAGCTTGATCCGCATTTCTTCTAGCAGGCATTCCATCTGATTCTGCAGTCGCACCCGGTCCCGATTGAGCTGCGTCTTCATCCGCGTCAGGTTGCGCCAAGTGCGCTGCTCCTCACCCGGAACGAAGCTCAAGATCAACTCGTCGGCGATGAGCCGCCGCACCAACCGTTCGGCGTCCTTGAAGTCATGTTTGCGCCCGCGTGGGGCACGGTTGGAGAACGCTTGCGCCAACTGCAAACGCAGATACGGTTCTAATTCCAACCACACCGTCCGCCAGTACTGCGCGGTCGACTCCATGACGGCTTCTTCCACCCTTTGCTCTCGCAACCAGATCGATAATCGGTGCAGGTCGCTCGGCATGGTGGTAAATCTTCGCCGCTCCGGCTTCTCCTCTGGCGTGCTCGCATCGATCACGACCACCATCAGTACTCTCTTGTGTACGTCAATTCCCGCTATCTTGTAGGACATAGCTGCCTCCAGACGGGGAAGCGGCAGAACGCGCGCACAGAGACATTAAGCACCGTCACGTGCTACCCCCTTCCCGCCGGGACTGGGGCGCACACAGATTGGTTCAAAACGCACGTTCCAGATCAAACTCGGGAACAGCCTCACTTCATCTAGCCCTGATAATTCACGATTTTGAAGACACGAAAAGCCTCTTCATGGTACAAAGCCGTTGTCAACGCGGTTTTGAGACCAATCGGAGGCTTTCGCGTGAGTGAGCATAGCACAACACAGTGTGTTCTGTTCCCGGGGATTTTTCGCAAGCCAGTGGTTGCCCAGTTTGATCAGCACGAGGGCAGCTCAGATGGCGGCGCGGTACTGCTGAAGGCTGCCGATGGTAGTTTGGGGTTGGTGGATGATCTCACCACCTGTCTGCAAGACCGACGGCAAGCAGGTAAGGTCGATCATTCCTTGCGTGAGTTGCTGGCGCAGCGTGTGTTCTCCATTGCCTGCGGCTACCCGGACGCCAACGACTCGGCCCGCTTGGCGAGCGATCCCATTCATAAGCTGTTGCTAGATCGGGATCCGGTCGAGGGTAGCGATCTCGCTTCGCAACCGACGCTGTCGCGTTTCGAAAATGGGGTGGGAAGCAAGGAGCTGTATGGGATGAGTGAGGCGTTGGCCCGGACCGTTCTGCGGCGTCACGCGAAGCGACTGCGGCGGCGGGCGT
>Ga0306926_10000989_pt1 | contig 27772 bp, 22 predicted proteins | sample flu12Cox44000178_FD_203759 | JGI IMG/M metagenome (GOLD analysis project Ga0306926, IMG submission 203759) | Lab enrichment of tropical soil microbial communities from Luquillo Experimental Forest, Puerto Rico - flux8day.12C.oxic.44.000.178 (v2)... | ecosystem: Environmental > Terrestrial >...
GGCAGGGTTCGATGACCGGCCTCGCGCAGCTGGTCGCCGAGGAGCTCGAGTGCGACTGGTCGAAGGTCTCGACCGAATTTCCAACGCCCGGCGAGAACCTCGCGCGCAACCGCGTCTGGGGCAGTCAGTTCACAGCTGGAAGCCGCGCCATCCGCGAATCAAACGAGTATGTCCGCAAGGCCGGCGCGACCGCGCGCACAATGTTGATCGCGGCCGCCGCCAACGAATGGAAGGTGCCGGCTGCGGAATGCAGCGCGTCGAACAGTGCGATCACGCACAAGCCGTCGGGCCGCACGACGACCTTCGGCAAGGTCGCCGAAGCCGCGGCCAAGATCGAGCCGCCGAAGGACGTCTTGCTGAAGGATCCGAAGGACTGGAAGATCGCCGGCAAACCGCTCAAGCGCCTCGATACCGCGCCCAAGCTCACCGGCGCGCACGTCTACAGCCTCGATCTGAAACTGCCAGGCATGCTGTGCGCCGCGATCAAGGCTACCCCAGTATTCGGTGGCAAGCTCGTAAGCTTCGATGCTGCCAAGGTGCAAGGCATGCCCGGCGTCAAGCAGGTCGTGAAAGTGGGCGACAGCGCGGTCGCGGTGGTGGCTGAGCGTTGGTGGCAGGCGAAGACCGCGCTCGACGCGCTGCCGATAACGTGGGACGGGGGTGACAACGCCAAAGTCTCGAGCGCCACCATTGCCGAGTTCCTCAAAGGCGGGCTCGATGCCGCGCAGACTTTCGTCGGCAATGAGCACGGTGATGTGAAACAAGCCATGGCCAACGCGGCGAAGAAGGTGGAGGCGGTGTACGCCTATCCGTACCAGAACCACGCCACCATGGAGCCGATGAACGCTACCGCGCTCTATACCGCGGATCGCTGCGAGGCCTGGGTGCCCACGCAAGTCGCCGAAGCGGCGTTGGCCTCGGTGTCCGAAGCTTCCGGGCTGCCGATTGCCAAATGCGACGTGCACAAGATGCCGCTGGGCGGCGGCTTTGGCCGGCGCACCGCCCACGACTACGTGCAGCAGGCGGTGGCGATCGCGAAGCAGATGCCTGGCACGCCGGTGAAGCTGATCTGGTCGCGCGAGGAGGACATGACGCACGGCCGCTACCATCCTGTCACTCAGGCAAAGATGGTCGGCGCGTTTGATGCGAACAACAATCTAACGGCGCTGCACATGCGCATCTCTGGCCAGTCGATCCTCGCCTTCGTCAATCCGCAAAACCTGCAGAACGGCAAGGATCCGTTCGTGTTCCAGGGTCTCAACCCCGGCGGCACGGAAGGCGTGTTCGGTTACACGATCCCGAACCTCTTGATCGATCACGCCATGCGCAATCCGCACATTCCGCCGCACTTCTGGCGCGGCGTGAACAACAACCACAACGCCATCTATCTCGAGTGCTTCATGGATGAACTCGCTCATTCCGTGGGGCAGGATCCGCTCGAGTTCCGCCGAAAGCTGATGGCCAACCATCCCAAGCACCTCGCCGTGCTCAATGCCGTGGCCGAGCGTGCGGGCTGGGGCAAGCCGGCGCCGCAGGGCGTCTACCGCGGCCTCGCCCAGCACATGGGCTACGGCAGCTATGTCGCCGCCTGCGCCGAGGTCTCGGTCGACAAAGGCGCGGTCAAGATCCATCGCATCGTCGCGGCCACGGATCCGGGCCACGCGGTGAACCCGGCACAGATCGAGCGGCAGATCGCAGGCTCCTTCGTCTACGGGCTCTCCGCACTGTTCTATCAGGAGTGCACGGTGAAGGACGGCGCCATCGAACAAACCAACTTCGATAGCTACGACTCGATGCGTATCAGTGACATGCCGAAGGTCGATTGTATCATCATGCCATCGGGCGACTTCTGGGGCGGCGTCGGCGAGCCGACGATCTTCGTGGCTGCCCCAGCCGTGCTAAACGCTATCTTTGCGGCGACCGGTCAGCGCATCCGCTCGTTCCCGCTGAAGAACCACAACATGCGGTTTGCGTAAGCGAAATGGAGCGGCGGTCGCCATCGCGCCGCCGCTCCGGATTTGTAGAGTCGCGCTGCTTCGTCAAATGGCGGCCTACTGGCGCCCCCTGTCCTTCGCAGCCCACAACACCAGCCAGATGGGGGTCAAGAGGTGCGCTGACGCGTCCGTTTTCGCCAGGAGGGACGCTCCGCGTCATCCGGTGGTGGATGCCCATGCAGCGGCGAAGTCGGCTGCCGCTCGCGAAGTTGCAGAGCCTAGTCTGACCGCAGACTCATTGTCTGTAGAGGCCTGAGCAGGGAGCCCTCGGCACGTGGAAGGATTGGACATGCGTGCGGACTTTTCCAGTCAGAACTATTTTCGCAATCCCGCTGCCGAGATCGAGAAGCTGAGATTAGCAGGCCCGGTGGTTGAAGTGCAGTTCCCGATTGTTGGGAAAGTTTGGACCACGACGACCCAGGATCTGGCCGATCGGGTATTGAAGGACAGCGATAATTTCACCCTGCGACGGGACGATGGCAGCATAGCCGGATTCCAGTGGTGGATGCCGGGCATCCTGCGCACGCTCGCCAACAATATGTTGTCGATGGACGAGCCGGATCACAGACGGTTGCGAGACATTGTCGACGAAGCCTTTCGCCGTCGCGCCATCCTCGAAATGGAGCCACGCATCCTCGCGATTGCCGATGAATTGGCCGAAAGACTGTTCAGAGAGGGAAGTCCAGCCGACCTCATCGACCGCTATGCGCGAAAGTTGCCCCTTTCAGTGATTTGCGAGTTGCTCGGCCTGCCAGTTGCCGACAGGCCAAAGTTCACCGCTTGGGCAAGAGGTTTCACGCGCTTTACGGGCACCATCGGCTTCCTGAGTATGATCCCGAATATCTTTGCGATGAAACGCTACATGGAGAAGCAGTTAGAAGCCGTACGCGAGAGTGGCGGCGAGGGTCTCATCGCCGAACTTGTGCGCGTTGAAAGGGAAGGCGGACACATCAGCCGCAACGAGATGGTTGCGATGCTCTTCCTCCTGCTGCTCGCGGGGCACGAAACCACCACGCATCTGATCAGCGGTTCGGTCTATGAGCTTTTGAAAAATCCTGGCCTGCGCGATTGGCTGGAAGAAGACTGGAACCGGGCCAATCTAGCCATAGAGGAATTTTTGCGGTTCATCTCGCCCGTGCAATTCACTAAACCACGTGTCGTACGAAAGGACATCAACTTTGGCGGTGTCCGGCTGAAAAAAGGTGAGAAGATCATGCCCATGCTGGCGGCCGCAAACTTCGACCCGCAAGCAAATGCAAATCCGGAGAAACTCGATCTCGAGAGAAAGCCGAACCGGCATATCGCCTTCGGTACCGGAATTCATTTTTGCCTTGGTCATCAGCTCGCGCGCATCGAGGGAGCCAGCGCGTTGAAGGCCCTATTCCGGCGCTGGCCAAAACTGGAGCTCGCGGTGGACGAATGCCAAATCAAGTGGCGCAAGCGGCCAGGCCTGAAGGCGATTGAGCACTTGCCGGTCGCCACCCCTTGGCCGGTCCCCGCCAATCTGGGTAAATCTGCGCCGCAGTACAGTTCCTAAGTCGCATTATGTCCAGTCAGTTCTCGGCGAACAATTTTGGCTCCCCGGACCATGGAACAGATCTTTTTAAAGGCAACATCGTGCGGCAGGTATTTCAACCCGCAGTCCGGTGCCACGACGATCCGCTCCGCAGGCACATGAGGTAGCGCGCGGCGGATCCGTGTCGCTACGGTTTCGGGCGCTTCGATCGCCATGTCGGACAAGTCGAGCGTGCCAAGAATAATGGTTTTGCCCGGCAGGGTCTTAAGTACCGAGCAATCGAGGCCGGATTGCGCGGTTTCGATCGAGACCTGATGCACGGGAGAGTCTGCGAGCTCCGGCAAAAACGAATAGGCCGAGGGCCGCACGTGGATGATGGCGGCATAACCAAAGCAGATGTGCACCGCCGTCGTGCCATTCACGCCGGTAAGCGCGGCGTTAAGCGCCTTGAGGCCGTATTTGACTGCCTTCTCCGGTCGCGCCTGCATGTAAGGTTCGTCGATCTGCACGATGTCAGCGCCGGCAGCGAACAAATCCTTGATCTCGGCATTCACCGTCGCCGCATAATCGAGCGCCATCTCCTCCTCGTCCTTGTAGAAGTCGTTCTGCGCCTGCTGCGACATGGTGAAGGGGCCGGGCAGCGTCATCTTGATCTTGCGCTTGGTATTGGCGCGCAAAAATTCCACGTCGCGCACTTCGACCGGATACCTTCGCCGTATCTTGCCGACGACCCGTGGCACTGGATTGGGATGGCCGGAGCGATCGAGCGCAGTGCCCGGATTTTCGATATCGACGCCTTCGAGCGCGGTGGCGAAACGGTTGGAGTAGCTCTCGCGTCGCACCTCGCCGTCGGTGATGATATCGAGGCCAGCGCGCTCCTGATCGTGAATGGCGACGAGCGTGGCGTCGTCCTGCGCCTGTTCGAGGAATTCCGGGGTGACGCGCCAGAGTTCCTTCATGCGCACCCGCGGGGGAAAGCGGCCGGCGAGTTTCTTGCGGTCGATTAGCCACTCGGGCTGCGCATAGGAGCCAACGAGCGAGGTTGGTAGTAATAGGTCAGCCATCTGCGACCTCCGATCAGAACGAGCCGACCCTAAGGGCAGGCGGCCCCTACGGTATCAACGCTGCGCACCCCAGTCAGACTGCAAGTTAGGCACTCGACTTGGTGTTTTTTTGGCCTACGGGTCAAGCTGCGAGATCGGACGATCGGCGAAACAGTGCATTTCGCGTACGCGAATATTTTGCGATGGCGTTCCGAAATCCCAACGTAGACATTGCGCTGGTTGTTGACGAACAGCGATTCCATCCGCTTGGTCACAACGACTTGCTCGACAACGTGCGACGCAGGGGCCGAGAAATGTGCGGCGGTGCTATGCGAGGGGGTCAAAGGCCACATCACGTGCAAAAGGATCGTATCGGAGTCTGGGAAGTCTCCGGTTCACCCAATCGACCGCGCCAGTGACCTTTCTAGGGACTGAGGTTTACCCTGTAGTTTATCCCGACCCTTGTTGTTAGCCCTTGGTCGCACCGGCAGTGAGCCCGGCGATGTAATAGTCCATCAGGAAGGCATAGATGATCAGCGGCGGTGCCGCGCCAAGGAGCGCCCCGGTCATGATCTGACCCCAGTTGAAGACGTCGCCCTTGATCAGGCTCGTAATGATGCCGACCGGGAGCACCAGCTGATCGGCAGAAGTCGTGAACGCGAGCGGATAGAGGAATTGCGCCCACGATACGGTGAAGGCGAAGATGGTGGCGGCGATCAGGCCCGGCAACGCCACCGGTATGAATACGCGGGTGAGAATCTGCCGGTAGTTCGCGCCGTCCATCAGGGCTGCTTCATCGATCTCCTTCGGAATAGAGGCGAAATACCCGATCATGATCCAGGTGCAGAACGGCACCGTCAGCGTGGGATAGAGCAGCAGCAGCACCCACCAGCGATTGATCAGCTGGATGCCGGTATATTCGTTGATCACCGCGAACATCTTGAACAGCGGGATGAACAGCAACGTCTCCGGTATCAGATAGGTGAGAAAGACCCCGGTCGCGAGCACAACCGAGCCCCAGAACCGCATGCGCGAGAGCGCAAAGGCAGCGGGTACGCTGATCAGCATGGTGATCGCGACGACGATGAGCGAGACCAGCGTAGAGTTGCGGAAATAAGTCAGGTATTGCCACGAGCCAAGCAGCTCGAGGTAATTGCCGATGGTCGGATGCTGCACCCACCATGGGTTGGTGGCAGCCGAGATCTCTGCGCTGGTCTTGAGCGACGTGATTAGCATATAGAGGGGAGGCATCAGAAAGAAGATCGCGAACATGCTGAGACAAAGATATGACCAGCGCAGCGCCCAGCGCCGGTCGCGGCTCATGCTGCGGTACTTGCGTCCGCGCACGTGCGCCGATTCGGTCGAGACGGCCGCGGCAGTCATGACATCTCGCTCGCGCGACGATGCACGTCGCGCAGGATGAAAATGGCGGCAACGGTGAGGATCGGAACCATGAACAGCGAGACGCTGGCGCCGAGCGGAAGATCGCCGCCCTCGATTCCGACGCGGAACGCCCAAGTGGCAAACACGTGGGTTTTGTCGATCGGTCCGCCGGCGGTGAGGATGCGCACGATATCAAAATTGGCGAACGTCACAATCAGCGAGAACAGCGCGGTGATTGCCATGATGTTACGCATCATCGGCAGCGTCACGTACCGGAGGCGCTGCCACCAGTTGGCGCCGTCGATGGCGGCGGCCTCGTAGAGCTGCTCGGGGACCGATTTCAGCGCCGCCAGATACATGATCATGAAGAACGGCGCGCCGATCCAGACGTTGACCAGGATCACGGAGAACCGCGCCCAGGCGGCCTCGCCGGTCCAGGCCACGGGACCGACGCCGACGAGGTGGAGGAGCCAATTGATCGCGCTGTAAGAGGGGTCGAACAGCCACAGCCAGGCGAGGCAGCTCATTGCCGGCGGGATCACCCACGGAACCAGGAGCGTGCCGCGCCACTTGCGTTGTCCGCGCGCGGGGATGTTGTGCACGAGATGGGCCACCACGAAGCCGATCAGCGCCTTGAAGATGACGGCGGTGATGGCGAAGATGCAGGACTGCTGCACCACCATCCAGAACGTCTCACGCTTGAAAAGGAACAGAAAGTTGCCGAAGCCGACGAAACGTTCCATCGACTTGTTGAGCGTGGCGAGACGGATGGAATAGAGGGCGGGATAGAGGACGAGCAGCGCGATCAGCAGGACCAACGGCAGCGTCATCAAGAAGGCGATGGTCGACCGGCGCTGCATGATCCTGCGCAGCACCGCGCGTCCGCGCAAACCGCCGGCGAGCGGCGATGCTTTGATTGCTGCGTCGACCACGCTCTACCTCATGACTGAATGAGCGAGCCAATCGTCTATGAAGGTTCCGGCATGCCGGCTCTTTAAGCTGCAACCGCGGCGCTCACCAGGGTGCTCTGACTGTGCGCGCTTACGGCCTGCTCACGTGCGCATGAATCCTTCGATCTCGCTTTCTGCCCAGGCGAGCGTCTTTTCCATCGGCTCACCCTGCATGTGGCGCACGGTTAGCTTGGTCATGATGCCCTGGGTGTAGATCTGCACCGCGATCTTCGGCGGCGCGGGCGAGGCGGCCATCGAGAGGATCTGGTGATTGTACGGGTTCGGATAGTGGTAGAGCGTCCCCTTCGGCGGCTCTTCCTCGGCCCAGGTCGGAAAGTCGGTGAATTTCGCAAACGACGGCAGATCATAGCCGCCGCTCGCTGCCACCATCTTCTCGGCCGAGGAGCGCTGCGAGAGATGCACCAGGAGACTCTTGGCGGCCGATTTGTTCCTGCTGAAGCTCCAGATGCCCCAGAAGTAGGGAACGAACGGCGCGTAGCGCCCCTTTGGTCCCGCCGGCATGCCATGCGTCCACAATTGCTCGGCAACCTGCGGCGCATCGCGCTTGGCGACCGCCCAGGCGCTCGGCGGATTCATGATCAGCGCGCCGCGCCCGGAAACCAGCCACTTGTTGTTCGAGGAATCGTCCCAGGCCGGAGCGTCCGGCGGGAAGAAGCGAGCGAGCCTCGCGTAATAATCGAGCGCCTGACGAACCGGATCGGATTTGACCGTGATGTCACCCTTGGCGTCAACCAGTGCGGCGCCGAACGAATGGAAAATCGCCCCTGCGGTGTCGACGGAATCGGCCGTGGTTCCGAGCCCGATGCCAAATGCGAAGCCGGCCTTGTGGCAAGCTTCGGCCGCCTTGAGCAGCGCATCGAGCGTCCAGGCCTCGGCCTTGGGCGGCGCTCCGGCGGGATACATGGCCTGCACGTCGATCCCGGCATGCTGCTTCATCAGGTCGATGCGCGAGCACGGCCCCTTGATCTGGCTGCCGACCGTCGCGGGCACGGCCAGCCACTTGCCGCTAGGTTTGGCGAGATACTCGACGGTCGGATTGACGGCGCCGTTCTCCTCGATCAGTTGCGCCATGATCTCGTCGACCGGCTCGAGATTGCGGGCATGGTCGGCCGGCTGCCAGCTCGGCATCGCCAGGATGTCGTGTCCCGATCCTGCCTGTGCCTCGGCGGTAATCGTGATCATGAGCTTGTTGCCCTGCGAGGGGATGTAGTCGACCGCAACCTCGACCTTCTCCTTCTCGGCCCATTCGTTGATCAGCGCCGTGGTCGCGCTGTTGGCTCCAGGCACCCAGTGATCCCACAGGCCAAGGGTCAGCTTGCCCGCGGCATGAGCGCCGCGCACATACGGCATTGCAAAGCCGAGAGCTGATGCGGCCGTGGTCGCCAGGAAATGGCGGCGGGACAGTTTACGCTGGAGCATGGGAAATCCTCCGGTTGGTTTCCTCGCGGACGTCGCCGATTATTTTGCTGCCGTCACTCGACAGCCGGTGCGGCCTAGCGCCCGTGACTGCAGCAAGCCTACCGCGTTTTGCGAGGAAGGGGAATCAGCGAAATCTCAGGCGGCTGCTTCTGCGCAGCCCTGCGGTCACGCGCAGCAGGCAGATTTGGAAGGCGTGCTGCTCCGGCGTGCCGGCGGCGTCGGTCACCGGCGGTGCCTCTGGCGCGCGAGGCTCAAGGCATCGCTGATCGCGATCGTCCGCCCGAGGCGCCGCGCCGCTGCAGCCTAGCTTGTGCGATACCGTCCCACGGCCGGTGATCGGGCCGGCGCGAGTTAGCTACGGCAATACGCCAACCATTGAGCACGGAGGCGCACCAACGGTGCCGGCGAGTGACGGCCCTTACTTGTGGTGGCGGCGCTTGTGCTGTCGACAAAAGGGCGGCTGATCTGCTGCACCTTGGGCTCGGCGGGGCGTGCGCCGCCGGTGGCGCTCCATGGGGACACCGACCAGCGTTGACGAGCAGGCGGCAGCGATTTCATCGAAACGATCCCTCGGCGCACTATAGCGAGCGCGTTCCGGCGATGTTGATGCACGATGATGTCGCAGACTGGGTCGGGCTCCTCACCCCTTAAAAACGGAGAGAGGAAGCTGACCGAGCTCGTTGCGCTGCTGACATCCACCCATAGTCAATGAGTACGCAATGATGGAACACAGAAAGCTTGGAGCACTGGAGGTTTCGGCCATCGGTCTTGGCTGCATGAGCATGACGCCGATCTACGGCGTGCCCGATCCCGACGAGGCGATCGCGACCCTGCACCGCGCGCCCGAGATCGGCATCGACCTCATCGATACCTCGGATGCCTACGGCAATATTGGGTCGAACGAGGAGCTCCTCGGCCGCGCGCTAAAAGGCCGGCGGGAAAAATATGTCCTCGCTACGAAGTTCGGCAATATTCGCCTCCCAGATGGGAGGCCCGGCGCCAAGGGCGATCCGGATTACGCGATCGAGGCCTGCGACAGGAGCCTGCGGCGGCTCGGCACCGACCATATCGATCTCTATTTCATCCACCGGATCGACGAGACCGTGCCGATCGAGGATACGGTGGGCGCAATGGTACGGCTCAAAGAGCAGGGAAAGATCCGCCACCTCGGGATCTCCGAAGCGGGGGCGCCAACCATCCGCCGCGCGCACAAGGTCCATCCCATCGCAGCGCTGCAGACCGAGTACTCGTTATGGACGCGCGACGTCGAGGCAGAGATTCTTCCGCTGTGCAACGAGCTCGGCATCGGCTTTCTCGCCTATGCGCCACTCGGTCGCGGTTTCCTCACCGGCGCGGTGGCAGTCGGCGATGCCCTGCCGCAGAACGATCGCCGTCGTGACATGCCGCGCTTCCAGGGAGCCAATGCGGAGCAGAACCTCAAGCTCCTGGCTGCCCTCAAGGGGCTCTCCGGCAATGAGAAGTGCTCGCCGGCACAGCTCGCCATCGCGTGGCTTCTGTCGCGTAAGTCTTCGGTGGTGCCCTTGGCCGGGACCAGCAGACGCAAATGGCTGGAGGAGAATGCCCGGGCGGTCGAGCTCACGCCCTCGCAGGCGACGCTTGATGCGCTCAACGCGACGTTCAGGCCCGGCATCACGCACGGCGACCGCTATCCCGCCGCGATGATGGCGCGTTTGGGGCTATAGGGCCCGGCGGGAGTCGGCTTTTTGCGTCGTTTCCGCTCCGGGATCATCGGTTTTCCAGCCACCGCCTCGAGGTGGATGCTGGTTTTGCCACGTAGATCATCACTGGTCGGTCGCGCGGGCCATCGTTCAAACGGACTATAGCCGGTAAAATTCATGGTTGAACTATTCCGGCGAACCTGGAAGCGTCTCCGGAAGGTGCGCTTGGAGTTAACTTCGCTGCGCAGTTTTACTTAAATCACCGAGGTACCTTTAGATCGCATCCGGGAAGCATCACCGTGAAAACGCAAACTCTATTTCTCGCCTTTCTGCTGGGCGCGTCGGCGCCGACTGTCCACGCACAGGACTACCCGACACGGGTCATCACTCTTGTCGCACCGTTCCCACCTGGTGGACCGTCCGATACTACGGCCCGGCTCATCGTCGGTCCGATGTCAAAAACGTTAGGTCAGCAGATCGTTGTCGAAAACGTGACAGGTGCCGGAGGTATCATCGGCTCAACTCACGTTGCGAGGGCCGCGGCGGACGGATACACACTGATCGTCTCTGGCTCGGGCACTCATGCTGCAGCCGAATTCCTCAAGAAGGATCTGCCCTACCACTCCACCGATTTCGAGCAAATCGGTTTGATCAACACGTCTCCGGTAGTTCTGGTGGCTAGAAGTAGTGTGCCAGCCGATTCGCTCAAAGATTTTCTCGCGTATCTTAAGGCGAATGAAAAGAGCGTCACGGAGGCGGATGCCGGCGTCGGTTCGCTCTCGAATTTGGCCTGCTCAGTCTTCCATTCGCTGACGAATCTCCACCCAACCGTGGCGTCTTATCGGGGTACGCCGGAGGCAACAATGGATCTTGTTAGAGGGACTGTAGACTTCGGCTGCAACCAGCTTGTCAACATCGTTCCGCATGTCAAAAGTGGCAAGCTGAAAGCCTACGCTGTGACAAGTGACAAGCGCTCGCCCATGCTGCCGGATGTTCCCACCACCGCCGAAGCGGGTGTACCGGATTTCAATCTGACGGTCTGGTTCGGCCTATCGGCGCCGAAGGGCACGCCCCATCCAATCATCGAGAAGCTAAACCGCGCGCTAGGCGTCGCACTGGATGATCCCATCGTCATCGAAAATTTCGCCAATCTCGGCTACGAAGTCGTGTCACCGGACCGACGGAGCTCGGCATACTTCGACAAGTTCTACAGAGATGAAGTGGCACTCTGGTCCAAGGTGCTCGGTGCGCTGAATGCAAAGCCCAACCAATGACCGCAGTCGCGCGTGTGTTGCAGCCGCGACTTAAGACTCGATGAATGCACTCCTTCCGCGGAACAGATAAGAGTACATGCACGATACGAAGCAAGCTTGGAGGCCTGAACGACCGGTGCAGATTGTTGCCGGAACGCCCCCTGGCGGCGGCCTCGATCGTGTAGCGCGGGCGCTTGCGAAGGCCATTGCCGAAGGGCGTCTCATCAACGTTCCGGTTGAAATCGTCAACATTCCTGGAGGCGGTGCACGGCGCGCTTGGACGCACTACATCGATAACCACCAAGGGGATAGTCACGTCATCGGCATCAGCTCACCCAATCTGACCACTGATTACCTGGTCGGCGCCGCGCGTTTTGAGCATTCAAAGTACACCCCGATCGCGACACTGGTAACTGAGTACATCGCGTTCGGCGTCAAATCGGATTCGTCGCTGAAGACGGGAGCTGGTCTACTCAGCCGTCTAGGCAAACAGGCTTCATCAGTGACTGTCGCATTGTCGACCGCTTTAGGAAATCCCAACCATCTCGCCTTAGCGAAACTGACGCGGCAGTCTGGGGGCGATGTCAATGCTCCCACCATTCGGGTGTTCGACACGGCGCTCGATGCTGTCGCCGATGTCATGGCGGGCAAAGCCGAGGTCTGCGCGGTTACAGCCGCAAGCGCGCTTTCGGAATTGATTGCCGGACGCTTACGGCTGCTTGGTATTTCTGGGCCGGAGCGGCTATCAGGCGCCTTCGCAGCTACCCCGACGTGGAAAGAGCAGTCGGCCGATTGCGTCATTAGTGCATGGCGCGGCGTTACCGGTCCGGCCGGGATCACCCCTCCGCAGGTCGCCTACTGGGAGGGTGTCCTGAGGGCCGTGACGCAGCAACCGGTATGGCGCGAAGAGCTTTTGCACTTGAGCTGGTCACCCATGTATCAAGATGGAGCCGCTCTGCGCACTTATCTCGATGACGAACGAGCGATCTTCGTAGCAATGCTGGCCGAGCTCGGCCTTCTGAAGGTGTAGATCAGCGCGCCACGAGCGGGCGCGCGACAGCCAAGCCGCGGAGCGCGACAATGAATTGTTGCCGTCCGATGTGAGTTGCCAGGTGACCCTCCCGTAGGGGGATCATGCCCCTGCAAATTCGCGCTACTGGGCGCTCGGAGAGGGCAGCTGAAATTCCAAAGCGCTCGCTTCTTGGCCTTCAGATGAATAAGCTAGGTTATCTTGTTTCATCTCTAGTTCTGCTGCGACCGCGGCTAGAGACACCGATCCCAAGATGGCGGGCTCAGCTGGTGCTTTCGTCGCGGCCGCATGCGGGCGATCAACAATAAGGGTGTCAAAATTAGTGTCCATGGATGCAACGATTATGGGCTGATTGGGTACTTTATCCGAAGGTTCATACCACGGATGTCTGTCCATCACACCATGCTGGACTGCCTGCGCAAGTAACTTTCCGATTTCCTCGCCTTCGAGAGCAACGAGCTTATTATCCGAGTCATAAGCATAGAGTTGGGGACAAAAATACAATGTGTGAATACGTGGATCATATCCCTCCAAAACTAGGAAATGTTGCGCGCGTAGTAAAATATTGTATTTGGTAAGGATCCTTCGTTCCAGCGTAGCCGTAGCGACTCGAAGTTTGTCAGCCGAAGGACCGACTATCGTGCCGGATTCTAACAAAACAATCCAATCGTTCTTACCAATGTTGTCTGGATGGACGGGGACATAGTGAGTCGGTGCCTTCCTTCGAAAGATGCCCATTTTGCTTGTCTCAGGTTTCCGCGAACCAATTGCTACTTTCCGTTGAGGGACGTCTCCGGGCGATTCAGCGCGCCGGTCCCGATGGTAATGGCGGTGGCATCACCGGGGCTGGTTTGGGAGTTGGGGCTGCGGCTGGCCGCAGCGGAGTCGCTGAGAGCTTGTGAAGAATTTCCAGCTCGTCAGCCTGTAGCTTCGCGATGTCACCTCCCATCTGGCGCTGATCGGCCGCGAGTTGGGCTGCGAGCTGGTCGATACTTTGGTGTATCGATGCGAGACCGAGCGCAAGCGGTTGCAAATCGGGTGAATCTGCGGCGGTCGGTGTCACCACCTCGGGAGCGGTCTGCGCAACAGGTGCGGTTTGCGGCGCCAACCAGCCAAGCTGTGGCGACGAGTTCGCAATCATCGCTCGAGCGGTGTCGCTGTACAACTGCCAAGCCAAAGTGGCAGCGACACCACTGCAAAATACGACCAGGAAGCGGGCAATCCCGCGCGAGGCTCGCCTGCCGAGCGACGGCCGCTTAATGATCGCATCGAGAGAGGGCCTCGTCGTCGCGTCGAGCGTCGGCCTGGCGACCCCCTGGTGCGTAGGGAGCTCAGATTGTGTCGGGCTAAACGTGGAATCCATCGGAGCACCTCCGTGTATTCTTCGCCGGGCCGCGTCGTCCCATCCAAACTCCGCATCAAGCGCGTCTAACGTCGGCAGGTGTGGGGACAATTCGAGTTGTCCTATCTGCACTGTTGCACCCCCTAATGGAATCCGAAGCCTACTGGGCCAATCGTGGATGGCTAGATGGACTCCATCGCGGCAGTACTGAAGAGCACGGCGACTTCTCTCGCACCGTGATATTTCGGTCACAATAATCGGTAACTCGGTCCGGTATCGCGCGGTGCATCTGTACAACTGAACCACTGCGGTAGATCGGCTGCCAAACAATCTGAGGACAGGATGAGTGCGCGGCATCAGCGCACTGCTACCGCCGATGTGCCAACCACGAGCGTCTTACATCGCACGCACTCGCCGCGATGAGATGGTGTGATGGATGGTCCGACTGAGCGTGGATCTCGTTCACGAACCAGACGCTCGGCTACAATGAGGGTCGTCATTTCAAAATGGAGGACCGTAACGCCGGAGGGCGCATTGATCGTCTCCCCGCGCTGGCGAGCGAACTCGCGCTCTTTTCCGGTCGACATTTTTGTGGTACGCGCAAATCAGGCTCGCGTGCAACCTAACCCTTTGATCTGACTCGCTTCAGTCTCGCAAAAAGCGTAAAAATGATCTCCAACTGCCCAAGTTTGGTTTAATTCGGTCGTGGCGTGCGCTGGCTGCGTCAACTCACGCCCAGCTTGCGGACCTCCTCGCGAACCAGCTGCTTGATCCCTTGCTCAAGCTGGAGAAATGCAGGGCTGAGGCGATCGCGCGGATAAGGCAGATCGATATTTAAGATCTGTTTTATCGACCCCGGTCGCGTCGCCATGACCACGATGCGATCCGCGAGATAAAGTGATTCCGAAATGCTGTGGGTCACGAAGACAATCGTATTGCGTTCCAATTGGCGGATTCGAAGCATCTCTTCCTGAAGGCTTTCCCGCGTCTGTGCGTCCAAAGCACCGAACGGCTCGTCCATGAGGAGCACAGACGGTCGATTTGCCAAAGCCCGGGCAATGGCCACGCGTTGCTTCATGCCACCCGAGAGTTGGCGTGGCAGCTTTTCGGTATGGGCCTGCAGGCCGACCATCCCCAAGTAATGTAAAGCGATCTCGCGGCATTCTTTCTTGGCCAGCCTGCGGATCTGGGGACCGAACATCACGTTTTGCAGCGCGGTGCGCCAGGGGAAGAGAGCATAGTCCTGGAACACGATGCCACGTTGCGCAGACGGCGAGGTTACTTCGACATCGTCCACGATCACGCGACCGCGGCTGGGCCGAATAAAGCCCGCGACCATATTAAGCAACGTGGACTTGCCGCAACCGGACGGGCCGAGCAGGCACGTCAAGCTGCTGTCGACAACCTCGAAAGTAATGTTTTCGAGCGCAAGGTTTGATCCATCAAAGCTTTTGTAGACGGCTTCGATGCGGACCTTGCCTTCAGCCATCTACGGGCCTCGCGCTTCCTCACGCCACTGCAGGAGGCGCGCTTCGAGGCGACGAAGCAGACTGTTGAAGACAAAACCGAGCAATCCGATTGTGGCGGCGCCGACCAACATGTTCGACATGAGGAAGAACGAGCGCGAATCATTGATCAGGAATCCCAACCCCGAATCGGCGGCAATGAATTCCGCAGCCACGATAACAAACAGGCATTGCGCAAAGCCGATGCGCAGGCCCGTAATGATGGACGGCAAGGCGGCCGGCAGCACGACCGACCGAAATATCTGAGCTTCTGACGCGCCGAGCGTCTGGGCCGCGCGAATGAGCAGGATGTCGACGAACTTTATTCCCTCGTTGGTAGTCATGAAGATCGGAAAAAATGCCGAGTAGGTGATAAAAGCAATTTTAGATGACTCGCCAATGCCGAACCACAGGACGAACACAGGCAGAAAGGCGAGTGGAGGGATCGGGCGCATCAGCTCGAGGGCAGGCTCAAGCAGTTTCTCGATAGTGCGCGAACGTCCGATCAGGGTCCCCAATCCAACGCCCAGGACGGCTGCGACAAGAAATCCAAACATTACTCGACTGAGACTCGCAGCAATATCGCGCGGCAACTCCCCTGAAAACGTCAGCTTAATCGCGGCTTCCAGAACCTCATGCGGGGTCGGGAGCAGGATTGGATTGAAGATGTGCCACGCATGTGCGTTGATTAAGCTCACCGCATACCAAAGGCCGAAAAACCCGGCGATTGAGATGCCGCGCAATGCTAGGTCGAGCCAGAAGCTACCTTGCTTTTCGGTGGCAAGCTCGATGGTGCTGTCGAGCCCGACGGTACTGCCGAGGCCGACAGTGCCATCGGGCGTCTCTGCGAGCTTTTTCGGCGTTGAGGGCATTGTTGCAGTCATCGCTTTGGTCTTGGCGTAGCTCATGCAAGTGCGGCCTCAAGGCTGCGGCATGGCGACGGACGCCGGAATCCCGCGTAGTTCGCACATCCAAGGTTCAGTCTACGATCCATCGCCTCGCGGGAACAAGCGCTCGCGCAATCGCTGTCCTGGACGAGCGATGACGAGCGGAGTCAGCTAGCGATGATCCGGGCCCAGCGTGACAATGCCTACGACATTGGGGCAAGTCGGTATTGCTTCTCGCAAAATTGTCTGGGTCCCCGGTCTCCTATTTCGCTCGCCTTTTTGGGCTCGCTTTCGGTCGCTTGGGAAACGAGGGCGGGCTCCTCGGTAATCACCTGTAACTACCACTACTCCCGTGTTCACTGTGCGCGCCAGGTGACGAGCGACGGGTTCATCGAGGCCAGCAAGGTCGGATCGATAATGTCGGTCGGCTTCACGGCAATTGGAATGCGTTTGATGCTAAGGGCCCATTCGCTGAGATCGGAAATGCTGGAACCAATCTCCTGGGTGAGCGTCGAGCTGTACTGATTGACATTCATGATGGCGGCTATTGCAGCGGGATCGATCTTAATCCCCCGCCCGATGATCTCGACTGATTTCAGTCGATCTGAGTTGACGAAACTCGTGGCGCGGTCGAAAGCCCTCATGACTGCTTTCACCGTATTGGGCTTGTCCTTGATCCAGTTGTCTTGCACCATCAGGATTGCATTGAGAAACAAAAAACGATCATTCGGAGCGAGGTCTTCCTCGTGGCCTCTCACCCAACTCTGCCGGCCGGTCGCATACATCGTGCCGCCGAGCGCGACGAGCCGATACAGAAACGGCTGAAAGCTCAGCAAACCCGCGACATCCGCCTTTTCGGCAGCGACGACCCCTTCGGAAGGCTGCATGTTCACCAATGTCACTTTGCTCATGTCGAAGCCGTAGCGCTTCGCGAGCTTTGCGAGGATGAGAATTTGTGGATTACCATTGGTGTAAGCGAGCTTCTTGCCTTCGAGTTCTTTCGGGCTGACAAGCTTGACGTTAGGGCCGAGCACGAATCCCTGCGTTCCCGCCATGTCGGCCAAGCCCTGAACGGCGTGTATCGGAATGTGCTGGGCAGCAAGCAATGTGGCACCAAAGGTTGAGGCGCACCCCATTGGGACAGCGCCTGCGCCTAACAACTGCACGACGTCATCGCCGGATTGGACCCACTTCGGGGAAACCTGCAGACCTTCGTCCTTGAAATACCCAAGGGCATCAGCGATCGCGAGCTGAACACCGACCTGCGTATCTCGGGTTGCAACGATTGCGACATCAATCTGCTCAAGCTTAGCCTGTGCATTGGCTTCGCTCACTCCGAGCAGGGCTAGCGCTCCGAGTATCCAAACGCGGAGAATGTTGCGACCGGAGGTTCGTGACGCGTTACGAGCAAAAGATAGGCGGCTAGCCATGTTCATTTCCCCTTGCATTCGTGCTGAGGCAACCCGCACGCTCCCAAGGAATTGTGGTGCCAACCAACAATGCCACTGACACATCCAAGGTCGATGCGCCAGCGCGATGGGCTCTCGGCAGTGCGTCAGGTGCTTCTTTGCCTGCTTAACCACCGTAACATACGACTTGCTTATGAGCAAAGGTCGACTACCTTTCGGCCCGCTTTCGGAGCAAGGTAGCCGATGCCTGCCATTGATATCCATTTTCACGTCGTACCACCGCTCTTCATTGACACGACCCTCCAACACCCTTTTGAGGGCGTTCTCGACATCGACAGCTCGAAGGCAACCCCCGAGCTGCTGTTCCGGCCTCCCCACGCGGTGACCATCGAGCAAGGGCCGGCCCTTCGGCCCGAATTATTTGATACTCGTTTAATCCTTGCCGAAATGAATCGGCGGAAAATCGATGCGGCGGCCATCAGCCCGCCGCCGCAGCTGTTTGCATACTGGGCATCTCCCGATGTCGGGGAACGCATCGCGCGCACGGTGAATGATGGGCTTGCCGAGATACGGCAAGCGTATCCCGATCGATTCTTTCCGCTCGCATCGCTACCCCTGCAAGCACCGGCACGAGCTGCGCTCGAGCTGGAACGTGCATCCACCGAATTGGGGCTGCGCGGAGCGGCATTATGCACGCACGTTAATGGCATCGATCTTGACCGTGCCGATCTCGATCTCGTCTTTTCGGCAGCGGAGCGGCTCGCGCTCCCGTTATTCTTGCATCCGCAAAATGCCGGGGATCCGACGCGCCTGCAGGACTACCATCTTTGGAATCTCATTGGCTTCATGATGGAGACAACAACGGCTGGCGCACGCTTGCTGATGTCTGGTGTCTTCGAGCGCTACCCGCGTCTAAAGATCGTGCTCGCGCATGGTGGCGGATTCCTGCCATATCAGCTCGGCCGGCTCGATCATGGTCATAAAGTCCGTCCGGAATTGAACGCTCGTTTGCCAAGAGCTCCAACTGCGTACCTTGCCAACATCCTCTGCGATAGCCTCACGCATGACCGCCGGGCTTTGCGGTTTTTGATCGATCGACTCGGCGCTGACCACGTTGTGCTCGGGAGCGATCACCCCTTTGACATGGGCTGTGAGAGGCCGGTCGATGCCGTGTACGAGCTCAATTTATCCTTGGAAGAACAGCACGACGTCATTGGCGACACGCTTGTGAGACTTCTTAAAGTTCGCTGACGCTCCCCGATCTCACTCCGAACATCTCGGTTGGTACTGGCCGCGCTTTTTCAGGACCTGCTTGCCGTTCTCAAAGATCACTTCCCCCCGCAGCATCGTTAGCGTGGGCCAGCAGCTTACCTCGCAACCTTCCCATGGATTGAAAGGAGCCACTGTGTTGAGCTCCTCTTTTCTGATGACATGGGGCGTTCCGATATCCACGAACACGAGGTCCGCATCGGAGTCCACCGCGATTGTGCCCTTCTTCGGATAAATACGCGCCTTCTTGGCGGTGTTCAAGGAACAGATCTCCGCGATCTGAACGGGCGAAAAGCCCCTGTTCAAGCCTTCATGAAGAGTGACGGGGAAATTACAGATGTGGCTTGGGAATCCCAAGCCTTCGCGGTCCTTAGTGGGTGGCGGCATGTACAGCGGGTTTGGCCTTCCATCCGGAAAGGTCAGACGCGGCGAGATCACGCCATCCGTCCCGACGCAAGTGATCTCCCCCCTGCGGATGCCCTCCCAGAGCATGTCGACGTCATCCCGGTCGCTGATCTGGGGAATGATGCAGGTGGCCATGTGTCCCAGCTTCTCTCCAACCTCCGGCCACCAGAGCGACAACCACACCCCGCAACTCTCACCCTCGACATTCAGGCCATATTCCTCCCGATATTGCCGCATCAGCTTGACCGATGCCCCCGTCGCCACATGCGAGATCAGCAACTCCGGAACTGCCAGCTCGTTCGCAACACACAACGTCGTGTGCAGATCGAGAGTTTCGATGATATCGGCGCCGCGTGCCTCTTTGACGTATCTCGGCCCCACAAGACTCTTGTCGCTTTTGGTCTTTTCCGTAGCCTCGCGGGTAATTTGCTCCTGCATCGCAAAGTTGATCGTGTTGATATAAGGCAGAGCTCCAACTTCCTTGCACTTCTTGAAAAATCTCCACATTTGGGATGGCGACAAGGCGACGGAACGATACAGGCCAGTCCAAGCCTTAAAGATGCTCACCCCGAGCTCACGATAACAATAAGGAATCTCGTCGAGCTGAGTGTCATTTGTGGTCGCTAAAAGAAACCCAAAATCGTTCGTGGAAACCCTGCTGGACTTCTCGATCACCTCTGGAACGATGTTCCGGTATGATCCTTTCCACATTGCATGAATGAAGCCCGGCACGTTTTCCATCGGCTGCTCGAACAGCGCGGGATCGTTTCTTCGTTCGATCCATCCTTCCATGTTTTTTATGCAACGATCCAACAAGATCATCGAGGTTGTAATTCCAAGCGAAGCGAGACATTTGGATTCAGTCTCCATCTCGCTATAGAATTCATTGAAGTGCCCGTAATGCGAATGCGTGTCGACGCAGCCGGGGAATACATATTGCCCCTTGGCATCGATGGTACTTCGCGCGCCGTTAATGTCTAAGCCGATCTGACTGATCTTCTCACCGCTGATAGCGAGGTCGGCTTCCAATACGCCATAGTTGGGAATGACGAGCTTGCCATTTTTAATTACGCAATCGATTGGCATGGCGGGTCGCTTTGCGCCTGTGACACCTTTTGGGCTTGCAAGGAAATACGCGATACTGCCCGTCGTCATCAACTGTTTGTGTGTCCTTGAAATTTAGCGACTGAAATCCGTGAAATCAGTAGGGTTGAGACCCAATGAACCATCTGGCGATTCAAGGGCTTGGTCACGGTGGCATAGGCCTTGGGCTCGCGATCAGCAAGCGCTTCTGCCAGATGATGGGGGGCGACATCACGGTCAAGAGCAAGCTCGGTCGCGGATCGACCTTCACGATCCGGCTTCCGAGAATTGTGGACGATGAGGCGGACGGCCCGCTGGTCTTCCAGCACGCTTGCAAGCTCGGGCTCGAGGGCATGGTGTCGAAGCGGCGCAACTCGCCCTACCGCTCGGGGCGATCATTGGACTGGATCAAGAGCAAGAACCCGGCCGCGCCGGCTGTGAGGAGGGAGGCCGAGGAGGACTGGCGCCGGTAAACGCGATACGGCGTTGAGATGGCGCCCGCTGGGTTGTCCTCGCCGGTCGACTCGCACTTTTCGGGATGGGAACCTTTACATCCAGGCATGTTACGCTGGGGCCTCAAGGAATCGGGGACCCTCGGATGGGAAGGAAGAGTACCGGCGTTGCGCCAGGGAGTGCCTGGAGTCCCGAAGGTTGACACGACGGCGGTTTTTGCGGCCGCGTTGCTGCTCGGTTAACTACCTACAACGGTGGCGCGCACTACGCAGTGCGCGCCACTTGCGATCGGCTCGGCGGTCAATGAGCCAGCGGATCGGGGCGCAGCTGGATATGCACGGCCTGAGGCTTTGAGCCCTTCCCCGTCTCCTGCAGCCATGGCGCGCGGTCGCCATTGGTGCTCCAGAGGCCGCGCCCCTTCCAGCCGGCGTTCGGATCGTCGATGCGCCCATCCAAACCCTTGGCGTAGAAGCCCATCGGGTAGGGGATGCGCAGCATAACCATCTGGCCGTCCTTGAGCGCAACGAAGCCGTCATTGAGGTTGGCGGTGGACATCGGAATGTTCTCGCCAAGCCCGAGAGTGTTGTGCTGGTCAACCCAGGTGTAGTAGCTCGATTCAGCGCTATTGTCGCCGAGGCCCTCAAAGCCGGGGCCGGGATACTTGTAGAAGCTGAAGCCTTCCGGGCAGTGGTCGCCGGTCGCTTTCGGGCCGTTTAGCGGCCCCTTACACTTGCGACGATCGAAGCTGACAAGGTGCCCGCTCGAAGCTGACCCCCACACTACGCCGTCCTTGTCGATGTCGCCGCCGCGGATGCCGAACGCGGGCGGCGGCACATGGTAGACCTCCGACAGGCCTGTGGCGGGGTCGTAGCGCAGGAACCCGGGCGGCCCGCCGAAGATGGCGACGGTGTACCAGATCGAGCCGTCGACCGGGCTCGGCATCACCCCATAAGGTCCCGAGCCCGGCACGATCCGCTTGTCCTTGGCCGGATCGATTGGCTGGTTCGGCTCCACATAGTCGTCGCGCTTTCCGTTGCCGTTGGTGTCGAGGATGAACGGCGACCAACCCTGCGACTTCGCAGCATCGCCGGTCTCCGCCAGCATCTTGGTATTGACCCAGCCGGCCACCGGTCCGGTGCCGCTCAGCCACAGCGTGTCGTTGGCGTCGTAGCCGAACTGCAGGTGATGGGTCGTGAAGCAGGTATCGACGAAGGTGTATTTCATGGTCTTCGGATCGAGCATCGCTACCTGACGCGACGATTTGTCGAGCGGAAAGGCCTTGGCCGAGGGATGATCGGAGCCCTTCTTGCAGAAGGCCGGATTATCCTGGCCGCGCACACTCGCCGAGAGCCACACCCGGCCTTGCTTGTCGATCATGGCGTTGTGATTGTTGGCCCGGGTGTCCCAGAGCTTCTGGTCGCCCCAGTAGGCGGACGCCGCCAGCGGCTGGCGGCCGGCGGCGTGGCCGGGACCGAGCGATTCCGGCATCTCGGGATCTTGCACCGGCATGTTGAAGAACGTCGCCTTATTGGTCTTCGGATCGAGGATGGCCATGGTGTCGGTCGCGTATTCCGGCGAGCCGTAAAGCGGTCCGTAGGCGTTCACCGTCGGGTAGCGCCGGTCCGACGCGATCTCGTCGTGCAGATAGCGATCCGCCTCGCCCCATTCCCAGGAGGTCACGACCAAGTTGCGCTCCACGCCCTGCGGGCGCGGCGGCTTGCTTTTGGGCAGCTCGCCTTTGGCGACGCGATCAGTCCACTCGCCGAGATACTTGAACGGCGCGCCGCCGAAGTTGCCGGCAAGCTGGTTGGTCATCTGCTCGCCGGACTGCCCAGACTGGACGCGGCGAATCCAGGCCTCTTCGCCCGACTTGAAGGGACCGAATTGCGCCGGGATCGTGCGGGTAGACTCCTGGCCGAGCTGGTGGCAACCGATGCAGCCGATGTTCTTCATCTGCTTGAGCCAGTCGACCTGAGTGATCTTCTCCGGGATGTTGCTCTTGCCGCCGAACTGGCTCTGATCCGGGATCTTCATCATCGAGTACCAGTAGATCGCCGGATAGTAATGCGCCGCCTCCGTCTCATTTGGCGCAGGAACCGCCTTGAGGTCGAGATGTTGGCTGGGCTTGGCGCGCAGCTTGGGCGAGTCGACGAGTCCGTAGCCGCGCACCCAGACGCTGTAGTTTGCGGTCGGAAGGTCCGGGATCACGTACCGCCCCAGGTCGTCCGTGACCACCATCTTGGCGTATTTGGTGGGGAGCTCGCTGGTCTCGGCGATCACCCAGACCCCGGCTTCGGGCCCGTTCGCGCCCGTCACCACGCCGCCGATGTCGTTATCGTCAATGGCGACCGTGCTTTGCGCCGCGGTTTGAGCGCTCAATTGGACCGGCGCACCGGCCAGCAGAGCGAACGTGCCGATCGCTGCTACACTTAGATAAAGTCTTTGCTTGGACGTCATTGCTTCCTCTCCCATTACTTCGCCAGCGACTCGCGTTTCTGAAAATGTATCGCCAGCGGTTTCATTACCTAGCCCCCTTCGATCAGCTATGGTCGCGGTCGCCGCTCGAAGAAGTCAACAGCCCGCGACCCTTCCAGCCCGCATTCGGGGTTGTCGATGCGCCCTTACCGACCGCCATTTCAGCGCCATCGCTTGAACTTGGCAATCCCCACGGTGGACTTGCCCCGGTTTGGTGGACAGTTGAGAGCTTGGGATCAGAGTATCTGGTCTGACTGCATTTTACCCTCCTGCTTGGTGTCATTCTTTAGGGTGCTGTTGTTCGGGCTGGCGACTGGGGCGCCGGCATCCCCGCAACGTTGCGCAAACCGTCCCAAGAGCAGAAGGTGTGGTGGGCCCTTGGCAAGGAGCTCGGCATCGAGCCGCAGTGACGGCACTTCAGCGCGGAGGAGCCGGGACGAGGTCTCGCAGTACTTCAGGCCACTCGTTTACTCAGGATCAAATCCAAGCGACGTTCTTGGTTGCGACGCATGTTTCCGCTGGTGGCACGTTGGAGCGCTGTGTCCGCAGCCAGCAGACGGAGCCATGGTATTCACAGCACCGGGGCGGCAGTTCAGGCTCGTGCTGAGATCATCAAACCTATAGCATCCTGCCGTACTCGTCGGGAGACGCTTCGATGGTGTTTATGTTTGATAGTTGAACAAGCGGGCCGCGTACGAACAAGTTAACCGCGTCCGGGCGCAGGCAGAGCTCGACTTGCCCAAGCTTCATGCGGCCCGCCGAAGGAGATCCCTGGCCCCGCGGTTTTTTTCGACCTCTTCCCTCAGTTGCCCACTGCTGCAACTTCACTGGGGCTGGCACTGTGCGTTGAAAACGCGCCGAGGTTGGGGTTCCCGTACGCGAAGCATTCGGCGTATCCTCCACGGGGACACTGGAGGCGAACGCGCAAGCATCAATCCATTTCGATGTAGAGGAGGAAAAAATGAGAACCTTCCGGTTCGCGGCTGTCATCCCGTTTGCGGTAACCGCGGCGATTTCGTTGCCGGCGATGGCGCAAGATGCTGCGGGTTGCAGCAGTGCGGCCGATTTTGCAACCCTCGAGGTCACCCAGAACGCCGTCAACGCCAAACCGGGTCCGCGCACTGTCCCGGGCCGCTGCATCCCGGTGCCAAACAGCGCCAGCTCGCAATTGCAGGCCTCGATTGCAGCGCCCTACCGCGTGCCGGCGTGGGACGCCGATCCCAAGAGCGCCGCCGAGTGGAAGGAACTAGTCAATGCGCTCGCGGCTGCAGCCGCCTCCGCCCAGAAGGGCGTACGCGAGAAGCTCGGTATTACGATGGAGCCCACCGTGATCGGCGGGGTGAAGGCCTTTATCATCTCACCGAAGGAAATCGCGCCTGCCAACCGCAACCGGCTGCTGGTGCACGTACACGGCGGCGGCTACGTCTACAATCCGGGTGAAGCGGGTACAGGGGAGGCCACATTGATGGCCGCCTACGGCGGCTTCAAGATCATCTCCTTCGATTATCGCATGCCGCCCGATTATCCCTATCCCGCGGCCATGGATGACGCCATGGCCGTATGGAAGGAAGCGATCAAGATGCAGGATCCGAAGAACATGGCGATCTTCGGCACCTCGACCGGCGGTGGCATGACTCTGGCGATGATCCTGCGCGCCAGGCAGGAAGGCGTGAGCCTGCCCGCGGCAATCGCGCCCGGCACGCCGTGGTCGGACTTGACCGAGACCGGCGACACCTACAAGACCAATGAGTGGCTCGACAACGTGCTAGTCAGTTACAATGGTTACCTGCGCCACGCGGCGGAGCTTTACGCCAACGGGCACGACCTAAGAGATCCGCAGCTCTCGCCGATCTATGGCGACTACACAGGCTTTCCGCCGGCCATTCTCACCAGCGGTACGCGCGACCTGTTTCTGAGCTTGACAGTATTAACGCACCGTAAGCTTCGACGCGCCGGAGTGGAGGCTGCCCTGCAAGTGTTCGAGGGAATGTCGCACGCACAATACAACTTCGACCCATTCGCACCGGAGACCAAAGAGGTCTTTACCGAGGTCGCGAGCTTCTTCGACAAGCATCTTGGAAAGTAGGACGCGGACGCAGAGTCGTGAGCGTCCCTGCCGCGTCGAGGCTGCTTGCTGCGATTGCTCACCGCCGCTTATGGCACTACTCGGTCCTAAGCCCATGCGACCGTATGTCCGCAGGAGACATAAGCCCGCTGACCGACGGTGCGCGACAGGCAGCGCCGCTGTTGGAAGCCGATCAGCTACGTTGCTTTGATGGCGTTGTGGTTTGGTGAGAGAGGTCGTTGCTGGCATGTGCAGGGCAAGAAGCTTCTACCGGGCATCCCGTAGGGCTCGCTACCCGAAGTTGCGTAGTACCGGCGGATGGGAACCGAGAGGTCCTCGCGGGCATTCTGGTATAGGATACACATCCTACTAAAACTATTGAGAAGGTACGCGCGGAAGGAGAACGACAATGGCTGTGCAAATTGTGATGGATACGACTGGCGATAGTCGCCATGAATTCAATGCCGCCGATGAGGTCGAAGTAGGAAAGGCTGCTCAACGCTTCAAACAACTGACCGAAGCCCGCTTCACAGCAGCCGTGCGCACGGGCAAAGGCCGTTCAGAGATCATCCGCAATTTCGATGCCGATGCCGAAGAAACGGTTTTCTTCCCTCGTTTACAGGGTGGCTGAGGCGCCGTGGACGACCTGCTGTTCGGGCTAGGATTTACGGTACTAACGCTTTCGTGCGCGCTGATGGCCGTCCTCCTAGCTTACCTTTTGGAGAACCCGCAGTGGCAAGTTTTTTCGCAGCACAGAAAAGCTGAACAGCGCGCGTACACTTTGCTCAAGCGTTGGTTATCGCCCGAGCAAATCGCACAACTCGAGAGCCACGGACATTTCGAAGTGAGGGGATCGCACAGCGGCAAGTGGTACCGCATTCGCCCGGAGCGGAATATGAATATCGACGAGCTCGATGGCGAGGGCTCCCGGGTCGCCGTCTGGTGTTTCGGTCCTACGGGGAACCTTCCTGTTGGCGATAACATGCTGGCCCAAAAGATCGCACTCGAGACCGACGAGCAGGCCGCGCTCGCTGTAGCGAACCCCGGCTGGCCGGAGCGTAGGCGAGACCGTTACCTCCAAACTAATGCTCGGGTAAGCTCCGATGTCACGCCGGCGATCGCCCCGCAGCCCTAGACGTAGCCGTTAAACTACCGAACCCGAAAAGCGTGGGCGCACGGACCACATGGCGGGTGCGGCGGCGGCCAGCGCTACTATACGTAGGGATGGGCACTCGCCGCGGATTGCAATGGCGTGAGGGTTTTATGGTTGAATAGGCAGGCCGAGCTCGCCGCTCCGCTATCATTTCGGCATCGGCTAAAAGTGCTTCGAGCAGCATCACCCGCGGGCCGAGAGAGACTTCAGTTCCGCGGGCGGGGCTCCCTTGCCCGCGAGGTTTTCTAATGCCACCACCGCCTCGGCGCGTGCGCTCGGGTCATTGTCATTGAGCAGGTCGCGCAGTTCCGGCAACGCAGCTTGGATTCCCGGATGCTGCGGTCCGAGGCGACCCAGGTGCCACGCGGACAGACTGCGGACGAAGTAACTTTCATCATGCGTCCCCGCCACCAGGGCGGGAACGGCGTTGAGATTCTCCGGCTCGACTCGCGCGAGCGCTGCGGCCGCCCACACTCGGACGAAACTCTCCGAGTCGCGCAATGCCTCGGTGAGCGCGGGGACCGCCTCCTGTGCCGCGCGGCCAATCTCTGCCAGCGCGTGGGTCGCTAGGCGCCTCTCCAACGAATTGCTGCTCCTCAGTGCTTCGACCCAATCGGCGATCGCAACTCCCAGATATGACGACTGCCCGATCATGTGCTCCCTCAATAATCCCTTCAGGCGCCAAGCCGACGGTTCAGGTTGAACGCGGCGCTGATAAGGCCCATATGGGTGAATGCTTGCGGGAAGTTACCCAGTGCCTCGCCTGACGGTCCTGTCTCCTCGGCGTAGAGCCCCAGATGGTTGGCGTAGGTTAGCATCTTCTCGAAGATGAACCGCGCCTCCTCGAGCCGGCCGGCGCGCGTCAGGGCCTCGACCAGCCAGAATGTGCACATGTTGAACGTCCCCTCGCCGCCGGTCAGCCCATCGCCAGCGCCCCTACCCATCTCGTAGCGATACACCAAGCTGTCTGAAACCAGCTCGGCCATCGTACGGTTGATCGTTCCGATCATGCGCGGGTCGGTCGGCGAAATGAAGAACACCAGCGGCATGATAAGGTTGGCGGCGTCCAGCGCATCGGTGCCGAAATGCTGGACGAACGTCTGCCGCTTCGCATCCCAGCCGTGCGTCATTACCGCTTCGTAGATGCGGTCGCGCTCCGCGAGCAAGCGGGCGCGATCCAGCGGTAGACTGCGCTTCGTGGCCAGCCTGATCGCACGGTCGAGTGCGACCCAGCACTGCACCTTTGAGTAGATGAATTGTTGTTGGCCGCTGCGCACCTCCCAGATGCCATCGTCGGGCTTCATCCAGTTATCTGCAACCCAGTCGACCAGCCGGCGGACGTGGCCCCACGAGTCATAGGCCATCGGCGCACCATACTTGTCGTGCAGGTAAACCGAATCCATCAGTTCGCCGTAGATGTCGAGCTGCAGCTGCTCGC
>Ga0306926_10000993_pt1 | contig 27718 bp, 27 predicted proteins | sample flu12Cox44000178_FD_203759 | JGI IMG/M metagenome (GOLD analysis project Ga0306926, IMG submission 203759) | Lab enrichment of tropical soil microbial communities from Luquillo Experimental Forest, Puerto Rico - flux8day.12C.oxic.44.000.178 (v2)... | ecosystem: Environmental > Terrestrial >...
AGTCCCCCATTAGCCCTGGCAGAGAAATAACCAGCAGAAGAATGAAGACATTTTTGAGCCGAAGCCACGGGGCCATCGCAACTCCTTGAAATGGCTGGCCTCGTACATTTTCCATGAATCCATTTACCTTATGACGTGGGAGAAAGCGAGACAAACTGTCCTGAAGGACAGAATTCGAACCTAGTCCATCGAGAGCCATTTTCGCCAATCCTACGAGACTGCATGAGACAGTGGCGGGAAAAGGTACACTGAGGAAGAGACAGAAAGGAAAGAGGGACGTGGCGAAACGAGGAAACAAGCCAGCACGAAAAAAGATGGACCCGGAGATTCTGATTTTTGACGTGGATGGGGTCTTGGTGGATGTGAAGGAGACTTACTGGCGTTCGGGACTGGAAACCATGCGGCACCTGACCGGCAAGAAGGCGACCTGGGCCGACTTTTACGAGTGGAAACGAAAGCCAGGGAATAACGACGATTGGACGATGGTGTCGCACTGGGCCACCGCGATGGGAGTGCCAACGACCTACGAAGAAGCACGCGAAGCTTTTCAGCCGTTCTATTGGGGGCAGAACGGAAAGCCTGGGAACGTCCTGAAGGAAAAGCTCCTGGTAGTGCCGAAACTGATCGAGAAATGGGCGAAGCGGCGGGAATTAAACCTGTTCACCGGGCGGACGCGAGAGGAATTTACCTACACGTTCGAACGATGGCCGGCGGCAAACTGTTTTCGCACCGTGATAACGATGGACGACGCAAAGAAAAAACCGCATCCCGAGGGATTGCGCCTCATCCTGAACGGTCGCAAGCCCGCGTCGGCGCTATATCTGGGCGATAACATTGACGACGCGTTGGCAGCCGAATCGGCTGGCGTACCGTTCATGGCAATCTTGCCGAAGGGCGCTTATGACTACCGCCAAAGAGCGAAGAAATTCAGGGAATCGGGTGCCCTAAGGTTGCTGGAGCGCGCGCGGGATCTGGAGAATTGGCTGAAGTAGGCAGCCTTTTCCCTTCCTTGAGGGAATCTCAAGACTGACGGGTCCTGCAACGAGGCGAAGGCTGGGAACTTTTCCCGCGGGGAAAGGGAACCTTTAAGAGAGTTGCTCAGCCCTTGGCGAGGAAGGCAAGGAGATGCGAAAGATCTGCAAGACAATTTTGATGAGCGGCGCGTTTTTGCTTTTCGCCGCAGCTGTGTTTGCCCAAGCACCACCGGGACCGATCGCGCCGGCGACACCTCAACCGCCGCCCGGCGGAACTCCACCGCCAGCAAAGCCCGTTCAAGTAACACCGAGGAAGAACATTCTTGGTACCTGGAAGCTGAACGAAGATGAGAGCAACGAACCGCACAAAAGAGGGCAGCGAAGGAACGGTAATGGAGGAAATGGCGGAGGACACGGCGGATACGGTGGGGGCGGACCGCGCGTAGGGTGGCCCGGTGGTGGCGGAGGTTACGGTGGGCACCGTGGATCACAAGGAGAAAGCGACGAAGAGCGCGCGAAGATGCAGGATGTATTCCACCCGGCGAACAAAGTCACCTTAACGCAACGCTTGGAGAAGGATCCGGAAGTGGACCTGACGGATGACCGCGACCAAAAGCGAGCCTTTTTCACGGACGGAAGAAAGCTGCAGAAATCCAAGGACGCAAACTACGAAGAGATCGCGGCGCACTGGGACGACAATAAGCTCGTGACGGACGAAAAGGGCCCGCACGGCGGAAAAATGAGCCGCACGTATGAATTGTCTCCGGATGGAACGCAACTGTGGGAAACAGTTCGCACAACGTCGTCGCGGAATAATCCGACCACCATCCGATATGTTTATGACGCAGTCGACGGAGATGGAGGGACCCACGCGGGAAGCTGATTACTTGGGCTTCGAGGTAGCGACGGGAGCCGGCTGCGATTTCTCCATGAGTTGTTCCGTATCAGCGCGAATCTTCTTCGCAGTGAGCCCTTCGGAACTGTCCGGATCCAACCGGATATAGGCATCTAGATCCGCCAAAGCGGAGGGATAGTCTTTGCGTCTGAGGTGGATGAGCGAGAGCAGCCGGTAAACAGACGCTTGTTCGGGAGCCAGCGATTTCGCTTTTTCGGCTGCTTCGAGCGCGGGCTCCAGATGATTGCGATAAAGCTCCAACTTGCCAAGTTCCCAAAAACCCTTCCAGGAATTCGGATCTAATTCCAGGCCGCGGCGCAAGAGTGGCTCTCCACGAGCGGTGTCGCGACGGGCTAGTAACAAGACAGCGAGGGCAAGATCGGCGGCGGCGTAACTCTTCTGGCTGAGTTCGACGGCTTTTTCCAGGTTTTTCTCTGTCTCGGCGGAATTTTGCAGCGAGAGATACGCCATTCCAATTTGATAGTAAGCCTCATAGTAGCCAGGGGCCTTTGCAATCGCGGTTTGGAAGTCCTGCAAGGCTCCAACCGGATTCCTTTCGCCGTAGAGTTTCTTCTTCCCGCTATCAACGAGCTTTCTAGCCGATTCGGGCATGGACAGTTCGTGGGCGGAAATCGAAGAGCCAGCAGAAACGTTTGAATGAGAAGTTCTGGCGGGTTTCAGGAAAACAGAAACACCGCGCTCGGTGCCGAAATTCACTTCGACGTGTATGTCCGCGGGATCATAGCCGGCTGCATTGACTTTCAGGATGTAGGACCCGGCGTGTAATCCCATAAAAGCAAATTCACCCGAGTCGGTGCTGATGGACTCCTGCATCCGGTTTCCACCGTCGTCGCAAAGCCAGACGGAAGCGTGAGCGATCCGCTGATTCGTCACCTCGGAGTAAACGATTCCTCTTAAATTGGCGGACGGATTTCCCACAAAGCGCGCGAATCCCAGCGTGGGGTATAGGAGAAGCGCCAAGGCAGAGTATAAAACCAAGCGGGAACGGAGCACCAACCACCTCCGGTCAGCGCGGAGTCCAGATTTTACACCTATGTGAAAGGAAGGGGCGGGACGAAATTGCTGTTTCAGCAAGATGCGAAAAGGCCGGATTGCTCTGAACGAGATAGCGTCAGGCAGCACGTTAGTGAGGTTTATTGACCGCCACGTCGGACGGCGGCGTGGCGGCGTCCAGCGCCTTTTGCGTTTGCGCCCGGAGTTCCTTGGCGCGCAAGCCAGCAGGGCTGTCGGGTTCGATCGCGATGAACGCGTCGAGCTCTTCGAGGAGCTCGGGGTAGTTTTTCTCCTTGAGATAGAGGATCGCCAGCATGCGGTGAGGAAGAGGCTGCGCGGGCGCTAAGGATTCTGCTTTCCGCGCCAATTGGCATGCCTTTTCAAGGTTGCCGCGGGACAATTCGATTACCGCCAGTTCATACTGTCCAATCCAAGAGCGAGAATACAGTTCCAGGCCGCGACGAAGCAGCCGTTCCCCTCCCGCCGGATCTCCGTGGTCGGCGAGCAAGGAGCCCAGGGCAATGTCTGCATCGGGAAACCCGCCGTGGCTGAGTTCCACAGATTTGCGCAGATTCTTTTCCGCGTCCGGCAGATTCTTCAGAGAGAGATAGACCAGGCCGATCTGATGATAGGCCTCGTAATAATTCGGGGCTTTGGCAACCGCGGATTGAAAATCCTTTAATCCTTCCTGCAGATTTTTCTGCCCGTAGAATTTCTGTTTTCCTGAAGCGACCAGCTCGCGCGCCGACTCCGGCATGGACAATTCATGGGCCGAAATGGACGGACTTAAGGGGGGCTGTTCTGCCGGCCTCGCAGGTTTTAGAAAAACCGAATGGCCACGTTCAACCGTGGAGCTCAAATTAATTGATTGATCCAGTGGAACGAAACCGGTTGCGAGAATTTGCAAGGTGTATCGTCCGGGACTCAAACCGGCAAAAGAGAATTCACCGGAATCGCCTGTTAGGACTTCCTGAAATGACGAATGCCCGTCACTACAGAGGCGAACGGACGCGTTCGAAATCGGCTGGTTTCCACCTTCGGCAAAGACGACCCCGGACAGACCGGCTCCCAAGTGCGCAGAGGATTGAGCAAGCGCGGGAGCAGAACGACAAAAAAACACCAACGCACAACACAGGGCAACACGTAAACGGTGCACCGACCACCTCGGTACGACCAAGTGGGCGGAGTGTAGCACCCGGGTTGTGTGGGTGCGAGAGAAAAAGACGGCTAAGCCGTCACTTTAAGTAACGCCTGTTCAAGGTCGGCGATGAGGTCGTGCGTTGCTTCGAGGCCGATATTGAGCCGGACGATGCGGTGATCGTAAGGCGGCTGGCCAGGGATGCGGCCGATATGGTAAGCGACAGCGAGGCTCGTAACTCCGGCCCAACTGTATCCAATCTTGAAAAGCTTGAGCGCATCCACAAAGGCATAAACCTGTTCTTGCGTCGGGCCTGGCTTAAACACAAGCGAAAAGACACCGGAAGAGCCTAGGAAATCGCGCTTCCAAAACTCGTGGCCCGGGCAGGACGGCAGGGCGGGATGAAGGACAAGTTCGATTTCGGGGCGCACAGCGAGCCATTGCGCGATCGCAAGCGCGGAAGCTTCGATGGCAGCCAGCCGGACGGCTAGGGTCTGCAACCCACGGAGGGCGAGGCTGCAGTCATCGGGAGAGACGGCGCAGCCGATGCTCTGTTGTGCCGCGCCGAGCCGTTGGTGGAGAGCGTCATCGCGGACGGTGATGGAGCCGAGGAGAAGATCGCTGTGGCCGCCGATGTATTTCGTCAGAGCTTGCATGGTGACATCGACGCCATGGGCGAAAGCGTCGAGAAGGATGCCCGCGGACCAGGTGTTGTCGAGGACAACGAGGACATTTTTGGCATGAGCGGCAGCGACGATCGCGGGTAGGTCTTGCACTTCCATCGTGATGGAGCCGGGGCTTTCGCACCAGACAAGCCGCGTATGCGGCTGAATGAAGGTGGAAATACCGGCGCCGATAGAGGGATCGTAAAAGGTGGTCGCGATATTGAAGCGGGAAAGAAGTGTAGTGGCAAGTTTGCGGTTGGGGAAATAGATACTCGAGGGGACGAGGATGTGATCCCCGGCGTTGAGCAGCGCGAAATTAATGAGCGAAATAGCGGCCTGTCCGCCGGGCGTGAGGATGGTGTGCGTTCCGGATTCGAGTTCGCAGACGCGCGCAGCGAGCTCGAGGACCGTGGGCGTGCCGTAGAGCCCATATGTATACCCGACGCGATGCTGGTCCCATGTGTCGCGAACGGCGGAAGCAGAGGGAAACACCGTCGTCGAGCCGCGATAGGTTGGGAAGGCCAGTGAGCGGTACCCCACGGGGACCTTCGCGTCGGTGTGGATCAGTCTTGTCTTCCAGCTCTTTGTCATGAAGCCTGCCCATCTCATTGACAGCAAACGAGATCGAAAGAGGTGAATGGAGATTATAGCCAGTTTAGCGAGCGAGTAGGGCCAACCGCGTGCTTTGAAGGTTGGTGATTAGTTCCCAGCCGGAATTTCAGGGAGTTCCCGTCACAAACCACTATCTGATTGCGGCCTGGTTTCGTTGACGGGAACTCGCGGCGAATGTTATAAATGATGGTTCTGAGAGGTAGCACAGAGCCCACCGTGCGCTCCAACCGGGTCGGGGAGACGGCGTGGCTGCCGTCCTGAAATCTTAGGCGAAATAATTCGTATGACAGACTTGGTTCACCAAATCGGCGAGCTGTTCCTCCGGGCTGTGCCTGTAGCCGTAATCGTCCTGATTTTCTATTTTATCCTGCGGGCAATTTTCTTCCAACCATTGCTGAAAGTCCTGGCGGAGCGCGACGAGCGCACCCTGGGCGCCCAGAAGGCTGCTGAGACGGCGCAAGCGGCTTCAGCGGAGAAGGTGAAGCACTACGAAGACGCACTGAAACAGGCGCGGTCGACGGTGTATGCGGAGCAGGAAGTGGAGCGGAAGAAATTCCTGGAGGAACGCGCCGCATTTCTAAAAGATGCACGAGCGAAGGCGGCGGCCGAAGTGAGCGCAGCGAAAGAACGTGTGGCAGGTGAGTTCGCGGCGGCCAAGAAGGAAATGGAAGTCATCGCGGGACAATTGGCTGGGGAAATTGCGCGGCGGGTGCTGCAAGTGCCGCCGGCGCCGGGCAGCCCGATGAGAGAGGCGCGATGAGCCTGGCGCGAAGGGTTTATTGCAGCATCGTCCTGATGGTGGTTTTTTTGTCGACAGCAGGGGTGACGCGGGCCCAAGAGGGTGGAAACGCGGCAGAACACTCTTTCACCGAGATTTTCAAGTGGATTCATTTTGTGATTCTGGCGGGGATTGCGTATTGGCTTTTTGCGAAGGTGTTGCCGCCCTGGTTTCGGCGTAAAGCGGACAACATCAGTGCCGCGATCACCAAGGCGACGGCAGCGAAGGCTGAAGCCGACCGGAAATTCCAGGAAGCGGCTGCGAAATTGGCCAATCTGGACAAAGAGATAGCCGAGTTTCGCGCAACGGCGCAGCGGGAAGCGAGGGCCGAAATTGAGCGACTACGCGCAGTCACGAAAAGTGATGCAGGAAGAATCGGCATCGCGGCGGTAGCGGAAATCGAAGCAGCCGAGCGAGCGGCGCGCGTGGAATTGAAGGCGCTGGCGGCTAAGTTGGCCGTGGACGGTGCGGAATCCCTGGTGGCCAAACAGATGACTCCGGCGGCGCAAGAGGCGTTGATCAGCAGCTTTGTGCAAAGCCTGCAGGGGAGGCCGAATTGAAATCGGCGAGCCTGCAATATGCAAATGCGCTGGCGGATATCGCCCTGCAACAGGGAGCAGCGGAACCAGCTCTGAAGCAATTGGAAGATTTTGGCGCGGCGCTGCATGAGGCAACCGAATTGCGGACGTTTCTGGGCAGCCCGGCCATTACGCCAGAAGCGAAACGCGGCGTAATCGTGAAACTGACCACGCGGATGGGCGCCAGCAAGATCATCCGGAATTTCCTGTTTGTAGTGGTGGATAACCATCGCGCGCCGTTGCTTCCGGAGATGATTGAATCATTTCGCCAGGCGATCCAGCAGCGGCAGGGTATTGCGGAAGCGGAAGTAACGTCCGCAGTGAATTTGAGTGACGCTCAGAAAAAACAGTTGTTGCAAACACTGGAACGGCTGAAGGGCCAAAAGATTCAGGCGAGGTATTCGCTTGATCCGGCGCTCCTGGGCGGCGCGGTGGTGCGAATCGGAGACACCATCTATGACGGGTCGGTGAAGAACCGGCTGAACCACATGCGGACGCAATTGGCGGCGGAATAGGCATTCGGGAACGGAGCGGGCATGGCAAATATCAAGGCAGACGAAATCAGCAAGATCCTCCGAGAGCAGATCGTAAATTACGAGCAAGTCGTTTCCGTGGACGAGGTCGGCTCGATCATCAGCGTGGGTGATGGAATCGCCCGCATTTATGGCCTCGAAAAGGTCATGTCCGGCGAGATGCTGGCGTTTCCGCACAACGTCTTTGGCTTGGCGCTAAATCTTGAAGAGGAGGAAGTCGGGGCGGTGCTACTGGGCGAGTCCACGGAGTTGAAAGAAGGCGACGTCGTGCGGCGCACGAACACGATTATGTCCGTGCCCGTCGGTGAGGCACTGATCGGGCGCGTGGTGAATCCGCTCGGTGAACCGGTGGATGACCAGGGTCCAATCAACACAAAGCTACGCAATCCTCTGGAGAAAATCGCGCCGGGCGTGCTCGACCGGCAACCAGTACGCGAGCCGTTGCAGACGGGGATCAAAGCCATCGACTCGATGATCCCCATCGGTCGCGGACAGCGCGAACTGATCATCGGTGACCGGCAGACGGGCAAGACCGCGGTCATTCTGGACACCATCATCAACCAGAAGGGCAGCGACATGATGTGCATCTATTGCGCGATCGGGCAGAAACGCTCGACGATTGCGCAGGTCGTGAAAGCTCTGACGGATGCGGGCGCGATGGAGTACACAATTGTCGTGGCGTCTTCCGCGGCAGAGCCGGCTTCATTGCAGTACATCGCGCCCTATGCGGCTTGCGCGATGGGCGAATATTTCCGCGATAACAAACGCCACGCGGTGACGTTCTACGATGACTTGTCCAAGCACGCGCAAGCCTACCGGGAAATTTCGCTGCTGCTCCGCCGGCCGCCGGGACGCGAAGCGTTTCCGGGCGACGTGTTTTATCTCCACTCCCGCTTGCTGGAGCGTGCCGCAAAGCTGAACGATAAGCTAGGCGGCGGTTCGCTGACGTCGTTACCTGTGATCGAAACACAAGCAGGCGACGTTTCCGCGTATATTCCGACGAACGTAATTTCTATTACCGACGGGCAGATCTACTTGGAGTCCGACCTCTTCAACGCGGGCATTCGTCCCGCGATCAACGTGGGTATTTCCGTAAGCCGCGTGGGCGGCAATGCGCAAATCAAGGCCATGCGACAGGTGGCCGGCACGTTGCGCCTGGATATGGCGCAGTTCCGTGAGCTGGCAGCGTTCGCGCAATTCGGCGCGGACCAACTGGATAAAGTGACGCAAGCACAGTTGGGACGCGGCCAACGCTTGACGGAAGTGCTGAAACAGGATCAATTCGCACCCATGTCCGTCGAAAAACAGGTGCTGTCAATTTATGTGGCCACAACGGGCTCACTAGACAGCATTCCGGTTGCCGAAGTACGCCGCTTTGAGAAAGAGCTTCTCCAATTCGTGGAGACCAACTACGCCGGCGTGCTGAAAGACATTGCGACGAAAAAGGCCTTAGACGACGGCGTCAAGGCAAATATCAAGGCGGCAGTGGATGCGTTCAAGGAGCGCTTCACGGCGGCGATTGCCGGAGCGCGCTAGAGAACGTAACGACGGACCATGGCCACACTACTTGATTTCCGGCGCCGCATCCGCTCGGTGAAAAACACCCAGCAGATTACGCGTGCAATGAAGTTTGTTGCAGCGGCGCGGCTGCGACGTGCGCAGGAAGCGGCGCTTGCGGCACGGCCTTACGCAAAAGAACTGGCCCGCGTGTTGCGATCGACGATGTCGCGGATTGAGTCCCCGGAACATCCACTTCTTGCTAAGCGGCCGGAAGAGCGCATTCTGGTGATCGTGCTCGCAGGCGAACGAGGCCTGGCCGGGGCATTCAATACGAATATTCTGAAGAGCGCGCGAGAATTTCTCCGCGGCAAGCAGGGCAAGAAAATCGTGACCATCCCGGTTGGCAAGAAGGGCCGGGACGCTATGCGTAAGGCTGGATTCGAATTCGCCGCGGAATACGTCAACGTGCTTGCGCGCGTGGATTATGGAATCGCGCGGGAGATCGCCAGCCTGGTGACGGAGCTATACACGAAGGAAGAAGTCGATTCCGTGTACGTTGTGTTCAGTGAGTTCAAGAACGTAATGACGCCGCTGTTGACCGTTGAGAAGCTGTTGCCCGTGGAAAAGATCACCGAAGGGGAACAGTCCGAAGCGGAAGCCGCGAGCTCCCAGATTGATTACATCTACGAGCAGCCAGAGGAGCAGCTTCTGAACCGACTGCTACCGCGGTACGTCGAGACACAAGTGCTGCGAGCCATGCTCGAATCCTCGGCAGCGGAGCACGCCGCCCGCATGACCGCCATGGAAGCGGCGACAAAGAACGCAGGCGATGTCATTGAAGCTCTCACGCTGCATATGAACAAGGTTCGCCAGGCAGCGATCACCAAAGAAATTATTGAGATTGTCAGCGGCGCAGCATCGACCGCGTAGGAGAAGGCATGCCAGAGCCATACGTAGGGGTAGGAAAAGTGGTGCAGGTCATCGGACCTGTTTTGGACGTTCAATTTGAGGCGGGTCATTTGCCGGCGATTTATAACGCGGTGCGCGTGACGAGCGAGGGCTACTCCCTGCCGGAGCCTCTGGACGTTACCGTAGAAGTGCAGCAGCACCTCGGTGAAGGTCGCGTACGCGCGGTTGCGATGGAGCCCACCGAGGGAATGGTGCGCGGGATGAAGGCCTTCGACACCGGCAAAGCGATCGCCGTGCCGGTAGGACGCGCGACGCTCGGGCGAGTGATGAATGTGCTTGGCAAACCGGTGGATCAGCTCGGCCCCATGGTCACTGACACGTACTACCCGATTCACCGGCCGGCACCAACGCTTGAGGACCAATCCACGACATTAGAAATGTTCGAGACCGGCATCAAGGTCGTGGACTTGATGGAGCCTTATGTAAAGGGCGGAAAGATCGGTTTATTCGGTGGCGCCGGCGTGGGCAAGACCGTGCTGATTATGGAATTGATTCACAACGTGGCGATGAAACACGGCGGCGTTTCGGTGTTCGCGGGTGTGGGTGAACGGACGCGTGAGGGAAACGATCTTTGGCTGGAAATGTCCGAAGGCGGCGTCATCACTCCTGGCAATAGCGAAAAATCGCGTTGCGCGCTGATTTACGGGCAAATGACGGAGCCGCCCGGGTCGCGCCTTCGGGTTGGTCTCACAGGTTTGACTGTGGCGGAATATTTCCGCGACCAGGAACACCTGGACGTTTTGCTCTTCATTGACAACATTTTCCGCTTCGTCCAGGCGGGCTCTGAAGTCTCGGCCTTGCTGGGCCGCATGCCTTCGGCTGTGGGTTACCAGCCCAACCTGAACACGGAAATTGGCGAATTGCAGGAACGCATTACTTCGACGAAATCCGGGTCCATCACTTCGGTGCAGGCCATTTATGTGCCCGCGGACGACTATACGGACCCGGCTCCAGCGGCCACATTTACGCATCTAGATGCGACGACCAACCTGAGTCGCCAGATTGTAGAGCGCGGCATTTATCCCGCGGTGGATCCACTCGCCAGTTATTCGCGTATTCTCGACCCGCGCGTCGTCGGGCAGGAACACTATGCCGTGGCGCGATCGGTAAAATCCGTCCTGCAGCGTTATAAAGACCTGCAAGATATCATCGCCATCCTGGGCATCGAAGAGCTTTCCGACGAAGACAAGCGGACCGTGGCGCGCGCGCGTCGCATCGAGAAGTTCCTTTCGCAGCCGATGTTCGTGGCCGCACAATTCACCGGCCTCGAAGGGAAGTACGTGAAGATCGAAGACACCGTGCGCAGCTTCAAGGAAATCGTCGAAGGCAAGTACGACGAAATTCCGGAGCAAGCGTTCTACATGGTGGGCACGATTGAGGAAGTGCTGGAGAAGGCCGAGAAGATGAAGGCGGGCGTCTAACGAAGGAAATGCTTCCCGAAGCCATAGAACTGGTCGTGGTTACGCCCGAACGACAACTGTTGCGGGAGAGCGTCGTCGAAGTGACGATTCCCGGGCTAGACGGCGAACTCGGTGTATTGCCCGGGCACGCGCCCCTTATGACGGAGCTGGGGATCGGGGAGCTTTGGTATCGCACGGCGACATCGAGCCAGCCGACCTCGCTGGCGGTGATTCGCGGTTTCGCGGAGGTGCTGCCGGACCGCGTAACGGTGTTGGCGGAAACGGCCGAACGCGCCGAGGAAATTGACGTGAGCCGGGCGGAGGCCGCCCTGGCACGGGCGGAAAAACGCCTGGCTGCAAACGACACGAACGCAGACTGGGATCGCGCGAGCGTGGCGCTGCAACGCGCACTGATCCGCATCCAGATTGCCCGGAAATACCGCGGCGCACCCGTGGCCGTTCCCTAGAGCGGCGTTTTTCCGGTGCATACTCGGGTTTGTAACTTTGCGCCTCTTGCGTCCTCCTACAAATGAGAAAGCAACCATGGAACCGATTACCATATACAGTATTACGTGGTGCGGGGATTGCCGCCGAGCAAAAACATTTCTGAAAGAACGCGGCATCGCTTTCCGGGAGGTCAACATCGAGGAAGACCCCGAAGGCGAGGAGATAGTCATTCGCGCGAACAACGGCAAGAGCACTGTGCCGACGATAAAAGTTGGTGAACGCTATTTCACATGCAGCCCATTCAGGGCCCAGCAGCTTGTCGAGCAATTGCAGATTCCACTGAATTCCTGACTTCGCGGACCATCATCTGTCCTACAAGAGTTAGCCGGTTATTCCACGAGTGTAGACTCGCGCGACATTGAGGCCCTCGTCGAGAAGAACGACGTCGGCATCTGCCCCCACCCGGAGGGAGCCTTTCTTGTACTGCATGCCGAGCAGGGTAGCGGGATTTAGAGTAAGCATGCGCAGGGCATCGCCTACAGAAGCTCCCAGTTTGACGATATTGCGGAGCGCACGATCGAGCGTAAGTGTGCTGCCCGCCAGTTTCCCCTCTGAGTTTCTGCAAACTCCGCCGCTGACGGTCACTTCAAAATCTCCCAGCATGTATTTGCCGTCTGGCATACCGATGGCAGAGATGCCGTCGCTAACGAGAATCACTCCGCCAGCCCCTTTGGCCTGAAGAAGAAGGCGCATCGCGGCGTCATCCACGTGGACGCCGTCGGCGATCAGTTCCGCGGTTACTTCTGGTGTCGTAAGCACCGCGCCAATCACTCCGGAGTCGCGGTGGGTAAAAGGGCGCATGGCATTGTAAACATGAATGGCATGATGGGCCCCGCGAGCAATGGCCGCTCGGGCTTGCTCGTAAGTAGCATCCGTATGGCCGATGCCGACTACCATGCCGGACTTGCGGGCAGCATCAATGCACGGAATTGCACCCAGGAGCTCGGGGGCAATCGTCAGGATCTGAGCGTAACCTCCCGCGCAGCCAATGAATTTTTCGAGCAAGTCCGCAGCTGGTAGCCGGAGCCATTGCGTGGGATGAACGCCTCGCCGGATGGGGCTAATAAAGGGGCCTTCAAAATGGATGCCGAGCACTTCTGCGCGGGAGTCCCCCGCTTGATGCTGAAGCGCAATGTAGCGCGAGATTCCCTCGGAGCTCTTGCAAATCACGTCAGGATCGGCCGTGACGGTGGTGGCGACAAGAGAAGTAGTGCCGTGGGAGGCGATAGTCTGGGAAACGGTTTTCAGTGCTTCGTCGGTGCCTTCCATCACGTCGTGGCCGCCAGCACCGTGAATATGTACGTCAAGGAATCCAGGCGCGGCGATCTTGTCGCTAGCGAGCAACTCCCTTGCGCCTGAAGGAAGAGACATGCTGCTGCGCTGGCCGATCGCCTCAATTACACCGTCGCGAATCAGGATACCGGCGTCGTGTATTTCGGTTTCCGGAGTAAAAGCGCGTCCTACGTGGAAAAGAATTGTGGCCATAGGCAAGGAATCATCCTAGCGGAAATTAGGGGGAGAGCAAAAACAAAACAGTCGAAATAGCAAACCCCAGCCAGTTCGCGTGCAAGAGTACGGGGCGGGAAAGAAAAAGGGCAGGAATAGAATCCTGCCCTGGTAACAAGTTGAAGAATAGAGCGGTTACTTTGCGGCGGCCATGTCGATGCTGGAGAGTTTCAGGGTATCCCCATCGACCGAACCTTTCACTGTAACGTGATGGCCGGCATGAGCGGCGACTTTGTCCTGCGGATCAACGGTGTAGACTTTCTTGTCTGCGTCGTTAACGAATACATATTTCGCGCCATGCTCCTTCACGCACTTTGCTGCACAGGCGGCGTGCTTCTCATCCATGCCTTTGGCGCCGCACTGGCTGTCGGAAATGTACCCGGTCCAGGTACCATCCGCGGCAAACGCGAGTGCTACCGCGCAGAGAGTAAGTGCCAAACCTGCTGCCAATTTTGCTTTCATGTGTTTCCCCCTCTTGATTTCGAGCTTCCTCACCGTCCACGTCCGAAGGACCCTAGATTGGCATAGAGCTGGGGAACTGTCCATAGCCTACCTTGGCTGCAAAACAAAGGAAAAGGGAGGACTCTGGATCCTCCCTTTTCGTGATGCTCTCAAGGAACCCATCTTGCCCCTCGCGGAACAAGAATGATTTCTTACTGTCCGGAAGTGTTGCTGGCTGCAGTCGTGCCCGCAGACTTAGGGGTTGATAGATAACCGGTGATTTGGTTTTTGCTTACGTCGAACACCACGATTTCGTAAGGCGACTGCTTGGCCGCGCCCTTCACGTAGAACTGCACGGGTTCGCCAGAGGTCTTGTCCTTCTTCTCGATGGACCTGTCATCAGCCAGAACGGTCATGGTGTACTTAGACTTCTTAGGATCCGTCTTGTTGAGAGACATTTGCACGGGCCCGACGTGCTGCGGAGTCTTGGCTTTTTGCAGCGTGAATTCGTAATAGTTGCGATCGCCCCGGCGCTTCAGTTCTTCGAGATCATCGTGATTGCGCGCGATAAGGCCGCTCATAACACCCATGTCACCAGTGGCGCGATCAAGCTTCGCCTTGGTGGCATCCAGGTCGTTTTTCACGCCGCCAACGTCGGTATTCAGCTTGCTGACGTCGTCCGCGCTGGCTTTGGCCGCAAGTTGTGTGTTCACGTTGGACTCGAGGCCTGTAAGTTTCTTGTCATAAGCAGCTACGGCAGCCTTCGACTGCTTGCGCGCTTTCTGAAGATCTTCCTGGGTCACATTCAGCTTATCCATAACGACTTTAAGGTCGCTCTGCAATTGCTGGTTCTGCTCATCGGACTTGACCAAACGTTGCGCCAACGCATCGTTCTGCTGTTTCATGGAGGCCTGAGTTGTCTGTTCAACCGACTTGGCCTGATTCAAAGCGCTCCAGCCGACCCCGAGGCCCAGAAGAGAAACCGCACCGAGAGCGGCGACAGCAAGGCCGACCCAGCGAGGTGCGGCAGCCGTGCTCTGGATATTCGTTTCCTGGTACTCACTCATTGACTTCGTCTCCTTTTGGCGTTTCCGCCTTGCAGCACAGAAATGCGCAAGCGGAACGCCAAAGTAGTTTAGGGTGCCCCAGTACCTCTAATGCTATGAAAGAAAACTGGTTAGGGGGAATCTCCCGTATATGGAGGGATTCCAGAAAAAGTACTAGGACCAGTAAAGATTACCTGTGCGGCCGGGTGCACGTAAATTTTGCAATTTCCCTCCCGAGGGAAAGACGCAAACCCAAGGGCAAAAAATGCGTGAGCACAAATCGCACCCACGCCCAGAAGCTATTGGATTAATTGCGGTTAGTTGAAGTCTTCAGGCAGCCTGTGAATCGGGAGCTATCTTGGCTGGACCGAAATAGCGATCCAAGGTCGTGGTCGCCGCGTTCAAAACCAGCCGACAATCGGAGCAAGAATGAAGATGACGCTCAATCTCCACTTGGACTCCTGCGGAAAGCTTGCCCTCTAAGTACATACAAATCAGATGAATAGTGTCTCGACAGCTCATGCCCCGTATCCCTCAGGTCCGCTTTTTGGGACCACAGCTGGCATACCTTGCTGGTGCACTTGGTACTCCAAACCAATGCGTTCTCCGATTTGGCCAATATCCTATTGATTGTAAAGAGGTTCTGGTAGTGCAGTTTCGGAGGAATCCGATTTTGCCAGCAACCGACCTGGAAATCTTTACCGGCGTGTAAACAGCTCCTTGCTTCCGCTTGAATTAACGGAGAGGAGTATTCACCATCTGGCGAAGAGCCGCGATACGATCCTCCAGCGGAGGATGCGTGCTGAAGAGAGAGCTTAAGGTCCCGCCTCCAAAAAATGGCTTCACGATGCAGAGCGCTGACGTGCTGGGGGAAATCGCCGTTGTCGGGATGCGCTTGTTATACGCTCCCAACTTTTCGAGAGCGCTAATCAGGCCGTAAGGCTGACCCACCACGCGCACCCCAGTTTCGTCCGCGGCGTATTCGCGTGTGCGCGAGAGAAAGAGCTGCAAAAGCAGCGCGGCAAACGGAGCGAGAAAAATCATCAGGAGCGCGGAGAGTCCGCCTCCCCCACGGTCATCGTCCCTGTTACCACCGCCAACTCCGCCAAAGATCATGGCCCATTTGCCCATCTGTGCGAGATAAGTGATGGCGCCGGCAATCGTGGCGGCGATAGAGCTGGTTAGAATGTCGTAGTTCCGCACATGAGAAAGCTCGTGAGCAATGACGCCTTCGAGCTCGTCGTCATTCATGACCTGGAGCAGTCCCTGCGTTACAGCCACAGAAGCATGACGCGGGCTGCGGCCGGTCGCAAAAGCGTTCGGCGCCGCGTCCGGCACAACATAAAGCTTCGGCACGGCAATATTTGCTTTTGCCGCCAGGCGTTCCATCACATCGTACAGGCGGGGAAGTTGCTCGCGCGAGACTGGCTGCGCGCCGCTCGATTTCAGTGCGATCTTGTCCGAAAAGAAATACGAGACACCGTTCATTAGAGTGGCGATAACCAGGGCGATCTGCATGCCGCCTCGCCCGCCGAGAGCTCCACCTACGATCACCAGCAACACACTCAGCGCGATCAGAAGAAATCCAGTACGCAAAACTTTCATAAAATCAGCCTTTCGACGCAAACGAAACAATTTGGGGGCGGAAATCTCAGTTTAGGGAGGTGTCCGGCAATCTTCAAGCCGCCAGCTCTCCGAGGCAAGAGCACCCCCTCTGTTTATCCTTTCTTAGCCGCCGCCGCAGGTTTCTTCGCGGGCACGCGCTCGAACCGCATGGCGTCCTTCTGGCCGTCGCGGTCCACGCGAATCTGATCGCCCGGCAGAACCGCCCCTTCCAGTATTTGCAGCGCCAGCGGGTCCTGGATCAGCCGCTGGATCGTTCGGCGCAATGGACGCGCACCGAACGCCGGATCGTAACCTTCGCGCAGCAGAAGCTCCTTCGCGGCGGGCGTGAGCTCCAACGTGATCTGCCGCTCTGCCAAAAGCTTGTCCACACTCTTCAGCAGGAGATCGACAATACGCACCAACTGTTCTTTGCCCAGTGGGTTGAAGATAACGATTTCGTCGATGCGGTTGATAAACTCCGGTCGAAATGCCGCCCGCAATGCATTCATCGCTTCCTTGCGCGCCCGCTCCGGATCCTTGCTGGACAGCTCAAAAATTGCTGTGGAGCCCACGTTGCTCGTCATCACGAGAACGGTATTGCGGAAATCGACGGTACGACCCTTGCCATCCGTCAGACGCCCGTCTTCCAGAATCTGCAACAGCACGTTGAAGACATCGGGATGCGCTTTCTCGATTTCGTCGAACAAGATGACCGAATAAGGGTGGCGGCGCACCTGCTCGGTCAGCTGCCCGCCCTCTTCATAACCGACATAGCCCGGCGGCGCGCCGATCAGCCGCGAGACGCTGTGCTTTTCCATGTACTCGGACATATCAATGCGGATCATCAGTTTTTCGTCGTCAAAGAGAAACTCCGCGAGCGCTCGCGCCAATTCCGTCTTTCCGACGCCTGTCGGGCCCAGAAAAATGAACGAGCCAATGGGCCTCTTGCTGTCCGAGAGACCCGCGCGGCTGCGGCGCACGGCGTGGGCCACGCGGGACAGGGCATCATCCTGGCCAACCACGCGCTGGCGCAGGCGCTCTTCCATATGGACAAGCTTCTGCGCTTCGCCTTCCAGCAGGCGGCCGACGGGAATGCCGGTCCACTTGCTGACGAGCTTGGCGATGTCTTCCTCATCCACCTCTTCTTTGAGCATGCGCGTATCTTTTTGCATGGCTGCAAAGCGTTCCGGGGCTTGCTTTAGTTCCTGTTCCGCCTGCGCAATCTTGCCGTAGCGAATCTCGGCGACTTTGGCGAGTTCGCCGGATCGCTCGTAGCGTTGTTCTTCGGCCTTGAGCTGTTCGATTTGCTCTTTCAGCTTGCGAATCTTGGAAATGGCTTCCTTTTCCGCTTGCCAACGCACCTTGCGCCCGGTGGAATCCTCGCGTAGTTTGGCCAGTTCCTTTTCGATTTGTGCGCGACGTTCGACGGAATGCGGGTCCGTTTCCTTCAGAAGTGCCTGGCGTTCAATTTCAAGTTGCAGGATGCGCCGCTCGATTTCATCAATTTCGGTTGGCAAGGAATCGATCTGCATGCGCAAGCTGGCGGCCGCCTCGTCGATGAGGTCGATGGCCTTGTCCGGCAGAAAACGATCTGAAATATAGCGGTGCGAAAGCGTGGCGGCAGCGAGAATGGCGGCGTCCTTGATGCGCACACCGTGGTGTACTTCGTAACGGTCCTTCAAGCCGCGAAGAATGGCGATGGCATCTTCGACCGTAGGCTCAGCAACAAGCACGGGTTGGAACCGGCGTTCCAGCGCGGGATCTTTTTCAATGTGCTTCTTATACTCGTTCAGCGTAGTCGCACCAATCGCGCGGAGTTCGCCACGGGCCAGGGCTGGCTTCAACATGTTGGAGGCGTCCATCGCGCCCTCGGCCGCTCCCGCACCCACAAGCGTGTGCAATTCATCGATGAACAGAATGATTTGGCCTTCCGCTTCGGCGATTTCTTTGAGGACTGCCTTCAGGCGATCCTCGAATTCACCGCGATATTTTGCACCCGCAACCATCGCAGCCAAATCCAGTGCCACAAGTCTTTTGGTTTTCAGGACATCTGGGACATCGCCTGAAACAATTCGTTGTGCGAGCCCTTCGACAATCGCGGTTTTGCCCACACCCGGTTCCCCGATGAGCACCGGATTGTTTTTCGTGCGGCGCGCCAGAATCTGCATGACGCGGCGAATCTCTTCATCGCGGCCGATAACAGGATCCAATTTGGAACGCCGCGCAAGTTCGGTAAGGTCGCGCGCATATTTCTCAAGCGCGGCGTAAGTGGCTTCCGGGTTCTGCGACGTGACACGTTGACTGCCGCGAACGCCCGCCAAAGCCTGAAGGATGGCTTCGTGGGAAGCCCCATGCTTCTTCAGGAGTTGACCGGCAGGATCGCGATCCTGGCCGGCAATGGCAAGGAAGAGATGCTCGGTCGAAACATACTCGTCCTTGAACTTCTGCGCTTCGTCGAAGGAGCGCTCCAGCACGTGGTTCAGTGAGCGGCTCAGATTTTGTTGCGCGAATCCCTGCACCTTCGGCAAGCGGCCGATTTCGCGATCCACGTCCTGGCTCAACAATTCAATGCGAATGCCGAGCCGCGCGAGCATCGGAGGAACAACACCATCTTGTTGCTGGATCAACGCAGCAAAAAGGTGGAGTGGTTCTACCGCCTGGTTTTCGTGGCGTGCTGCAACTTCCTGTGCTACCTGAAGCGCTTCCTGTGCCTTCACGGTCATTTTGTCAAAACGAAGCATGGTTCCCTCCCTCCGGTACTCGCTCATGCAAAAAGGGCCGGCCGCGAGGCCAGCCCCTATGCTAGCGCACGTCAATGTGCGCCGTTGTGTCTTTCGTGATTAGCGACCCACTGCGGCGGCCGTAGCCGGAGCTTCCACGTTCACCTTGATCTGCTTCGGCTTGGCTTCCTCGCGCTTTGGAATGCTCAACGTCAACACGCCGTTCTTGTAGTCAGCCTTGATCGCTTCCGGGTTCACAGTGTTCGCGAGTGAAAAGCTGCGAGCGAAGGAACCATAGGAGCGCTCGATGCGCAGGTAACGGTCCTCGTTCACGGTCTTCTCGAACTTACGCTCACCGCGAATGGTGAGAATGTTGTTCTCGACACGAATGTCGAGTTCCTCCGGCTTGACGTCTGGAAGATCGGCTTTGACGATCAGGGATTGCTCGGTCTCGAAGATATCGACGGCCGGAGCCCAGGTCGTCAAACTGGCTTCTCCCGAAGAGCGATCAAAGGACTCATTGAAGAGACGGCTAATCTGATCTTGCAGAGATACACCGCCACGAAAAGGTTCAAAACGACTAATCGTAGATCTCATAGATATCGACCTCCATTGGTGACTGCAAGAGCATAATAAAATATGAGTGTATATATGTCAAGTATTTTCTGCTCTTCCCATGCCTTTATGTAATGTGTGTATTATCAATAATATATATGGAATGCTAGCCTTCCAAGTGACCGCACGTTCTTTGCCGCGCGAGCTCACTTCCTTGTAGCCCTTTCACTCCAGATCCTGCGTTTTGTTATAGTTGAACCTGCATGCGTGTTGATGCCTTTGATTATCATCTCCCTCCGGATCGTATCGCTCAACGTCCCTTGGCGAAGCGCGATGCTTCGCGATTATTGGTGTTGGAGCGCGGGAGCCCCTCTCGCGAAGACCGGCTCTTCAGGGAACTTCCGGAGTTGTTGCGAGGTGACGAGCTTCTGGTCTTCAACAACGCGCGTGTGATTCCCGCCAGGCTTTTTGGGCGCCGCCTTGGCATTCACTCCCAACATCCCTCGCGTAAAACAGCCCACGAGCACTTAACCGGCAACGTCGAAGTTTTCCTTACACGGGAAAAGGAGCCGAACATCTGGGAAGCTTTAGTGCGTCCAGGAAGGAAGCTGCCGGTTGGGGAGCGAATTTGTTTTGGCGAGGGTGATTTGGAGGCTGAAATATGGTCCCGCGGCGAATTCGGGCTTCGCACCCTTCGATTTTCCTCAAAGAATGAAAAATCCGTTGCTGCAAGTATCGACCGCTTGGGCCATGTGCCGCTTCCTCCCTATATCGATCGCCCGGATGAGTCTTCCGATCGCGAACGTTATCAAACCATTTTTGCGCGGCGGCCGGGAGCGGTGGCGGCGCCCACGGCTGGCTTACATTTCAGTCCGGAAATTCTGCAGAGGATCCGCGCACGCGGTTGCGAAACATGCGAAGTGACACTCGACGTGGGGCTTGGCACGTTTCAGCCCATCCATGTGGAAACGCTCGAGGAGCACAAGATTCATTCCGAATCCTATGAGATCACCGATGAAGCCGCGGAAAAAATCATTCGCGCCAAAGAGCAATGGCGTCCTGTTCTTGCAGTCGGCACGACCGTTGTTCGCACGTTAGAAGATGCGGCGCAGGTCGCCGCGACGTTTGGTGGTTCCAAGTACTTGAATGCGGGAAGGGCTGAAGCAAATATTTTCCTTGTCCCAGGCGCGACGTTTCGTATCGTGGACAAAATGCTCACGAATTTTCATTTGCCCAAATCAACGCTGCTGGCCCTGGTGTGTGCGTTTGGGGGTACGGAGAATATTCTGGCGGCGTATGCGCACGCGGTGCAGGTCGAGTACCGCTTCTACAGCTACGGCGATTGTATGTTGATTCGCTAATCTTGTGCGGGTGGCCAGACGGATTGCAGATACAAGTTCCGCAGACTTGCGGTTAACATTACAAATTTCTCTGCAACAGCGAGCGGAGGATTCTGCCACTTCAATAGTTCTTCGGTCATGAAAACGAGGGAAGCTGCAAAGGACAACAGCTCCCCTCGATTTCGGTGGAGTAGGGTCACTGGTCCTCCCCTACTGTGCCAGAACGAATACGCTCTTTTTCCCGGCAAAGCGCAGTTCAATTACCTTGCCCTCGGCATTCGACACGATTTCATCGTAGTCGGATTTGGCGTCGCGATCTTCCCAGCGTCCCGCGGATTCCGCGACGACGTTCTTGCCTTTGGTCAGGGTCAGATGGTTGTCGTCAATCGTGACCCGGTATTCACCGGTCTTCACGTCGACCTGCCCGAACCGCACTTCGTGGTTGATGGGCAAAGTTTTGGCCATTGGTTTTGCGAATACGGGAACCGCGATAGCGATTGCCGCTAACAGAATCGAGCTGCGAAGCAATGAATGGAGTCTCATGCGTGTCATTTCCTTTCAACGGGACCGATTCAGCCGAGCACCAGATCCGCAGACGGGAGAGTTGACACACAAGCAGGGGAAGAGTAGCCTCGCGTACGAGACACCTCTTTTTCCTGGTTCACGAGCCGGAACAACTGTGTGTCATTGACCCCGCGGCTGCCACCGCGGGGTTTTTTCTTGCCAATGTTTTACCATCCCGAAAACAGCCCCAACTCGGCTGCACCCGTATAGACGAACTCTCCCGGGCGAATGTTTCGCCGGGGGTGCATAATTATTTGTAACTTACCCCTCCTCGCCATAACCTCACGCAGGTGCCGCAGAATCTTCACTTTGCCTTATGCATCCCAGCCCCTGTTCATCTATACTCTTGTGACGGTTCGGATAAGGCGGATGCGACTTTTAGTCCTTAGCGACCTCCATGCCAATCTCACGGCCCTGGAAGCCTCCCTCAGAGCGGCGAACGGGAGTTGGGACCATGCCGTGTGTCTCGGCGATGTGGTCGGATACGGCCCCGATCCCAACGAAGTCACCACTCGGATCCGCGAAATCAGTGCCGCCACGATTCGCGGCAATCACGATAAAGCCGTCGCCGAGCTGATGGCCACCGACGACTTCAATCCCGTGGCCAAGCTTGCTGTGGATTGGACGCGTTCGCAACTATCCAATGAGAACCTGGATTGGCTCGCGGCATTGCCGCAAGGACCGTTGGAGGCCGAGGGGGTGATCCTGGTTCATGGTGCATTCCAGGATGAAGATGAGTACGTTTTCACGCCAACCCAAGCGCTCGAAGGGTTGTTGGATTCCACCCTGCCCATCACTTTTTACGGCCATACACATCACCAGGGTGGTTTTTCCTATCAAGATTCTCAGTTGGAGGTCCTCCAAGTCCATCCGCGACCCGAAGAAGAGCGGTCCGCCTTGCGCATAGAAGGAAAAAAGCGCTACCTTCTCAATCCAGGATCCGTCGGCCAGCCTCGCGACAGTGATCCGCGCGCTGGTTTTGCCATTGCCGATCTGGAAAATCAGGTCGTAGAATTCTGGCGCGTTCCCTATGAGATCGAGACGGTTCAGCAACGCATGAGGGAAGCGCGGTTGCCGGAACCGTTGGTGCACCGATTGTCTCTTGGGCGCTGAGCGCCCGACGGTTCAGGATGTAAGTCTGGATCGCTGATGCAAAATACTCTGCAAAATCCCGAAGCCTCTCCCACGAAGGAAAAGCGTTCGCCCCTCACCCTGATTATCGGTGTGATTGTCTTTCTCGCGATCGTTGTCAGCATCTGGACCATTTTAAAGGCGCCGCAAAATCCAGGGACCGCAGAGCTGAAAGAAACCATCGCCTTCAGAATGGGCGCGGCGGAGCAGGATTACGCAAAAAGTGTGCACGTCGAGAATATTGCGTTGAGCCGGGCGGAGAATTTTATCCACCAGGAAGTCACCATTCTTACCTCCGACGTCGTCAATGCCGGGCCGCTGCCCGTCGCCGCATTATCCCTGACGGTCGAGTTTTCCGATGACATGAACCAGGTCGTCCTGCGGGAAACACGCGCAGTTTTGGGAACCCCACCTGCGTCGCTCCGCGCAGGGGAAAGACGATCCTGCGAGATTTCGTTCGACCACATTCCGACGTCCTGGAACAGGCAGCAACCCGCCGTCCGCGTTGCCTACGTGAAACTTCCAGCCGAAAAATGATCTCTTGTTAGCCCTATAGTTATATATTAATCGTCTCTCGATCGCTCCCGACCTCGAACACTAGCTTTCTCGCGTCGATGTTCGTGGGATTTCCCGCCGCGGCTCCCAGTTCACCGCGTTCCTCGCAGTTCCAGCTGAATCTTCGGAATTTCCGGAACCCCTTGGCGAGCGATACCGGGCACCCGCTCTATCGCGCCCAAGCCGAGCGCTGGATGCGGTCCATTGTTGTGCAGGATGTGAGTTGCATTGGCTTGGCCCTAGATCCTGCTCAGATCCACGAACAGGTCTTAGCTCAGGCTGCCGACCAGCGCGGCATTTTGGATCTTCTGTGCGTGACGCGCTGGCGGCGCCTGGCCATCCTGGAACTGAAAGCCACGGAGAATCTGGATCTACCTCTGCAAGCCGCGGATTATTGGTCGCGAATCCGCCGGCATCGAGTTGCAGCCCGCCGCCCCGTTGGTTTATCTGGTCGCTCCCTCTTTGCGCTTGCATCCCAGTACAGAAGCCTTGTTGCGTTATCTCTCTCCGGAAATGGAAGTCATTCGCGTCGGTGTCTCCGAAAGCTGGCGGCTCGGGTTGCGCGTCATGATTCGCCAATAGTCCGCCTCGTACGAACGATTTTTCCCTGCTTTGTCTTCAGAGGTTTCGCGGTAGAATTGAATCCACTCTCGGTTTGGGTGGGTAGCCTTGAATTTTTCTGTGATCATTCGGCAGACGGACAACGTTTCTCTGGTTGACGTCAGCGGACGTTTGACCTCCTTCGAATCCGGCGCGCTTCATGCCGCTATCCAGAGTTTGCTAAGCCAGGGACAACAGAATATTGTCCTGAATCTGACCGACCTGGAATATCTCGATAGTTCCGGGATTGGCGACCTGGTGCGCAACTATCTGTCCGTCGTAAAAAGGGGCGGGGCGATGAAGGTAGTGGGTCTGGCTCCCAAAGTGGAAGAAATTCTCAGAGTGACCCAGCTCTACCAGGTCTTTCCTGAGTTTCCAGATGAAGCGTCAGCCCGCAAAGCTTCCCACCAGCGCAGCAGAAGGTTTCTCGCTAGAACGACCCACCCCGCTTCCAGTTGAAAAAGGGGTCCAAAAGGAGAGAAGCAGCCAGAGCTTGTGCCCTAGCTGCTTCCCGGGGTGTGTCCTCGAAGTGGTATTGCTAAATTAGATGCGTTTTACACGAAAAGGTTTCCTAAATGTTGTTTAGGCAAAAAATACGTAGAGAGTGCCGATAAGTTCTAATAAAACAAATACTTGCGCCAACGTTCGTCGCGATGCCCGATGAGCCTCATCAATTGACGGGAAGTATGCAAGGTAAAGGGCCGTGGCTTCCTCGCCAGTTTCAGCCCGGCCTCTTCGGGAGTTCGGTCGCCCTTCGTATTATTACAACGATAGCAGCAAGCCACCAGATTCTCCCACGACGACCGGCCCCCCCGCGAGCGCGGCACCACGTGATCTAGCGTCAATTCCGAACTGGGAAAAATCCGGCCGCAAAACTGGCAGGTGTTCCGATCGCGCAGAAGAATATTTTTGCGAGACAGCGCACGACTCTGTTGCGGAATATGGCGATACGCCAGCAGCCGTATTACAGAAGGCACTTTATGGGAGTGAGCCGCCGAATGGACTTCGGCGTTATGCATCTCCTCGGCCTGAGCCACTCCCTTGAGCAGCAAAACCATGGCGCGGCGCACGGCCGTAACGTTGATCGGCTCGTAGGTGGCGTTCAGCACCAGCACTGGTTCTTGCATCATGGAAGTACGGCGCGGTGGAATTAGGGGAAGATAACGTCCAGGGTTGCCGTGGGAATTGGGCACAAGCACCCCGCCCACTTCGGGGGAGTGTCGCCCCCGGGGATCGACCGCTTCTGGTCGTCTCGCGCTCATCGCGCACCCTTCAGGCTAGGACCCTTCACGAGAAGGAGTTATGAGCCGCACGGCCCGTGCTACCATTAATCCCAGGACGGATTTGGCTCCTGCTTCTCTTAACGCGCGGGAACTCGCATCCAGGGTCGCTCCCGTGGTCATTACATCATCTAGCAACAAGACGCGTAAATTGTCAACCCGACCGTCTCTACGTATGACAAAAGCGCCACGTACAGACGCCCATCGTTTTTCGCTTCTTAGCAGGTGCTTCTCCGGTCGCGGGCGTGAGCGCACCAGAAGAACCGGGCGATAGGGGCAAGCGCAGGTGCCGCGCCAGTGGCCGCGCGAACAACTCCACTTGATTGAAGCCCCACTCTTTCTCCCGTTGCCGGTGCAAGGGAACCGGCCACCACCATGTCGGCGGCCATTCGGTCTCCCTCAGCATCGCATTACTTCCGATAGTCGGGAAGCAAACCACTCCCCCAGGGGTTCGATACGTTCATATTTCAACAGCAAGATGGCGCGAACGAGGGTCTTCTCATAGACTCCAAGACTGCGAGCGATTTGAAATGCGAATTTCTGATCGTGGCACTCCCTGCAGATTGAGTCCTGCCCGTCTGAGCTTCCAGCCAAGGACCAGGGTTGGCCGCAGATCTCGCAGCATTCTCGTGGGGATCTCGGGAAAGGAGGAGAAGCAATCCGTGCAAATGGGGATGCGGCTCGCCCCAGCAACCAGATTCTGGCCGGCAGTCACGCGGAAAAACCACGCTCGTCAGCGCGCCAGCAATACACCCAATCCAGCGCGCGACGGGGCTTTTGGACTCTTGAGTGGCCATGCGGCAGAGACACCCCGCCCTGGCTGTTATTATGGTTTGATTTGCTGTAATGAATTCCAGGCACCGCGGGCTAAAGCAGGCCCTGTTCCTTTTTTTCCTGGCAGGAAATGCAGTGCTTGGCCCATGGCACGGCCTCCAGCCTCTTCTGCTGCATCTCTTCCTGGCAGTTGGCGCATGTGCCGTACTCATTGCTGCGAATCCTCTTCAACGCTTCATCGATCATATTGAGGATCGTACGGTCCGTATTCGTCTGCCCGAACAGGAACTCCTTGGTATAGGAATTCGCGGCCTTGTCCGCCAGATCCACCGTGGGGTCGTCGTCGGCCTGTCGCCCTTCCTCTTCGGTGCGAGTGATGGTCTTCACGAGTTCATCGCGCCGCGTCAGCAATTTCTTCTTGTAATACTCCAGACGCTTCTTATCCATGTCCACCCTTCCCCAGATGGCTCCTGGGGGCCACCTAAAAACTCCATAGTGTAGGCCTCAAACGAAATCGTGTCAAGGAAGAGCCTTGTCACATCGTATCCCCCTGGCGATAAACTGAGTCTGATTCAGTCCGACGGAATTGAACCGCCGAGCCGATGTCTAGCGATTTAACCCTGATTCCTCAGTGTTCATGCGTCTCATACCATAATCTTTGTTAGGATGAACGCCAAATTCGCGGTCCAGGAGTCCCCCATGGAAATGAAGAGGGGGCTGTTCGCTTACTTGGCGCTGACTGCAAGCGCACTACTTTACGAGCTTGGCCCAATTTCGTTGAATGTCGCAAGGCAGCAGGTGTCGGCAACGTCCGGTCTCTTCCAAGACCATGGCGATGTCGGCGGCGCCCTTCATCCTGGTTCCACCGTCCATGATGCGGCGAAAGAAACCTACACCCTCACAGGAAGCGGCGAGAACATGTGGTCTGCCAACGACGAATTCCAATTTGCCTGGACTCCGATGTCTGGCGATGTGTCCCTCTCCGCAGACATTTCACTTCTCGGCCAGGGAGGCAATCCCCATCGCAAAGCCGTACTGATGGTCCGGCAGAGTCTGGACCCGGATTCCGCCTATGCTGATTTGGCGCTACATGGGAATGGATTGACTTCGCTGCAATACCGCGACGAAAAAGGCGCAGCGACTCACGAGGTACAGTCCAACATCTCCACTCCGAAACGCTTGCGCATCGATAAGCGGGGACAATATTTCACGATTTGGCTTGCTGGCGGTGACGGCGAATTCCACGTCGCCGCAGGGAGCGTCCGGGTCGCGCTGAGCGAGCCTTTCTACACCGGAATTGGCGTCTGTTCCCACGACAAGAATGTCGTCGAAAAAGCTGTTTTCTCTAGAGTCCATTTGGCGCATCTGGATCCTCTTCCCGCGGAACAAGCCGAGCTCATTAGCACGCTGGAGACGGTCACGATTGCCTCCACTGACCGGGGCGTGGTTTACGCCACCACCGGCCGCATCGAGGCACCCAACTGGACCCACGATGGCGCGACCATGCTCTTCAACCGCAACGGCCGGATCGAACACTTGCCGGCGGCGGGTGGTTCGCCCCAGTTGATTGACACCGGCTTCGCGACGCGCTGTAATAACGATCACGGCATTTCGCCCGACGGCAAATGGCTGGTCATCAGCGATCAGTCCCAAGATCCGCACCAATCTATCATTTACATTCTTCCGTTTGCCGGCGGCTCCCCGCGGCGCATCACCGAAAAATACCCTTCCTACTGGCATGGCTGGTCTCCCGATGGAGCTATGCTTGCGTTTGTTGGGCAGCGCAACGAAGAGTTTGACATCTACAGCATTCCCACCGCTGGGGGCGACGAAAAACGACTGACCACTGCCAAGGGGCTGGACGATGGGCCTGAATACTCGCCGGACGGGAAGTATATTTATTTTAATTCGGAGCGTACCGGGAAAATGGACATCTGGCGCATGCGGCCGGACGGTAGTGAACAGGAACAGATAACATCCGATGAGTACAACAATTGGTTCCCGCACATCTCGCCGGATGGAACTCAGATGGTGATTC
>Ga0306926_10000997_pt1 | contig 27685 bp, 18 predicted proteins | sample flu12Cox44000178_FD_203759 | JGI IMG/M metagenome (GOLD analysis project Ga0306926, IMG submission 203759) | Lab enrichment of tropical soil microbial communities from Luquillo Experimental Forest, Puerto Rico - flux8day.12C.oxic.44.000.178 (v2)... | ecosystem: Environmental > Terrestrial >...
CCCGCGCGTCTGCCAGTTTCGCCACTCCGGCACTTCAGCGTCCGAGAGCGGGGGATCATAGCGTGACTCGTCGGTCGTCGCGAGGCTCCCCCGTGCTTCGCGCGAGGCACCGGCGGGTCAAGCGCTGGGTGAGATCGGCGAGGAATCCTCGCTGAGCGGCAGGATGTACTCGGGCCGCTCGCGGAGCGGTGGCAGCTGAATCGCGAACACTTGAGGCGGTGGTAGAGATCCTCGCGGAAGGTGCCGCTCGATCGCCGTGTGCAGATTTCGATTGGTGGCCGCGATGAAGCGGACGTCGGCCGAGAGCACCTTCCTGCTGCCCACTCGCTGGAACTTCCTCTCCTGAAGCACGCGCAGGAACCTTGACTCGCACGGAAAGGTTCATCTCCGCGACTTCGTTGCGGAGCAGGACGCCTCCGGCGGCGAACTCGGTCTGGCCGGGCAGGCGTCGAGGTCGGGATTTCCGATGACGCACCACAGCGGGAGCGGTAGACTGCTCCGCGGGCGTAGACGCGTTCCTCCCTTCAGACACCGCGCGCCCCCCGCTCGTTCCGTCATCGTTTCCCCAGGGCACGGAGGCCGCCATGTCAAGATCGTCCCTCTCTCGCGCATTCCTGGCGCTCGTTTTCGCCCTCCTCACGGCCGCGTCGTCTTCGACTTCGTTCGCCCAGAGCAGCCCGCCAGCCCTGAGGCTCGACTCATCGGGCATGATCGCGGCGCCGAACTCGCCGCCTTGCGGATTCGGCTCGCGGACGACTCCCAACACGGTCCAGCGTGAGAGCGAGCGGCCGGGAGCCACGGTCGACGCCTGCGGCCGCCTGCAGTTGGCTGGGTCCATCTCGTCGCTGTCGCCACCATTGCTCGACGTGACGGCCATGGCCAATGCCCGGATCGACAGCATGACCGTGACGGCGACCGTGTTCGGCTATCCCGAGCAGTATTCCTCGGACCCGTTCTACGGTGGAAACCTGACTCTGACGGTGTTTGCCGAGGTGTACTACCTCAACAATGGTTCAAATTGGTCCAGCGGCGCTGGGACCGGATATCGGGCCTCGGCTCGCCTCGATCACGTGGAAGCCTCGGGTGAGACTCTCCGCTACGTGCTCACGCCTCCCGCCGACGGCGTCCTGTACCGTCAGACCGACTTCGACGCGGGGGATCATTCTTCGCAAGGCGAGATCGCGGTCGAAGGTCCGCTGGTCATCGTGGCACTGGCGGGCTCGACCCAAGGAATGCTGATGGGTAAGGGCCGCATCACGTCGAACGACGCCACCTACTACGGCGAGCCCCGCTTCAACTACTTCAACGCTCCCGTGGGCTCGATCGTTCCCTTCCGCATGCGCTACCAGCTCCAATCCGGCGCAACCTTCACTGCCGATCTCTTCTCACACGACTTCTATTACACGGGACATGGAGCGATCGACTTCGTCGATGCGGTCCACCCACCGCTCGTTGCCCTCGACGTGAAGGGCCCAGCACGGATTCCGGACGCGACCACCGTGCCCTACCGGGCCATCGCTCGCTACGCGACTGGAACGCTGGTGGATGTCACGGCACAGGCCACCTGGAGCGTGAGCCCGAGCACGGCTTCCATTGCCTCAGGCGCGCTCACGGTTCCCACCATCGCGGGTCAGCAGACGTTCACGATTCACGCCACCTATGATGAAGGCGGTGTGCACGTCGAGGACGACCTCGACGTTGTGTCGCGCCATGACTTCTTCGCCTCCGACCAAACCTCGTGGCCCATGTACCAGGCGGACAGCAGGCACACCGGGTTCCTGCCCGTGACGCCCACTCCGGCTCGCTTCCGACCCCTCTGGCAGCGCAACTTTGGTGTCCCACTCAATCCGGTCACCGCGGGTGACAACAAGGTCTTCTGCACGCCGGTGACCTACTTCGGGGCCAACAGTCCACTCGAGGCAATCGACGCTTCGAGCGGTGCCACCCTGTGGTCGATGAACTTCGGCAGCGTGTTCTCCGTCAATCCGCCCAGCTACTCGTACGGCAACGTCTACGTGCAGACGGTGAACAATGGGGGCGACACCTGGCTCCACTGCTTCGACGGCGCCACCGGTGAGCGCCTCTTCCGCTCGGCTCACGGCGCGCAATGGGAGCGTTACTTCGCGCCGACCATCCAGGACGGCAAGGTGTTCGTCGACGGCGGTACCTATGGCGGAATGTACGCGTTCGACGCGCTCACCGGCGCCCAGCTCTGGTTCCGGAGCCTGCCGCAGTACGACCAGTGGACGCCCGCCATTGGCGGCGACTACGCATACGCGTACGTGGGCTCGTACAGCCCGGGGCTGTACGCGATCCAACGCAGCGACGGGCAGGCGGCGTTCATGATCCCTGACCTCAACTTCCAGTGGGATGGATGGAGCATGAATCTCGCGCCGGTGGTGGGCGAACATGACGACGTGGTGGCCATCCACGATCATCGCTTGATCAGCTTTGACGTGGCGAATCGTCGGATCCGCTGGCAGATGTCCAGTGCATTCCAGGGACAACCGTCGGTGACCGGCAACGTGATCTACGCGATCGACGGCGGCGCGCTCACCGCGCTCAACGAGCAAACCGGAGCACGGATCTGGTCATGGACGGCTCCCTCGGGTCCGTTGACGAACGAGCTCATCATCACCTCGAGCCTCGCCTTCGTCTCCACGGGGACGAATATCTACGCCGTGAGCCTCGACAGTCAGAGTGAGCTCTGGTCGAATCCGGTGGCTGGCCATCTCGCGATCGGCAACGGCGCGCTTTACGTGGCCTCGTCCTCGGGTGCGCTCAGCGCGTTCGAGATCGGCATCGGTCCGCCGCTGGTGGCCCATGCCGGGAACGACACGACGCTTGAATGCGCCGCTGCCGTGGGGGGGACTCATGCGACCCTGAATGGAACGGCTTCCGAGGGTCCAGATCTCTCCTTCGAATGGGCAGCGCCCGGCGTCACGTTCGACGATCCCCACTCATCGACTCCCACCGGGACGTTCCCGCTGGGGGTGAACCAGGTCGTGCTCACCGTCTCGCGCGATGGGAACACGGATCGTGACACGGTGGTCGTCACCGTCCTGGACCGCTTGCCTCCCAGCTTGGCCCTCGGTTTCGAGCCCGCCGTCCTGTGGCCACCGAACCATGAGCTAGTCCACGTGCACGTCGTTGCGACCCCCACCGACGCCTGTGACCCCACGCCCGAGGTGACACTTCTCTCGGTCGTCAGCAGTGAATCCGATGGTGGTCCCGGAGATCCCTTCCCGGTCGACATCCTGGATGCTTCCATCGGACAGCCGGACTTCGACGTGTGGCTGCGCGCCCAGCGGAGCCCCAGCGGAGACGGGCGCTACTACACGTTCTGCTATGAGGTGCGCGACGACGCGGGGCACGCCACCCAACAGTGCGCGCCCGTGGTCGTTCCGAAGTCGGAGGGGCGCGCCCGGCTGGAAGCCGGCACCCCCGTTCGTCTGATCATCTTCGGTGATCCTGGCGTTTCCCCGGGGGACATCGACCCCGGCTCGATCGTCGTGAGCACGTGGAGCGCCGATCTCTTCCGGGCCGAGCTCGGACCAGGCGAGGAGGTGGATGCCGATCAGGACGGCAGGATGGACCGCAGGTGGGCCCTCGTTCCGATCCAGGATGCCCCGCCCGCATCGCCGGGCGAGACGCTTTACGCACGCTGGCGCCGCGGCAACGATGGCTCATATGCCGAGCTGCCCTCCAGCGGCGTGGCCGGCGTGGAAACCGCCGGTGCACAGTTCGAGATCCGTCTCGCCGCGAACCCGGTGCGTGGAAGCGCGCGGCTCGCCTTCCAGATTCCCGTGGCGGGGCTCGTGAGGCTCACCGTCTACGATCTGGCCGGACGTGCGGTCGCCAAGCTCGTGGACGGCCCCGTTGAGGCGGGTCGTCACGAAGCCACGTTCGAGCCGCGAGGATTCGTTTCCAGCGGCCTGCTGTTCTACCGACTGGAGTGGGAGGGGCAGCGCCGCGGCGGGAGCTTCGTCCTGTTACGCTGAGCCGATCGCTGCGCCGTCCTCGCTCGGCTCCGGCTCCCCGCTTTGAGTCCCGCGCGTCTGCCAGTTTCGCCACTCCGGCACGTTGGCCAAGACCGCGGACGGCCTCGCGCGCGGCGGGCGTCGGACTCGTGGTTGGCGTCGCCGCGCTCGCGGCAACGGCGACGTGTGCGGTCGCCGCGGGCTCGGTCACTCGGGCGTCCATCCGCTCTGCGGCTCTCACGGCGCGCTCGCCCAGCCAGTGGACGCACGAACTCGGCTACCGGAAGGCCGACCTCCATCCACTCGTCATCTCGCCTTCGACGGGCGCCCCTGAGATCGGGATCGCGATCGCCGGCGTCGAGGTCTCCCTGGTGCTCGATACCGGCACCGCCCGCGGGTTCATGATCACCGACCACGCGCCGCATCTCCCGTGCACGGTCGAGGGGATCGTCGAGGAACGCAACGCCGACGGCAGTCCTCGCGGTCAGTCCGAGGACATACGCGTCGACTCGATGGAAGTCCTCGGCGCCCGGTACGTGGCCGTCAAGGGAACGCGAGCGGACTGGAGGAGGTACTCGTCCGCACCCTTCGACGGGACGGTGGGGCTCGATTTCTTCCTGGAACGGCGTCTCACGCTCGACTACGGCGCGCGACAGATCGCGGTCACGGACGCCCCGCTTCCCGAGCGCCTCGACTCCGCACGCTGCGTGGTCCTCGGCCTGCTCGATCCGCCTCGCGACCAGGGGCACCTCCTCTACGTGAGGGCGGTCGTCAATGGCCGTCCGGCCATCGTCTACGTGGACACGGGCTACAGCTCGTCCTGGCTCGACCCGGCCTTCTGCGAGGGACTGCAGCGCGTCGATCCGCAGGGGAGCTCACCGGCGCTGCGGCGTGGCGTTCCCGTCGAGCTCGGGGGCCATCGGCTGGTCCTCGACGACGTTCGCGAGCAGGAAATCCGACGCGGCAGCGGGCTGGACGCGCCGGTCGCGCTGGTGCTGGGGAGCGACATCCTGTCCCGCCTGGTCACGACGATCGACCTGCGGGGGAGAAAGGTCGTCTTCGCCCTCGCGAAGTAGAACCGCGGCCGGCCGGGTCCGTGAGTGGCCGCGAGGCCTGCCCGCGGTAGTTGTGATAAGGCCATGCTGTGGGCGTATTGCGCGTCACCGGGCTCCGTACGGCGTCTCGAGTCCGGCGCCTCCGCGAGCGATGATCCTTGCCGGCGTGGCCGCAGGCGCCGACGGTCGAGTTCTGAGAACCGTTCGTGCCTTCCTACCGGCCGGCCTCCAGTCGCCTGCTCAGGGTGTGCATCGCGAGGCCATGCTTCATGTACGAGCGCTTGATGTTCATCCCCTTCGCAAGGTAGAGACCGAGCGCCGGCGGGTTCGCGGAGTCCACGTTGAGCTCGTAGTAGGAGATCCCGGCCCGGCGGAACCAGTCCTCGGCCGCATCCATCAGGGTCGCGCCGTGGCCCTGGCCGCGGAACCGCTCGTCCACCGCCAGGTACACCAGCTCCGGGACCGTGGGGATCTGCGCCGTGCCCGAGGTGATCTTGTTCCGCACCGCCCGCAGGAGCCCGAGGGGGCTGACGCGGAAGAGAAAGGCGGCGAGATCGCGCGGGCCGTCGAGCAGCGACCTGGTGAACAGCGCGCTTACGTCGCGGGTGACGAGCACGAAGCCGACCATCCGGCCGGACCGCTCGCAGACGATCACGGTGCCCAGGCCGCGCGCGATGACGTTGGCGTAGAAGCGCGCCACGATGCGCCGCCCGAGCGCCGTGAAGTCGCTCGCGGACTCCGGCAGGCAGCGCATGTGGACCGCGGCGACCTCGGCGGCGTCGCCCGCGGCCGCGTTCCTCAGCTCCGCGCTACCTGCGACCCGATCGTTCACAGGTCGGCCAGGTATCGGCACAGGGGAGGCCCTGCGACATTCACGATGCTGCCAGGCAGACGCGCCCAGACGCGGGAGACGAGATCGTACTTCGCGTAGGGACTTTCGGCCCGTGGCGTCAGGATGTCGATCTTGGTCGGGACCGCTCCGAAGCGTGTCTTGAACACGTAGGTTCCGCTCTCGTATCCCGAGCGCCCGAGATCGAAGATCCCCTTGCCGGCGGCGTGAGCTTCCTGGATCGCCCCCCAGTAGATGAGCAGGGCCGGCCGGTGCTCGACGAAGGCGTCCCGCGTGCCGCCCCAGGGCATCCAGGCGATCGCTTCGTCGTACACCACGACGCAAGCCGCGGCCAGGGTGTCGCCGCGGGTCACGACGTAATAGCGCGCGTCGAACATTTCGACCAGCAGCTCGAAGAGCCGAACCGGGAACACGGGGGTGCCCACGCGGTGCATGATTTCCCGGAACACCTCGTAGAAGCCCTGCACCAGCGCCCGCCCGTTGCCGACCCGGAGCACGTACCCCTCACGCTCCTTCTCCCGGATGTAGCGCCGGATGCGCGGCCCGATCTCGTGGTAGACGCGATCCAGGCTCTTTCCGCGCATGTCGATCCGCATCGTGACGGTGTCGTCCTTGCGGAACTCGTGGCAGGCGGGGTTCAGCACGCGAATCTGGTAGGGGCGCCGGCCGGCGCGCTGGGCGAGCGCCCCGGCCTGCTCGAGATCGAGGTCGGCGTAGTTGAGGAGCGGCAGGTAGGAGAGGACCGCGCGGCCCAGCAGGCCAGGGACTACGGCGAAGGGGCCCTCGAACCGGTACCCGTACAGCCGCCGCAGGAGCTCGCTCCAGCGATGGCAGAACCGGGTGGTTAGGACCGCGTCCGTCAGTGGCAGGGGGGATGTGCCGTTGGTCATGGGCGCGTCCGAGTCTACATGAGGCTTCGGTACGGCGCGATTTCGTGCCCTCCTCCGCCAATGACGGCGTCCGCCGCGGCCAGCCGGCGGGGCGCCCGGCTAGCCCTCAACCCGCGCCGCCGCCTCGGCGAGCGCTCGCGGGAGCGTGAGTGCCGACCCCGCGCTGCGCTGCCGGGTCAGCTCCTCGGGGCCGAGCGCCTCGCGGGCGCGCCCTTCGAGTCGTTCCATGCCCGCCTTCTCGATCGGCATCAGCGGCAGCCGGAGCGCTCGACGCGCCGCCTCCGCCGCCCCCATCAGGCGCGCCGCCTCTCGCGGGCGCCCCAGCGCCAACAGCAACTCGACCACGGCCTCGAGCGCGAAGACCGCCTCGCGTTTCGCCTCCACGCGGGTGAGCGCCGCCAGGCACTCGTGCAGGCGCTCGCGAGCGGGGGCCAGCTCGCCGAGGTGTACCAGTGATGAAGCGAGGGCCGAGAGGCACAGGGCCTCGGTGCTCACGTCTCCGACATCGCGAAGCAGCGCGAGCGCGCGCTCGAACCGCGTCCGTCCGTAATCGGGGGTCCCGAGCGCCCACTCGACGGAGCCGAGATTGTGGAGCGCCATGGCGACGCCGCGCGTCTGACCGAGCTCCTCATAGAGGGCCAGGCTCTCCTCGCCGAGCGCGCGCGCGTCCTCGAGACGCAGCTCGAACATGGCGACCACCCCGAGCCCGCCGAGCGCGGCCGCGATGCCGCGCCGGTGGCCGCTCGCGCGTCGAATCGCCAGGCTCTCCTCGAGCTCGTGGCGCGAGGCCAGGTAGTCGCCGATCGAGAGGTCGAACCCGGCGAGGCGCAGCAGGGCCTGCGCGCGCTCGGGCCCCGGGGCGTCGGCGCCGGGCCGCGACAGCGCCTCCTTGAGCGCGCGCCGCCCCAGCTCGTAGCGGCCCAGCACCGACCAGAATCGGCTGATCGAGGCCACGAGTCGCAGGCCGCGGCGGGCGCCGTCGTCGGCGTGCGCGCTGAAGTGGAGAGCGGCGAGCAGGTTCTCCTCCTCGGGCTCGAGCTCGGCGAGGCGCCCGGCCAGGCCCGGCCCATTCAGGACCCGCTCGGAGTCCTCCGCCAACTCGAGGTAGAGGGCGAGGTGACGCTCCCGCATGGTCGGTCCGTCGGCATGGGCCTCGAGCTGGTCCGACGCGAAGCGCCACACGCTCTCGAGAAACCGGAAGCGCGGCGCCGCGCCGCCGTGATGCTCGACCACGACCAGGGATCGCGCCGCCAGACGGGTGAGGAGATCGAGGACCTCGAACTCGTCGCGCGGATCGGAGCACACGACGGTGGCGCGCTCCAGCGTCCAGCCGCCGGTGAACACCGCCAGCCGGCGCATCAGCTGCTGCTCGGCGGGCAGCAGGTGATCCCAGCTCCACTGGAGCACCGCCAGCACGGTGTCCCGCCGTGACGGCGCGCTGGCGCCGGGACGGGCGAGCAGCTTGAAGCGGTCTCCGAGCCGCGCCCGCACCTGCTCGACGCCCAGCATGTGGACGCGGGCCGCGGCCAGCTCGAGCGCGAGCGGAATGCCGTCGAGCCGGCGGCAGATCTCGGCGATGGCGGCCGCGTTCTCGGGGGTGAGCGTGAAGCCCGGAAGCGCGGCGGCCGCGCGGTCCACGAACAGCTCGACGCCCTCGGACTCGAGGAGCGCGGCGGCGTCGCTGGGACGCGCCGCGCCCGGCACCGAGAGGCTGGGGACCCGGAAGATCGCCTCGCCGTCCAGACCCAGCGCCTCGCGGCTGGTGGCCAGCACGCGCACCGAGGGGCAGGCCCGCAGCAGGGCCGCGACCAGGTCGCGCGCGCCGTCGGGCACCTCCTCGCAGTTGTCCACGACGAAGAGCATGTGCCGGTCGCCCACGTGTCGCGTCAGCGACTCGATGGGCAGGCGCCCCGGCTCGTCGACCACCCCCAGCACGCCGGCCGCCACCTCCGCCACGCGCCCGGGCTCGGTGATCGGCGCCAGGTCCACGAACCACACACCATCCCGGTAGCGGTCGAGCAGCGATTCCGCGAGCTGAATCGCGACCCGGGTCTTGCCCGAGCCGCCGAGGCCGGTCAGGGTCAGCTCACGGGCTCCATCGAGCAGCCGGCCGCAGGCCTCGAGCACGGCGCGGCGCCCCACGAAGCGCGTCGCGCGCGGGGGCAGGTTGTGGGGCGTCGCGTAGGCGTGGCCTTCGCGCAGGGCCGAGGCGCGCCGCACCCCCAGCGCCTCCTCGAGCCCCACCCGCACCTGACGGATGCCGGCCGGCCGCCGCGTCGCGTCGCGCTCCAGGCACTGTCCGATCAGCGCCCGCACGGTGGCCGGTACGGCGGGAGGCACCAGTGCCAGGTCTGCGGCCTGCTCGAGGGGTGCGCGCATCAGCGCCGGCAAGTCGGAGCCGGTGAAGGCTTTGCGGCCGGTCAGGCATTCGTACAGCACGCAGCCGAAGGCGAACACGTCGGAACGCTCGTCGACGTCGCCCGCCAGCACCTGCTCGGGGCTCATGTAGCCGGGGGTGCCGGTGATCACGTCGTCCGAGACCGTCCGCGTCTCCGGGGCCTGGGTCGGCGGCCGGCGTTCAGTCGCCGGCGTCGCGGGCTCCACGGCAGGGATGCGCTCCCGGCCTCCCGCCGGCGCCATCGCGATGGTGGCCGCGGTCTCGGCGTCGCGCGACGCGCCCGCATGATGGGTGGGGGCGGGTGGCGCCGCGGGACCGGCGGCGGGCCGCCGGGGGTCGCCCCGGCGCCGGGCGAGGCCGAAGTCGAGCACCTTCACCAGACCGCGCGGGCCGATCATGACGTTGCCCGGCTTGATGTCGCGATGGACCACCCCGCGCTCGTGGGCGACCTCGAGCGCCAGCGCGATCTGCCCGCACATCTGGAGCGCCTCGAGGACCGGAAGCGCGCCGCGGCGCAGACGCTCGGCGAGCGTCTCGCCTTCGACGCGCTCGAGCACCAGAACCATCGCGCCGTCGGGAGCCTCCTCGAATCCGTAGATGCTGGCGATGTTCGGGTGGTTGAGCGAGGCGAGGGTCAGGGCCTCGCGCCGCAGGCGGGCGATCGCGTCCGGGTCCCGGGGGAGACGCGCCGGGAGGGCCTTGAGCGCGACCTCGCGCTCGAGGCCGGGGTCGCGGGCGAGGACCACCTCACCCATGCCGCCGGCGCCGAGCGGGCCGACGACTTCGTAGCGCCCGACCCGTGAGCCAGGCTCGAGATGCATGCGGATGATCCTCCGGCGTGACCGCTGCCGGAACGGATCAGGTCCGGTCGTCCTCGATCCCAGCGGGCCGATTATTGTACCGCAGGATCAGGGCCGACGTCTCCCGAATCCGCTTCCCGTCTCGACCCGCCCGTCGTAGCCTCCGGCCGCCGATTCAGCGGAGGAACCGATGAAGGTCGATTTCCACACCCACCACTATCCGCTCGCCTACCTCGACGAGATCGAGAAGCATCCGAGCGACGCCTGCCGCGTGACCCGCGACGCGGACGGCCGGCGGCTGGTTCACTACGCCGGCGACTTCAACTTCGTCGCCGACGGGCACATCGACCTCGACGTTCGCCTCGAGGAGATGAAGCGCACCGGGATGGACGTCGGCGTCCTGACCCTGACCACGCCCGGGGTGCACGTCGAGGAGCGCGCGCGCGGCATCCACCTGGCGCAGATCGTCAACGACTCGTTCGCCGAGATCCAACGCCGGCACCCGGGCGCGTTCGCGCCCCTCGCCACCCTGCCGCTCCAGGACCCCGCGGCGTCGGCGCGCGAGCTGGAGCGCGCGGTCTCCAAGCTCGGCCTGCGCGGCGCGATGCTGTTCGCCAACGTCAAGGGCCAGCCGATCCATCATCGCGAGTACTGGCCGCTCTACGAGACCGCGGCGCGACTGGACGTGCCGCTCATGATTCATCCCACCAGCCCGCCCGGGGTCGAGGCCTACCAGGAGTACCGCACCACGGCGCTGGTGGGCTTCCTGGTCGACACGACGCTCGCGGTCACGCTGCTGATGTTCGAGGGGGTCCTCGAGGCGTTCCCGAACCTGAAGTTCGTGGTCGGTCATCTGGGCGGCACGATTCCCTACATCGCCGAGCGCATCGACCGAGGCTACGAGGCGTACCCCGAGGTGCGCACCAACCTGTCCGAGCGGCCGTCGTTCTACTTCAAGCGCAACTGCTACTACGACACCGTGGCATTCGATCCCGACGCGCTGCAGTTCACCATTCGCTTCGCGGGTCCGGATCATGTCGTGCTCGGCAGCGACTACCCGCACCAGATCGGCGACATGGGCAAGGCGGTCCGGGTGATCGAGGGCCTGCCGGTGGCCGAGGACGCGCGCCGCGCCGTGCTGGGCGGGAACGCCGCGCGGCTGCTCAAGCTGAAGGCGCCATCACTTCACGCTTGACGGTGGCGGGCGGTTGCACGAGGATCATGGCCTGTCGTGACGGCCCTCCGACCGCAGGGCGGTCGCGGGGACCTCGGAGACCCGATGACCCGCACCTTCGCGCCGATGTGCATGTGTATCTGTATGTGTCGCATGCTCCGTGGGAGCCTGCGATGTCGGCGCGTCGGTGCTGAGACATGAGATCTAGAGCCTAGAGCACCGTACCATCCGCCCGAACTCGCGGCTCCCACTTCGGTGGGGGCCGCGGGTTTTTTTGTTGGAAAGGAGCATCGAATGAGCCACAACCTCCACGTCGTCGGGCTCGCCGCGAGCCCCGGCGGCCCGCTGTCCCGTTCGGCCGCGCTGCTCGAGGCGGCTCTGGCGTCGCTTGCCGCCCGTGAGGTGCGCATCGAGCGCATCGACCTCGCGACCCTGCCGGCCGACGGGCTGCTGGGCCGCGCGCGGTCGCCGCAGGTCGAGGCGGCGCTGGCCGCGGTCGCGTGCGCCGATCTCGTCATCGTCGCGACCCCGATCTACCGCGCCACCTACTCCGGGCTGCTCAAGGTGTTCTTCGACCTGCTGCCCACCGCCGCGCTGGCCGGCAAGGTCGCGCTTCCGATCGCCGCCGGCGGCAGCCCCGGCCACCAGCTCGCGATCGACCACGGGCTCCGCCCCCTGCTCGCGAGCCTGGGCGCCGTCGTGGTGGCGACCGGGGTGTACGCGTCGCCCGATCAGTTCATCGACGGCACGCCCGACCGGGCGCTGCTCGAGCGCCTGGAGCGCGCCGTCGCCGAGGCTCTGGCGCTCGCCGACCGGGGCGCGGCCTCGGCGTCCGAGCTCGTCATCCACGAAAGGTAGGCACCCCGTGCCCGTTCATCCCGACCGACCGATCGCGATCTACCACGAGCACCCCGACTGGTTTCGCCCCCTGTTCGCCGAGCTGGAGCGCCGCGGCGTTCCGTTCGCACGGCTCGACGCCGCGCACCACCGTTACGAGCCGGGGGCCGCGCGGCCGCCGTACGCGCTGCTGTTCAACCGCATGAGCCCCTCGGCCTGGAGGCGGGGCGTGGGGCACGGCATCTTCTACACCGCCCAGTATCTCGACCAGCTCGAGCGGCGCGGCGTCCGGGTCATCAACGGCACCCGCGCGTTCCTGACCGAGATCTCGAAGGCGCGCCAGCTCGCACTGCTCGACTCGCTGGGCCTCGAGTTTCCGCGCGCCCTCGTCATCCACGATCCGAGGCAGGCCCCGGCCGCGGCGGCGCGGCTCCGCTTCCCGATCGTGATCAAGCCCAACGTCGGCGGGAGCGGGGCGGGGGTGCGCCGCTTCGACCATCCCGACGCGCTCGCCGCCGCCCTCGGCGACGGCGGGCTCGATCTCGGTCTCGATCACACCGCGCTGGTCCAGGAGTTCCTGCCGGCCGCCGACGCCCGCATCGTTCGGGTCGAGACGCTGGGCGGACGGTTCCTCTATGCCATCCGCGTGTACACGAGCGGCGAGAGCTTCGACCTCTGCCCGGCCGACATCTGCCAGGGCGTCGACGGTGCCGAGCTGGCCCGTGCGGCGTGCCCGGTGGACGCCCCGCGCAGCGGGCTGCGGGTCGAGGGCTACGCGCCGCCCCCCGAGATCGTGGGCGAGGTCGAGCGCATCGTGAGTGCGGCCGGGATCGATGTGGGGGGCGTCGAGTACCTGGTCGACGCACGCACCGGGCGGCACGTCTACTACGACGTCAACGCGCTGTCCAACTTCGTCGCCGACGCGCCCCGGGTGGTCGGCTTCGACGCCTTCGCGCGGCTGGCCGACTACCTGGTCGCCGAGGCCGAGGGCGCCGACCGCCGGCTCGAGGGTTCGGCGCCGCCCGCCGCCGGCCAGCCCGCGCTGCCCGGGAAGGTGGCCTGACATGCGCTTCGGGTACTGGCTTCCGGTGTTCGGCGGCTGGCTGCGCAACGTTCCCCACGAGGGCATGCCGGCGAGCTGGGACTACGTGCGGCGGCTGGCGCAGCGCAGCGAGGCATTGGGCTACGATCTGACGCTGGTCGCCGAGCTCAATCTCAACGACATCAAAGGCGTCGACGCGCCGTCGCTCGACGCCTGGTCGACCGCCGCGGCGCTGGCGGCGGTCACCACGACGCTCGAGATCATGGTCGCGGTGCGGCCGACCTTTCATCCTCCGGCGCTGCTGGCGAAGCAGGCCGCCAGCCTCGACCAGCTGGCGGCCGGGCGGCTCTCGCTCAACGTCGTCTCGTCGTGGTGGGCGGACGAGGCGCGCCAGTACGGGGTCGCGTTCGACCAGCACGACGAGCGCTACGCCCGCACCGGGGAGTGGCTGAGCGTGGTCGCCGGGATGTGGTCGGAGCCGCGCTTCAGCTTCGCCGGGCGCTTCTACCGCGTCGAGGACGCGGTGCTCGAGCCCAAGCCCGCGCGCCGTCCGCGGCCGACCCTCTACGCCGGCGGCGAATCGGAGGCGGCGAAGCAGCTGATCGCGCGCTCCTGTGACGCCTACCTCATGCACGGTGATCCTCCGCCGCGCATCGCGGCCAGGATCGAGGACATGCGGGCCCGGCGCGGGCGCTGGGACGCGCCGCCGCTCCGCTTCGGGGTGGCCGGCTACGTGGTGTGCCGCGACACCGAGGCCGCGGCCCGCCGCGAGGTCGAGCGGATCACGACGCTGCGCCCGGGCGCGCCCGGATTCGAGAACTTCGGACAATGGGTGAACGGCACCCAGCTCGAGCAGCAGCTTCGTCTCGAGGACTATTCGGTCTCGAACCGCGGCCTGCGCTCGGGTCTGGTGGGAACTCCCGCGCGCATCGCCGGGCAGATCGCGGAGTTCGAGCGCGCCGGGGTCGATCTGCTGCTGTTGCAGTTCAGCCCGCAGCTCGAGGAGATGGAGCGATTCGCGGCCGAGGTGATGCCGCTCGTCTCGGCCGGCCGGCGGCCGCTCGCCGCCGCCGAGGCCGCTCCGACTACCGGTATCGCACCTTGAGCTGGCCCCACGAGGCGGGCCGGGCCGGCGTGGGATTGCTGGAGTAGCCCTGGCAGGATTCGATGGCGTAGCCGGGAGGCAGTCCCGAAAAGGCGAGACTCGCATCCATCGCCGCGCTCGCTCCGGGGCTGGGCGACGCGACCACGTCCATGATGAGGTGGAACGGTTCTCCCACCATACGCAGCTGCGGCAGGCTGACCGTCCTGTCGACGCCTTCACCCTGGCAGCTCATGCCATGGAAGGTCACCTGCTGCATACCCGCGTCCGATCTCAAGGTGGCGCTCCCGGAGGCGCTGGTGCAGTAGTAGCTCGATCCATGCCCGTGGGCGACCAGGTCGGCCGAGAAGCTGATCGGTGAGGAGAGCGGCGGCCCGACGATGAAGTAGATGTCCTCCGTCGTCACGTGGGCCACCGCGTGGCCGTCGGGGTAATCCGCGTCGCTCTGGGCGCTGACGGTGCCGGCGGGGAGATTGTAGGTCCCGGTGGCGTCGGATAAGGGGCCGCAGCCGGTCGCGCTGGAGCTGGGCGTGACCGAGACCACCATCCCGCAGACCTCGATGGTGTCGGCCGGACAGTCGGCGCGTGCCGAGCGCGCCATCGCGCCGGACAGCAGGAGGGATCCGAGGAGATGACCAACGATCTTCGAGCCGAGCTGCATCGGGCCATCCTCATCGCGGCCAGCGCGAGAAGTATTCGCGCCCCGCCCCGGGGCCGTCAAGCATCGTGTGGGATCGCTGGCCCTTTGCGGACCAGTGCGCTGGCGTCCGCCCGGCCATCCCGCGTAGCATGTAAGGTCCACCCCGAGGAGGCTCCGCGCCGCCCCCATGGCCACGCGTCCCGCTGCCCCCACGCCCAAGCCCGCGATCCGGTCGTTTCTGACTCCCGATCGCGTGGTCCTCGGGCTCATCCTGGTCGCGGCGCTGATCCTGCAGGGCGGGGCGATCGCCAAGCCGTTCTTCGCCGACGACTACCTGTTCCTCGATCAGGTTCGTCACCGCTCGCTGTTCCAGGTGCTGGCGGCGCCCGATCCGATCGGCAACTTCTTCCGCCCCTTCGGCCGCCAGTTCTACTTCTGGTTCCTGTCGCGCCTCACGGGCCAGAGCGTGGTCGCGTTCCACGCCGTCAACCTGGGCCTGTTCCTCGGCATCCTGGTGCTGCTGTTCTCGATCGCGCGCCGGTTGGGCGGGCTGCGCGTGGCGGCGGTGGCGACCGCGATCGTGGCGCTGAGCTACACCGCCGACGTGCCGGTGCGGTGGTGCTCGGGCAGCCAGGACCTGATCGCGGTCGCCGGGGTGCTGCTCGCGATGTGGCTGCTGGCGCGCGGTCATCGCCTCTCCGCGGCGGTGGCGCTGTTCCTGGCCCTGCTGTCGAAGGAGACCATCGTGCTCACGCCGCTGCTGGCGATTCCGGTCGCGCGCCAGCCGGGCGAGCCGTGGCGCGCCTCGGCGCGGCGCGCCTGGCCCCTGTTCGCGGGGGCCGCCGCCTGGGCGGTGCTCTACGTCGCGATGTCCCACCGCCATCGCGGCTCGATCGAGGGCGCGCACGATCCGCTGCTGGTGCTGGCGGCGTTGCTCCACCTGCTGCAGACCACGGTGGGCGCCGAATGGCGCAAGGGCGATCCGACCCACCTGTTCCACCTCGACGTCCGGTTCCTGATCCCGATGGTGGTGGCGCTGATCGTGGCGCTGCTCGCGGTGGCGTGGAGCGCGCCGCCCGCCCGGCCGCCCGCCAGGCCCGAGCGCGGGCGGCGCGCGAAGGAGCGCGCGGCGCCCGCGGCCGGCGCGCCGGCGCCGTCCTCCCGCCACGCGCTCATGACCGGCGTCGCCTGGGCGCTGGCGGGGGCGCTGCCGGTCGCGGCGGTGGCCTCGATCTGGAGCGCCTACTTCTATCTGTTCGCGATCTGCGGCGTGGCGCTCGCGCTCGGGTCCCTGGCCTCACGGCTCCCCGGCATCGTCGCGATGGGCTTGGTCGCGCTGCTCGCCTGGGGCTCCGAGACCGGCCGGGAGCTCGACGAGTTCTACACCGGCCCGGGCGCCTGGAGCGTCGAGTCCCACGTCAACCGCTTCTACCTCGATCGCGCAATGGACCGCATCCAGCTCTATCTCTCCGAGCTCCGGGAGCGCTACCCAAAGCTGGCGCCGCGCACCACCATCCTCTGGAGCGGCGTCCCCAGCTTCCTGGGCTGGCAGGTGGCGGATGGGCCGCTGGTGCGCTGGGCCTACGCCGACAGCAGCCTGCGCTCGTACTTCCTGTCGTCGGGCTTCACGCTCGAGCGCGCGCAACGCGGGCCGGTCTACTTCCTCCAGATCGGCGGCGACAGCCTGCACGACCTGAGCCGCTCGCCGCACTACTACAAGGAGATGGCCGAGGCCATGGTGCTGGCCGAGAAGTTCGACGCCGCCCTCGCGGCGCTGAGCCTCGATCTCAAGCGCGACCCGAGCGACAAGATCAGCATGTACTGGCTCGGGATCGTCAAGCAGGCGATGGGCGACACGGTGGGGGTGGCGCAGCTCTACGCCGCTTCGGAGGTCATGCCGCGGCCGGGTCCGGCCCCGCAGGTCGCGCTGGGGCGCGCGCGGCTCGCGGCGCGCGACACGGCGGCGGCGCGCGACCTGGCGCTGCGGGCGGTCGAGGGCTATGGCTACGATCCGCAGGCGCACTCCCTGCTCGCCGACATCATGATGAGCGGCGTGGCACAGAACGCGACCGGCGTCATGGAGGCGCTGGCCCATCGCGCGCTCGCGCCCAACGACCCGCTGGCGTGGCGGCGCTGGGCCTACATCCAGACCATTTCGCGCCGTTTCCTCGAGGGCTACACCTCGATCAAGCATTACTTCGCGATCGGGGGCGCCGCCGCGGCCGGGGACTCGGCGGCGGTGCGCTGGCGGCGCGAGCTCGAGCGCATGCAGCCGGGCGGCCAGTACATCCAGGAAGGCCTGCGCGTCGGGCGGACCGGGCGCTGACGGCGGGCGCCGCCGTCCCTCCCCGGAATCCCAGGCTCACGCGGCGCGGCGCGTCTCGACCTCGGCCACGGCCGCATGCCCGAGGCGCGCGGTCTGGCCCCAGTCGTGGCGGCGCTGCAGCGCGTTCCACAGCCCGCGGAGCCGGAACAGCGCGGTGAGCTGGCGGTAGCCGAAGTTCTCGAGCACCGCGTAGCACACCAGCAACGCCGAATCCCGCAGCCTCGGGTAGCGCGGGCAGGCGACACTCTCGAGCGCGATCCCGAACATCGAGTTGATGGTGCCGCCCAGCATGAACACGCCCACGTAGGTGATCGCGAACGGGACGTCGAGCCGCCCGGTCGCCATCTGGGCCAGCAGCACGATCAGGCCGATCAGCTCCCACACCGGGCCCAGCAGCTCCACGAACACCTGGGAGAGGTAGGCCAGCGCGTGACGCGCCGAGGGGCGCAGGCTGAGCAGCAGGCCGCGATTGAGCCACAGCGACTCGGCCAGCCCCTGATGCCAGCGCGCGCGCTGGCGCGCCAGCGACGCCAGCCGCTCCGGCACCTCGGTCCAGGCCACCGCGGCCGGCACGAAGCGCACCGCGCGGCGGCGCCCGCGGCGCCGCGACCAGCGCTGGATGCGCATCACCAGCTCCATGTCCTCGCCCAGCGTCGCCGAACGGTAGCCGCCCACCTCCATGACCGCCTGGCGCGAGAACAGACCCAGCGCGCCCGACACGATGTACAGGCAATCGAGCTGCTCCCAGCCCATCCGCCCGCCCAGCATGCCGCGCAGGTACTCGACGGTCTGGAAGCGCGGCAGGTGGCGGCCCGAGAGCCGGGCCGCCGCCACGCGGCCAAGGTCGAAGATGGTCCCGTTCGCGGGCCGCACCATGCCGCCGGTCGCGACCACCGAGGCGTCGTGGTAGAAGGGCAGCGCCAGCTCGAGCAGGGTGTCGCGCTCGAGGACCGAGTCGGCGTCCACCGCGCACACCAGCGGATGGCGCGAGAAGGCCAGCGCGGCGTTCAACGCCTGCGCCTTGCCGCCGTTCTCGGTGTCGAGCACCACCAGCGCCGGATGGCGCGGCGAGGCGTAGACTCCGAGCAGGCGCCCGCCCGGCACCCGCGCCCGCGCGGTGCGCAGCGAGGGGCGCAGCCCGAAGGCGCTCGTGAGCGCCTCCAGCGTCCCGTCCTCCGAACCGTCGTTGACCACCACGATCTCGATCGACGGGTAGCGCAGCTGCATCAGCGAGCGCACCGACTCGACGATGGTGCGCTCCTCGTTGTGGGCCGGCACCAGGATGCTGATCGGCGGCGCGAGATCGCCTTCGAACAGGCTCGGACGGTCGGCGAGGCGGCGCCGCAGCAGCTCGCGGCGCGCCTGGATGCAGGCGAACAGGTTGAGGATCAGGTACTCGACCAGGGTGGCGAAGGCGAACACCGTGACCGCGGCGCTCACCCAGCCGTCCGAGTCGCGCGGCAACAGGCTACTCCACATGGGTCTGCCCCCCGGGATTCTCCCGCTCCCAGTCCATCATCTGCAGCACCTCGCGCGCGGCGTCCCGCGCGTAGGGGTCGCGGTCGCTCTCGGCCACCGAGCCGAGCGCGTGCTCGCCCACGATCCCCATCCGTCCCAGCGAATAGGCGGCATTGCGGCGCACCCACCACGAAAGATCGCTCAGCCGCGCGGCCAGGCCCGGCACGGCGGGAGCGGCGCACCAGCCGATCGAGCCCAGCGCCCGCGCCGCCTGGGCCCGCACCTGCCAGGCCCGGTCGCGCAGCGCGGCATCGAGCGGTCCGATCGAAGCCGGGGCGGCGAGGTGCCCGAGGGCGCGCGCCGCCGCCACCCGGGTCTCGAGCTCACCGCTGGCGAGCAGGGTCTCGAGCCGCGGCCGCGAGGTTTCGTCGGTCCACAGTCCGAGCGCGTCGATCACCGCGAGCCGCGCGGTGGCCTCGGAGGCCTCGAGCGCCAGCGCGCGCCGCAGCGGGTCGAGCGCCGAGGGACCGAAGCGCTTGATCAGCGCCACCATCTGGTGGCGTCCCAGACCGGCGAGCGACTCGGGATGCTGCATCAGCCAGTCGAGCGCCGCCGCGTCGTGGAGGCGCGCGAGCGCGAGGCCGGCGCTCAGGGCCACCAGCGCCGGCCCGGTTTCCATGGCGCGGAACAGCACCCCGCGCTGGGTCGGGTCCTGGAGCAGACCGATGCGGCGCGCCGCGAGCGCCCGCTGCCACGCGGTGCCACGCGCCAGCCGCCGGCGGGTGCGCGCGATCTCGGGCAGGTCGCGCAGCTCGGCGGTCAGGCGCCGCCAGCCCTCGCCCTCGATGCTCTCCGCGAACGACTCGATCGCCATCCACAGCGCGCGGGGCGGGACCTCCTGGACGCGGGCCCGCAACCGGTCGCGGTCGATCTGGCCGGCGAGGAAGCGGGCGAAGGCGACCCCGACCGCGTTGCCGGCGGTGTCGTCGCGCGCCGCGCGACGGCGCAGCGAGTCGTGCCAGCGCAGCACCGCCACCCCCATGACCAATGTCACGAGGGCGGAGCAGAGCAGCACGACGAGCAGCGGCTGAACCGGCCAGTGCGGCATGGCGCGCAGAGCCTCCGGGTAGAATGCCCGGGTGTTATCGGCCCGACGCGCGCGCGCCTAGAGTGCGGCCCGCCGCCGGGGCGGGATCGGCAAGCGGCCGATGCTTGCCGCTCCCGGCCGGCTCACGATCACCGCCCCGGGCCATGGGGCCCTCGTTTGACGCCTCTTCGAATGCTGGGGTAATAATGGCCGGCCAGGCGCGCGTGGGGCTGTAGCTCAGTTGGGAGAGCGCTTGCATGGCATGCAAGAGGTCGACGGTTCGATCCCGTTCAGCTCCACCAATGTGCAGGAGGCCCGCCCCGACCACCGGGCGGGCCGCCTGCTTTGAGGACCGCGGCCTCCTTCACGTCGCACGTGAAGTCGCGGTCGCAGCGGGCCGCGGACCGGGCGGTTGGGCCTCTTCCAGCAGCTCCTCGAGTGCGCCGCGCGTCGCCGGCGACCGCCACACCACCTCGCCGGGCTGGGCGACCGCGATCCGTCCCGCCTCGTCCACCACGTAGGTGTAGGGGATGCTCGGGCACGGCAGCCGCGCGGCCAGGTCGCGCCGGCCATCGAGCAGCACCGGCAGGCGGAGGCGGTTGCGGCCCACGTAGCGCGCCACCGACGGGAACGGATCGAAGCACACCAGCACCACGCGCAGCCGCTCGAACGCGGGGTCGCTGCGCATCGAATCGAGGGCCGATGCCTGCGCCAGGCTGTGGCGCTCCCACGGCGCCCAGTAGTGCACCAGCAGGACGCGGCCCCCGGCGCTCAGGCGCTCGATCCCGACCGGCACCGCCGGCAGCGCGATGTCGAAGTCGACCGCGCGCCGCTCGGCGGCGTCGATCACCGCCAGGGCGCGCGGGTGGTCACCGGGCCGGGCGACGGTGAACAGCTCGGCGCGCCACACCGCGACCGCGAGCGCCGCGACCGCGAGCGCGACCAGCGCGCCGCGCCGGCTCACGACGCCGGCGTGCGCAGCGCGGCCGCGGCGGGGGCGGCGGCGCGCGGGCGGCGCAGCGCCCGGCCCCAGTGGCGCAGGCTGTCGAGCACCACCACCACCAGCAGCAGCATGATGATCAGCGTCACCACGCACTGGATGCGGGCCGGGATCGGGGCGGCGAGGAACGCCGCCCACAGGCCGGGGGATCCGGCCAGCAGCTGGGGACGCAGGTAGTTGACGCCGATGTTCATCCAGCCCGCGGTCAGCGTGTTGACGCACATGAAGGTGAGCGGCAGCAGGGTGGTCCAGGCGTAGCGCGCCCGGCCCATGTTGATCAGCACCGACGTGCCGATCGCGAGCGCGAACGCGGCCAGCAGCTGGTTGCTGACCCCGAGCATCGGCCAGATCGTGCTCACCGTCCCGGTCCACACGAAGTAGCCCCAGGCGCCGACCGCCAGCGCGCTGAACAGCGCGGCGGGCGCCACGCCCTTCCAGGTCCTGAGCGCCGGCACCGCCATGCCCGACACCTCCTGCAGCATGTAGCGTGTGACGCGAGTCCCGGCGTCGAGCAGGGTGAGCACGAACATGGCCTCGAACATGATCGCGAAGTGGTACCAGAACGACATCAGCCCGCGCAGGAACGGCAGCGACGAGAAGATCTGCGCCATCCCCACCGCCAGCGAGACCGCTCCGCCGGGGCGCCCGGCCAGGCTCTCGCCGACCTGGGCCTCGAGCTCGGGCAGGTGGCGCACCGCGAGGTGGAGCCCCGCGAACACCTGGGGCGCGGCGTTGATCGCGAAGTAGTCGGCCGGCTCGAGCGCGCAGGCGGCGATCAGCGCCACCACGCCCACGAAGCCCTCGAGCACCATGGCGCCGTAGGCGATCGGCAGGATGTCGCGCTCGCGGTTGATCATCTTGGGCGTGGTCCCGGAGGCGATCAGCGAGTGGAACCCCGAGATCGCCCCGCAGGCGATGGTGATGAATACGAACGGAAACAGCGGTCCCGGGATCACCGGACCGCCGCCGTGGATGAAGCCGGTGAAGGCCGGCATGTGGAGACGCGGATTGACGACGATCACCCCCACCGCCAGCAGCGCGATCGCGCCGATCTTCATGAACGACGACAGGTAGTCGCGCGGCGCGAGCAGCAGCCACACCGGCAGCACCGAGGCGATGAAGCCGTACAGCATGATGCCGGCCGCGATGCCGTGCTCGGGATGGATGAACCAGCCGCGCCACGGCGACTGCTGGACCCAGGCGCCGGCGCCCACCGCGATCAGCAGCAGCACCACGCCGGCCGCGGTGGTGGAGCGGATGGCGCCGGGGCGGATGCGCGACGACCACAGGCCCATGCCGAGCGCGATCGGGATGGTGCACAGGATGCTGAACACGCCCCAGGCGCTGGACTTGAGCGAGTTCACGATCACCAGCGCCATCGCCGCCAGCGCCACCGTCATCACGAACACGATCGCGATCGCGGTCGCGCCGCCGGTCAGCCCGCTGACCTGCTCGCGCGCGATGTTGGCGAGCGAGCGGCCGTTCGATCGCACCGAGGCGGTGAGGATGACGAGGTCGTGCACCCCGCCGGCCAGCACCGACCCGACCAGCAGCCACAGGAAGCCCGGCAGGTAGCCGAACTGGGCGGCCAGCACCGGCCCGATCAGCGGCCCGGCGCCGGCGATGGCGGCGAAGTGGTGCCCGAACAGCACCAGCGGGTGGGTGGGCACGTAGTCGCGCCCGTCGGCCAGGGTGTGAGCCGGGGTGGCGCGCAGGTCGTCGAGGGTCGCCACCCGGGCGGCCAGGAACGCGCCGTAGAACCGGTAGCCGATCAGTGCCACCAGCGCCGAGCAGACGATCAGGTAGAGGGCCGGCACGGTCCGAGTCTAATGCGGCCGCGGGCGGCCCGGCAACGGCGCACCGGTCACGCGCGGCGTCGCAGCGAGCGCGACCCATGCTGACGGGGGTGACCCGCCTGGCGGGGCTTTTCGCCGCAGGCGAAAAGAGCCCGCCAGGAAGAGGGGAACCCCCGAGTGACGCGCCCCGTCGCGGGTTGTCGTGCTACGAGACCTTGCGCGCCGGCTCGTCGGTAGCTCCGTCCTCGCGCGCGCGCTTCTGCCGCCGTTCGCGCCCGGGGTGCGGGAGCACCTGGACTTCGCGCGGGGCCGCCGCGTTCTTGCCGCAGAACGGGCAGTAGCTCCAGCCGGTGTTGAGGCGCCGGCGGCAGCTCTCGCAGTGCTCGCCCACCCAGCTGCCGCACGACGGGCAGTACTCGAAATCGTGGTTGAGCACCGCCGAGCACGCCGGGCAGATGCGCGCCGAGGCGTCGGCGAGGTAGATGACCCGGGTCACCTCCTCGAGCGTGGTCTTGCCCTCCATGACCTTCTTGAGCCCGTCCTCGCCGATCGAGCGCATGCCGGTCTCGACCGCGGCGCTGCGGATCACGGCGTCCGACGCGCCGGCGCTGATCTGCTTGCGGATCGACTCGTCGACGTCGAGCACCTCGAAGATCCCGGTGCGCCCGTGATAGCCGGTCTGGCGGCAGTAGGAGCAGCCGCGGCCGCGCCACAGCGTGATCCGGCCCTCGGCGCGCCCCGCCGCGCCCAGCCGGTCGAGGTTCGAGGCGCTGGCCTCGTAGGACTCCTTGCAGCGCGGACACAGGGTGCGCACCAGCCGCATGCTGATGACCCCCACCAGCGACGAGGCGACCATGAAGGGCTGGAGTCCCAGATCGACCAGCCGCGTCACCGCGGTCGAGGCGTCGTTGGTGTGGATGGTCGAGAGCACCAGGTGTCCGGTCACCGAGGCGCGGAAGGCGATCTGGGCGGTCTCGAGATCGCGGATCTCGCCCACCATGATGACGTCGGGATCCTGGCGCAGGATGGCGCGCAGCGCGGTGGCGAAGGTCTTCTTTGCCTTCTCGTCGACCTGGACCTGATTGAGGCCGGCGATCTGGTACTCGACCGGGTCCTCGACCGTGACGATGTTCTTGGTCTCGTGCTGGATGTAGCGCAGCGCGGCGTACAGCAGCGTACTCTTGCCCGAGCCGGTCGGGCCGGTGACCAGGATGATGCCCTGGGGGCGCTCGCAGTAACGCTTGGCGCGCGCCAGGTCGTCGGGGTAGAAGCCGATCTCGGTGAGGTCGAGCGAGCTGCGGGCCTGGTCGATCACGCGGATCACGACCTTCTCGCCGCTGGTGACCGGCAGGGTCGAGACCCGCATGTCGACCCGGCGCCCGGCTACCTCGATCATCATGCGCCCGTCCTGGGGCAGGCGCTTCTCGGCGATATCGAGGTTCGACAGCACTTTGATGCGCGACACGATCGCGCTCTGGGTCCACTTGGGGAGCCGCTGCACCTCCTGGAGCAGGCCGTCGATGCGCAGCCGCACCACCACCTCGTGGTGCTGCGGCTCGAGGTGGATGTCGCTCGCCCGGTCCTCGACCGCGCGTGACAGCATCCAGTTGGTGAGCCGCACGATCGGCCGGCCCTCGGCCTCCTTGAGCAGCGCGTCGACCGCCTCGGGCTGGTCCTCGTCGCGAACCTGGCTGATGGTCAGGACCTCGCCATCGCTGACGATGGTCTTCAACACCTCGTCGACCGAGCGGTCGAGGTGGTAGTACTTGTCGATCGCGTCGGAGAGCGCCGACTGCGAGGACAGCACCGGCTTGATGAACATGCCGGAGTGGAAGCGCAGGTCCTCGATCGCCGCCACGTTGAGCGGGTCGGCCATCGCCACCACCAGCGTCGAGCGGCCCTCGACCGCGATCGGGAGCGCCAGGTATTTCTTGGCCACCTCCTCCTTGATGAGCGCGACCGTGGACTCGTCGATGTCGATGCTTTCGAGATCGACCAGCGGCAGGCCGAGCTGGCGCTGCAGGCTCTGGAGCAGCGCCTCCTCGTTGACCAAGCCGAGCTGGATCAGCGTCGCCCCCAGCAGCTGGCCGGTCTTGCGCTGCTCGGCCACCGCCGCGCTCAGATCCTCGGGCGTGATGAGCTTCTCCTCGAGGAGAAGGTCCCCGAGGCGCTTGTGCTCTTTGGGCATCCGTGGCTCCGCGGTCGGCTGGTAGACGGGTGTGAGCCCGGTATCGGCACCGAGCCGGTTGCGTTTAATCCCTTTTGTCGCGGCCGCAAAGGCCGTGCTAGGGTTCGTGCCCCATGACCGATTTCACCACCTCGCGGGCGGAAAAAGCGGGCGACCCGCCGGCCGCCGAGGCGCGGGCGAGGGCCGGCGAGGGCGGGTTCGACGCCGCCCTGCGCTCGCTGTCGAGCCTCGACAGCCAGGCCACCCAGACCTTCCAGGGCGCGGTCAACCTCAACGACCTGCTGCGCCTCGCCACCGGGCACTGCCGCAAGCTGGTGGATTGCGGGGTGGCGCGGATCTGGCTCATGCGCCGCAACGGCCGCCGCCTGGTGGCGCGCGACTTCCCCGACGGGGACGGCGCCCCGACCGAGGCGCGCCAGGGGCGCGGCGAGGGGCTGGCGGGCTGGGCGGTGACCCACGAGCAGTCGCTGCGGCTCGGGCCCTCGGATCCACGCCCGGCCCTGCGCGGGCGGCCGGTGTCGTTCAGCAGCGCGATCGTCATCCCGCTGTTCCGCCGCGGGGCGGTGTTCGGCGCGATCGAGTGCCTCGACAAGCGCGGCGGGGGGGCGTTCAGCGACGAGGACTTCGACCGCCTCGACCTGGCGGCCGAGCACGTCGCCTTCGCGCTCGACAACGCCCTGCTCTACGACGAGACCGAGCGCCGCGCGCTCGAAAAGGACGTGCTGCTCGACATCACCAAGGCGCTGTCGACCCCGCTCGATCTCGACGAGGTGATCGAGACCATCTTCAAGGCCCTGCGCCAGGTGGTGCAATACGACGCGGCCGCGATCTACCTGGTCAACCGCAACACCCTGGCGCTGGAGATGGTGCGCGAGGTCGGCTATCCCGGGAACTCCGAGCACGCCTTCGACCTCCAGGTCGGGCAGGGCATCGTGGGCTGGGTGGCGAAGACCGGTCAGCCGGTGATCGTGCCCGACGTCGCCACCGACGCGCGCTACGTCGCGGCGCGGCCCGCGACCCGCAGCGAGCTGGCGGCGCCGCTGCTGCTCGAGGGACGTACGATCGGCGTGTTCAACCTGGAGAGCGACCACGACGACGCCTACCACGATGGACACCTCGAGCTGCTGTCGGCGTTCGCCGCCCAGGCGGCGGTGGCGATCGAGCGTGCCCGGCTCACCCGCGAGCTGCTCGACCAGCGGCGCTTCGAGAAGGAGCTGGCGATCGCGCGCGAGATCCAGCTCTCGTTCCTGCCCAAGCGCGCCCCGACCCTGGCCCACTACGACATCGCCGGCACCACGCTGCCCCATGACGAGGTGGGGGGTGACTACTACGACTTCGTGCCGGTGGCCGAGAGCCGGATCGGACTGGCGATCGCCGACGTGTCGGGCAAGGGCATCCCGGCGGCGCTGATCATGGCGGGATTCCGCATGAGCCTGCTGGCCGAGGTGCGCAACGAGTTCGCGATCCGCGCCGTGATGCGCAAGGTCAACTCCCTGCTCCACGAGAGCACCGATCGCGACCGCTTCGTCACCGCCTTCTACGGTGTCCTCGACCACCGCAACAACGTGCTGATCTTCTCCAACGCCGGGCACAATCCGCCCATCCTGCGGCGCGCCGACGGCCGCTACGAGTACCTCGAGGAGGGCGGCGTGGCCTTCGGCGTGCTGCCCGACGCCCGCTACGAGGAGCGCCCGGTGGCGCTGCGCGGCGGCGACCTGCTGGTGCTCTACACCGACGGTGTCACCGAGTCCGAGTCGCCGAGCGGCGAGCAGTTCGGGACCCGCCGGCTCGAGCATCTGATGGCGGCGCTGGCGGCGAAGAGCGCGAGCGAGGTGGTCGAGGGCATCATCGCCGAGGTGCGGCGCTGGGCGGGGGAGCGCGGCCTGAGCGACGACGTGACGCTGATCGTCCTCAAGGCGCTGGGCGGCGACTGAGTCCGGCCGGGGTCAAGGCGTGTCCATCGATCCGGCGGCGATTGTGGTGCTTCCGGTGGCGGTCTTGAGCGTCGTGGTCCACGAGGTGGCCCACGGCGTGATGGCGTCGTGGCGCGGCGACCCCACCGCCCGCGAGCACGGCCGCCTGACCCTCAATCCGCTCCCGCACCTCGACCCGGTCGGCTCGCTGCTGCTCCCCGGCCTGCTGGTGGTGCTGCACGCGCCGTTCGTGTTCGGGTGGGCGAAGCCGGTGCCCATCGACTGGGCGCGGCTCAAGAGCCCGCGCAACGACCCGGTATGGGTGGCGCTCGCGGGGCCGGCCTCGAACGCGCTGCTGGCGCTGCTGTTCGCGGCCCAGGCGCGGGTGGCGCCGGTGACCGGGTTCCTGGCGCCGCTGCGCGTCATGGGGATCGCGGGGGTGGTGTGGAACTGTGCGCTCGGGCTGTTCAACCTGCTGCCGATCCCGCCGCTCGACGGCTCGTGGGTGCTGATGCGCTTCCTGCCGCTGCGCCACATCATCGCCCTGCGCCAGTTCCGGCTGCTGGGCCTGGCGCTGATCATGGTGGTGCTGGCCTCGCCCGGGATCTCGAAGGCGTTGATCGGGACGCCGCTCGACCTCGCGGTCGGCGCCTGTCTCGAGCTGTTCGGCGTGCCGCGCGGCCCGGGGACACCGTGAGGCGCGGGCGCGGCGGGCGGGATCAGTGCAGCACGACGAGCTTGCGCGTGAGCGTGCGGCGGGCGGCCGACAGGCGTACCAGGTAGACGCCGCTCGCCACCCGCAGACCGCGGTCGTCGCGCAGGTCCCAGGCGCCGCTCGCGGTGCCGGCGGCGCGCGCTCCGCGCTCCAGCGTCCGGACACGCCGGCCGGCGAGATCGAACACCGCCAGGTCGAGGGTCGCCGCGGCCGGGAGCCCGAAGGAGAAGCGGGCCGGGCCACGCGCCGGGTTGGGGGCGATCGCGCCCAGCTCGAGCGATCGCGGCGCCGCGGCGGGCCCCACGCCGAGCACCACCGGCGTGTCGAGGTTCCCGGTGCGCTCGGCGTCGTGGTGGAACTGGGGCCAGGGCGGCGGTCCGGCGGGTGAGAAGGGAGCGTCGTAGTCCCACAACGTGAGCGTGCCGCCGAAGTCG